>Ga0181539_1000068_pt1 | contig 106632 bp, 103 predicted proteins | sample PEATcosm2014_Bin_46_FD_119767 | JGI IMG/M metagenome (GOLD analysis project Ga0181539, IMG submission 119767) | Peatland microbial communities from MTU Mesocosm Facility, Houghton, MI, USA - PEATcosm2014_Bin23_60_metaG | ecosystem: Environmental > Terrestrial > Soil > Wetlands > Peat | place...
ATACCAAGCATTCAAAACCGTACCCGAACACTTGCTTGAAGTCTCGGAAAACTACAACTTCGGATTCCTAAGACGAATGAGATACCTATTCATCCCTCACTCCATCCCAAGAATAACCTCAAACATCTTCTCAAGTTTCGCTGACGCATTCTTCTATATTTCCGTTAGCGAAGTGTTTACCGCCGGAGCTGTAACAGCAAACGTGTGCAAGGGCGGCGTTTGCTCAACCTTCGGGATCGGAACCGTAATTACCCGGTTCGTAGTGGAGGGGAATTATACCGGCGTTTTCTATTCCCTCGTGTCGATCGCCGTCGCGGTCATCATAGTTACACTATCACTCTCATGGCTAAGCAGGTGGGCCGTAGCCAAATACGGTGTGGATACTCCGGGCGTCATCAAGCGCCACGCGGGTAGATGGCGGGGGCGCATCGCTTACCCTTGGCACAAATGGCGAGCACATCAAACCTTTCGAGGTCAACCCTTCCCTTTTTCGAGATACGCATCGAGGATTAGACCACACTGGCACAATCACCATATCCAGAGCGATCGTTTTAATCAAGCAAAGATCGCGAAATACGCATGTATCGTCCTTGTCGCTGCTATCCTTGCCTATCTTGCCTACTCATCCGTGAAGCTGATAATTTCTGTTCCCATTGCCACATGGTACGGTTTCCTGTACCAAACGCCGCAACTTCTCGAATACGTAGGGGCGGATTACATTCGAGTGAGTGTCATAACCCTCGCCTCATTGGGTTTAGCAATTTTCGCAGGGTACTTTCTCGCTACGCATCACAGGATAGGCGACGTTATCCTCCCTGCGATTCAGGCGTTTGCAGCGTTTCCCGCGCCGACCTACTTCCCCTTACTCTTCATAGCAACCATTCCGTTCCTCGAGCGCTTACTACCATTCTTCTATACGGAGGTTTACATTTTCCTTCTAGGTTTTCTGAGTTGTTTCTACTACGTCTTCTTTGATTTTTGGATAGGCGTTCAGGCGATCCCGTCAGAGTTTCTCGACGTGGTGCGAAACCATGAGATACCCTTCTGGGCTAGGATGAGACGTGTGATCCTTCCAGCAAGCCTACCATACCTCATCACAGGCCTCTCTAGCACCATTAACAGTGCGTGGGCGGGTATGGCGATTGGCGAGTTCTGGCCTGACATTGCACCGAAGGTATCTCCTAACGGCCTCCAAGCTCCGTTCGGAATGATGTATTACATCACCTCAAACATGGCGAAGGGAGCTATTGGTCCGGCCGCCTATGTCTCACTATTGTTCGCTGTCGTCGTGGCCATCTATGGAATATTTTTCACAAGGAACCTTATGGATTTGGCTCGGAGGAAGTATGTGGTGGAGGAGGGCATTTTCGCCGCGTAGGGAAGGTCAAAAATCTCTCACGATTTCTCACAAAACTCTGGCATGCAACTCCACTCTCCCTGAGCACTCCGAATCCCCAAACGGATTCTGTGGGATGGTTTCGCTGGGTTTAGTTTTGGGCGATCGCACATTCCAATTGTGATTGATCAAACACGGTCTGGTTACGAACTGTGAGTGGGGCTGTCGGTGTGGAATTACGGCGCAAGCTTAGGCTTGAAGTTTTCCTTTGCCTAATAACTTGAAGCCATAATGATACGCTGCAACCCCAGTTATGGGCAACTCTAACCAGACCGTAACGATTCGGGATAATATGGCTGCGGACGCAGCGATCGAAACCGGCACGGCAAATAGCACAAGAATAGTAGTTATGGCAGTTTCGTAGACTCCAATCATTCCCGGAATCCCGACAGGAGTCATCTGTATCATCCTGCCTATCGAGATTGTTATCATAACCACCCAAAGTGATGCGTTTGTATCTAGTGAGATTAGAACGATCCAGAGTATTGCAACTGAGCAATTCCAATCCCCCAAGCTCGCCAGAAATGATAGTAACATGTTGCGTTTTGATGATATCATCTTCCTGAAACCTGTGTGGTATTCGGTTAGAAATTGATCGGCTTTGCCGTCAATGACTGCCTCTTTCTGGATCAGCCTGATGATGGGCCGGGCAAACTTCAGGAAGCGGTCTAGAACTGGTGCAATTTTCTTTGGATCAAAGGAGAAATAGAGTAGTACGGCCAACCCAGCTATTGTAACAAAGGGAATGGAAGCTAGTTCGAGTAGGCTGAATGAAGTCATGCCCTCGCTAAGAAGGGCGAACAGCGCGAATGCGGTCGTGGCTATGAACCCAAAAACGTACAGAATCCTATGAAGAACAACTGTAGAAGTTGACTGACCTAGTTGCATGCCGGTTTCCTTGGATCCGAGAATGCACCTAGCCACCTCAAGGAAGACTCCGCTTGGCATAGTGTATACTAGAAAAATGCTTGCGAGGCTTATTCCTAAGCAGGTTAGGTAACGCATACGGTAACCTGCGGCTAGTATCAAGAGGTACCACGCCGTTGTATAGAATCCATATCCCAACAATTGAATCCCCACCATTAGAACTATGACGAAAGGATTGACGCTGAGCAGGGTCGTAACTAAGGAATTGATTCCAACGTAAAACAGGAAGCCGATGAGAACCGCAAACCCGACTACAAAACCGGCCAGGTGAGTGATCGTCTCTTTTCTGATAGTCGGCATCACTTGCGAGTCTCCGGTAGCGCCTCGAGCCTGAGTCGGTACTCATTCACACTTATATGCATCGACTATCGCGAATGCGTCGACACAAGAAAGTTAGGGGTCGAGTAGCGTGAGTGAAACGCTGACATTCGACATTGTTATTGTCGGTTCTGGAATCGCGGGTCTCCGCGCCGCGATCGAGGCGGCACGTGTGTCCGACAGCAAAAGCAGTATCGCGGTCATCACAAAAGTTCAAGCTATGAGGTCCCATTCCGTTTCTGCCGAAGGCGGCACTGCCGCAGTGTTATACCCGGACAAGGGTGACACGTTCGAATCCCATATCTATGACACGATCAAGGGCAGCGATTTTCTCGCCGACCAGGACGCAGTGGACTTCTTCGTTCGTGCTATGCCCGCGGAGATATACCAACTTGAGCATTTGGGAATGCCCTGGTCCAGAACCGAAGACGGCAGGATAGCACAACGTAACTTCGGGGGCTACAATTTTCCACGAGCAACGTTTGCAGCCGATCGAGTTGGTTTTTTCGAGATGCAAACCCTTTACGACACTACGCGCAAGTTCGATAACATCCAGTTCTTCCAAGAATGGTTCGTTACGTCACTGATCGTTGACCATGGCACGTTCAGAGGGTTGACAACGATTGATATGAAGACCGGAGACTTTCACCCATTCAATGCCAAGGCAGGAATAATCGCTACAGGCGGAGCCGGAAGATTGTACAGATTCGCCACTTTCGGCTACTCCTCAACTCCAGATGGGCTATCATTAGCCTACCGAGCTGGTGCACCGATAATGGACATGGAGTTCGTGCAATTCCATCCGACCGGACTAATTCCATCAGGTATCCTGATCACCGAAGGTGCACGCGGAGACGGAGCGGTTCTGATCAACAAGGATGGCGAGAGGTTCATGAAGAGGTACGCACCGCAGAAGTTGGATCTGGCCTCACGTGACGTCGTATCTAGAGCAATCATGACCGAAATTCAGGAAGGGCGGGGGTTGAAGGATTCTGTAAGCGGGATGAATTATGTACTTCTCGACCTTCGTCACTTAGGTGCTGAAAAAATCAACGAAAGGCTTTCCGGGATAAGGGAGATCGCGCTAAAGTTCAAAGGGATCGATCCAATTAACGAGCCTTTGCCAATACGTCCCGTGTGCCATTACACGATGGGCGGTGTCAAGACAAACATTAGTGCGGAAACGCCGATAGCTGGACTTTGGGCTGCAGGCGAGGCGGCCTGCGTCAGCATAAACGGAGCTAACCGTCTCGGCGCAAACTCGACTGCCGAATGCCTTGTGTTTGGCGCACAAAGCGGGGCAGGTGCCGCAAAATACGTCATGGCCCAACCAACAAGAAGTTTAGACATTCAATCCGTAGCACAAGATGAAAAACGAGTCTTTGATGAAATTCTGCATGGAAGTGGCTCCGAGAACCCATACGAAATCCGGAACGAAGCCCAAACGATCATGGACAAGTACGTATATGTGTACCGAACTGGAACCGGACTTGAGCAAGGTTTGCGAGAGTTACGCGCGCTTCATAGAAGAGCCTTTAGGCATGTTGATGATCAAGCGAGGGAATATAATAGCAACTTCATCAACGTGCTCGAGCTGGAATCGATGTTTGAAATATCAGAAATCATTTTGGTCGGAGGCCTCAATCGAACAGAATCTCGAGGCGCACATTCACGCACTGACTACCCAAAAAGGGACGACGAACATTGGTTGAAACATACTTTAGTTTACTACAAAGCTGACGAGCCGCGACTTGACTACGCGCCCGTGACGATTACCAATTATCAGCCTACCGAACGTCACTACTGAGAGATGGATTGGTTGCGAGTCGGAGAAACATTCAAGCTGCGAGTTCGACGCGAGAACCCCGCAACTAAAACAGGGCCAGCATATCAGGAATTTGATGTACCATACGAACCAGGACTAACCGTTCTCGAAGCGTTGCTTCACGCAAAGGAAAGCTTCGATCACTCTATTGCAATTCGTTTCTCATGTAGAATGGCCTCGTGCGGCTCATGCGGAATGCTCATCAACGGCCTTCCAAGGCTTGCGTGCTACACCCAAGTCAACGAGATGTCCGCAACTACAATCAAAGTAGATCCACTTGACCACTACCCACTCGTGCGCGATCTAGTAACTGACTTTCATGGTTTCTTTGAGAAACACAAGTCTGTGTCACCATTCCTTTTACGGCAGAATGTCGCTGAACAGGAAACATCAAAATCAGAGTATTATCAAACCAATAGTGAACTCGATGGGTTTCTTCAATTCTCGTACTGCATAAAATGTGGCCTCTGTAATGCCGCATGTCCGACTATGGCCAGCGATTCTAAGTTCTTAGGCCCTCAGGCACTCGGACAAGCCTACCGCTATGTCGCTGATTCAAGAGACGAAGGTGCCATACAGCGCCTAAAGGCCGTAGATCATGAACATGGCATATGGCGGTGCCACTTTGCAGGCTCGTGCAGTTTCGTCTGCCCAAAGGGCGTTGACCCAGCATTGGCAATTCAGAAACTAAGAGGTCTAACCCTTTCCAAATCATCGGCAAGCAGAGCCGGCACCTCACTCATGCCCGTGAAGACTACTAAGTAGGGTTGACGCACGATGGGAGTTGATTCAGCCTTCTTGAAAAAGGATAACAAGTTGGTTTCGATGATCGTTAAATGTGCAGTGTGTGACAGCAAGATTGACGTGTTCGTTAACGCGATTTCTTCAGCGGGCGAGGTCTGGCCGTTCTGCGAAAACTGCAGATCATATGTGGATGTTGTCCCGTCTGACTGTTGAGTTGGATCATTCCCAGATTTGAAGAAGCTTTCTACTAGAAAGAATCAAGAGTCCCTTTAAGGAAGCCGAGGAAGCAATGCTGCTACCGTGTAGAAAGGAGACCGGAGCATAATCCCACTCGCATGGAAGTATTGCCTTGGCAGGGATCGACAAATACGAACTTCTGTCTGACCTAGCAAAACGTCGAGGGTTCTTTTGGCCATCCTTTGAAATCTACGGAGGGATAAGTGGTTACCTCGACCTCGGCCCCTTAGGTTGGAAACTAAGACGACGAATAGAAGAGAAATGGCTCCGACTCTTCGTATACCAGCATGGGTACGCAGCCATATCTACTCCAGTCATTACTCCCGAGAAAGTCTTCACAGCGTCCGGCCACGTTGACCACTTCAAGGACTTAATGGTAAGCTGCCTACAATGCAAGAGGCATTTCAGAGCCGACTACGTGATAACCGAAGCGATGCCGGCGACAACCAATATAGCGGCCGAAGCCATGACCGCCGCGGAAATCGACACATTCATCACTGAAAACCTCATACGTTGCCCAGAGTGCGGAGGCGCCTTAAGCAAGGCAGAATTTTATTCGACCATGTTCAAGACTAACATTGGCCCATACGGCGACGTGACGGGGTATGGCCGACCTGAGGCAGCTCAAGGAATATTCGTAGACTTCAAGCGTGTCTATGAAGCGAGCCGCGAAAGGCTCCCGATTGGCATCGCGCAGGTCGGCACAGTCATGAGAAATGAAATCTCCCCTAGACAAGGACCAATCAGGTTGCGAGAATTTACCATAATGGAAATGGAATTGTTCTTCGATCCGAACGACCCTAGTTGCCCATACTTGGATCGGGTCAAAGAAACGCTCTTGCCAATTCTTCTTGCAAAGGATCGCGAACAGAAAGACTCGCAGGTCACACGGATCGCACCTCATGAAGCCGTGAGAAATGGAATCGTGCTTACTGAATGGATGGCTTACTTTATGGCTCTTTCAGTGGAGTTCGTGAACAGCCTCGGCATACCATCTGACAAGCAAAGGTTCGAGGAGAAAATGGTCACAGAGAGGTCGCATTACTCTAGCCAAACCTTCGACCATCAAATTTGGCTCGACCGATGGGGCTGGGTGGAAATCGCTGGTCATGCCTACCGCACGGACTTCGACTTAACCGCGCACATTAAGTCCTCAGGCGCCGACCTTTCCGTGTTCAAACCATATGACAGTCCCATCTCACGGACGGTCAAGAGCATTGTGCCCATAGATTCCGTTCTAGGTCCCTTGTTGAGGGGAAAGAGTAAGCCAGTAATCGAAGCACTAAGGTCGAGTAATCCAGACGAGATTCTGAATGCTTTCGAAAGATTTGGCTTCTTCGAAATTCAAGGCTTCAAGATTCTGCCAACCCATGTGCGTTTCGAGGAGCACACTGAACGTGAGGCAGGTCGGCGCGTCGTCCCACATGTGGTGGAACCTAGCTTCGGCGCCGAGAGATTAGTTTATTCAACGCTAGAATACGCCTACACGCGCTCCAACGACCGTGTTGTGTTAAGACTCCCGAAAAGTCTAGTCCCAGTTCAAGTTATGGTCTTTCCCCTAATGGCAAAGGACGGGCTTCCTGAAATAGCCTCTAAGATTCAGACACTGCTCTCTGAGACTGGAGTTGAAGTGGAGTACGACGAGTCGGGGACGATCGGCCGACGGTATGCGAGAGCGGACGAAGTCGGTGTTCCGCTATCTGTCACTGTCGATTACAAGACCAAGGAGAACAAAACCGTAACTATCCGAGATCGAGATACGTGGAAGCAAGTTCGGGGAGATTGGCAAAAACTCCCAGAAACAGCCCTACAGTTCTTCCGGGGAGAAATAGGATTTGGAGAGCTCGGAAAGCCGGTTGAGGCCACTTATGAGTAGTGAAAACTGGTCAACTGGGCTATGGTTTAAGTTCTGATTCACACTAGTATTTCAGGAAGAAACTACGGTGTACCCAGGTGGCATTCCCAATCGAGACAGAAGCAAACATCCGTCGTAGGATGCTGGATCTTTGTCAAACCCACGCCAGAAATGTCGTCGAGATAACGAGGCTGCTTGTAGTTCTCATGGACAATATCTCCGAGAAGAAGACAAAGCTAGCTAAAGAAAACTATGAAACGATGTTAAAAGCCCTCGAAGAGAACGAGAAGAATAAAACGACCTTTCTAACTGAAGTTGCCTCAGTCGGAAGCTTACTCGTCAGCAGGGAAGATTTCCTGCGTTTGCTTTTTCGGCTTGGTGAGGTTGCTGAATATTGCGAGGCTATGGGCTTCAGACTCATGAGCGTTACGGATTTGAAATGGAAACTGGACACGAAGAGAATGGAAGAGGTTTCACACCTTATGGGCTCCGTTTTGAAGGAGATATCGAAGGTCAGAGAAACCCTTCACTCACTCTCTTTCGATCCAGATAAGGCCGTAGAGATTGCGAAAACTGTTGAGGAATCAGAACGCCAAATCGACGCTGAATCTCGTCCATTGGACTTGGAGCTCATGGCAAGCAAGATGCCCATCGCATCTGTACTATTCTTTCGAGACTTAGTCGATAGAGCCGAAAGGATCGCGGATATTGGTGTAGACGTTGTGGATCATATCCGAGTACTCGCGTTAACTGCTTAGGTAGACTCACGAATGGTAGACGTGACTTCCGCCGAACTAATCGGCACTAGGCTGGTCGTCTGGAACTTCGCAGACGCAGTGCGGCTCTATCGTATGGGTTTCTTCGGCAAACCGGTAGGAATCCCGAAACCGAAGCCCGAGCAGGAATTCAAAGCCCCCCTTATACTCGACCTCATGGAAGGCTTGTATCTTCTGGACCGTAAGATCATTCAAGTAACGGATGCAAAGACCAACAAGCTAGTTACCAGGGCTAAGTTGCTCAAACTGGCCAACCGCACCTACAAGCAATTCAACTTAGGTTATACCGCTTACGAGAACCTTCGTGAGAAGGGGCTCATCGTGACGCCGGGCATTAGGTTCGGATCCGATTTCGCAATCTATGAGCATGGCCCAGGCATCGACCACGCGCCCTTCATAGTAACTGTAAAGAAGGAACAGGAAACAATGGGCCCCTTCGAAGTCGTTCTTGCCGGACGCCTTGCAACAACGGTTCGAAAACAATTCACCATAGCGGTACCAAACCAACGCAACAAGGTCGATTACCTAGTTTTCAGATGGTTCAAAGCGTAAAATGCGTCTTCTAATATGGCCTGAGCTAAATTTTCGAAGTCATCTCCACCACTTTCCTGTCCGGTGCAAAACCCATCTTAGCGAGAAGACGTTTCATTACGTCATTAGTCTCTATGCTCCACACCGTTAACCTCGTTACACCTTCCCCTTCCTTCACTAGCTTATCCATTGCAGAGGCGATTTCCGTGGTGGCCAGCCCACGCGCCCTGTAAAGTGGATGCGTAAACACTTGTGAAACATTGACTTCGGCGGGCGATACTCTGGTAAGTAGACATGCACTCAAGTTTCGGGAAAGCACCGCTCGCGAAAGAGGCACCTGAAATGTAGTCCCCAAGATTTCCTGACATTATGTTCCGGATCACGCTCTCCGTTGATTGAGCGTCGGAGTACGCGCTCTTCGTCTTCGCGTATGCCTCGTACATCAACTTCGACAAAGTCGGAATCTCCTTCTCGGTTGGATTCATCAGAGGAAGAATCGGCATCATCTTCGTTTCTATCGGAGCACGCGAAAATCTGACGAGCACCGCATGCGTCTCGAAACCTTTAGACAGGAACGAATCCGTTTGGCCGGGCGGGGCATCCACTTGGAAGTCTGTAATTCGCATCCGCCTCAGATCTTCACGCAGAGTTGCGATAACCGCCTCGAACAACGCGCCATCATAGCATAGTGTGGATACATTGGCTGTGGCGTGCGAAATTTCTGCTTTGAACAGAGCGATTGACCGCTCTGACGCGAGAACATACCATGAATTTCCCAGCGAAGCTAGGGCCCGGCCCACTTCGGTATTCTTGCTATGTGGGAATGCCTGGTCCATGAACTCGCGGTCTTGGCAGACAAAACGCGCAACTGATTGTAGGACGTTGGGTGGACATTTTCTCACTGGCGTGATCATGTTTCACAGACGCCGTAGCGAAAAAACCCATATTCCTCGGTATAATCAATCCGGTCCGGTTGTCATGTACAGAGGATTGGTCGTCTCGGGTGCCATCCTCGCTATCTTCGGTGGCTTCCTGGTCTTCACCGACCTCTATGTTCCCCTAGGAACGTCCACTTTCGGCTTACCTATTTCAGTGACGGGCGGAATCATGTTTGCTGTTGGTCTGTTGCGTGCGGAACCGAAACCTCTGGAGCCCGAGTCGGGTAAGAAGTTCTGTTGGTATTGTATGCATCAAATTCCTAAGGACGCTGAGGATTGCCCGAACTGCAGTTTACCGCAACATGACGCTAGTGACTGACATCACTAACCAAAACTCAAGTAAAGACTAAGCAGGCTGATTCGCTTTCTTTCCTTCCGGAGGGTTCTGGGTTTTGGTTGGCTCCTCGCGCAGCTGAATGTGCGCTTGGCCTTCCATGATCTTTCTTTGCAGGGCCGTAATCAAGCTATCAATGCTCTCATCGTCCAGACTCAGTTTTCTCAGCTCTGCGAGCGTTTCTTCTGAGAGCGTCGCATTGATATTCGGACCTCCATAACCTTCCATGCCTATCGCGCTAAACTTCAGGCGATTGCTTTTGTACTCAAAATATCCGGAAATATATGTCACCCTACCCTGCTCGTCTAAAGCGTCGATATAGACTTCGAGGTCATCAGGCAACTCTGGCCGGGTCATCTCTAATCAAACCTAACCTCTCCTCAAGCGTGGGACACATGAATATAGTTGTCTCGTTTATGCAAGTCTGTGGAAGTGGATTGCTGAGGAAACTCGATGATCAAGTTTCAATCATCGACACCATGGCATTGGGAAAACCTGGAGTGGTCGCAGCCTATCTTGTGTCAGGAAAGGAAAGAGCGCTAATCGACATGGGCTATCGATCCTCGGCCCAGAGTGTCATCAATGACCTTGAAGAGAATGGATTCGGTGCTGATAGCATCGACTACCTTCTTCCTACTCATGTGCATTTGGATCATTCAGGAGGGTGCGGTACCCTCGCGGAGAAATACGTCAACGCTTCGGTGCGAGTCCATCCAAAAGGTTTGCCTCACCTAGCAGATCCGAACAAGCTGTGGGTTGGGGCGAGAGAGCTGTTCGGAGCCCAACTTATGGAACGATATGGGAAGCCTGAGCCAATCGCTTGGAGTCGTTTGCGAGAGGTAGGCGATAACGAAGAGATTTCGCTCGGGGGCGGGCTAACGCTACGGTCGCTCTGGACGCCTGGCCATGCATCACACCACCTAAGCTACGAATTGGAAGGAACCGGCAGCATCGCTGCAGGGGACGCCGTTGGTGTAATCTATCCGGCCGTTCCTGCTTTAGTACCGACAACGCCCCCTACGAGTTTCAATCTTACATTAGCTATTGGTTCATTGGAACGAGTCAGAGATACACGGCCCGCGAGGATCTTGGCTCCTCACTATGGCATTATGGTCGATGCGACAAATTTGATCGCGGATAACATCCGGGCGTTAAAGGAATGGGAGCTAAAAATCGACAGAATGCTCAAAGATGGGGTATCTTCGCAGCAAATTGCGAGAACTCTTATCGACGAAACCGCCTACCGCGCGGGCCAATCACCCGGTATTATACCCGACTACCTCTCGTTGTCGATAAGGGTCAGCGTTCTCGGGTTTACCCGCTATCTCAGGACAGTCGCAAAACGGGCATAGTGGACGGTCCTATCTGCTATCTCACATGCTACGGAAGATGTCGGTGAATTGCCCGATGCAATTTTATGCAAATGGAGGGCAATCTTAACGTCGAAATTGCGGCAAACAAGTTGTGCTGTTCTGTCATGTTCGTGTTTACGCCATTGAGCCGTTAAATAGTGCGTAGTAAGGGATTGTGTTAAGTCTTAAGTAACCAACGAGCAGGTTAGTTAGGAGCATTTCGGAAAACTGAAAATCGTTTGATTATGGAACTAAATTGAGGCACTGTTCGATGAAAAAATCTCGACAATTGCTTTCATGCCTCGTGGTCTTTTTAGCCCTTATGATCCCAGCTACCCAAATCGCATTTGCTCTTCCGCCGCTGGCAGCTGGTACCTTTTCTCCAGGCACAATCGTAGTTCCAATGGACGACAAGCAGGTCGATAGAATTCATGTTTACGGGTTCATTCACGAATTCCTGAGGAACAACCCGGGAAGCGCAGTTGCTCGTGTTATCGAACCTCCAGACGTAACTCTTCAAACAGATCTTACCCCCGCGGGAGTTCTCTACCAAGGAGGGCCGTTCCTTATCGATTCAAGCCTCACTTCAGCCGTAACCGCCATGTTGGCTAACGCGACTTTCTCTAAAGTAACAATTACACGGCTCACAACTACGTTCACTTCGAATCGCGTATTTTTCGTAAGACAGCCGACACGAATCCTAGTGATTAGTGACGGTTATTGGGGAAAGACGTTCCTTACCCTCGGGAGAATGGGGATCAGTTACACTCAAGTCTCGACTGACCAGATCTTGGCAAATCCTTCGATGATCAATCAGTACACGCTAATTGTCCTCGATAGCCCCGGTTGGTACGGAAACCCGTCCGCTTACACGCCTTTGCACAGATCGGAAATTTCCGCCGTCTACAATACGATCCAGTCACGCGTTTCAGCTGGAAATGAAGTCATGTATACGGATGCTGCCATATTCGACCTGAACTCCACTTTTCCAGGCTACGTTAGGTTAGGGAATCCGGGCGAGACCGGATCTTGGAAGGGTATGATGCACAACCCTGCATTGGGATCAAGTTTCGACTCTGAATTTCCAAGTCAATACTATAACCCCGGACCAAACCCAGACCACGTGACTATTTTCACGGAGGAGGGTGTTGGAAATTGGGTGCCTAACGGGGTTCAGCCCGGCCACACTGCCGACGTCAGGATTCTAATGGATACTACGAATTACGGAATACCGAAGTTCCCATATTCGATTCTCGCCTTCTACTTTCCATACGGAAACGGTATAGTTGAGGGGCTCGCGCTTCAACCCTATGAACAACTGTACCCAACGTACGCGGACTATAATGGATACTATGCGGTTTACCAGATTTATGGAAATAAATTTGTCGAGGGCCTATCAGCCGACTTCTCACTCACTGCGTCTCCGCCCTCAGTGACGGTTCCCCAGGCTCAAACCGCTTCTTACCAAGTCACAGTTAGTTCGATCAGCAGTTTTTCCGGAACCGTCGGTCTACAAGTTAGTGGACTGCCTACAGGTGCACAGGCGAATTTTGCTCCTTCCAGTTCTGTTTCAATCGGACAAGGTCAATCGGTTACCGAAACCCTTACCGTCTCCACTACTCAGAGTACTCCTGTTGGAAGTTATAACTTAACGATTACCGGGAGCACAACGCTTCCTCTAATCACACACAGCGTCGTCGTTGGTTTAGTTGTTACCGCTCCACTGGCGGATTTCGGCATGACAGTATCGCCTAGTCGGCTCTACGTGAGCACTGGGCAATGCGGGAACTTCACGATAACAGTTAATTCAATAGGAACGTTCAGTTCAGCGGTCAACTTTACCTTAACTGGTCTGCCTCCACACGTTTCGGATTCATTCACATCGAACCCAATAACGCCCCCAGCCGGAGCCACCGTTCAGTCGGTTCTAAAGCTATGTCCAGCGCCGACCGCGACGCCCGGCAACTACTCGATGGTGATCACTGGGATAAGTGGTACGACGGTGCATACCGTCAACGCTATTCTGAGCATTCCGGGGCCGGCTGTCATCACGTATCCGTTTAACCCATTGATTTTCTGGCTCGTCATCGGTATGCTTCTCCTCGCGCTTGGTCTAGGCCTGCTTGCATTTTTGCTCTCGAGACCAAAACGTCGTGTAGTCGCTGCGGCTGTTCCGGTGGTTATTCCAGTTGCCCCGCCGAGACCGCTGATACGATATATTCTGCCCATGCCCACTGTTCGTTGCAGATATTGCGGCAGGGTGATGCCGCTGAACACAGTCTATTGTCCCTTCTGCGGAAAACCTCAAGTTGTTCTCCCGCCTCCGACGCCGCGGCTTGCTTCAACTCGCCGGCTGGGTGGAAGAAATATCATTGCAGTAGTACTGTCGCTCTTATCGGGCATCTTGGTATTGGTAAATAGCGCTGCGTTGCTTTCACCTTCCTTCTGGGCAATGTGGTCTTCAATATTCTTCTGGCTCCCGACAATCGGGCAGTCCTATGCTTTCATGCTGGGGGCATTAATCGGCCTAACATTGGTTCTAGGTGCGATAATTATGGCACTAAGTAACGGCGCACTCGCTGACGTGATAATATTTCCATTCGCAATATTCAGCCTAATGATCGGAGGAGGATTCGTCGCGGGATTGATCTTGGGGATTCTAGGCGGCATCCTCGCGATTGCCAGACGCAACTCTTAACGAAATTTCTCGATAATTTTCAACAACTTTCTAAATTACGCCCAGAGTTGCGCTTTCGGTATTGGACCTGCCTTTCCTGCAATTGTAGCGTGCTCAGAATTCACTGAAACCCTTCAAGGAATTTGACCATCGAACTCCAACTGGTCGCGATTGTTTAGATCCGTGTATCAAGTTATGCATACTTAGTCGTGTAGGTTTGCTTGGAATTTGCAATTCAGCCCACTGAATTTTGGTCTATATGGCTGAAACCATTCCTTCTCGTACGATGAAATCCCTAAGTGGCGAACTGCTTAGAATTCTGTTTCAGGTGAGAGATAAATTGGAAGTCATGGAATATTATCGCGATTCAAGCGGCTTCTGGAGGATAAAAAACTTCAGAAGACGACGCCGCGCCAGAATCTGAACTATCCGAGCCACGCCGCTGTGTGTTACCCTAAGTGGTGTGAATTTCCACGATGTCTTGATCGCCGAGCACGTGCTCAGGGCCGACGCGCTCTCCAGCGAACTTGCTAGTGGAACCCCAGATTCGTGAATAGCGGTACCTTCGTGAATAGCGGTACCTTTCAGCTAGATTGGAGTGTATGCTACTGGCAAGCTCCCTGACAGTTGTCCCTGCGCGTACCACGAAGGGGTGGTCGGACGGCTTAGAATCGTTTGGTTCTTTAGTGTATACTCTGATGATCTCCAAACTTTCGAATAATTTGGCTCCTATCGTGGTCAATCCCTGCCCAGTCAAACACGATGTTAGGGCTGTCGGGAGGAAGACTGGAACGTTTCCAATGAACCTCGATGAGACTTCTCGTCCTGAGTCTAGGTCGATTTTGTTTCCAACTAACAAAGTTGGCTTGTATAGCGTCACATTCTCTAATACGGCATCCTCGACATCGTCGATAGACGCGCTGCCATAAATTCTTACTAGCGCGTTCCCGATGCCGTAGCTGTGCAACATCTCACGAATTCGCTCGTGTGAAACTGAACTTTGCGTACTCGTCGTCGCGATCCGTACTTCTCCAGAACCCTTCGGTCGAACTATCTCAACTCGGGATAGAGGTTTTTGGATTGATATGTCAGCCTCCTCAAGACTCATGGTTATTGACTCAAGTTGGCGGTATGGATCGTTCGTCAAGTCTACTAGCACGATTAATCCGTCGCAACGGTGAATCAAATCAATGGATTCCGGTTGAAACTCGTAGCGTCTACTTCGCGCAAGTCGCGGCGCCGGAAGTTCCACTAATTGGATCTGAATGTCTTGAAACTGCAGAATCCCAGGTATCGGTCGTTGTGTCGTATATTCGTATGGGGCAACTGTTACCTGAGCATTGGTCAACGACTTCAGGAGGCTGCTCTTACCGGTCTTGGTGAGCCCAACAACCATAACTTGCGCTGCACCTTCGCGTTGTAGCGACCAAGAAGACTTTCCTGAGCCGCGTTTGCCGCGTTGAGTTATGATCTCTTGCTTTAGTTCCGAGATCTTGGTCTTGACTTGAGCTCTGAGCCGCTCATTTCCTTTATGCGCTGAAATCTCGGCGAGAAAATCCGCGTAGGCTTGAACCTTTTCCTTTGGGTTCTTCGAGGTCTGAGCTAATTGCCATTTGGCTTTGGCTTCGGGCGTAAGATTAGCCGGCAACGGTTCTCCCTGGTCATCGTGGAATCTTAATGGAAAAGAAAGGGTGCAGGAGGTGGATTGAGGTCCTTTTCCGGAGCAATAGTCACAATTGTGTTGGCGACTATGTCGCCTAACCTTAGCCTCTCATGGGATACCGAGATGATTACGGCAGCCAGAATGTATACGGCGGGTAGCCAGTCAACGAAACGCAAGAGGTTCCTCTTGAATGAACTACCGAATGAACATGGGTCGCCGCTCCTGTCAACAACATGCAATTTGAGCAGAGTTTTACCAATCGTAGCTGCGAATAGTCCTTCTTGTAGAAAATAGTACACGAATACGAGGATCCCAAGGTATACCTCGTTAAGCGTCAGGCGAGTTGTGTAGGCGGTAGGATTTTGATGTTGAAAACTAATCAAGGCAAACCAAGCTACGCCGATGATGATCGAATCAAGAAGGCCGGCTACGAAACGCTTACTCACTGGAGCCGGATGGATTTTCAGTGGCGGCGTTGAGAGGGTTTCAATCGAGACTTCATGATGGTCATCATGATTTTGATGATCTGTTGGTTGAGACATTGCGATCAAGTCATTACTGTGTTCTCTGCGCCCTTCGAGTAAGAGTTTAATGTGCCGAAATTCTGAGAGTTTAGACATAGGCTTAAATATTATTCGGGGCGGTATCGTCTTAACTAGAAAAGGAGCAATTGACCCAAATAATGGCGGAAGTATGCCCGACTTGCGGGCTTCCAAAAGATCTCTGTGTCTGCGGAACCATCAGCATGGAGCAACAGCTTGTCAAGGTCCGCCTTGAAACCAGAAAGTGGGGTAAGGCCACTACCATAATCGAAGGTATAAACTCGAAGAGCGTGGATCTAGGTGATCTTGGCGCCAAGCTCAAGACTTACTGTGCTTGCGGAGGAACCTCGAAAGAAGGCCTGATAATGCTTCAGGGTGATCATCGCGGGAAGGTCAAGAAGTTGCTCGTGCAGTTCGGTTTTCCGGAAACCTCAATAGAAATCCATTGATTCGCATTCTCGGGAAATCCATTTGAGTTCTTTCTTCGACGCGTTGAAGAACCTGAAGCATTCGGGTCCTGTACCTCAGGCTTGCCCCGTGTGTGGCAGCGTCAAGATCAAGCAACAAGGGTCCCTGAATGGCTGGTTACTGCCAGCCGTCTACGCGTGTGAACAGTGCGGTTACGTTGGAAACCTTGTTTTGGAGCTAGACGAAGCAGCTGAAGACCAAGAGTAGTGGTGAAACGTTAATGTTCCATGTTCGGAACATTAATATACGCCCCACCTCGACAAAAGAAAATCGGTCCCATCCAGGAGAATCTGGTGACAGTGCGGTCAAATGGACGATTAACGCCTGCACTGTATCTGCTGCTTGTAATCATTCTACCATTGCTAATGGCCGGCATTCAAGCCACCATGGCAGATCAACCACTAATCCGAACCGAGTCCGTACAACTTAACGTCGGGGATTCGCTAGTCATTCGCAGCGACCACCTGGCCATACAACAGGTCTTCGTTGAAGGCAACCTCTCGGCCGCCCAGCTCACAAAGCCCAATCAATACCCAGCAAACAATTTCGAACTTCAGGCTGTAACCTCTGGCAGCTATGATGTGAGAGCGATTTTCAGTCAAACAACCGACTACAACGTCTACCTACTTGTCGAGCAGGGTGGAACCACCTCTGTTCAAAACAGTACGAGTTACTACATTTCCGGAGGGACGTTTGAACTCGACGTGAGCGCCTACTTTAACCCAAGGCCTGTTGACATTTCAGCCATAGTTCCTTCGATTTCCCCATGGGATAGCTTCGTGCATTGGGTTGGTAGCTTCGGCCAAGCGTTCCCGTTATGGGTAAAAGCCCTATACCTAATCCTGGGCGTACAATTTCTCGCAATAGGCGGTTTGTGGATTCGGCGTGAAGCTGCGAGCAGAGAGGGAACTGCACAACGGTTGGACAGCGGCGACAAAGCCTACCTCTGGCTAGATATCATCTACAAGTTCCTCCTAGCTTCGTTTGTCGCAATCGTGGCGATTATGGGAGGTGAACTGATTCTACTATTCGTGCTGCGGTTCATGTTTCTGGTCTCCCTGGACCTCCTCTCGCTTTGGGATCTTTTCGTCGTAGGCTTTGCAGCGGGAGCGATCATCATAGTCTACCTGATCCGCTTCACGCTTGAGAAAGCATTCGACCTGAAACCCGTAGAAAGTGAGTAACATGGATGGCAAATTTGACGATATTGAAGCTGACTCCCAAACCAATGCACAGACCGAATACAAGGATACTTGGTGGAAGAAGGCTGCACCTTTGAGGTGGGCGAACTATGTGCCACTACGCCTTGTAGATAGAGAGTTTGTGAAATGGCGGAAGTCAAGGATTTCGCCAAGAAAGTTTCGGAAGATACAGCAACGCCTCGACAGGTTATATCCCCCAACCAGGTTCTCAGCCACGAAACTAATCGGACGCGATAAAGAGTACAACCTACTGCTGGATTCATTCAGACTGCACGTTCTGAAACACCCAATGCTCCGGAAATGGTTCGATAGGGACGAGCTTCCGAAAGCGATTTGCCTCACAGGTGAAAGTGGCACTGGGAAAACGTTTCTAACTATGGTTTCGTTGAAACAGATGCTTCTTGAGGCTCATAAGAACGGAATATTCCTGTCGCCTATCATAATCAAGGGATCAGACGTGTTCTCCGAATACTATGGTAGGAGCACTAAGCAGTTAGGGAAACTTCTGGAGCAAGCGGCCTCAACTCCATCGGTTGTTTACATTGATGAGTTTCAGAGTTTCGGAAGAAAAGTTCGGGGGGAAACAGGAACTGAGCTAGAGGATACAAGAGTGCAGGACGAGATAAACCGGTGGCTCGATAAGATAACGACCAATGAAACCCGAACGCTCGTTATAGTCGCCACGAACTCTTACGAGCAAACTCGTGAAGACATCCGTCGTCGACTCACCCGAGTCGACCTAGATTCTGGCGTGACGAGGGAGATGCTGCTTGCTATAGTGGAGGATAGGGCTACGGCTGAGGGTTGGCGAGGGATTTCGTCAGCAGAGATACTTGAGGTCCTAGAACGGGAAGCAGCCCTGCGAAGACATGGTTCGATCACCCCCAACGACATACTCGGCGTCTTCAGAGAGGTGAAGCGTGCGAAAGAAGTGCCCTTGCTGGAGACGATTAGACGTTCAATGCCTGGTCCACTTTCGAAATGGACTAAGCCAATCTACAAGGTGAACTTGGAAGACTTTGTTCAAGCTGCACATTCGATGAAATTCTATGTGGAGCGAGAAAAATCGCGAGAAATCACCGACGCCGTCTATCTAGTTACGCCCAAGGTCCGGAGAGATGACATTGGGGGGCTTCATGACATCAGAGACAAAGTGTTAAACCACATTTCACTGGCTTTCAGTCGAAAGATGTCCGAACTTGGGTACGCGTCCAACTGCAGGTTTCTGCTGTTCGGTCCGCCGGGGACGGGTAAGACTCTACTTGCGTTGGTGGCAGCGGCGGAGAACAAGGTTGCGTTCATCAAAGTGAGGGGGGGCGAACTGATGAGCGGAGCCGCCTACATAGGAGAACCTGAGAAACGAATCAAGGACCTATTCGCTTTAGCCAGACAGCGGAGCCCCTGTATCCTTTTCCTCGACGAAGCTGACGCAATCTTCTGGGGCGCAGATCCTACCGGCAACAAAATTCTGGCGCAAGTGAAAGCCGAGCTCAGCGAGATCAAGCCTGATGAAAGGATCGTGGTGATCGCCGCCTCGAACAAAGAAAACCTCATCGATCAAGCAACGAGGGATAGATTTGAACCAAATGTCTACTACGTTCACCCACCGTTGAATGATCGAGAATGGCACGAGGTAGTAGGCATCCACCTGCGAAGATTCGATCGCTTCATTCATCCCGAAGTTGACGCTGCCAAGATCACGCGCTTGTTCAGAATGCAACGAATCCTCAGCCCGAGAGCTGCATGTGAAACTATTGCCGAAGCCCACAGACTCTGGGCGTCGGAGATAAGCGCGGTCTGTGAGTTGCGTGGCAGCAAGGATAGCGTGGAGAGGGAGGCGGTCGAGAAGAAATATTCCACAGACCTGAGCAGACTACGCGTTGCGCTTGGTGGCTCAAAACAACCGCGGTTATCCGTTGACCAAATCGACGAGAGTAACTATCCGATTCGCCTATACCACTTCGAAAAGGCGATTCAAGCACTGGAATCGAATCAGGCTAGACAAAGGCGTGAGATGGAAGAAGCACTAATCCTAACGGCACCCACGCCAGGTGCTTCCTTCGGGCTCTACGCGACCGACGACGGGAGCGGGGGGATAATCACGGTTCAATGTTCGGTAAGGCCTATGATACCCGGCGAACGTCAGGTCTCTGTGACAGGAAATGCAACTTCAGCCGTAGTCGGTCAGAGCGTTGTGTCAGATGAGTCAGTACTACAAAGCGCCGAGAACGCCACTGAAGCAATTAGCTCACTTCTATGGGCGGTATCGCAAATAGACCTAAGTCGGTTGCACATACACTTCCAGATCAGGAGCATTCTAGAAGGCGCGCCCGGGCAAGGAGTCTCAGGACCAAGCGCTGGGTTAGCTATGGTATTAGCGGTCCTCTCGGAATTAGCCGGACTTGCAATTTCCCCCGCCACCGTAGCAACCGGAACCATAGGAGTGAAGCTTGATGTGGGGCCAGTGGGTGGGCTGGGTGGATACGGGACTCAAACCGGAAAGATCATCGGTATCCTGAAATCTCAAAAGATTCGTGTTACAGACTTGGTGCTGCCGGCAGCTAACTTCGAAGCTGCAGGTGACGAGATGCGAATTCTTACCGAGGAAGGAGTGAATGTGCGCCCAGTGTCTGACGTATCGGAGTGCTTGAAGATAATCTTCGATAGAGACCTGGACGAATTAGTGGCTGAAATCAAGGAAAGGTTTGAGACAGCTCGACTGGTAGCTCAGTCACGTTAGATGTCGAGCTTGAGGGCTTCCTTTAGCCCCTTGTACCGGTTTCTAACTGTTACCTCGGTGACGTTAGCTACCTCGGCTATCTCTTTCTGGGTTTTCTTTTCCCCCTCGAGAACGCACGCCACGTAGAGCGAAGCCGCGGCCAAACCCATTGGGTCTTTGCCTGCAACTATGCCTTTTCGTTTCGCCTCGTTAATGATTCTGATTGCGCGCTGTTGGGTTGGCATTGAGATTTCGACTTTCGTAGCTATCTTCGAAATGCACTTCACTGGATCCTCGACGGGCATTCGAAGGTCAAGTTCCCTGACTAGGAGTCGGTAGCATCTTGCTACATCCTTCTTGCGGATCCTGCTCGCGGCGGACACGTCTTTGAGTGTTCTGGGCGTTTCAGACATTCGGCACGCGGCGTAGAGAGAAGCGGCTGCTATGGCAGCGATTGAACGTCCTCTGACCAAGCCGTTGTCTAGGGCTTTTCGGTAGACGATTGCGGCCCGTTCTTTGATGGAGGCTGGTATGTGTAGCATGTCGGTTAGACGGTCTAGTTCAGCCATTGCTTGGGCTAGGTTTCTGTCGGCTGAGGAGTGGACTCGGGTTCGTATCTGCCATTTTCTCAGGCGGAGCATTTCGAGCCTGGTTGCCAAGGGCAGTTGACGGCCGTACGCGTCCCGATTCACACGATCAATCACTGTCGATAATCCTTTATCGTGAATGGAGAATGACGTGGGAATCCCAACGCGACCTCGTTCATCCTTCTCCTCTTTCGTGAAGGCACGCCATTCTGGGCCTGTGTTTAGGGAGTGTTCGCTTATGACTAGGCCGCAGTTATGGCAACTGATCTCGCCGACGTCGTAATCTTCTACTAGGTTTGTGCTCCCGCATTCGGGGCAGTTAGTTAGCTTTCCAACTTTTCTAGTCGTTGCGCTCGTGCTCATTTCTTTTCGCTTTTTTCGATGCTTGACGCTCGGACCATCCATCTCCTCCAGTAGAACGCCGGTCGTTCTGCTTGAGAAAACACGTCATCCGGCCCGAAATCTATAATAACTACCCACGGAACGTATAAAAAGCTTGTGTCGAATTTTAGCATTTCTCCTGCACAACCGTCCTTAGGCACCGGTGTTTTTGACGTTTCGGTGTCTACATTGCCGAAAGTCATGCAGTGAGCCCAAACTTGACCTAAATGAGCTAGGCGTCCTTAAAATCGTGGTTTGGGTACTAGAATGTGTCCAGTTGTCGGCGGAAGTACACATTTTCGGATTCTCTCCTTACGAACCTGCCGTACCGGCCGCATTCGGAGACGAGCATGGGTTGCTGGTCGTCGGGGGAGGTGATCACTTCGATGTTGACGAGGCGGTAGCGTGGCGTATCCGGGTCTTGCCCGAACGTATGCCGGAAGTCCTCAATTGTCATCTCAGGTGCTAGTTGGTCTTCCGTGTCGATGACGACGGTGATCCTCCTGATCGGGACCTTGATGACGATCTCAGCCGGCAAAGGGTTCGTTCTCCGATCTTCCACGTTTAGACAGGACATCTAACCAGGGGTTGTTGCTGAAGTAAGATGGCAGAGGCCCGCCTTGGGTGATGTGTGGGGCGTATACTGGTTCACCAGGGACCCCCCCCAGGGGGGGGTGAGAAAGTTGGGGCGCGAACCCGCCGTTCCGGGGGGTTTCGTGTAGGTTCTTGAGGTCGTCGCGGAGTTGGGTTAAGTTTCGTTCCATTTCAAAGTACATTGATTTCAGGGTCGCAAGCTCGCTTACGAGTACCGGATCCTGTGCGGGCGCTGACGTTAGTTGAGGCCGCGTTGCCTGTAGCGGTTGCGGGGGCACCGCTTCGTCTATTCTTCGCTCATCGAAGAATAGCAGCCCTATTCCGTGTGCTCGGAATATTGAGGCATCTATTGTTGCGCCCAGCAGCCTGGGCGCGGCGAGGTAGACCGTTTGATACGAATTTCTGAGTGCAGATAGTTTCAGGACGGTGTCAATGATCGAGTTTCGTTGAGCTAAATCCTGTGTCTTCAAGACCATAACATGAACGTTGTCTGCGCCAACGAGGAACGAGAGGCCCGCCTGATTCGAGTTAGGATTGGGGGCTTGCTGCGCGCCCATAGCGAGAAAGTAGTGGAGAATACGCTCTTCGACCGGAAGGCTAGTTTGAAACCCTCATCCACCCCTCCAACCGTTGCCAATCCCATTCATAGTTCTCCGGGACGGCGAAACCGTAGATTATGCACCCATGCCAAACCGAGAACTGCGGTGAACTGGTCATCTTGACTGAAACATTCTTGATACCGCGGTCGCGCAGCAGAAGACGCACCTTGGTAGGAGCGTCAACTGCGATCTCCTCCAGCTTTGGAGGTACGATCCAGCTGAAGTTTCCACCTGACAGGAGGACTTCGCGGTAGAGCATGGGTTGTAGTTCAACCGGACAGCGTTCAACGGAAGCGATTATCGCCTCACCGAAATCTAACATGCCCCTGAAGATCGTGTCGCCCATCTTGACGTCCTTCGGCCTTGGCATTCCGCGGCTGAAGTAGCTCTCGAAGATCTCATGGTTGGGGTTGAAGACATATTCCCCGATTAGGAATCTTGACCATGAGTCTTTCTCAAGATCTATCTCGACACGTGTTCCGGGCACCCTGTACTTTGCCCTGGCTTTCCGAGGAAATTTTCTTGCGTCCGCGATTGCATTGTCCAAGTTCCCTGGGACTAGGCCGATATTTTCCTTAACCTTCCTAACTACCGCTTCCTCATTTGCCAGATCGCCATAACCAGTATCCTTCAGGATCTCCGAGGTGATCGCGTTCGCATCCCCGCCGCCCCGGTTCAGCGCTACCTGTGCTGCTCGGATGGGATATTTCGAGATTGGGCAGACTTGACTGTTTCCATGGCCGGACTCGATAACCACGCACGTAGTAACTCCATGGCCGATCGCGACCGCGAACGGTTGCGGAATCACGGTAACTGCTCTAATCTTTCCGTGGTTGTTCTCTTGGAACAAGCCCAATAGCCTTTCGTACATGTAGCGGGGGGAAACTGAGGACAGGGACGCGACAACGTAGTAACCTTGAAAGCCGTCATTTGGGTCTGGTTTGAACGCGTCTAAGCTGTAGGAGGTTAGACTGCTTACTACTCGCCAGGCTTGGGCGTCGCCTTTGTCGATCATGCCGTTGCGCATGGGATAGATTAGGCGACTCGACAAGTCTTCGGCGGATTGTAAGTATAATGGGACATCGTCCCCCACAATTACGTCGGATGTGGGTTCAAAGGCCTTGTACATGACCGAGCTTTTGTCAGGGAAGTAGCCGCGGTTATTTACGATCCTAGGATTTTCGCCAAGGGTTATTGGGCCAAATTTGAAGTCGCTTGTGCCGAAGTCCATGGCGAAGGTATAGTGGCTTCGATAGTTGTCGCCGCTCATACTAGTGCAGCTCCTTCAATTACGAGTTTTTTGCCATCAATTCGAACGACTACTTCTTGGTCAGGGTTGAATGGAAATAGGGAGTCTTTGACAACGTCCGCAGGTATGTAGAGAATCCCTGTCTTGCTCCGGTCGCCTCGACTGGGGAGGATGATTTTCGCAGATCCTTCAAGCAACAGCCAATTCACCATTCAAACTGCAATGCGAAGCAGCATACGAAAATTCACGATATAACCGAGCAAGGGCATGCTGCATCACGTGAGCTAAGTGAAACTGAAAGACCAAAAATTCGCACCCTCAAGGCACAACGCCCGTGTCCATGAAGGCAGAGTTTGACAGCCGAGTGTCGATGGAGTATCTTGTCGACCTAGTCCTCAAATACATGTTGGAAAGGTAATCTTGTTCAGAAATTGGTACTAGTCATTCCGGCCGATCAGCTTCAATACGCAATCAACCACGCAAGAAGTGCGTACCCGGAAGAATGTTGTGGGTTTCTGATTGGCCAGAACTTGGAAGCGAGGCGAGTGCATCGCACCTACGCAGCTCAGAATGTGGCTGCGCCGTCAAAGCATCGACGGTATAACATTGACCCTCTCGAGTTAGTTCGCGCCGATGAAGATGCTCGCAAATCGAACCTCGATCTGATTGGCGTCTATCACTCTCACCCCGACGCCCCGGTGCAGCCTTCCCAACTTGACCTAGAGCACGCTTGGCCAAACTTCACGTATCTTGTATTATCACTCCAAAATGGAGAACCCCGCGATTTTGCAGCCGAGATACTAACCCCAAACGGAACCGCATTCGCCCGAGATGAAATGTGGATCGTGTAACGCTTTCGGGCGGATTGGATTATCAGGGGAATGAGACGGATTCTTCGGTTTCGACTGAGATCGTGATTTGACTCCTCTCGGCCAATGGCTTCAATGTCTCCTCTACCCTGTTCCTTTCGACGGTTGGCCCCTCGTAGGTTGTCGAAAACTGTTTTCCGGGGACTAAAACGGATCGAACTTGTTTTTTCAAACCAACCGCTTGCAACGCCAAGTCAACCTGCTGTAGCGCTTCCAACGGGAAGGTTGAGCCTTTCGCAGATAAATTCACAATTACAAGCAACAAGCTTCGAATTCATCACGCTTCACGAAATGATAAAAGGCTATCCTGCGACGCGCCCCGAAGCGGAAGTGTCTTCGTTAACCATGTTTCGGCGAGAAGATTAGGAGAGTCCAGTAGCTTCGTCGAGAAGGAGAGAGGAGAGGGTGGGTGAAGGTCTTGTGTGTGCGCTCACCACTTATGGCTAGTCGGTTTGTGGAAAGTCTCCCTGAAAGATCTCCTCAATCGCTCGTCTAGGCGCAGGTGGTGGTAGCTCTGCCGCGTAGCCTAACGAGAACATCGCCACGGGACGTATCGACTCAACCTCTAAAACCTGTTGTACTTTCTTCTCGTCAAATTCCCCAACCCAGACCGTGGCTAAGCCGAGGTCCACAGCCGCAAGCATGGCGAATGCACCAGCAATCGTTGCATCCTGCACGCTGTAGAGCTCCGAACCCCTCTTATCATATCTCGTTGCTGAGCGATCTGGATCTGCACAGAAAACTAAGCAGACTGGTGCCTCCGCGATGAACATTTGGTCATAGGCCGCTTTCGCTAAAGCCTTTCTCTTCGCTTGATCTCGAACCACCTGAACTTGGTAGGCTTGCAGGTTTCCTGCAGAAGGCGCCATGTTGGCCGCTGCAAAGATACTTTTCAGTTTACTTTCCTCAACAGGCTGAGGCTTGTAGGAGCGCACAGATCGCCTCTGAGTTAGAACTTCGACGAACTCCATTGTCACTCTTATCTAATGTTGAGCGGGTACGGATTAAAGGTGAATTATTGGCAACCACAATTGCAATCCAGTGAGGCCTCAATTAACACTAGATGCCGTAGCGACACGAGACTTACCATGTCGATTCATTTCGAGTCGGATACGAGAGAAGCACGCCTTCTCAGCCCGTTCAAGAACTTCGAGCCTGACAGCCAACCTATCGAACACAGGCGCGATCCGCTAACCGGTCGAAGTGTGATTGTGCTCAAAGGGCGTATGGACTATGTTAAGCGGTATCTGGAGTCAGATGAGAGTGCCATAGACGATTTGGCAATTTCAACCCAGCAAGATTGCCCCTTCTGCCCCGATTCCGTGGAAAAGAGAGCGCCAAAATTCATTCCGGAAATTTTACCTGAAGGCCGAATCCGTGTGGGTGAGGCCGTCTGTTTTCCAAGTCTCTTCGCCCACGAAGACTACAACGCGATCGTGGTCCCATCACGCTCACACAAGGTTCCGCTAAATCTAATGCGGTCCGACATGTTCGTCGATGCATTCAAAGCGTGTATAGAATATTTTCGCCGAGTACATGCTTGGAAGCCCGCAGTGAAAAATAATGCAATTGTCATGAATTTCTATCCGCCAGCAGGTTCCACTATCGCTCATCCTCATGTACAAGCTTTGGCCAGCGATCTCCCGCTCCAAGCGACCCATGAACTACTAGAGGCCAGTGCGTCGTACTTTCAGAATGAGAAGTCTTCTTACTGGGCCGAGTTGGTTAAGGCGGAAGAACGCCTCGGTGAAAGGTATCTCGGGAGACTAGGGAAAGTGCGTTGGCTGACACCGTTCGCGCCAATGGGTTTGAACGAAGCCCAAGCCATTGTGCCCAAAGTCTCCGACCTGAGTTCCCTTTCCAAAGAAGACCTCAACGGACTCGCTGAAGGCGTTGTGAAAGTCCTTGCGTATTATTATGGCATGGGGGTCAGGAGTTTCAACATGGCGTTCTATTCAGGACCATTCGGCGAAGCTCTTGATTACTTCGACCTCGGCCTTCGCATCGTGTCCCGTTATGGTTACAAACCTCGGTTTGTAAGCGATATTTGGGCGCTTCAGTATTTGCTCGGTGTTCAGGAGGTGTACGAGGCTCCTGAAGAAACATGCTCCAAACTCAAGAAGTATTTCGATTAGAGGCGTTTAGCTACTTCAGCCTCGGAGCCTCTCAAGGCCACTTAGCTAGCTGCGTCTTGTTTGGAGCCGAGGATGGGACTCGAAAATAAGTTTCGATTCCCCAACTGGATTCCCTGTTTTTGACGGGAGAGAAACCAGGAGGTTTAGGAAGCTGCCTTTGGCTTTTTTCTCGCTACGACTAACGCTGCTCCTCCGAGCACTATGGCGACCAGAAGGGCAGCATAAGCGACGATCTCAGCTGTGCTAGAACTCACGGTTGCGATTGAACTAACGGTAGTAACAGAACTGATTGTCGTCATCGCCGGAGGTGTAGCCGTTAGGGAGACGCCAGTAAGAGGAACCTTGACTGAAGGGTCGATGGCGTTCTGAAGCACTGTTGTTCCGACGGTGGTGTTCTGGAAGTAGATGCCGAAGTATTCGTTGCGAATAGTATTCCCAGCAATCGTCGTTCCCGCTGTCATGGCGAGTGAGAGGTTCGGGATTCCAATCGAAGCCATCGCTATTCCTGTGGGTTGCCCGTTGGGGGGTAGGGTGGGCGCGGCATTTCCGGCAATGAGATTGCCGGACAGGGGACGGGCTGAGCGTTCACGACGCCAAAGAACAAAGCGGGGATAATTAACATGACCAATGTGGTACGTAACAGAATGCTTCGAGCTTGCAACACAGCTGACCTCGTTTAAGCCGAGTTAGCCTGGTAAGGTTAATAGAGATTTTTGCGTGAATGGCTGTGGGAAGTTGCGATATAATCCTCCTGTTAAGAAGTTTGTCGACAAGTTCACCGCTGCGATGTGCTGGAAAATATGTGAGATTCGAAGGAATTTGCTGGTAGCCCGGGGAAAACGAAAGAGTTCCTCGTCGGTTTTCTGCAATCAGAGAAACGAGAAAACATGCCCAAGACAAGTATCGTTTATAGGTAGCCGACCATCACTCGCAAACTTACGAAATCGGAATCTTCCGTCTTGAAAGTGACAGTCAAATTCCTAGCAGCTGCTCGCGAAAAGGCAGGGGTTCGAGAGGAAACCTTGCAGATTGAAGGATCCACCACAGTCCTCGAGATTCTGAAAGCTCTTGCCACGAAGCATGGGAACAAGCTGAATGAGTATCTCTTCGACCGTGAGTCTGGCAGTCCAAAGCCTCATCTTAACTATCTTTTGAACGGTCGGTCAGTTTCCATGATGGGCGGGTTCTCCACAGAAGTTACAGAAGACGCCACCATGATTATTTTTCCACCCACATCAGGCGGTTAGGCTCGCCGTAGCAACGGAATGACGTGTTACTAAACAACCGGCAAAGTAGCAGGCTGTCTCGATAACAGTAGGCGCCCCCAAGCACGGACGAAAAAGTATGACGCACGTGGATCAGGTCTGTTTCCCTAGAAAACAATACCAAGAATACGGTTAATTATTTGGAGCCCAATCATTATTGCAGATTTACATGTTGAAAGCAGGCCGTGCATACTGCGGGAAATTACTACACGTCGACCTTACGAACGGCGAAACACGGGAAGAGCCTCTGCGATTTGACTGGGCGGAACAATTTATTGGAGGAAAGGGGCTCGGTATCCGATACTTGTATGACCTGATACCGCCCGGCACTGATCCTTTCGCTCCTGAGAACCCCATTATCCTGATGACTGGTCCTCTGACAGGAACCGTGGCTTCCACAATGTCGCGCATGGCAAACGTGACGAAGTCACCTCTCAGTGGTACTATGAGCGACAGCCACTCAGGCGGGTACTTTCCCGCTGAACTCAAATTCGCCGGATTCGACGGCGTTATCATCAAAGGACGATCCCCCAAGCCAGTGCACCTAGCAATTAGAGACGGAAAAGCGGAGTTGAGAAACGCAAGCCATCTCTGGGGCAAGGATGTGCTCGAAACCACCGATTTGGTTGTGAAAGAGTCAGGTGAAAATCCTCGCCACTATGCAGACGGCCCTAAAGTCGGCTGTATCGGACCTGCAGGCGAGAGCAAGGTGAGATTTGCAGCAATCGCATACGACGTGCATCATTTCGCTGGGAGAGGCGGGACTGGCGCCGTTATGGGTTCGAAGAACCTGAAAGCGATTTCCGCACGCGGAACGAAACAAGCCAAGGCGCTTAGCATAAACTCTGACCCAGCATTCCTAACCATGGTCAGGGAAGTCATAAAGAAAGACATCCGTGAAAACCCCGATGAAGAAATGCTCATAAAGGTTGGAACCCCGGGAGTACTGGCTCTGAGCCAGGGCGCAGGTCTGCTACCTACACGGAATTTCCAAGCAGGCACCTTCGCCCAAGCCGACCAAATAAACGCTGACGCGCTTGCCGACCAAATACTTGTCCGGCATACAACAACCTGTTACAGCTGCTCAATAGGGTGCCGCAACATTACAAAAGTCAAAGACGGCAAATACGCGGGCCTGGAAGGAGAAGGCCCTGAGTATGAAACATTGGCGTTATGCGGCTCTAACATGGGTATCGGAGACATACGAGTCATCCTGAAGTTCAACGAAAACTGCTCGAACATGGGCCTCGATTCGATATCGACAGGCAATGTCTGCGCATGGGCAATGGAACTCTTCGAAAGAGGCATCCTGACCAAGAAAGATACCGATGGATTGGAGCTCAAGTTCGGAAACGTAGATGCGGCCGTGGCACTTCCCAAACTCATCGCTACGAGAGAAGGCATCGGCAACATTCTAGCTGAAGGAGTCGCGCGGGCATCGAAGCAGATTGGAAAAGGTTCAGAAAGATACGCAGTGCACGCGAAGGGCCTAGAGTACCCTGGTTACGATCCCCGGGCAACATTTGGGATGGCTCTTGCCTATGCAACAGCGGAGAGAGGCGCGGACCACAACAGGGCTTGGCCAGTGGGCTACGACGCATTCGGAAAGCTTGACCCATTTACCGCCGAGGGCAAAGCCGAAATCGTCCAGACAGATCAAATTCGAACGAGTGTGAAATGGAGCATCGAAATGTGTGACTTCCTCGCTGCCAACCTCGCACTATGCGCAAGGCTCCTAAACGCAGCATGCGAAACCAACTACACCGAGGAAACTATGAAGCTCATGGGAAGGCGAATCTGGACTCTAGCCCGGCTCTTCAACGTGAGAGAAGGCTTCTCCAAGAAGGACGACACAATGCCACCTCGAATGTACCTAGACCCGTTACCGGAAGGCAATGCGAAGGGAAAAGTCGTTACAAGAGAGACTTTTGAGAAGATGCTCACCGACTACTACCGACTCTGGGGCTGGGACGACCAAGGAAAACCCACTTCCTCGACAATTCACGAACTTGGACTAACCGAATTTCCAGCGCAACTTAATTAAAGGTGAAATGCTGAGCGACCCCATGTGTTCCCATTTGTTGCCATCTCGTGATCCATCTCAGCCCTCAACGATGGGGTATGTTTCGCCGCCGTACTTCAGAACGTTTACTCGCGAATGTTGCGCATAGATTCTCAAGAAATATGCTAGTCCATCCTCGACAGTACGGAATTTTCTGAAATGCATCCTCTCCGCGTCACGGTCGGATATGCCGCCGGTGATTAAGCCGATCTGATGTCTTTCTCGGACGGCGGCGACGTTTAGCGCAAGACCCAGCGCAACAAAATCCTCGTCCTTATGGCTTCTGTAAAGTTCTTTCAAGTCCTTTGTGCTAAGCTCAAGATAATCGATCCACTTAGGGTGTTTCACCGCAATCCCTTCTGGGCATGGTGTAAGTTCGATTATGCTTCCCCCTGGCTTAGTACAGAGGTCGGCTGAAAAGAGGCCTTTCAAACCTTGCCAGAATTCAATGTCCGCTGGGTAGCTGCTCGTAATTGTGATATCAGTGAGCGCCCGGGCTTTCACACTGTAAATTTGCCGCGCAAGAACGACGCCAGCCCTATGAGCCTTGACGAAGTGTCCTGCAAAAACTCTCACAATTTTCCTATCCCTATCGAGTACCGTGTTGACGACCAGGTGAAGGCCGATCTTGTCGGCAAAGGCTTCAATCAATTCACGTGTTGGGTTCTGGTTCATGCCAAGGCCATTCGGAGTTGTCAGAGCAGAGAGCACATGCATTCGTCCAACCGTTTCATCGCCTGCTAGACCGGGGAGGAGAGTCTTGGCCCCTGCACCCCAACCTGCGTTGAAATGGGGAATCACGTTCCCAGTTGCAATTCGAACGTCGCATTCGGAAAATTCTTTGTTAATCCAGACGGGTAAGTCGTCGGCGATTGTTCCGAAGTATTTTAAACGTGATTTGTCACCGGAATCGTGATTGACAATTTCATACCTCTCAGTTAACTCGTCGCCATATTTCTCACTGATCTCGTCCTCAGTCATTTTGCGATGTGTGCCGAGAGCAATGAAAACCTTAATCATCTCAGGAGCAGCTCCGGCCCTTTCCAGTCGCCGCAGAATCACGTCCAGTAAGCTCTTTGTTGGCGTTACTCGAGTTGTGTCATCGACAGCTACGCCGATCCGCTTGCGCTTTGGGTGCAAGGCTTCGATGGTCGGTCCTTGAATTGGGTCACTCAGGGCACGTTCAATCTCAGCTTCAGGATCCGGGGCTGGAGTTGCCCCGGATGGTTGAAGAATATCTAATACGCGATGATCATCTATTGCGAACGAGACTTCGTTCTTCCCGTAAGGTAGTGCTACTTGCATGTTTTTTCAACGGGTGAATATTGAAAGTTGCTTGGTAAGCCGCAGGTACAAATCAATTTCGTTTATGTAGGTACAGGCAATGCAATTCAATGGCAACTCTTTACTGATGGTTACACTCTTCAATGAATTATGGATGCAGTCAAAAAAGGAGCTAGAGTCGGTTTCATTGGATTGGGCATCATGGGGAAGCCCATGGCATCTAACTTGATCCGGAAGGGATACGCATTGACAGTGTTTAACCGTAGCAGAAAGCCGGTAAATGAACTCGCTTCGATCGGAGCTTCAGCTGCAGATTCGCCGAAAGAAGTGGCAGTCAAGTCGGATATTGTTCTCGATGTTGTAACAGATGCACCCGATGTTGAGCAAATCCTATTCGGACAAGGAGGTGTTGTTGAAGGAGCTCGTGATGGAACAATTATGATTGACATGAGCACAAACTCTCCCGCCGCTGCGCGATCTTTCTCTATGAAACTCGAGGAAAAGGGCATCGAGTTTCTTGATGCTCCAGTCAGCGGAGGAGACAAGGGTGCAAAAGAAGGAACTCTGACGATCATGGTAGGAGGGAAAAGAGAAGTTCTTGACAAATGCCTTCCAGTGCTTCAAGCCATGGGTAAAGAGATTTTCTATATGGGACCTGCGGGCTCAGGTCAAGCGACAAAGCTCTGCAATCAAGTCGCTGTTGCCCTGCATAACCTCGCAACGAGCGAATCTCTTCTACTTGGTTCTGCTGCAGGGTTGGAACTTACTAATTTGCTTAAGGTCATGACAAGTGGAGCTGCGAGTTCTTGGAACCTAACCAACCTTGGACCGAAAATAGCAACTAGGGATTTTGAACCCGGATTCAAAGCTGCACATCTGCTGAAGGATTTGAGGAACATAATGCGCCTAGCTGAAGAAGAGAATCTGATGCTTCCAGGTGCCGCACTCGTCCATCAACTATACCTAGCCGTCATGGCAAAGAAGGAAGGCGAGAAGGGAACGCAGGTTCTTGCACGTGTCCTTGAGAGACTGGCTGAGCGGGAAATTGATTCCCCGAAAATATCCTGAGACTTTTCTAGACTAGGGTCTGCAATAGCTTAACTATTTTCATTTCTTGCTTTTCAAATGGCTAAGAACCTCGTGCAAGCTTTACAAGACTGAATTCCATGCGCAATGCCAGCAGATTGCCCGAAGAATTTTGTTGGTAGCCCGAGGAAAAACGAAAGAATTCTTTCGAATCTCACGCCTTCGCTTTTAAACATCATGACTTATTTGACCAGTGTAAACTCTTACGTGGAACAAGTATTACGAGTCTTTGCTTTCACGCGTTCTCCCTCTCGAGAAAGACTCAATGGTTAGCTAGTTCCGACACTTCGATGAATTTCTAAGATGTCGGAAAGAGTCGGATGAACTTCGAAGCAAAAAGCGAAAACTCGTACAAGTAAGCAGAAGCGGGGGGGAGGGGATCGTGAGCCCGCTTTACCGGTACATATAAACTCAAACTCGTGGGGCCGGTGGAAACCACCACGAACCTAAACGCACATCTCATGCAGGAAACGGAAAACGTCAAGGAATTTCGATTTCCCTGAGACGTTCGGCGCAACCAGGAACGCGCGTTTTTGAAGATCCACATCGACAACTGTGAAGTTCTTCCAGTTCTCTAAGGTCAAGTCCCCTTGGTGGCCTTGGCAAAATCGTTGTCGTCTTTATCCACGAAAACGTCAACCTAATTATCCACACTGTCAGCGCTTTGGGTATTCCGTGAGCCAATATTGGCATACTTCTGCTCGGACTCGCCATCTGGAGGGGACGAGCATGGATGACACAGTTCTCCCTTCTTCTGGGTGGGATTGGACTGATCGGATCGAGTATTGCACTCTTAACCTGTCACATTGGCCTCGGAGAGCTGTAGCTGATTATCCGATGTTCTTGTGTCGTGCTTGGAATTTCTTTCATACTTTGGTGGAGGAGGAATTCGATCACCAATACGATGATTCAAGACTGGCTACAAATTCCTAGAACTATGACAAAAGTGGCACATACTCGGTCCAGCGTCTGGTCGGGACGGTGCGTATACGGCGGCAATTACGAGACGGCCCTTGAAATCAACACCACGCACGATACCTTAGTCCGTATCCTTGAGCAGTTGCTGGAAGCATCAGCCCACGGTTACCACCAGCACGCGCTGATTACTACAATGAAGAGTTCGCGACGGATGAAGCCCGATGTTTTCAACAGGGCGAGGGGGTCGTTCTCTCTGGCGTCGATTCGAAAGGCAGAGTCCGCCAAATCTATACTGACTAAGCACTAAGTTGGCCGTACATTTGTTTCGTCATGTATTGCCCTGCCATTGTCACATATTTGGCCATTCGTAAAGGCGAGGCATATTTCTTGACGCCAGTAACGACCAGAACTAGCGCATCTGCTTTTTTCTTTCGCCAACATATCTGTCAACTTCTTTTCGAGGATTTCTACAGCCTGTCATAAGTTATGGAATCCTAGGCTTGTCGGGCGCAGATCAAATTCAATAAGTAGACAGCAATTAAATAATTCCGAGATGCACTCCCCTTTAGTGCTATCTCATGAAAAAACACATGGTGTGTCTGACATTCGATTTCGACGCCCTGTCCTTGTGGATTGCACGGGGCATGATCACGCCTACTCCCATATCGAGAGGAGAGTTCGGCGCGGTCGCGGCAGAACGGCTGCTTGATCTACTAGAGGAGAATCAAATCAAAGCCACGTGGTTCATCCCCGGCCTTACTATTGAAACGTATCCAGACTTGTGTGCCCGGATATGCAAAGAGGGGCATGAAATAGGTTGCCACGGGTACGCCCACGAGTCGCCCGTCAATCTTCTCCGCGATAGGGAGGAAGTTGTACTCGTCAGGGCCAGAGACGTAATACGTCGCCTTACAGGATACAATCCAAAGGGGTACCGTCCACCCGCCTGGGATCTGAGCAAAAGTTCGGTGGATCTACTATTGAAGTACGACTTCGTGTATGATAGCAGCATGATGGCTCGCGATTACGTACCTTACCGAGTACGTGACGGCGACGTCGTGACCGCTGATGCTCCAACGAAATTTGGCAAGCCAACAAGACTCCTGGAAATCTCACCGAGCTGGTCACTCGACGACTTTCCCCACTTCGAATATCTCAGAGACCGCACGTATCTGCAACCAGGACTGGCTAGGAGTGATGATGTCCTCCAAAACTGGTTCGACGATTTTAGATATATGAAACGCATAGTCAATTGGGGCGTAATTACCTACACGCTTCATCCACAAGTGATTGGAAGAGGCCATCGCATTTTGATGCTTGAAAAACTCATAAAGCGGCTAGTAAAGTCACGTGCAATCTTTGTTCGAATGGATGCCGTAGCCGATGAGTTTGAAAAGAAATTCGCTAATGCATAGTGGAGAGTAGCTGTTCGATGTCTCATGAAAAGCAGATTCCGCTGATTGAAGTGTCAGGTGGCGACTTTGAATGCGGAGAAGCTATCGGTAAGGCGCTTCAACAACAGGTGCGCGCGAACATAGAATCCTATATGGAGGTATTCGTCAAGGAGGCTGGTGTCACACTCGAAGTGGTAAGGGAGTACGCCAAAAGGCTGATCCCCCCCTTACAAGATTACGCACCCGACCTCTTAATGGAAATGCGCGGGATTGGAGCAGGGGCAACTGCGACGATTGAAGACATCATAGCCCTCAACGCGCGAACTGAGATCATGTTCGGGTTGAAGGCTAAACATAACGTTCGTTCGGTTGCTAAAGATAGCGACGAATGTACTTCTATGGGGGTGCTCCCATCCATTACCGCCGACGGGCACACTATAATTGGTCAAAACTGGGACTGGAAACAGATTGTCGCAGACCGGACAGCCGTCCTGAAGATACGGAAACCAAATGCGCCAACGATACTCGTCTTTACGGAGGCGGGAATTGTTGGAAAGATAGGGATGAACGAGACGGGGATAGGTGTCTGTTCAAACCTGCTAGTTTCTACTCACGATCAGGGGCAGCAAGGTATTCCGTACCACGTGATGCTTAGGAAGGTGCTCAACGCCAAGTCACTCCACGAAGCAATTAAGTCAATTACGACGACAACCAGGGGAACGTCAGGCAACTTTCTCGTTGGCGCTCGCGGAGGTGAAGTAATAGACATTGAGGCAACGCCGAAAGACTTCGCTTCAATCCTGCCTGAAGCCGATAACATTCTCACCCATTCGAACCATTTCTTGAGTCCCGAATTCAGACCTATCGACGTAAGGAAGGGATTTTCCGCTATGACTTTGATCAGACACGTTCGAGCCAGACGCCTTTTGGCGAAGGATAGCGGCACTATCAACGCCAAATCATTCATGCGGGTCTTTCGTGACCATTTCAGCTACCCAAACGGCATATGTCGCCACGTCGATGATTCTGATTCCGTCTTAGATAGGACTCTAACTGGAGCCTCAATGATTATGGATTTGGATGCGACCACTATGGAGATCGCAAAGGGTCCACCATGCTTGTATGAATATGTTAAACAGAACGCTGCTTCGTCGGTTTCCTAGCTCCCCCAAGCCATTCTTGAAGGCCTACAGAAAGTTTAATCCTCAATCGATAACTGGTATAAATGCAGTGCTGAGATGAGCTTTCATGGAAGTCTCACAATACCTTGAGTATGCAAGACGTTACAGGGGGCCCATTAGACTAGTAATTCTGGATTGGGCTGGTACAACAATGGATTACGGATGCTATGCACCAGCAGTAGTGTTCATTGAGGTTTTCAAGCGAAACGGAATACAGATCTCCATGGAGCAAGCCCGGGCGCCTATGGGCCTGTTCAAGAGGGATCACATAAAACGCATCTTCGAATGGAACAGTGATGTTGCTCACAAATGGAAGGAAACACACAGACGAGATTGGCGTGACGAAGATGTAGGTGACATGTATGAGAACTTATTCAAACCTCTGCAATTGGAGGTTATTAGGAAGTACTCAAAATTGATCCCCGGCACGCTTGAGACGGTTAAGTGGTTGCGGGACCGGGGCATTAAAATTGGTTCAACAACTGGCTATTTTAAGGAAGCCGCTCAAGCGAATCTTGAGGAAACAAAACAGCAAGGGTACGAACCTGATTCTACTTTTTGTCCGGATGATGTGCCCGCGGGCAGACCGTATCCTTGGATGGTTATGAGGAACATGTTGAAGACGGCCATTTTTCCGCCAGCGGCTGTAGTGAAGGTGGATGATACAGTTGTCGGTGTGGAGGAAGGACTGAATGCAGGCACATGGGGTGTTGGAATCTCAAAGACAGGAACACTGATAGGACTAGATGAGCAGGAAATCGAATCTGCAAATAAGGATGCGCTAAGACTCAGAATTGATTCAGCAAATGATAAACTTCGAAGGGGGGGTGCGCACTACGTCACAGAGGAAATTCGCGAATTGCCCCGAGCAATTCTCGCTATTGAGGAAAGGCTGAAGAGAGGAGAGAGGCCGTAGGTCAGGGGTCGGTCAGATAGAGCCAAATCGGGAAAGATGCCCATGGTAACAAGTCACGACTACAAAAGAATGATTTTACTGAATGTAGGTCCGGTGATAGTCCCTGAACGGGTACGAAACGCGTTGCTGAAACCGGATATGTGTCATCGGGAACCAGAATTCTCAGAATTGCTGTCAGATGTTCGCCGCAAACTAGCTCAAGCCTTTAGGTGTACCAACAAATATTCTACGATTCTGCTGAGCGGATCCGGTACGGCTGCTGTTGAAGCCACCATAAGTTCAGTATGTAGGGATGGGAAGTTCTTGGTTCTCTCTAATGGATACTACGGAGAGAAAATGGCGAAAATCGCGCGTCTTCATGGTATCGACACGGAGGTCATGGACTTCGGATGGGGCCGAAAGATAATCGCTAGCGACGTAGATAAGAAGATAAAGTCTGATGCTGCAATTAGATTTGTTGGCATCGTTCACACTGAGACCAGCACTGCTATGCTGAACCATGTTAGCGAGATTGGTGAGTTGGCTGAAAGACACGGCAAGACTCTGATCACTGATGCTATGGCAAGCATCGGTGTTGAAGACCTTGACGTAAATAGAGACAGAATAGATTTCTGTATTGGAAGCGCGAACAAGTGCATAGAAGGACTTCCAGGCTGTTCGTTCGTGAGTGCGGATAGAAGCAAAATGGAGGAACTCAAGGATCTACCTCCAAGAACGAGCTACCTAGACCTCTACCAGCACTACCGTTACGAAGAAGGATTGGGTGAGAGAGCTGGTACACCGTTCACACCACCAGTACAGATCATCTATGCCTTGGATGAGGCTCTAAACCTCCTCCTGGAGGAGACTATTGAGAAAAGGCGTGAGAGATATGCCCACCTAGCTGGAACAATTAGGGACTGTTTAGAAGAGCTTGAATTTGGTTTGTTCATCTCGAGGGAGGCCATGTGCAACGCAATCACATCGGTCCTTAACCGGAGAGGTCTCCCCTATCAGACTCTGCACGATAAACTGAAAGAAGAAGGCTTCATAATTTACGCGGGAATGGGAGCTATGGAGAGCAAGTTCTTCCGGATCGGAAATATGGGCGCTCTGACGTTGGATGAAATCAATGGGTTCCTGGATTCCATGAAATCGATCGTAACGAAACTACCGCTCGCATAATAGTTGACATCCTAGTTAAAGATTGGAGTGACCAATAGGTTCCATGCGTGACATCACACGCGTGACTGTTGGGCAGATTACAGAGCGGTTGCCAATGCGAAAGCAATAATCGCACCTACTAGAGGCGCTGCGATCCACCCCAAGATTAATTCTCTGATTAAACGACTATTCTGTACAACTAATTTCCGGGTAGCGGCAACGCCGAAAACCCCTCCGACGACCGCCTGAGCGCTCGCGACTGGCATACCGACTTGAGTGAAGCCATGTAACACCATTGCGGCACTTAACTGAACAGCCATCGAGGCCGGCATGTTGAGACCAACAATGTTTTCTGCGACGCTCCGCGTGGTTCCGCGGCCGAAGAGGGCCATGCCTGCGACCGCGGCGGCTGCCATGCCGAGCACGACCCACGGGCGGAGCTGAGGTAACGTATTCGAAGCTCCGGCAACGAGGCCGATACCGTTCGCGCCTAGAGCGTAAGACGCGTAGAAGCCCGTGACGATGGTCAACCACGCATATGCCTTGTTAAGTAGTATGATGCGACGTATCCGTCGCGCGACGATTCGCGTGCTGAAACAAATTAGAGTAGCGGCCACGAAACCCGCGACTGGAGTAAGCAGCCACGACGTTAATACCAAACCAGTGTAGGGAAAGTCGACTACGCCAGCGCGGACTAGTGTGGCACCGATTACGGCGCCGACGAACACCTGAGTCATACTGAGTGGGATCCGAAACCAAGTCACGAGGGCCATCACTGCGAAGGCGGCTATGGTTGCGGCTAGAAGGGCATCGCCGCTTGCTGTTGGTGCCACATTAGCAACGGTTTGGAACATTTTTCCACCTTCAAGGACGGCGCCAGCCATTAAGCCGACGGCCGCTATCAGCACCGCATGCCTGTACCGCAGGGTCCGTGAGCTCATCGTCGTGCCTACGCAGATACCTATGTTATTGGCGCCGAGAACGAAGCAGAGAGCAGTGCCCGCACCTAAGGCTGATATTGAGAGCGAATAGACCACGGCTTTTCAACTCGATGGTCAAGCTTGGCTGCAAATTTTTAGTCGGCGTTTACGTTGCGTATCTCACGCCTCCGCCTTGGCCACTAGTTCGACGACTACGTCGGAGGCGTCTTCGGTGGCGTCAGCCACGTTATCCAGTTCGAGGACAAAGTCTCGAAGCTGTAGAACGGTTAGCGGATCAAGTTCGCCGCGTCGGTTCGCTATCCGAGTCAAGATCTTCGTCTTGATGTCATCGGTTTCCTCCTCGGCGATCTCGACGGCGATTGACTTATCTATCGCAACCTTCGCGTCTGTCTCGAGGGCCTGGATGGCGTCTCCAAGGGCCGCGACCCCCTTGGTGATGCTGGAAACCATGTCAGGAACTGAAAAGCCGGCTTCGCTAAACAATACCTCAGCCGTGTTCGGAGGAAGCGGCGTTTCCGCCAGCACTCTGGTGGCGTCCTTCACCGAGTCAGCGATCTCGTCATCGGCTTCCATTAATCGCAGGAAATCCTCTCTCGTGCCGGAGAAGAAGGAGCCGCGGGCTATACTCATGACTGCCTCGCGGTGTAGGCTGTCGGCCCGCGTCTCCAGTTCACCTATGCGGCGAGCTGACTCTCGAAGGCCCGTCCAGTCACCCACACGCGCTTTGTCCAGCAGCGGCCCCAGTTCAGCGATAGCGTCCGCCGCTAAGGCGAGATGGTTGAGAATCATGCGGACCACCGGCTTCTGCTTGGTTCCGGCTAGGCGGAATCGCCCGAACAGCCAGCTTAGCGCCGTCGAGCGCCGCGCGGCGCGGTCGTTCCCAGCCTCATCCTTCACTTGGTCGCTGCCTCCGTAAACGATGTCATGGTTGTGACGATACAGGTTACTTGTAACCTAATGTTAATGCCCGGACGCCTTGGCCCAACGACATCAATGCTGATGTTGTTGAGCGAGATCAAATCTGCAGGAATTACACTCTACTGTTGAATGATCGCTTGGGGGTAACGCTTTATTCAAAAAAAGGAAAGGTGTGAGTGTTTGAGAATTCATTCTTCCGGTTGAAGAGAGCTATAGCAGGCAATCCAATTAGTGCTAGGAGGGATGGTTCCACGGCAGAAGATGATGGCGACGTGCTTTGGCCCTTCTCCATCTCATAGTAGTAATAACCATCGATGGCTGGGTTGTAGCTTGAGAGACCAGATGCTACCGAAGCGTTGGCCCGCTCATGAAGCCAGGATTGAGAGATCGTGTATGTACCTCCATTGTGGATCCAAAGGTATTCCCAATCGTTATTCACTAGGTGATCAATTTGACTAATCATCTGTTGCCTTAGTGTTGCGTTAAGAGTCTTTGCTTGTTCACTGACGAGTGTGTTTACTTCTGAGTTGTTGTAACTGGTGAAAGCTGTGTAGAATCCACCGCTTGCACTTGCGAAAGGCACCAGGAAATCGTCAGGGTCCACGTAATCAACAGTCCACGATGCGAAGAAGAGGTTGGCGGTGTGGGTTCGTCGCTCAGTATGCATTTGAGGCTCGGAAAGTCCAACGGGGGTTGCAGTGAGTCCAGTTTCATTAGAGAAGCTGTTGATCGTAGTAGCAATCAGCGTAGCTGCGGCCTCGCGAGATGAGTCCGTAATGTCATACAGGACACTAACGGTCTTAGGATTCTGTGGGCTAAAGGCGTTACTTGGCGTTATTGGGTGGGCGCCCGCGTCGATTAAGAGCGCCTTTGCAGTCTGCGGGTCGTAGGGAGTTGGTGGTATGGAAGAGTCATAACCGAACATTCCCGGCGGTATAATTTGAGTTGCTGCGGATGCAAGATTCTGCAGAATATCATGCAGGTAAGCCGTCCTATTGAAGGAAAGTACGAACGCCTTTCGAATTCTCACGTCGCTAAATGGCTGGAAAGATAAGGCATTCCCGTTGGTGTCGAGGATTTTCTGATTAAAAGCTATGCCCTGGGTAAGTAATTGTGGCCATAATCCCTCCGTGGGAAATACCTGCCAGTCAGGATTGACTGAAACTAGTCTGTCTTGGTTGAACCAAGTATCTTTGTCTACAAATTGGAAGATTGTTCCACCAGGGAAGTTGTCCGCACCATCCGCCGTCAATCCGCCAATGTCGGCAGCACCACTCTCAAGGTCAAGTACTCGAGTATTTGTATCGATACCAGCTTTAATGATGACGTATTGTACTGGTGCCACGCCTCGTTGGAACGGTCCGCCCCAATAGTTCTGGTTGCGCACCAGTATGATCGTTTGTGTTCCTTTATCCCAAGACTGAAGCATATACGGGCCAGTCCCGACCATGTTCTCAGACGGCCACGAATTATACTGATCATGATAGTCTCCACATGTCACGCCATTGATGTACGGTGTACCATCAGTGGGCGCAGTCCAATGCGCCGTGAATGCGGTGGGGCTGACAATGGCTGCTGCGAAAGCCATGATGAACGGAAAGCCTGCATATGGCCGTTCAAGATGCAACGCAACAGTCATCGGATCTATGATTTCCACAGGTTTGGCGTTAAGGAAGTCCTGCAGCTCGCCTTGGGTATAGTTGTTACCATACCCCTTGGGCGCGCTGGGTCCCGCGTTATTGTACTGCTTGCTATAATTCATGCCTCCTCGCAGGACCTGGAGCAATGCCCACGCTGGGCCGTCGGCATCGTCGATAAGCATTACGCGCATCAGGCTGTAGTAAACTGCGGTCGCGTTGAATGGAGTTCCATCTGTAAACGTAATCCCGTTGCGCAGATGGAACGTGTAAGTTAAGCCATCGGAACTGACATCGTATGACTGCGCTAACCACGGAATCACTTGATCAGCCGCACTCCCGTGGAACCACAGTAATTGTTCGTACACGTTCTGAGTGATACTTGTACCCGGTATGAGGTACTCCACGCCCGGATCAAGAAGGTCTGGTGGATTGATCATTTCCTGAACAATAGTGTTAGGATTTTGGATAGATGACGTCGTGGACGTCGTAGATGCCGTAGGTGTCATGGGTCTTGGAACAACAAAGTATGCACCGACGACGACGATCACGACAATTATGATAACGGCTACCGCTCGTCCTGACTTCTTACTCCACAAATTCTCACGCTTGTCTGCGTTGCACAGCAAGCGCATTTAACCGTATCCAAATTAGAGTATTATTCTATACGAATCATATAGTTCGTATAGACTAAGACGAAATCGCATATACTCATATAGCGCACTTGACCTGTTTTTGCTAGCTTCTACACGCTTGCCGTTATGCAGACGGATCCGACTAGGTTCGCGAGAGTATGCCTGTTCCTGTCATGACTCCGATCTTGTGGCGGCTGACTGCTTCTTACAGCTGGAACGTCTCATGACCTGCGATACGATCCTCCCCAAACTGTAAGTCAGGGGATATGTTGTATAGGGACGAACATCTTAGGGCATATCCGCAAATTGCGAACTATGCGTCCTCTATGGCAGGCTGATACTCCATGAAAGTATGGGAATACATAGTTCGAAGGTTGTTCTTCCTTATTTTCGTTTTACTCGGTGTCACTTTGATCACATTCGTCCTCTCCCAAGTGCTGCTTGACCCACTATCACTCTATATGACCGAGAAAACACGAGAAGCCGATATCCCTATTCTAATCGCTCATTATCATTTGAATGATCCTTGGCCTATCCGATACGGTGCCTATTTGTGGGCTCTATTGAACGGTGATTGGGGATATTCCCGGTCTCTTTCACAACCCGTGCTTTCAGCTTTGGCAGCCAGATTTCCCGCAACAGCGGAACTTGCTATTGCAGCTGCACTGTGGATCGTAGCGGTGGGAATACCGTTGGGCATCATCTCCGCCTTGAAAAACAACAAGCTTCCTGACCACGTGTCACGTCTAATCGCGCTTACTGGAGTCTCAACTCCGGTATTTTGGTTGGGTTTGCTCCTCCAAGTCGTCTTCTTCTATTACTTCCGCATGTGGGGGTTACCAAGCCTCCCCTCAAGCGGAAGGTTCGACGCGACTTTGGCGTTGCAACACCCCGTGAAGCAGATTACTGGCCTGCTAGTGTTCGATTCTTTGGTGACGGGCAACTTCATAATGACAGAAGACGCATTGGCTCACTTGATCTTGCCATCTTTTGCACTGGGATTCGTTGACCTAGGAGTAATTATGAGAATCATGAGATCCAGCATGCTTGAGGTTCTGCGCCAAGACTACATGATCATGGCTCGTTCTAAAGGTCTCTCGGAGCGAGTGGTGATCCTCCGTCACGCTCTCAAGAACGCGTTGATACCTACAGTAACCATAGGGGGCCTGGTTGCAGCTACGTTACTTGCTGGGGCGCCTTTGACAGAGACAGTTTTCGCATGGCCAGGAATGGGCAGGCTCGCGGTGGACGCCATCGGAACAAATGACGCGCCTTTGATCATGGGGTTCGTTTTGATCGTTGCACTGATTCTTGTCTTGATCAATCTTACAGTGGACATACTCTACGCATTCCTAGACCCTCGCATAAAACTATGAGGCGACAATGATGGCAACGCGTCGATCGAGTTGGTCTGCTGTAGTCGTTGAATTGAAGTTTGCAGGACACCTGTTGATTCAGAACAAGGTCGTGTTGGCAGGGACGATCATGGCTATCGGTGTCCTTGTTATTGCTATCATCGGACCGGTCATTGTTTCACCCTCGGCCGCTACCAATATCGATACATCACAACGTCTGAACCCGCCGAGTTTCCAGTATTGGTTAGGCACGGATGATTATGGCCGTGATCTCTTCAAGGTGATCATACTGTCCATTCGTTTGGACGTGTCAGCTATGTTGGAGATTGTCAGCGCCGGATTGTTCATAGGAGTGTTGCTCGGAGCATTCTCGGGTTTCATAGGAGGAAAACTCGACGAGATACTGATGCGAATTACAGACATCTTCTTCTCCATACCTTCTCTCATTCTAGCTTTGGCGATTGCGGCAGCTCTAGGGAGAGGGATCAACAATCTGGTCCTCGCAATTATCGTCGTCCAATGGCCAGGTTACACTCGCATACTTCGCGGCCAAGTGTTGGCTGAGAAGGAACGCCTTTATGTTGACGCATTACGAGCGTTAGGCATTAGGAGATTCAGGATAATCATCAGGCACATAATTCCAAACACGATTTACCCAGTTCTCGTGCAGGCGACACTTGATCTTGGACAAGTCATTTTGACATTCGCTGGATTGAGTTTCTTAGGGTTCGGGGTGAGTGCCCTGGTTCCCGAACTCGGCAGACTCATTACCGCTGGCGAGACGTATATTTTCCAGGCTCCCTGGCTTATCGCTTTTCCAGGGCTGACAATTCTGATAATATCGCTCGCATTCAATCTAATGGGTGATGGCATCAGAGACATTCTTGACCCTAGACTTAGAAGGTAAGCTGTTGCTTTGACCGGTAAACCATACAATAGCAAAAGCGGCGTCTTGCTTCAAGTTGACAACTTAAGACTGAACTTTCATACATATGCGGGTGAGGTCAAGGCTCTTGATGGAGTAACATTCACGGTGAAGGAGGATGAAGTTCTCGGACTTGTCGGTGAATCGGGGTGCGGAAAATCCGTAACTGCACTGGCAATTGTCCGATTACTCCCAGAAAATGCCTACGTGGCTGAAGGAAAGATACTACTTGAAGGGCAGAACCTCCTGAATATTAGCCAGAACGAAATGCGAAAGATTAGAGCTCATAAGATCGCGATGGTATTCCAAGATCCCACAACATTTCTCAATCCAGTTCTGACAATCGGCGAACAACTTGAAGAGGTCGTACTCCTAACGACGCCCGATCGACTTACACGAGTTACTACTGCTAGCGAGCAGTCCGGGGATCTGGGAAGTGGAAATGAGAAATGGATCAAGCGAAGAGAGGACGCGACACGGCCACAAACCTCGCCTGAGCTCCCTAGATCAGAACGAAAGAAAGCTGCAAGCGTCGATGTTTTGAAGCAGGTCAGGCTTCCTGATCCGTTAAGGACGCTTGGACAGTATCCGCACGAATTATCGGGAGGAATGAGGCAGCGTTGCATGATCGCAATGGCCTTGGTTCGGAATCCAATACTATTCATTGCGGATGAAATTACCACAGCTCTTGACGTAACGGTGCAAGCACAGATCCTTGAGCTGCTTCGCGAATTGAAGCATAAGCTCATCGGTTCAACGCTGCTGATTACTCACGACCTCGGCGTGGTTGCGGAACTGTGTGACCGAGTAGCGGTCATGTATGCCGGGAATATTGTGGAGATTGCTGAAGTAAACGAACTCTTCGCCAAGCCCCTGCATCCATATACCCAAGGGTTGATGCGCGCCATACCCATAGTAGGTCGTCCACTGGAACGATTGGAAACCATTCAGGGCTCTGTACCAGACCTTATTCATCCGCCTTCCGGGTGCCGATTTCATCCACGTTGCCCATTCGTATTCGAGAAATGCAGGGTTGAGAAACCTCAGTTATTGGATGCGGGAGAGGAGCACAAGGTAGCCTGTCATCTCTATGGAGAAAAAAATCATGACGCAAACTGTACTTGAGGTCAAAGACTTGAAAAAGTGGTTCCCCATCTCAGGGGGGCTCCTCGGCAGGGTTGGGGGTTTTGTCAAAGCCGTTGATGGTGTCAACATCGAAATCAAAGAAGGCGAGACATTCGGCCTTGTCGGAGAATCAGGGTCGGGAAAGACGACTGTAGCGAGATGCATCATTGGGCTGCTCGAACCTACCGCAGGCCAGATCATTTTCCGGGGACAAGACATAACGAAATTGAAAGGTATGCCCCTCACGCGGACGAGAAGGAGGCTCGGAATCGTCTTCCAGGACCCATATGCTTCGTTAGACCCACGTCAGACCATCAAGAGTGCACTCACGGAGCCCATGACCTATCACAAGATCGTGGCAAGCGAAGAGGATGCGTTGAGGGTTGCGAAGAATCTAATCCAGAGAGTGGGATTGAACGAAGATCACCTCTACAGGTTTCCGCATGAATTCAGCGGTGGCCAACGTCAGAGGATAGCCGTCGCACGGGCCTTGACGACAAGTCCTGAGGTTATGATTCTAGACGAGCCTACCTCATTCCTTGATGTATCCGTCCAAGCTCAAATTCTCAATCTGCTTTCAGATCTTCAAGATGAACTCAACCTAACCTATCTTTTCATTTCGCACAACCTGAGCGTTATTGAACATGTGAGTGACAGGGTTGGAGTCATGTACTTGGGAGCAACGATGGAAACTGCTGACAAGGATACCATTTATCGCAGGCCCGAACATCCGTACACGCACGCGCTCATATCCGCTCTTCCCATACCGAACCCTGCATTGAAAAGAGAACGCGCGGTCTTGAGCGGCGATATACCAAGTCCAGTTAACATTCCCTCGGGTTGTCGATTTAGAACGCGATGCTCCTATTCAACAGGCTACTGCGCCGAGAAGGAGCCTCTTCTGAGTGCACGGGACTTGGGTCACGCGGTCTCATGTCACTACAACCTTCGCCTATCATCACCGATACCTCTGACTGAACCAGCATACAAGACATGATGAAGTGATTCAATTGCACGGGCATTCTTCTGCAAAGATTGATGCATTAGAAAGTTACGGCAACCGTCTATGGTTTAGATTGGATTCCATGGCAACAATTTAACAATAATCAAGCGGAGTCTGGAATTCATTCTGAGGGGGACGAGGATCATAGGCACTTCGCTGGATCCAATAAAGCAGTGGGGCCAATCGGGCCTCTAATTGATCCAGTTTATCCTTTTGTTGAAGTAGATTCATTAACTCAGGAAACAATGATGTGCGTTCAATGCCAACTTCTCTAAATGCCATCTTGGGAGGCTGGGCAGATTACGTAGTCGAGTCCGCGCCTACGGCGAAAGAATTTCTTGAGGCCATAACATCGTCATTTGGTGGTGCGTACAGAGAGGGAGGATGTCCCTGCTCGGTCTTGCATCCACGGATTGAAGTGAAGCCTGCGAATTGTGGCTCTTGAGCAATTCATCAAGCACGCAAAAGCGAAGAAAACTGTCTGGATTTCAACACCACATTCGATAGCTGAGTTCTGGCTCAAACGAGAATGATATCAGCGAACCTAAGCGAAGATTCGGCTTCGCTTGCCGCCTGCCCGGGGCTAGAGATCTTCCTGAGTTCGTTATAGGCTTGCATGACTAGTTCGACTAGGTGATCCCGTTTCTTTTTCCGTTCCTCATACGCCGGTTTATCAATCCTGAGCCTCTTCTCTTATTGCATAGACCGACCTCGCCAGGACAGACATTTGTCCGGTGAGCCCGTTTAGCCCAAGTAGCCGGGGATCAAACGGCTGGGTGTTCTCCGCTGCAGTTTCCGTGATCATTTCGCGTGGAAAGGAATCGGGCGTTTTGCTTTTTCTGCCAGCAGCCTCGTCTACTTGACTTGCAAGCAAGACTTGAATATCCTATTGAAATGATTAGGCACAGCGAATACAATGAAATTTGAGGATTCACAGGAGATTCTCATTGCATGCGATGCAAATGGCAATCCCGTTCAAGGCATTGATGCTCGTGGGAGAGAATCATCAAAAGTTGAACGAGGTCCTGCCCATCGTTTCGGAATCACGCACCTAGCACTCACATTTACTTACAAGAATTCCAAAAATCAAATCTATCTCGCTCAAAGAGCAGCCCGCAGAGATGACCTAGAGTCGCAGAGGATTCCGACCCCTTTCGGTGACTTTTGGGACGCCTCAGGCGCGGGTCACTACCGGTGGAGCGACCTCGTCGGAAACTCCTTGGTAGACAAGAAGACAAGAATACGATGTGAACTAGCAGAAGAACTTGGAGTACAGGTTGAACCAGAAGCGATTAGGGTTGTGGGTACTTTCGGATACAGCTCACTCGATCCAAATTACCGCGGCAGTCGTATCTATGTGAAAGAGTCTGAGGTTTGTTATCTCGCAGTTATCTTTGGCGATCATGAACCTCAACCGAATTCGGATGAGATTTCAAAGGGTGAATGGATCGGGTCAGAGGCGTTACAAAAGCAAGCCGAAGATTTCGTGACAAAATATGTCGTTCATAATGATGATTCTAACATAATTAACATAATTATCAAGAACACGGACAAGCAAGTTAGCCTTCTTACGCCCTGGTTCTTGATAGCGCAGGCAAGATTTCCGGAGGAGATTTATCGCTACTGGCCCCCTCCCTGACCTTGCTCTCGATCTAAAAGTCATCACGAATTTTTCACAATCTCCGGCAGTGACTATCGTGTGTTCAAGGAAGTGCTGAACAGCATATCCATGGCTTCCAAGTCGATTTCTCCTACTTGGCCACAAGATAATTTGACGCAATCCATATCGAAGCCTTGATTCTTGGCGTGAGTGTGAAGGCACGTGATTGCTTCATCTCGCATTTCGTGAAGATTGTACCCATCCTGCTCCCCGGAGCCCCCTTTGTCTTGGGTATTCTGCCGATTCGGCATAGTATGCCAAGCCATGTCGCTCGAAGGCTGCTTTCATCACAGGGCAATTATTCGAATAAACCCACAAGGGAGCTTCCGGCTGTGGCCAGCTCCGTACTTTTTCGAAATACTCTTCGAGAGCTCCGGTTGCGTCTGCGTCGATGAAAGTGTAGAACTGTCCTTCCGTGTCGTTCTCGGTGCTTTTGCGACCGGGAAGATCTATGCGTATCGGATGGACTCCTTCCTTCGGTTGCCGCACATTTTGGTCCGAGCAGCGAAGGTTGGCGTAGATCAGCTGTTCATTGTCGAGTAGCGATTGCCACCTGAACAGAATCATACTGCGATATCTTAGGTTCGAATCTCGCGCTTTCGCTTTTAAGCACCCTGACTTGTTTGACCTGTTCCTACTCTTACGCGAAACAGGTATTACGATTTTTCGCTCGTACGCCTTCGGAAAGAATCATCTACGGATCCAAGCCTTCAGTCAGAAGTGTGTCCACGAGATCCAAATGGTACAAAAGAAATCGGTGTCAGAAAAGAAAGTATCAAGCAATCGTCGGTCGAGCTATAATCGACCTCTCAACTTTCAGCGGCCGTTGCGATACCGATCTAAGATCCTGAGCTCTCGGATAGGAAAAAAATTGTGAGAAATTCTCAAATCATGGGTTCACTGCCCGAAGAGTGCCTGCTCCGAATTGTTATTGCCTAGACGAATGTGAATAACTCCCGGACAAAACTTGGATGAATAAGTTGCTGGGAGGGAAGCGGACTATCGACACATCGTTATCTCAGTTATGCCTATGTGAATTCTGTTCTTATTAGCTCAAGTAGTCTTGAGATGGCGATTTGGGCCATCTGTTCACCTTGCTGTGCGTTCACCGTCTTGATTTTGGTTAGAACGCCCGTCTTAGGAATCAGATCCTTGCTGGGAGGTAGAACAGTGTATGGCGGATACCGTTCTGCTGAATCTCCTCTGATCTTGTCTGTCTTTACCAGTTTCGGCCTGAAGTACAACATCATGGCCGTTTCCATGTTTGCTGCGTGTTCCAGAGCTACGCCTTCGAAGCCGGGGAAGATCTTATGATATTCTTCCGGTTTTATGAGGTCAAACCACCGGGCGATTACAACTTTCACGTTCAAGGGCCGTCCGCAGTTTCTTAGTGCGAGGTCAACGCCCTCGTTGAGGAACATGCTGTTCTCGTAGTGTCCGTCAAGGATGATGACCTTCCGTACTTCGTGTCTAATTACGTCTCTTAGGAAATCCCGCACAAGCTCTGTAAGTGTTGCTCCGTCTAAACTGCATGTTCCAGGGAAATCTTGTCCCCCTGAGCTCCCGGGCTGCGGTTTGTATCCCCATGCTATCTGTGGGGCAACGACCACATCCGACTTCTCGGCCAATTTCAATGCAATTTCATAGGGTATGATAGCGTCAACGCCCAAGGGGAGGTGTAGCCCATGCTGCTCGGTTGAGCCGACAGGAACTACTACTACTCCATTTCTCTTTACGAATGCTTGGAAGTCTTCCCACGTGATTTCCTGCATGATCAATTCAACTCTCTCCTTCGTCTAGCTGTAGTTTGATTTGAAGTATGGAATTACGTGCTTTGAGTACATGTCGATGTACTTGTATTCGTCTTGGCTCCAGTTGCAAGTATGGATGTCTTGGAACCCTTCCTTCACGTATCGTTCCAATCGTCGGATGTGTTCGTCGGGGTCTGATGAGATTATCCAAACAGTTGCCAGTTTTTTTTCATCAAGCCATGCTGACGTGGCCTCAACTTCCCTAGGGTCGGAGATCGGGTACTTGTAGAACACGGGCATCATGATTGTTCCCCACCGTTTACATGCTTGAAGCGCTCTGTCGTAGTTTTCATCGTAGGCAACGTTTACTTCGAGTGCTTTCGTGATCCTGTCGGGGTCTCTTCCAACGCTTCTCGCTCCTTTAGCCACTGCAGGAAACAGTGTTCGTTTGTAGAAGGAGGCATCTTCATTCTCCATCGTGAGGAAACCATCACCATACTTCCCCGCAAGTTCTGCGTTGATTGGTCCGTTGGCAGCGACGTACAACGGAATCGGTTTTTCCGGTTTTGTGTAGAGGTTTGCGGTTCTGAGTCGGTAGTACTTGCCTTTGAACGTGACGAAGTCGTTAGTCCACAAGGTCCGAATTATTCTTATGGCTTCCTCGAAGCGTTCGGAACGCTCTTTGAAGTTTGGCCATCGGTATCCCAGTGGCATTTCATTCATTGCTTCGGCTGCTCCAACCGCCAGGAAAATTCGACCGGGGTACATTATTCCCAAAGTCGCGTACGCCTGTGCCACCAGCGCGGGATGATATCTTAGGATTGGAGACGTGACTGCTGGGCCTATTGGAATGGTCTTCACATGTTCTGCGCAAGCCGCAATCCAAGACCATGTAAAGCCACAGCCAGCGTTGGTGTGAACCCACGGGTGAAAATGATCAGTCACCCAAACGGCATCAAACCCTTTCTTTTCGGCGTAGACTACTTGATCAATCAACTCGTGAGGGTTTCGTGCTTTCTCCAATTCGGCGAAGTATCCTATTCTCAAGGCGAATATGAGCCTCGCATGGCTTGTATTAGGAGTCCGTTTTAGGCTATATCACTCACAGTCAACTGTGAAACCCTAGGATTCAAAACCGCCTCCAAAACGCAAGTGCTTTAACGCGTTCGCCCAGAATTAGGCTAGCAGGTCTTTTGACAGGCTGACACCCAAATGGCTTGGGTACGTCAGGGGTACGTCAATGGCCATCGGGTAGGTGTTCTTGATAATCTACGCCTACACACCGTACTTGCCACTCTTGTGGGAATGCTTGGGCTTGCGATCGCAATACTGGTCGTTTGCATAGCGGGGCTCGCCTTGCCATTTCGAAGAAAAGAACTGTTTGAGAAACCTCGAGCGAACTACCGGGTCGCGGGCATGCCAGTGATAAGCATCCCTAGCCTGAGGGATTATCTATTTGCTTTACACGATCTACCGATTCCTAATGGATAGTGTGGTTGCCGCTAACACACCCAGCAATGAGATCGCAATAGTAGGCATCATCATCAGCGGATTCGTTTACTTCTGCGCTGCACGCGCATACCAGAAGAGAAAGGGCATCGAGGTAGACCTCGCTTACAAGGAAGTACCAATAGAATAACCACCCGACCCCCTCTCTCCTACCTTTTCAATGCCCTGCATCGCGCTATGGACCATTGGTGAACTGAAGGACGACGAAACGTGGGTTAGTGGCTTACAAACACTGGCTCTATGGCTTCATGTAAGCCAGGCGAGTTCCATATCCAAATAATCTAGTCGATTCTAGTAAAGCCCTTCGCTCTTGTCGGATGAGACTTAGATTCCATACCACGAAGTGGCTCCGCCATCTACGATCAGTATGTTTCCCGTGTTATAGGATGAATCTTCGGACGCCAAGTACAACGCTGCTCGAGCAATCTCTTCTGGTTTTCCTATTCGTTGGAGTATGACGCCTTTGGCCTGTGCCTCCCTTAGCTGAGCCGGATTGCTCGCCGCATTGAAGATTCTCTCAAGCATTGGTGTCTCAACAGGGCCTGGGCAGAGGCAGTTAACACGAATGTTCAAAGGGGCAGAGTCGATTGCCATCGCCTTCGTAAGATTGATGATTCCTCCTTTGGAGGCACAGTAAGCAGCCATCTCACGTGCCCCGACCGTCCCTAGCTCCGACGCGGTGTTCACAATCACACCGCCTCCTTGATTAGCCATCTGCGGTATGACATACTTACATGTCAGGAACACGCTCTTCAGGTTAGTGTTGATCACTAAATCCCATTGTTCTTCAGTGGTGTTCGGAACCGTTCCAACAACATCGATGCCGGCGTTATTGTAGAGAACGTCGATTCTCCCGAACTGTTGCACAATGTTCTTCACCAGCTCTTGAACATCTTTCGACTTGGATACGTCAGCGCGTATGAACACTGCTTTCCCATTTCGAGCCTTGATCTCCTCCATCAGGGACTTGCCTTTCAACTTCAATCTGAACTCAACTGGGGGGGACTAATCTTACAACGCGGCATATATTGTGAAACAGCGGATAACAGTATCGTTTTCTTGATGTGAACTGACCGGCCTGGGCGATAGGCTGCTCTCTTCTCGCTTAGGTTCTATTCAACCGGAATCTCACGGAACGTTAGGCTTACGTCGACTCCTTGGCTCTTCCTGTACGCCTTCATAGAGTAGGACAGGATGACCCCAACTGCTATGAATCCCGCGACCATCAAGAACGATTTTGTGCTGTTCGCACTGGCTCGCGGGTCTGTTATCATGATAGAGATTGCCACAATGTTAGTTATGGCGTTAGTCCCACCGAATATAGAGATCAATGGAATGCCGGCCACCTTCCAGTCTACTTCCGAGCGTTTGAGGAAGTCTTTCTGCCTGAATGGAAAGATTACCGCTGCGATAGACGCGAGCAAAAAGACGAAACCGATTTCAAGCGAACCTGAGAGCACTCCCAGCTAAGTTGTAAACGCTATGCCTGCAAGAAACAGGATGAGGTCTTCTGGTCTCGCAGAGTGATGCAGCTAGGCTGCCCGATACTGCGAACTGTGGCTGGTCATGGAAATTTCGAAGGCGGGAATATTGTTTGGCTAGATCATGAACATGCCTGCATTGGGCAGTCAATACTTTTTGTACACTGATAAGTCGGAGCATTCCATCGTTAGGAAACCATCGCAGTATCTCGCACACAGCCGGACGAACCGTCAGGCTTAATATATTCACATAGCGAACCTCTGCGCTTATGGCATCAAAACCGCGGGTGTTTGTCCGCGATGCAACAGGGCTAGTCCGTGAGATTTCAGCGTTCGATGCTTTCATTGGAAATTTCGGAGTCATCAACATTCCACTGGGTCTACTAACCTTCACGACTGCGGAGTTCATTTTTCCTGGAGGCAATATGGTTTGGGCTTCGCTCTTGGCAACAGTGCTTTCGATTTTTCCAGCTTTCATTTACACTCTCCTCACTTGGGCCATGCCGCGTTCAGGAGGCGATTATGTTTTTGTCAGCAGGATCATTCACCCTATTGTCGGTTTCATTGTAAACTTTGGAATAGTTTTCTGGTACATCTTTTTCTGCGGAATCCTAGCGAACTGGGTAGCTACCTTGGCTCTCTCCCCGTCAATGCTGGTGATCGGAACTGTAACGGGAAACGCCGGGTTAGTCAATATCGCGAATACGATCGCGCAGCCCACATACACCCTGCTCGTGGGCCTCATCGTAATCGCCTTCCTTTCTGCTGTTATGGCGTTAGGGGTTAGGGCAACATTCAGGGTAACGAAAATTGCCATCTTGCTAATGGCTATAGGCCTGGCTATCGCAGCTTGGCTCATGATTTCCAATACGAACGCCAATTTCATCCAAGACTTCGCCCAGTTCGGAGATTACAATAAAGTGATCGCCGCCGCACACGCGTTGGGCTATTCCCCAACATCTTCAAACAATTTCATTGCCACATTGGGCGTGATGCCGTTCATTTGGGGTTCTATAGGATTCGGTACGGTAACATGTTACTTTGCGGGGGAGGCGAAGTCGGTTAAGAAAACGGCATTCTATTCACAAGTCGGTTCAACTTTCGTCGCCGGGCTAATTCTCGCTTTCTTTGGAGGGCTGGCTGTAGCGATTTTTGGTTACGACTTCCTTGGGTCAATGGCGGCCTTGAGCTTCAGCGCGTCGAGTGCATATCCCTTCACTGTTTCTCCGTACCTGAATCTCTACGTGAGTATGCTGACGTCAAATCCAGTTCTACTTTGGTTGTTAGGAGCCGGGTATGTGGCCGGCTTCATAGCTGATGCTCTCATATGCTACGTACTAGCTAGCCGTAGCATTTTCGCGTGGTCATTTGACAGAATCATACCGAGCAAATTCGCGGATATCAGCGAACGCTATCGCTCTCCACTCTACGCGATTCTCCTAATCGCCATCATCAATATTATAGCCTTGGTCTGGTACACCTACGAGTCAGCCACTTTCACTTCCTTAGTCTCAGGTTCATACGTCGGCTTCGTGCTGATGTTCCTGATAGTCATGATCACGGGGATCGTTTTCCCATTCGCCAAGAAGCAATTCTATGACAAGTCCCCCGCAGACATAAAGGTCGCCGGCGTACCTATCATCACAATCTTCGGAATAGTTGCCGCAGGTCTCTACGTACTGCTGGAGTACTTCTTCATCTCGAATCCTCTGTACGGCGCCAATGCTCCCATAGTTTTCGAAACAATCGCTATCTCAATACTCATACCTATGGCGATATTTGCAGTCGCGTTGTATTACAGGAAGAAGCAGGGGTTGAACCTACTGAACGTTTTCAAAGAGATACCGCCGGAATAAACCAAAACTAATCAAACGATGAACACCGGTAAATTGTGGTCAGTTCCCTCGCTACACCCCTGAGAGAAGAAAGCGCTCCGGCGAAGAGCGAATAAGAAAGCAAGCCTCTAGCATGAGGAGTTTAGTCAGCACACGCTTCGAAGCGTCTTCAAAAGAAACGCTAAGCAACTAGCGGAGAAAACATTATCAAGTTTTCAGCCGGACTGAGAACCAGCTAGTCTTGCTCTGCCCAATACAAGTGCATCGACATTTACTCGAAGTGCGTACTCTCCTATCTCAAGCAAGAATCTCAGTGAACGCAGGCAACATCCCCTAGACTTGCTTCTGTGCAATTTCTTTCATCACCGGCGGCGTCGTAGAAACCTCCAAGCAACTTGCGCCCCTTGGACGTGAATAATACTCCGTCAACCCTCGCATTAAAATTCATAGACCAACTCTACCACAGGTCTTCAGTCTAAAGCTTCCATTGCGCTAAGCCCCGATGAAATGTCAGCAGAAGAAGTGCATCTCCCAGCAAGTATTCGCCCTTTCTACGGGACGCCCTCCGCGCGTGATAGTTCTACCGTCGTTATCGCATCAAGAAGAGAGCATTTTCAGACCGAGTATCCCAACCAGACGTAGACCTTAGTCCTCATCTAGCTCCCATAGTATTCCTGCTGCGGTCGATCTTAAGTTTCGCTCGCCTTTAACTAGCCTTAACTCGTTCTTTAGGACTCTTTGCGACTCCTCACTTCACCCTTGGCGGAACTTGCATTGAACAGTCAAACGAAAGGCGCATTGTTCGTTATGATGGCAGGGCTTTTGTGGGGGACGACTGGGATAATTGTTAAAGCCATATACGCGGTCACCACGATAGGACCCGTCTCGGTCTCCCTGTTTCGACTTCTTGTGGCGCTACCGTTCCTCGCGGGTTTGGTGATGATGAAACGGTATGACTTGTCGATGACAAGGCGTGAATTGGTCCTGTTCGCCGGGTTTGGTTTCTGCAGCCTCACAATCTTCGTCCTACTGTATTTCACTTCTTTTACATATACTACTGTGCAGCATGCTGCGGCCTTGCTGTACACTGCGCCTGCCTTTGTTGCTCTACTCTCATGGATAATTCTCAAAGAACGTATGACCCGGGCAAAGGTTACGGCGGTGGCGCTCTCTGTTCTTGGTGCTCTTTTGATTGTTGGGGTTTTGAGGGGTGGACAGTTGTTTGGTTCGAGGACACAGATTGGGGATTGGCTTGCACTCGTATCGGGAATGGCTTATTCTTCTTGGTACATTTTTGGTAAGGTGCTTGGGAGAAATCGTGAGCCCGCGGTCGTCTGTTTCGTGGGCATGTGCTTTGGGGCATTATTCCTTTTTCTAATCGCGGTGGCGGCTGGGGAGTTACAGATTCCAAACGGTGCTATTGCATGGGAGTTATTGGTGCTGCTAGGTTTAGTTCCGACCGCATTGGCGTACTTGTGTTATTTCGCGGGCCTTCGGTTGATTGACGCGACGAGGGCAAGCGTCTTCGCCATCATAGAACCCGTCACCGCAGTCATCCTCGGGTTCCTGCTGCTTCAAGAGACCTTATCCTATGATTCGATACTAGGATTCACACTAATCGTCAGCAGCATCTTACTAATCTCTCTGACAGCAAACTCAACCAGACTCGAGGCGAGACGGCCGATAATTGAGTAAGTTTGGGTGAGATTCGAAGAAATTTGTTGGTAGCCCGGGGGGAATATCGATTCTGAAGTTCGAATCTCGCGCTTTCGCTTTTAAACATCATAACTTATTTGACCAGTGTCTACTCTTATGCGGAACAAGTATAACGATTTTTCGTTTTCACGCCAGTTCCAAAAACACTTGCGCGATGAATATCTGAGATGGCAAAAAGAATCGGATGAACTTCGAAGCAAAAACCGAAAACTCGTACCGGTAAATTGGGGTCAGAATTCCCTACCCCATCTCTGAGGTTCAGTCGGTGAATCATTTAGAACGCTCAATCATTCCAGACGCGTAGCCTGCGCTAGGCTGAAATGAACTACTCATAGATCTGGAGTTACTTCGCTTTTCGCAATCGGCGTTCTAGATCGGCAACACGTTTTTCCAGTTTAACGATCCTCTGCGCATTTTTCTTCGATTCTCGGTTAATGTCCGTGCTCACTTTTCTAGCGTGCTGATCTAGTTTAGTCGCAAATGCTCTAGCAGCCTTCTCCTGCCTCGTGGCAACTTGGTCGAGCTGATCGCGCAATTCCTTGAACTTACCCATATCGCCAAACCTCACATATGTTATAGCAATCGAGCGCTAAAAGGTGTTGGAAGATAACCAGCGCAGGGTCGTCTGAAGTTTTACCTTACCCGTTACTCGGGATTATCACTAGATCATTATGGCAGCTGCGATCGCTGTCGTCTAAAGTCCATCTTTGTTGCCTTCTGCTGATTGGCAAATGTTTCTGGTGATGACTCTCATGCTTGATATGTTCCGTATTTGCCGGGCTTTTGTCAAATCGAAAGAATAGGAGTTTAATGCGGTGTTGTCTCTTTCGCTCCATCCCAACCCCAATTACATGTGCACTCTTTCTCGATGCAACGCTTTCTTACTGGAGAGCTATTTGCGAAATGATTGATGACAGGGTGCCGCAATTCTTGCACCTCGTAGATTCGACAGATTGGGTTTGAACGCTAGGCTGAGGAAGCATGAACAGCTGAGCCCGCAGGGGCGCTAAATGAGTTCAATCGTCACGTGTGCCATAATTCAGCCGCAAAAATTCCTCATGATTTACAAGCCGGTTTATTCTCGTACCGCTGTGTCAACTGGAAAATTCATAACTATGTACCTTTAGTCTTCATTCTTGGATGCTTCGAGCCGTTCTCGCTTTACATTATGCAAGGGGCGGATTGTATTGAGGTTCGAGTTGTGGGGCGAACTGTACGTCTGATGGCTTTGGTCACTCTCACTAACGGGGGTCAGCGTTGACTGCTTCAGAAGAGAGTGCTGTCTGAGGGGATATAGCACTGCATGTTTGCAAACATTCTGGTGCTTATTGACAGAAAACTCTCCACATAGGTAATCTGAAACCCGCAATTCAATAGAACGGGTAAACTCGGATGAGCGGCCGGAACGCCGATTCTCATCATCGAAGAACGTGACTTAGCCCATCGAATCGCCTCGCACACGCAGAAAACGGCCTCTTCCGGTGTTGAAGCGCCTATGGGTCCAATTGTAGCAGCTTCCGGATAGTAGACGAAGTCGTTGTTTCGCATTTGAACGTATCCGTATCCAACGCTTCGTTTCTTGCGGTGAAACCACAAAGGAACTGCTTGTGTCTTCCGAAGCCAGTACTCATGATCAATCGGACGTCGGCGTCCACAAATCTCGGCATCCCAACGCACAAGCTCAACATTGAGGCCCTGTTGTTCACATGTCTCGATATGATCGCGCGGCAGATCCTTGAGGTCAGCACTGTTGCATTTTAGGGAATAGTGTGACCAAAGAGGATGCATGCCTGCGCGTATGTAGAGTGCGAGGGCTCGCGGGTCGCGTGAACTCAACGTACAACAGATAGGTACGTCCTTTGTCATAATATGGGAAAGGAGTGCTTTACCTAAACCCGAGGATTGCTGGTCTCGCCGAACAAATAGCTCAGACACAAATGAAACTGAACCGCGCCTAATGACCGCGCCAAACCCCATGACTTGGTCATGCATCTCGCCGACATACATCTCTCCCGTCTCAAACTCGTGCTCATAAACTGAAGGTATACCGTTTCGCGGCGGCGGATTGGGGTCACCGTCAACTTCGATGTTGTACCATAAGTCATAAGCTTGTTCAAAGTCTGTCCTTTTGGCCCGGCGTATCACCCAGCCGTCCATCAAATCCACCTTCTCGCATCAGTACTGCTTCCATTTTCGCTAACCTTCTCATAGTTCTGATCAGAAAACTTCTCGGCAAAGTGACAGGCCACCATGTGGCCGGTTTTTATTTCTCTCAGCTCTGGTTCCGTTTCTTGACACAGGTTTTCCGCATAGGGACATCGTGGGTGAAATCTGCATCCCGATGGAACATGAATTGCGCTTTGAACCTCGCCTGCCAAGCCTAGAGGGTTAATCTTCTTTTCAGGATCTGGTTCGGGTATTGATGAGATTAGTGCAATCGTGTAGGGGTGAAGAGGTGCCTCAAGTACGTCTCGGGTTGCTCCGATCTCAACTATCTTTCCGCTATACATTACCGCTATCCTATCTGCCATGTACCTCACAACGCTAACGTTGTGTGTGATGAAAAGGTAGGTGAGCTTACGGTCCTGCTGTAACGCACGCAACAGGTTCAGTACCTGCGCTTGCACGGAAGAATCGAGAGCGCTCGTTGGCTCGTCCAGAATCAAGAATCTGGGGTTCAGCATAAGGGCGCGAGCGATTGAGATTCTTTGTCGTTGCCCACCACTAAACTCGTGAGGAAATCGCGACAGGGTCTCAGACGGCAACCGCACCGCCTCCAGAGCGCTCTCGACTTGTTGCTCAAGGTGCTCTCCTCTCGTTTCGTGGAACGCTTGCAATGGTTCCGAGAGGATATCACGAACGCGTTGTCTGGGATCAAGTGAAGTCGTTGGATTCTGAAATACTATCTGCATGTCCCGTCTTGCTTTGCGGAGTATCCCGCCCTTGAGTTTCGTAACGTCTTGCCCAAAAAGAACGACCTGGCCTGATGTGGGATTCTCCAATCTTAACACTGTGCGTCCGAGTGTTGTCTTGCCAGACCCAGATTCTCCTACAAGTCCCAAAGTCTCCGTAGCTGCTATTTCAAAAGTGACGTCGTCGACCGCTCGGACTTTCAATTGCTCTTTTCTTAGCAGACGCTCGCCTACTCCTCTTCTCAGGGCGAAGTATTTGACCAAGTTCCTAACTTGCAATGCTTGCTGAGTCGTGACTCTCACCTCTCAAGAAACATGCGACTCTATGGTCAGGCTCAACTTCTACGAGTCGCGGGCTGTCTTTCCTACATCGCGCAAAAGCATATGGGCATCTCGGATGAAATTGACAACCGGGGGGAGGGTTTCGAAGGTTCGGCACATCTCCGCTGATTGCCGTTAGGTTTCCCTCGTCTTTGTACCTACGTGGAAACGAACGCAGAAGCGCTTCTGCATAAGGATGCAATGGCAGTTTGAAGATGTCTTGTGCACTTGCGTGCTCTACTATCTCGCCTGCATACATGACAATGACTTCGTCGCTGATCTGAGCGGCTACAGCCAAATCATGTGTTATGAATAGGATAGAACCTTTGATCTCATTGCGGAGTTTGCGCATCAGTGTTAACAGTTGTCCTTGAGTGGTAACATCTACTGCTGACGTAGGTTCATCGGCTATGAGGAGCGAGGGTCTCTGAAGAAGCACTTGAGCGATCATAACACGTTGGGCAATACCTCCGCTAAGTTCATGAGGATACTTATCTACAACACGATCGGGATCGCTGATTTGCACTGATTTCAGGGCATCAACTGCTTCGGCGAGATAGGGTGAATTTCTTTTCAGCTTTCGTGATATTCCTTGCGATTCAACTGCCGGCGGCGGGCGATTGCTTTTCTCTTTTTCTGATTTATCCGAAGAGTGAATAATGGTTGGCTGAAGGTTCGCTGACGCTCTTTCTGCACGCTTCTCTCTAACTGCAATCGCCTCGGTTAACTGCTCGCCTACAGAGTAGACTGGATCGAGGGAACTCATGGGTTCCTGAAATATCATGGAAATGTTCGTTCCACGAAATTCTACCCATTCCGAATCGGTCAATCCCAGAAGATTCTTTCCTTGATAGAGTATTTCTCCTTCGTCGACGCGTGCTGGTGGGGTTGGTAAGAGTCCTATCAATGCTAACCCTAATGTACTCTTTCCGCAACCAGATTCTCCAACAATTGCAACTATTTTTGAGCCTCGGACGTCTAAGCTCACGTCTCTAAGAGCAGTAACGTCTCCTCTGAAAGTCTGGTATCTCACGGTTAAGTGTCTAACGCTCAGAAGGGAGCCGTTTGGGTCCCGCTCTTCGATGATTTCTTGATTAGAATTGGGGAAGTCTCTTACCTTCCTTCTATGCTCTCAGCCAAAGAGTCCTCTTCTGCTGGGATCTAACGCATCACGGAGACCATCACCTAGGAGACTGAAGGCTATGGCGACTATGAGAATGGCTAAGCCCGGCGCGAGCGGGCACCAGGGTGCGCTTCTCAAGTATTGTTCCAGCTGAACCGTCATCAATCCCCACTCGGGTGTTGGCGCTTGTGCTCCGAGCCCTATGAAACTCAAGACCGAGAAGGTAAGAATCACGTTTCCAATGTCTAATGTCGCATAGACCAAGAGAACAGGGATAATATTTGGAATTATGTGCCGAATAATTATGAATATGTCACGTTGTCCAACAGCTTTTGAAGCTTCAACGAATTGCAGTGACTTTGTCGACAGCGTTTCCCCTCGTGCAAGTCTCGTGTATGATGGCCACCACACGGGAGCGATTGCAAGTATTGAGTGCAAGATGCTAGGTCCGAGGGCTGCAGCTATCGCTAGAGCAAGCACAATGCCCGGAAAAGCTAGGAAGATATCTGTAACTCGCATTACTACCTCCTCGAGCCATCCCCCAACATACCCTGCTATGCCACCTGTTATGAGACCTAAGACTACAGCCAACCCTACGACAGAGAACGAAACTTCGGCGTCGATAGGTGTTGAAGCGAGCACCCTACTTAGAACATCTCTGCCTAGGTCATCAGTACCCAACAGGTGAGCAAAGGAAGGAGGTAGAAGAATTGTTCCAGTCGAGATCGCGTTCGGGTCGTAGGGCAGAATGGCGTTATTAGTCGACCATGTTAGAACAGCACACGTCACAAACGCAAGGGCAATTGCGGCGCCGATTATGGATAGAGGACTCGATCGAAGAATCCGTAAAGTTGTACGCGCTTCACTCGTATCGAACGGAAGTCGAAGTGTTCGTTTCAGAGTCCTTCTTTCGACTTGTTCCTCGACGGTCACTTTCATTCACACCCTGATCCGTGGATCCACAACCGCATATAGGGTATCGGCAATTAAATTAGCGAACACAACTCCCAACGTGAAGAGCACCACAACTCCCATGACAGCCGGGAAATCAAAATTCTCAATCGCTTGTGTTGAATAATATCCGACCCCAGGCCATAGGAAAATAGTCTCTATAACTATCGTACCGCTCAATAGTGAACCTAGTACAAGGCCGACAACGGTGATCGTGGAGACCATAGCATTTCTGAAGGCATGCTTGTAGACTACGGTTCGTTTGGTCAGTCCCTTCGCGTATGACGCTCTAATGAAATCTTTCTGAAGGACTTCAAGCATAGAGGACCTCGCAACCCTCGTGACTATCCCAAAGTTAAACAAAGCTAACGCCGTAGCGGGCATTACAATATGCCACAGCGAATCCGTGAAGTCCACCCAGTTGTCGGTTAGTAAGCTATCCACTATGTACATTCCCGTAATTCTCGTGGGAGGCGCGAGGAACTGAGACAGTTGGCCCTGGGATGGAAACAGATTGAATGCGAAGCTGAACACAAAAAGCATTATCAAAGCTACCAAGAATGGTGGCGAAGAATAACCTGTCAAATATAGAAGACGAATTGAGTGGTCAACCGGCCTGTCATGATAAATTGCTGCAATGACACCTAGGGGAATACCAACCATTATGGTAATTAGTAACGCTACAATGGCCAGCTCAACTGTCGCAGGAAAGTACAATCCGAGATCTGTCAATACCGATCGACCCGATGTGGGCGAGATCCCCCAGTCACCGGTGATTAGACCCTTCACGTAGTAGAAGTACTGCACGTATAATGGTGAATTAAGATGGTATCGTGTTCTTAAAGCTGCAACCGCCGCGGCAGTCGCTCGCGGTCCCGCCCATGCCCTAGCAGGATCTGGCAAAGCTACTCTCGAGAGAAAAAAAGTGACGAAAGTCACTCCTACAAGGACCGGTATGAGAAGGACAATCCGTCTCGCCACATATCCGACAAGCCCCATGTCATCTCACTTTTGCGGTCTCCCGCTCCAGAGTACGCTAGCATTCTACGGTTAGAACATCCGGTAACACCGTGCAATCGAGTCGTATTACTATCCTGGCGTACAAGCGTAGTAGAGAGCGTTGAAGGCCATGCCATCCCATGCAGTGTTGTACCACATTCCAGTTACGCACGTCTGGAAGATGGTGGGACCCCAGCCCGCCCCGGTATCGTATAGGTTGACATCTTGGCTGAGCCATATATCTGATGCTTGCTGTTGCACCATAAGTGTAATCTGGGAAATTTCTTGAGCTCTTAATGTTGGATTCATTTCACTGTTGCTCTTTGTAATCAGGTCGTTAATCGTTTGGTTGTTAAGGTTCATAAACGAAGCAAGTTGCTCGCTAACTAAGAATTCGTACGCGCTAAAGTCAGGATACCACGTCCAACTAACAATCTGCATGAGTGGAGCTGTCGAATTCTCTCCTGGAATTGCCTGCAGGTCCAGAGCGGTGTCCGCCGTAACTTGCGATGGCTGAAGAGTTATTCCAATCTGAGCCAAATCTTCCTTCATGATTGTTGCGACCAATGACAGATAAGCGCTTTCAGGGTAGACTAGATCGATAGGTGGTAGACCTTGACCGTCGGGGTATCCTGCCTTCTGAAGGAGGATTTTGGCTTCAGTTACATTGTAGGGTGTAGATAGAATCGATTCATTGTAGCCGAATACTCCATGCGGTAAGGGACCCACAACGGGTACCGCGTACCCCTGGTAGACGGCGGACTGGATTTGTGATATATTTATTGCTGCTATTATGGCGCGTCTGAGGTAGATGTTGTCTGTCGGTGGTCTCAGTGTGTCAATCGCGATAAATTCCATTGACCCCGAAAGACCCGTGTTAGGAATGTACAACTTCGTGCTGTAACTCAACACATTTTTGACGTCATTGAATGTGATAATGGCAGCCTGCGCCTTGTTACTCTCAACGTCTAGCGATCTAGTCAGCTCATCTGTCTTGTAATTGATCACAATCTCATGGATGTGAGCAGGCTGCAGTATCAAGTATCCTTTATCGCTAGAGGTGATGTTCTGGGCCCAGTAATGCGGGTTGGCCACCAGTATCAAGTACTGATTTGGAATCCACACCTGTGTGACGTACGGTCCGTTGCCCACTTCTGAGCCGTGGAGGGCCATCCACGTATTGGGTTCGTTTGCGACCACTCCCCCGTGTACTTCTACGGTATATGGGTCCAGAAAATTCCAAGGCGGATCTTCAATTGTCGTCATGAATCCCGCAAAGGGACTTGTCGTGTGGAATTGGACAACGGTCGAATTGATCACGGTCACGCTGTTGTTGGGATTCTGCATAACGCTGAGCAGGCTAGCGTCTGGCATGTTTTGTGTATTGTTTAGCGAATTGACATTTTCCACAGTGACCCCTGTGGTATTGAAATAGAGGTACATCAGAGCGTCGTTTGGTTGGTTTATGAACAAGTCACGATAGATGTTCCACCATACGACGTATGCGTTGAACGGGTTTCCGTCACTGTAATACACATTATTTCTCAAGTAGAAAGTGTATGTACGACCGTCCGGGCTTGCGCTCCAGCTTTCTGCAGCAACGGGAAGAAGGTGTGCTAAGGCATTATCACTAGCATTGAAGAAGACCAAGGGGAGATTCGTGTTCTCGCAGACCTCCAATGCATTATTGTCAAGTGCAACCCCAGGGTCAGTAGTTGCGGGATTAGAGGCCTCGTCCACTACAAGCACATCCGGAAGTGCTTGAGATGTCTGAGAGGTCATCATCGTCGTAGTTGATGGGGCCGGATTCATAAATCTAAAGGCAGCAAAGCCTGCCACGGCCACTATTACCAAGATCAGGACCAAGGCAAGTACATTACGACTAACTGTCCGTTTAGAACTCAAGTCAGCGTCCCAGGGAAAGCTCCAGACGTATGTCTATTTAATGATTGTTAGTGGTTATTTTTCTAGCAGCCTTCAGATAATTGACCACGGTAAAGATTGTAATTACCTTTTTTTCAGCGTAAGTTCCCGGCTAGCGTGGGCCCGGTTCTATTTGTGAATCTACCAAATCGTTTCGGTTCCTTGGCGGGTACTAGAAAACAGTACTGCCTTCTGGTATGATGAACGAGACACTGATGATCAATTGAAGGGGAACAACATGTTCAAAGGCGCTTTGTCCGGCTCAGGATCGCTGCAATCCCAGAAGCCTTGTGGAAAGCGCTTAAGAAGCGAACCGCTCACTCTAGAGGCATGAAAGTTTTCATATCGTGTGACATGGAAGGGATAAGTGGCGTAACTGGACCTGATGATGTCGACCCGAAAAAGGAGGCTTACAACAGATTTCGAAAAGTAATGACTGGTGATGTGAACGCAGCCATAGAAGGAGCTTTGCTTGGCGGGGCCGATGAGATCTTAATCAATGATTCCCATGACGGAATGCGCAATATTCTGATTGAAGAACTCAATCCAAAAGGTCAACTGATCTCAGGAATGACAAAACCTCTCGACATGATGCAAGGTATCGATTCATCCTTTGACTTGACCATGTTTGTTGGATATCACGCCATGGCCGGAACCGATGCCGCTGTTTTGAACCATACACTGTTCGGAAGTTTGGTGCAGGATGTGTGGATAAATGACAGGTTGGCGGGTGAGACAGCTATCAACGCTGGCGCCGCAGGCTACTTCAACGTTCCAGTTGGAGCGGTGAGTGGCGATGATAAGCTCGCTAAGGAGGCGACTGGCATTCTAGGAGATATTGAGACAGCAGTGGTCAAAGAAGGCATAGATCGATACGTAGCAAGATGCCCTCCACTAATGGAGAGTAGAGAGCGAATCAGGAATGCGGCCAAGAGAGCGATCGAGAGGAGAAAGGAATTCAAGCCGCTAAAATATTCTGGGACGGTTACGTTCAAGGTTCGCTTGGCGTCTACGACAGAGGCTTCGATGTGCTGCCTGTTACCCATCGTGAAGCGGGTGGACGGAAGAACAGTATCCTTCAGTATGAACGATTACTTGGATGCGTTCCGCATGCTGAATGGTCTTCTCTCCCTCGCCTCAACTGGTCGAGATGAGGGTTTTGGTTAAATCTTTCGAGAGAATTATTGTGTATCCTGCTGGTGCTCGTTTCCGAATGGATCTTCAAGTGTAGCGTCCCAATTGGTCGTGACGATAAGAATCCTGGAATGTTTGACCCGGTCTATACTGACGTGATGGCCGACCTCATCGACCTGGCCTGCAACGGGAAGCGGGTTGACGAGCAGACCGTTTTTCTTCACACAGGCGGAACTGTTTCATTGTTTCGTTCTCTCGCTAGTCTTTAGATGTCATCCGTGGTTTTGTCGAATTTAGCAATTGAAGTCTCAGTCCCGATGGTTGCTCTCCGTATCTCGAACGGCTGTGTGTCCATTTTCTAGCACTCCTAGACATTATCAGAGGGATACAGCATCTTTTATTCTCTGAACAATTTTGTCAACATCACCTTTCTCACGGTTGAACGGTTTCGTGGTGGAGTCATCAGCTCTACTTGTCAAATTAAAAATACCGTCGCGTGTAGGATTGGAGGAAGATTGGGTCCTTTGGTCACCAGCACACCTGTTCGAGTTCTAAGGAACTGTTCCCGCACGTATGGCTGCCTAGTGTACGGAAAACTAGAGATTTACAACCCAACGGGATCGCACAAGGATCGCGAATCTGAAGAAATCATACGATACGCCCGGCGTAATCGCATTCGCGATTTGGCAATAGCGAGCACTGGGAATGCCGCGATTTCGCTGGCAGCGTACTCGCATATTCACAGCTTGAAATGTCATGTGTACCTTCCAAGTCGCATCGCAGCAGAGCGACTGGTCCAAATTCAGGCCTATCACCCGACGATCAAATTTGCTGCGACTTACGAACAAGCGATTGCGCAATGTGAGGAAGACGCGGAGAAGAAACGCCTAATTAACTGCAACCCAGGAGCACGCCACGAAAAAATCAAGGGAGATTGTGAAATTGGCAAGGAGATTGCTACGAAAATTAGGCCAGACTACGTGGTCTGTCCAACTAACAATGGAACTTTGCTCGCCGGAGTATGGATGGGGTTAAGGAGAGCAGGAGTCAATGCGCGTATGGTCGCAGCTGTCACAAGGAAGACTGAACTTGCTGCAGCCATTGCTGGGTTTCACCGCATAGAAGAACCCGCTCTTTCAAAGACTCTGAAAGAATCGGGAGGCGAAGTGTTAGAAGTTTCAGATTCAGAGATAATGGAGGCCGCTCGCCTTCTCATTTCTGATGGCTTAGTCGTGGAAGGAGCTGCAGCAGCGGGTTTAGCTTCCTTGAAACATCTCCAAGTCACCAGAACAACGAAAGTCTGCTGTGTAGTTACCGGGAGTGGGTTGAAGTTCCCGGATTCCCTTAAGCACCTATTAGTGAAGCGCTAGGTCATACTGCTATCGTGCTAATCCGGCTCTAGTCGTAGCAGGGGTGTCCAGAACATTCATTCTCAAAAAGCTCGGCCTAGATAGACTGCGAGGTTGAGGCTGTGGACGCTGTCAAGTTCTGTTCCAGCCCAAATGAAGCTACGGGGCGTGGTCTAGAGAGAGATGACCGTCAGGAACTTTTATTAAATTAGAATTGAGGTGTTCGCCCGATATTCTATCAATGGTCCAGTACGAAGAATCAGTAATCCTGTTTGTATCTTTGATATGGGCCCTCAGCGAAATCATCGGATCCCGCGTCATCCCCCGAATGAGACAAGAGGGGAGAGTCAAGAGCGGAGGCGATAAGGGCTCCAGAAGCATTATCTGGATTGGTCTTTTCGTCGCAATTGCACTTACCGATTACTTCGCGATAAAGGGCATAACGTCTCTGCCGGAACCTTTCTTCTACGTAGGACTCTTGCTGATGCTCGCCGGAATCGCATTCCGCCAATGGTCCATCTGGGTGCTGGGCAGATTCTTCTCTCTCACGGTCAGAATAGTCAGCGGCCACAGGATTGTCAGGGAGGGGCCGTACAAATTTCTCAGACACCCTTCCTATACTGGATTGCTGATGACACTGCTCGGGCTTGGTCTTGCATTCCGGACTTGGTTGGGCACGATAATTATCGTCTCTCTATTCGGCGTGGTGATTGGCTATAGGATAAATGTCGAGGAGAATGCTTTGAAAGCAGAGTTTGGAAAAGAGTATCTCGACTATGCGAAGAAGACCAAACGATTGATTCCGCTTATCTATTGACTAGATAAAGGATCAAATGAAGTCTGAGAGGCTGGTTGGATTCGTTGCGAGTTTAATGTTCATGGGGTCGAAGGCTTGCGAGAGTGAGGCGTGCAGGCTGAGGGCGTAGTCGTCCACGTCAATCTCTTTCAGGTTTGCTTGTGAGGTGGGTTTGACGGTGAACTGCCTTCCCTTCAATCTGAAAGGAAACACTTTCACAAACCCAACCATCTCTCCCCGGATCGGAGCCTTTCCCTGCTTCGTGAGCAACCAAGCCGTCTGGTAGGCTTGCGGCAGCCTCTTCGACGTCAACTTCTCATACGGGTCCTCTCTTAGTTCAACTCGGTACTCCAAGTTCGCTAGGGACACGGTTCTTTCGCGCAGCCGTTGGACGGCTTCCGAGACGATTTCCGACATTTGCTGCTTCGCGATTTCAAAGTCGGTTGGGGAGTGGCGCCCTTCGGCGAGTTGGGTGAGACACTGTTGGAAGGTTTTTTGAAAGAATCGTGGAGAGTTGGATTTGGCGATGGCTAAACCTTTGATTTCTGGATCTCCGTTTGGCAGGATGCCGAAGTAGGCTTTGACGGTGCTCAGAACACAAACCGAGTAGACGCGCTCATATGCCAGTTGAAGTCTGAATCTGCTGCCGACCTCTTGAATGAGCTTCCATGTCGCTTCTTCACTCGGGTTGTCCAGGAAGACGGAGTCGGTGTCACCGTACTTCGGTGCAAGCCCCATCGTCTTCGCCAGGTCCCAGGTGGATTGGAGAACGTATCTTCCGTAGGCCGTGATTGCCTCGCCCAGGAGTGGGCTGGCTAAGCCGTGAATCCTTATAGTCACACCGTAGCAGGAGACTAGGAACAGCTTCAGAACTCTCGATGCAGCCAACGCATTCCCATCAGCTTTGTCAGCCTTCCTTGTCTCGGGTTTGTAGATCTGCAAACGCAAATCACGGAGCGCACCCACGAGAGCGGAGTAAATTCCACGTCGCTTCTTACAAACGTGTAACTCGGTTCGGCCTGGGATCTGGTTACTTTGACATTCTGCATGAGTGCATTGTATGGTCTCATACGAGAGATTGAAAACACCTATACATCCGGGGTAGAGGGATTCGAAGTCGAGGACGTGCATGTTGAAATAAGTGCCGGCCTCTGGTAACGGTACCTTCTCGTCAGCCCGACAGGGCCGTTACTTTTCGTCAGCTGCAATAGGTTATATCGAGTTATGGAATGGTAATGATCGGCTTGGAATCAATCAAGAAAGCCGTGCAGAATCTCACTGTTCGGACGGTTACTCTCTTTCTGTTAGGTGGGGCTATTCAGGTTGGTCCAATCTTAGTGCTTCTTTTCGATCTGACTGGCAATCCTGCTATTCAAAAACTCGACCAAACAGAGACGTATGTCTTGACAGTTTTTGTTTTCCTGCTTGGAGTATCATATTGCGTGTTTGCGAGTCTAGCTTTCACTCCCAAGCGCTTCTTCACGCCGACATTCCTGCACTTGTCAACTTGGTCGTTTCTATCTCCAGTTTTGCTCGCAGACATAATACTTGTCAATGTTCCCTTCGGCCTATCCTTGGCATCGATTCTGTCGTTATGGTTTACGGATGTTATCTACGCTGCAATGCTGTTGGCGTTGGTCGCTATAGGGCAATTCTTCATCGTCCGATTCTTTGTGGGGCGTAATGGCACGGAAAGCGATATTGTTCGCATAGGTTTCGAAATACCATTGCCTCTCGCTAAAGTTCTTGACAAGGTCGAGAATGTCGGCGATCATCCTTATCTTTCATGGGAGAAACATCTCGATCGCGGAACCCATCATACATTCAAAATGTGGGTTAGCGGGTCGATTTCCCCCACTTGCCCACACCACAGATTAACGCAGTCCATATCGAAGCCTTGATTCTTCGCATGAGTGTGCAGAAACGTCGTCGCTGCGTCGCGCATCTCGTGAAGATTATACCCATAGCGACTGCCGGGCGGGCCTTTCTTGGCAGGTATCTTTCCCGCGCGTCTGAGGAGTCGCATCCAGGTTGCTTCTAGCCCAGCTTTTGTTACGGGTTTTCTATTCTCGTTGAGCCATACTGGTTCTCCAGGCTTTGGCCATCCGCGTTCGTTCTCGAAGTATTCCCTGAGCATCGTTACTGCATCAGCGCCGATGAAGCAATAGTAAGCTCCTTCTGTGTCGTTCTCGTTGCTCTTACGACCCGGCAGGTCAATTCTCACCAGGTGTTGGCCAGACCTGATTTGATCGACAACTTGTTCGGCAGAGTTGGAACTGATGTAGATGAGTCGTGCGTTGTCTTGGAATGATTGCCATTTGAAGAGTAGCATGCTTCGATAGCGAAGTTCCGCCGCGAGCAGGATCTCGTAGATGTCGGTCGGTGAGAGTTTGGCTTGAACGGGTGTTTTGTCGCCTCTGATGTGGAAGCTTGGGTCTGTGGGGAGGCCGCAACGGTTGTGGACGAAGAACAATCGGATGACGGAGTATGCCTTACGTTTGGAGCTTTTTCTCAGGACTAATGTGTTCACGTACTGTTGCAGCAGGTCTAGGACAAGATAGGAGTCCTCGGAATCTAGGTGGCGGACTAGGAGTTCTCTAGGGGTTACCTGTTCCCATCCGGGCTGGGTGCGTAGCCATTTGATCCACCGTTCGAGGTGGGAACGGTTTGCAGGGCGAGTGTTCTGGTCGAGTCTCTCAAGCCAGAAGGCTACGGGGTCGTAGGGTATTCTTGCGGCTACTCGTTGAGTTAATTGCGCCATTTCAGAGGGCTCCTACAGGAAAAATAGGTGAGATTCGAACTGTAGTGTTGGTAGCCCGGGGGAGATTCGAATTCGGGACACTTTTCTCGGGGTCTCCCGTCGGCAGGTTTCTCCTTTGGTGAGGGGATCCAGAGCCGTCTATTGGCAGGTTTCTGGCGCCAATGCTATGCATAGTCCCATGTGCGTGGTTTGACCACTACACCACCGGGCTACCGAATGCAAGCCAGCCCTAGGTAGGTATCTTAACGTTTCGTTGGACCGGAGTTAGTTATTTCAAATTAGGCGCCAATAGAATAGGACAAGATTAGAATAGAGGATAAGGTTGCTTGCATATCGATTGCGGTTGAAACGATCGAATTCCTTGTCGTTGCGATTGACATTAACGGCTGTGAATGCGGCCTTGTACGCCGGGATAGGCGCCCTGTGGACAATTTTTCCACTGATGATCTTTGGAGTTAGGTTTTGGCCACAAGTCTTCGCACCCGCCGCTTTCAGCATACTGTTTGGGCCGTGGGTTGGAGGAATAGGCGCCGCAATTGGGATATTCCTTGCCGACGTCATCTACGGACACCATGACGCGCTCCTAAGTCTCCTCGTTGGAGTTCCGTCGAATTTCGTGGGCTTCTTCGTCATAGGATGGCTCACAAACCATGAGTGGAGGGGGGTAGCTAGACGAATTCTGGTCTCAGTAAGTCTGGTAATTCAACCGCTCTATGCTGTGGCGTTGGTTCTCGGTTTGTATTTTCTCTTCGGAGCCGCTACGATTGGATCGTCGACTTCCTACTTAGGGCTTGCAGGACTAATTGTCGTTCTCGCCATTATCTTCCTCATAATCGTACGGAACAAATGGGCAGATTTTGAAGTTGCAGCTTCAATCGGGCTCGCAATCGGAACAGGGATAATTGGCCTAGGGATTGTAGCCTACAGCACCATCTTTGGCCTTCCGGTCGCGGCTGGTCTTGGCACTAAGCCCTTGGCGGGCGGCATTTGTTTATCTCGTTGCGGCTTCAAGCTATTTCACCGAGATCCCGTTCATGGTCATATTGACTCCACCCGTCGCCGCAGCCTGCAGAGCAGCCTTTCCCAGCCTGCGCGTAATCGAACCGACTACTCCGAAACATTAGTCGCATCGGGCGGGTCCGTTGCGGGTTTCGGAAGCATTCTGTCCGGCTGGAATCTCTAGTTTCTTCGAAATCTGCAACGTAGACTCATCCGGCGAGCCACTTGCCGACCCAGCAAGGATCGGGGCGCGGGGTGGCGGGTTCGCAATCCCGCGAGGTGCCACCTCGCGCGTCGTTGTCCGAAAAAGTACGCAGACCAGGATCAAGATTACAATAAACTCAAAACTAACACCAGAAGCGCTCACAACCCGATCGGCAATCGAACAGCTTCTGAGAACGCAGGGGGTCACTTTAGACGTAGCCATAGATGTTAGGGTGGCGTCTCCGATCGCCGCCGGCTTCGGCACAAGCGCTGCCGGGACTTTGGCGTCGTGTCTCGCCGTTTCGGATGCCGCCGACATACCCGTTACCTTGAACGAACTTGGCAGGATCACGCACGTGGCCGAGGTGGTAAACCGAACAGGACTCGGAACGGCTGCAGCATTGCTCACAGGAGGCTTCGTCTTAGTCACAGAACCAGGCGCGCCTGGAATAGGGCTTGTCGATCGACTACTCTTTCCGAAAAACCATTCCATAATTTGCGCTTACACAGGCCCGATTTCTACCCGGGAAACGCTCGCCAAAGCTGATGTCGCAATGAGAGTAAACGCCTATGCCAAACGTACAATGGACGCGATTCGTCAGAATCCTACCCTATCGACTTTCCTTGCTGAATCCAGGAAATTCGGTCAAGAAGCAGGCTTTGAAACACCAAACGTCACACGGTTGATTTCGACTATGATCTCATCCGGAGCCACAGGCGCTGCACAGAACATGGTCGGCGAAGCAGTTCATGGCGTAGCAAATGACCGGAAGGTGAGAAGGATAGTGAAAGCCGTGAAGGAAGCGTTCCCCGCGGCGAAAGTGTTCGCAGCCCCTATTGACAATCAAGGCGTTCGACTTCTCCGTAACTGATACAAAGCACTAAATCTCTAGGGCTTAAACGTGGCTGTACTCCGGAGAGCGCGACGCGGTAATGCGGAGAGGCCAGTGAGAATCATGCAAAGGTCCCACAAGCTGTATCGAGTTGTTGCGATGGGGGGAACATTCGATTCGTTGCATCGTGGGCATAGAAAATTGTTGAGACAAGCTTTTGCTGTGGGACGTAAGGTTATAATCGGTATCACGAGCGACGACTTCGCTAAGTCGTTGCACAAACCCCACAAGCTGGACCTCTATAACAGAAGAAGAAAAGACCTAGAACGACTCTTGGCAACCTGGGGAGTATCATCGCGAGCGCGGATTGTTCCACTTCGTGACCGTTACGGGCCAACAGTTAGGGCCTCCGGGATTGACGCACTCGTCGTCAGCAGACGCACGCTCAACACCGCGTACGAGATCAATGCCAAAAGAAAGGCTAAGGGCCTGAAACTTCTCGCGATTAATCCCATAGACCTCATACTCGCTGAGGACAAGCGACCAATATCATCGACTCGAATAAGGCGCGGCAAAATCGACCGAGAGGGCAGACTCGTACACTAAATTGAAGTATCGACTTGATTGCGTGGCGGGTCTTAGTACACTACAGCGTTTATGTTAGCATAAACTTCGTATCCTTCAGGCTGGAAAACGTCTCGTGGGTTGGGCAGTTGGAAACGAGAAAACGAAGAATAACATTCCTGTACTGGGAAGAATGCCAGTCTCACGATGAAGCACTCACTCGTCTAAGAAAAGTTCTTCGCGAAGATCAAATTGACGCTGGAATAGAGGTGATAAAGGTTCGGTCAGACGAAGAAGCGAAACGGTTGCGGTTCACAGGTTCACCAACGATATTGGTGGACGGAAGGGACATTCAACCACCAACAACCACACACTATGCGCTGTCCTGCAGGGCTTATCAATTGGAGGATGGTCGTATCTCACCTTTACCATCGGAGGCTATGATCCGCACAGCGCTCAAGAGCGAATCTTAAGACTACAAAGTGTTAGCTGGAATGTGATATCGGGATGGCAAACCTCAAAATCGGCGATAAGGCGATCGATTTCACGTTAATCGGAACAGACAGTGTGAAGCATTCTCTAAATGATTATTCGGGCGAGTATGCGATTGTGATTTTCAGTTGCAACCATTGCCCATATGTTCGCGCTTGGGAGGACCGCATGGTCGCGATTCAAACGGATTATGCCGGTAAGGGAGTGCATCTAATCGCCATAAACTCCAATGACGCGGAACAATATCCTGAAGACAATTTCGAAAATATGAAGCTCAGGGCGAAGGAGAAGCATTTCAACTTCTCATACCTTCGAGACGAGGACCAGAGGGTTGCCAGATTATACGGCGCTCAACGTACTCCCGAAGTATTTCTTTTCGACCGTGAATCCATCCTCCGTTACCACGGGGCGATAGATGACAACTACGACGACCTGAATGCCGTGAAGCGGCATTACCTACGCAATGCCCTAGACGCCCTTGTGGGCGGAACGAAGGTATCCGTCCCCGAGACACAGCCCGTTGGGTGCACTGTAAAATGGAAATCAGACTGATACGCAGCCTTTGGGGGAGTCAGATTGATTTCAAGAGTTATTGAACGGTCGGCTACGGTTCAAGGAAGGAGTTACCTCCCGCAGAAAACTGGCCTAGAACTTCATATATTACGCGTTTGAGTGGGCAAAAAGCCCAGCTCACACGTAAGCCCACAGCTTGTATGCCGGCGTTTGCTTACAAATCTGGCTGCAGGTACAAAGCGGTTTAGGCGCAAATTCGGCGGGTACCCACGTTTCTAGGGAGAACAAAGGCTCCTGTAAGCCACATTTCAAGCAGAATACTCCGTCCATAGTCCAGGCGAACTTGTCGCTTCCGCAGGTGCATATTGGTTCTGCGTATTCGAAGTCTGCGGCGGAGAGTCGGCGGCTCCTGGCGATCACTTGGAGGTTTGAATACCTTCTTCGCTTCCATTCTAGGTAGCAGGATTTGTTGCCGCACAGCTTTCGAGGTCGGCCGAAGATGTACTGCATCTGCTGGCCACAGATTACACACCTGCTGGTTTTCTCCATGCGATACGACTCCTGGTTAGCTAGACTCCTAAAATTCCTGGTATAACCTGTGACTCTGTATTGGGCCTAAAGCTCCTTTCGAGGCTATTGAATGACCCACGTAATATTCCCTTCTGGCGCTCGCATTCTCAAGCGCTGACCAAGTTGTTTGGCGGTTCTACCGGTTCGGGACGGTGCACCGAAAGTACACCATTACCCTCCTAGTTTTCAGACTCGATATTCACAAATCCGACTCAGGCAACCGTTCGCCATCAAAACAGGCGCTTGCTTCTCTCACCTCGCTCGGCCTGCCCAACCCCTCTCTTGCCTCTGGCGGCCGCTTTCGTCGGCTTTTTCCATTTTTTCTCTTTTCCCTTTTCTTTCCTCTCATTTTCTCGCGCCCGTCAAGCCGATCAACTTCGAATTCCGTCGGAAAATCCGGTTCGATTTGAACCCGAATTTCCGTCACTACGAAAAGAGTCGACAAATCAATGATTCATGATGGGTGAGCAGTTCTGCGCACTTCGATTTATTGGATGGTGGACCAAAAGCTTCGAGCAGCCTAGAGGCGTTTCTTGCGTTGGGATTAATATCTGCAGGCACATTCGCCATTCTTGGTCGAATTCGATGAAGGAGGGAAAGCCCGTCAGGGTGTTGGTTGAGCGCCTTCGTAGAGGTGAAGACGTGTTGGTTCGATTGAACCAGCTCGTTTTCGAGAACGGAATAACTGCTGCAAGTTTCACTGCTCTCGGCGCAGTTGAAAAGGCGAGCGTCGGCTTTTCCGTTAGGAACGGCCAGTACTCTACAGTCTCTTACGACGGCCCTCTAGAAGTTTTATCGTGTGTGGGAAACGTGAGCTTGAAGCATGGTAAGCCGTTCATTCATGCCCACATAGCAATCGCCGACAAGGAAGGCAAGGCGTACGGCGGTCACCTACAGCCTGGTTGTATTGTCAGCGCCACTTTCGAGGTCACAATGCTTGTTTACGAAGGCATCGATCTAGTCCGGAAACTGGATTCAGAGACGAAGCTCTACCTCCTGGACACATAGGTTGCGAACGCCGGTCGCCGTCTGATCCTATGATGGTATCGACTTTGGAGAAAGATCCAAAGAAACGATTCTCGAAACGTGCGGAGTATTATTCACGATATCGTCCTAGTTACCCAAATTCGCTTTTGCGCTATTTGGAACAGGATCTTTGCTTCTCTCAAGCTTCGGTCGTGGCTGACGTGGGCTCAGGAACAGGTATCCTGTCTGAACTCTTACTGAAAAACGGGAATAGAGTATTCGGGGTGGAGCCGAACGAGGACATGCGGCGAACTGCCGAAGCGAATTTGGCGAAATACGAGAACTACAGAAGCATCGGTGGCTCGGCTGAATCGACAACGCTCGAAAATGGGAGCGTAGATTTCATCACCGCAGCCCAGTCCTTTCATTGGTTCAATCCAGAACAGACTAGGGCAGAGTTCCGTCGGATTCTGCGACATGACGGGTGGGTCGTATTGATTTGGAACACCCGCAGGACTTCCACCCCGTTCCTTCAGGCTTACGATGAGGTGGTTAGTTGGATCTCCGATAATCAAAGAGTGCGTCATGAAGACCTGAGCGATCAAGCGCTCAGGAGTTTCCTAGGTGATTATCGCGCTGTCAAATTGGATAATTCTCAGGAGTTGGATTACGAGGGGCTGGTTGGTAGGTTCTTGTCAGCCTCATATGCTCCGTTGCGCGGGGAGCCATTATTCGACGAGATGATTGCGAAAATATCCGATGTCTTCAACCGACATCAGGTCGATGGTGTGGTAACTTTCGATTATGTTACCGAGGTTTACGCTGGACAGCTCGTTTAATGCGAGAATGGTTCGGAACTGTTGACGGTTTGGCAAGTGGTTCTGGATGATGGTTTCTATATCGGAAACCTAGGGGTCCACCTGCCAAAATGTATCACGGGGTAATGCCAGAACATCTTCTATTCTGACGTGTTACAGAATTCACGCCTCGCTTTTCTTCCTTTATGGGAGATGGGGGTCCTTTACCGCAGCTACCCCTCAATTCTTAGATCGATCAGAGATTGATGAGCTAGGTGTGAAATGCCTGATTCCCGATATGTATCAGAATTGAATTGTTTTCAGCAAATACGGAAGATCATGCTGTGGAGTTCTGTCTGGCTTTGTGTTCTGAACTGCTTTCTTCTTCCGGGTGTGTTCGTCGTGCGTGGAACTTCAATGGCAAACAGACCTAGAACATTGACTGTAATGGACCGTCCGAGGATAGGGAGAATTCCAAGAGAAGATTACTACGCGGAGCGACAGAGGAGGTGGGTATGGGTTTTCCCCAAGATCGACAAACACTCAACTCTGAATCAGATTGTAGATCTGGACAGTTTCTGTACTATTCTGTTCCCACACAGCGTGAAGAAACAAGCCGTTGCGAAAGCAATTATCCAAATTCTTGTTGAAGAAAGAAGGGCGATGTACCTAAGGGATCTTCACCATAAAGTCATCGAAAGAATCAAGGTAAGCGCCCAAACTCTCAGCGACACCTACAAAGCGATGCTCCGGAGCGGGTTGCTAGAGAAAAAATACAGGAATGAGCCTACGAAGCTGAGTGTGCAGTTCGCGAATCGATTACGTGACCTGGCTTCTTATTGGGACAACTACCTTGTTGCGAAGAAAGCTAACTGAAATCCAGTTTATTGGAGTGTTAGTGATTCATCCACTTTTTTGGACTTAAGCCGTGTACCTTGAATCTGGCTTGGTCGCCGGGGTGGTCTGGGATTGTTGTGGGATTGGTGGTAGCGGCGGCGGAACGTTAAGGCTCCTTGAGATCAATATCGCATCGGCCATCGCCGCATTAGAAACTGCCTGCACGAGTTGAACTGGCGGAGCCTTCTGGGCCTTATGCTCGTCTAGAATTTTCTTCGTGTCCTCGGCATCGCCTGAAATCTTCGCCTTACCTTTGATGCTGATCTGCGCGATTGAGGGCGTGAAGTTTACTGTAAAGACGAAAGGCGCGTCGAGGCTGCCGTCGGATTTTTGATCAATATCAAGCATGTTTATGTTCACTCCAATTTGCACCTGAGGCGGCATTGGGCGATCGATCTCCCAGAATCGCTCAGCCGACATACTGGTTACAAATATGTTCACATGTATCATTCCGGTTGTCCTCTCAATTGCAGTCGACCTGTCATTTCCGCTTTAAACGTTATCGCATGAGCCGCTTAAACGGCGTTCTTGCATACTGAAAATTGACTAGTTGATGGGCATAACAACTAAACCCGTTTTCCGTCAGAAATAGGATCCGAATTTGAACCCGAAGTGGTAAGGATTGAAAGAAGCCGTTGCTAGTTTCGTGGTAACGAAAAAGAGGATGCCGGACGGACGGGTGTACGAGTCGCCTCGAATATACCTCCCGACCAAGCTTACGACGGATTCAAACTTCCCTTTCGCGAAGGGATCGTTGAGTTTGTACGTGAGAGTATCTGGCAAGAGGCTGTTGGTGGAACGAGCCGCCCCAAAGGTGCTCAAGAGGTTCGGACGCGTAAAGAGGAGGGCCCGTAAGGCTAAGCGGAGAAAGCGCTAGGCGCTACGGAAAAGTGTAGACGAAACGATTCATTGGGCATTGGTTCAGCCCTTACGATCGATACCCTCCCTATTTCAGCCAAGTCTGAAACATGTGTTCCGCCGCAAGGAATAGGTTGGCAACCCTCGATCGTGACCGTCCTGATTTCAGAGAGATCGGGAAGTCGTTCGTAGTTTGGGGCGTTCTGAAGAAGCGTCCTTGCTGCTTCGGGGTTCAGAAACTCAATCGTTACCTTTCCGCCCGAATCTATCATTTGGTTGGTCAGATCCTCAACTTTTCGTAAAGTCTGTGTGGCGGGAGGTGCGCCTGCGTATCCTACGTAACAGGGATCGTCTAACCAAGAGTCTATTGTCTGTACTCTGCTGGAGGTTACTTCGGCTAGGCAGTGGTCGAGCAAGTGTGCAGATGTGTGCCTACGCATAACCGAATGCCTGTACTCCCAATCGATTTCGCATGCGGCTTCACCTTCCGATGGGGTTCCACGGCTTAGTTTACCCCAGTGAACGACGACGCCGTTGTGGTAGATTGCTTTCTTCACAACTATCTCATAATCAGCGGAACGAATCAACCCTCGGTCGGACGGCTGTCCTCCTCCTTTCGGGTGGAAGATCGTACGATCAAGGATCAGGTATGCATGAGTTCGCTTCTCGGGAACGACTTTGAGAACTAGGCATTGTCCCCGGCGGGAATTCATCTCTCGGAGATATACCAAGTTAGTTCTAGGTTGGCCAGCTGCAATTGTTGCTAGTTCCAAGACTCCAGTCACCTAGGATTTCCCCCGACAAGGATACTTATAAGAAAACGGTCGGTATAGGCCGCTCTGATTTACAGTGAATTCGAAGCAAGTCGTGGCAGCAATCTCGGCCGTTATCTTAGTAGTGATACTAGTCTACCCTGCCATATCGATGGGCACTGTCTCTGTTTCGTTACGTTCCTCGGGAATAAGTAAGGCTGATCACGTTTACGTCACCATTGATAATGTCTGGGCGCACCCAAAGGGCCAGGCGAGCGGAGCGGGATGGACGGTGGTTTCGAACCAATCTGTGAATATGGATTTAGTATCGCTTGAAAATTCCACAAAACTTCTTGGAACAGGCCAGGTTCCTTCCGGCGACTACGACTCAATCAGGATAGAGGTCTCGAACGTAACCTGGGTCTTTAACAAGACCACAACAACCCTCGGGATCGCGTCTCCAGAGGTCGACGGTACGCTGGATTTCACAGTTGGCGCGGGCAAAGGCACAAACGTTTTGATTACCCTCTCCTCTCAGCAGCAACTGATAGCTAACTCAGAGTATTACACAGCAACCATGAACGCTACGCAAACCACCTGATTCGAGACAATGCGAACGCAGAAATACTGAACAGCCTGGTAGATGTTGGGGATTGTTACCATGGGCGTTGCGGGAAAAGAACAAATCACCAAGCTAATTCAAACCTACAAATGCATATACCCGTTCGATTACGCATTGTTAGACGGCGACGGCTACGTTCTAACCGTCCGCGACGAAACGACACTACACTATCTAGAACATCGGAATGTCATATCCTACGAGATAATATTCACACCCCCTAACTACGTATCCCACCTCACCGCCAAGAGCAAGTACGGAAGGATGGGGTTATCATTTCTCAATGCCGCAAAAGTTCACAGCGGATTCGTGGGCCGTCTGGCACTCGAACTAGTGAACTTGAACAACAGCCGGCAACCCATCACAATCAAGCGCGGTGACCCACTAATGCATATCGAATACATCTCGCGAGAGGGTGAACCGTCGCCTTATCGAGGTGATTACATGTTCCAGTACATGAGCGACGATGAGGTCGCCCTCTACCTTGGCATCCTTAAAGAGCATTTCAAAGGGATTTTCGACGGTGCGGAACTGGAGAAGGTCGCGAAAGAGAGAGTTCGCGGCTGAATTCTATCTTCTCTGAAACTTCCCGACTCTCTTCCTTCTATTCCTATACATGACCTGAACGCTAATGGCTGAGAAGACGGCCAAGATCACTATCGCCGCCATCACCCATCCCATTTCACCAGTCCCAACATCGATCAGAATAGTATGCCCTTGTGAGCGACTGAGTCCTGAGACCGAGATCTTAGCGCTGTATCCATAAGTAGCCACGTAGTCCGCGGTCACGTTCTTGCGTTGAATTCTCATGTCGAAATTGAATAGTTGTGGCGGTGAGTATCGCCAGGTCGTCGTGTTGTTGGTAAGGGTGTAAGTTCGGTTCCACTGATCCAGCGTAGCGTTGAGAGCACTGAAATCAATCATTGTGAAATTACCTGCATATTCCTGAGCTTGCGTCGGGTTGAAGGATGTCCCGTTAACGAAAAATGTTACTCCACTAAACGTAGCGTTGGGACGGCCGACGAAACGACTCTGGTTGGCGTAATACGCGACCACCGGTCTGAAGTATCGACTTCCTATCGTGTTGTAGCTGAGATTTGCCGCTCGCAGATCTGAGGTTACGTTGAACGCCAACCACGTCATGTTGACGGAAACGATATCCCCATTTCTCTGCGAAACACCAGCCACATTCATGCTACATGTGAGATTAAGCGAACCCTTCGTTGAAGTTATTCCAACGGTGAGACCAGACGAGGCAGCATTGGGATTGACGTGGCTTAGGCCTTGATCGAAGGCTGCGGATAGGTTTGATTGTGTAGCCGAGTCTACCGTTGTTGTGATGTTAGGTAGCGCCGTGATGTTTTGAACTAATGATAGAGAAATTGAGGTGTGCACTTGCTGCCCCTGAATATTTACGGTGATGTTAGCTGCTGAGGCGGGAACATATAGTGCAGACATGAGGAAAATGGCTAATGTTACGATTGCAATAGGTCGCAATGATCGGCACTGTCCGTCTCATTTGGGCTTTTAGCGCAACCAGAACTACGTTTGCTATTTAAGAGTTGAAAAGAAAGTGGACTATTGGCTCGCGGCGAACTCCTTACCAGGAAGTTCTCGTGCCACAATGATTTTCATGATCTCGGTTGGCCCTTCGGCCAACATATAAGATCGTACGCCTCGTAATCCCTCTCAATCGAGCAATCCAATGTGTATAAGACTCCGAATCCCTGCAATACATCATTTATCACTTCGAAGGCTGTCACCGGTGCCAACACCAACACCTCTCGGTTGCAAGTCTATTGCGTGGCACCCTTCTCGAGACTGCGCTTAGTTTGTAATCTCAATACTCTATGAAGTAAGAGTCAATATGCTTATAGTCAATTCAGGCGTGTCGGTTAAATAATCTTGGATTTCAGACTTACCCCTGAGCAGGAGCTCTTCAAGAAGACCGTGAGAGCGTTCGCCGAGGAGAAGCTGTTCCCGCGGTCAAGAGAGATCGACGAGAAAGCTGAAGGAATACCGGAAGACATTATCAAGGAAATGGTTGAGCTAGGGATCTTCGGGATCACAATCCCGGAAGAGTACGGGGGCTCCGCCAATCCTGGAGAAGAGATGGTTTACGCAATGCTCGCGGTTCACGAGATTGCCCGAGGAGAGCTGTCAATGGCGGTCCCAGTTTACACGTTACTCAACCTCGGTTGGAGCCGCCTCATCGTAAAACACGGCTCTGAGGAACTGAAAAAGGAACTGCTTCCGAACATTGCCGCCGGGAAATGGTTCCTAGGAATTTGCACAACAGAAGCTGGCGGAGGTTCAGACTTAGCGAAGATTAAGACGACTGCCAAGAAAGCGGGCAACGAGTACGTGATCAACGGTGAGAAAATGTACATCAGTGGCGTCGTCGAGGCAACAAAGAGAGGAGGCGGGCACGTCACCCTATTCCGAACCGATCCCGAACTCGGCACCAAGGGCATGACATTCGCCTACGTCCCCGCTAAGACCCCAGGCATATCATACACAACGTTCCGGGACATGGGACGCATGGGAATTTCCACAGGCGGCTTCACGTACAAAGACGTGAAGATTCCAACAAAGTACGTTTTGGGCGAAGAAAACCGAGGATTCTACGTAAACATGGAAGGCTTCAACGTGGCCCGAGTCCTCGTTGCAAGCGCATGCCTCGGAGGCGCCGAGAAATGCCTGGAGCTCGGGGCGGACTACGTGAAACGACGCGTACTATTCGGACGACCACTCGCTAAGTTTGAGGGAATCTCATTCGAGATAGCCGAAGACCTTGCGGAACTCGAGCTCGTCAAAAATTATCTGCTGAGAGGCGCTTGGGTCATAGACCAACACTACAAGGACGGAAGCTTCAGCAACAAAGAAATCAACCAAGCAATCGCAATATGCAAGTTGAAAGCTCCTCTCCTCAGCCTTGAGATCGTGAAACATGCGATGATATACCACGGGGCTGTAGGCTACAGTAAAGAAAGCCCGCTAGAGATGTGTATGCGAGGACTCATGTCCTACGTAGTGGGCGCAGAGGGCGGAGGTAACATAATGAAACTCATTATCGCGCGGGAATTCCTAGGGGACGTTGCAATCCCCTACCGCTAACCATAGCTAGGGTCTACCATATCCCTTGACGGACAGATGCAGGGAAGAACCGTAGCAACGGGGCTCATACACAGCCTGGAGATCGAACGTGGAACGGGTTGATGCCGCCGTCGTAGGCGCAGGCCTCGCTGGCCTATCCTGTGCCTACACGCTAGCGAAAGCAGGGTTGGACGTACTCGTTGTTGAGCGCGGTGACTACCCTGGCAGCAAAAATGTCACCGGAGGGAGGTTATACATGAACCCTGTCAGACAATACTTGCCGGAGATCTGGGATCATGCTCCGTTCGAGCGCCACATCACGAGAGAACGGTTGACAATGCTGTCCGACGACACGTCGGTAACCATGGAATTCAGGTCCGCCACCTTTGACGCGAAACCATATCACAGCTACACTCTGGTTCGCCCTACATTCGACAGATGGCTGGCAGATCAAGCGTCAGCAGCAGGCGCGGCCATAATATCAAAGTACAAGGTTGAAAGTCTTCTACACGAGAACGGAAGGATCTCGGGCATAAGGGCTGAGGGCGAGGACATTGCTGCAAATGTCGTTGTAGCAGCAGACGGCGCCTTGTCTTTCATATCAGAGGAAGCTGGCCTCCGCTCTAGGCATAACCCTGAGCATTTCGCCGTAGGATTGAAGGAGACAATCGAGTTACCCCAAAACGTTATTGAAGACAGATTCAACCTGCACGGCGAGGAGGGCGCTGCCCAACTCTATTTTGGAAGCGTAACGAAGGGTCTTACTGGCGGCGGATTCCTCTACACCAACCGTCAAAGCATCTCCCTCGGAATTGTGGTTGGCTTAGGATCTTTGATGGCCAGTCCACAACAACCCGAAACATACCAGTTGCTCGAGGAATTCAAGCAACTACCCGAAATCTCAGCACTCATCAACGGAGGAGAGACGGTCGAATACTCGGCCCACACCATCCCAGAGGGGGGCATCGAGTCCATGCCTAAACTGTTCGCGGATGGAATTTTAGCTGTCGGAGATGCCGCGGGCCTAGCGCTAAACATGGGAATAATAGTAAGAGGAATGGACATGGCCATTGCGTCCGGTGCGATGGCCGCAGAAACCATCAAGGAAGCCAAGAGACGGAACAATTACAATGCAGCCACGTTAGCGGCTTATGAGACAATGCTGAAGAACTCTTTTGTGTTGAAAGACTTGAAGACGTTCAGAAACGTTTGGAAGGTTCTCAACAACCCAAGGCTATTCGAGAAGTACCCTCGCGCTATTGGCGCCCTCATGCTGGATCTGATGCGCATCGGACCAGAGCCCAAACCTAAACTGTCATCAACCGCACTAAAGCACATCCGGAAGAATTTCCTTAATCTATCCACATTGAAAGATGTTCTTAGCCTGCTTACGATATAGGACGGCGAAGACTTGAAAGTAGAAGAGAAACTCGGAAAGAACGTATTCAAGGTGGACAAAGAGGGCCATATTAAAATAGACCGCGACATGTGTCGAACCAGATGCAAGACGAAATACTGTCTCTTCGTCTGCCCTGCGAAAGTTTACTCACTCGATAAACAAGGCGACGTGCTTCCCAACCCCGATGGCTGCTTGGAATGCGGAGCATGCCTAATCGCGTGCCTCCCAGAAGCGCTCAGCTGGCATTACCCAAAGGCAGGATTTGGAGTCCAGTACAGGTTCAGTTGAAGCATCAATAGTAAAGTGAAAGAACATTGCATGTAATTGCATGTATCAAACAGACGATCGATCTCCAGCAGATTAGAATTAAGCGGGACACCCGCGAAGCAGTCCTCGAAGGCGCGCCCTTCCTCTTCGGCAACATGGACAAGAATGCGCTTGAGGAAGCCGTCAGGTTGAAGGAAAAACACGGAGCTAGGGTAACCGTTCTGTCCGTCGGCGCCGCCAAACTGAAGGCTGGCATTCTCGAAGCCCTTGCAATTGGGGCAGATGAAGCGTGCATAGTGATGGATCCTGCATGTGAAAACTCAGACACAACGTCCTCTGCCTTGACGCTTGCTGAGGCTGTCAGGAAGATTGGTGCTTTCGATATCATACTCGTGGGAGAAGGTTCTGCAGACAACTACTCCGGACAGATACCGTCCAGACTAGCCGAGAGACTGAATGTGCCCCTTATCACATATGTGAGAGAACTCTCAATCGAAAGCAATGTCGTTACAGCCGTTCGAGACATGGAGACCGCGCTGGAAGTGGTCAGAGCCAAGACGCCTCTAGTGATCTCCGTTACAAGCGAGATCAACAAGCCGCGATTGGCACCACTGACACAAATCCTCAGAGCGTCACGAAAGCCGTTGAACGCATGGACTCTCAAAGACTTGGGTATCGACGCTGCCAAGATAGGATCGACTGCATCTGCAATTCAAGTCGTGAGCAACCGGGCACCCGAACAAGAGCGGAAAGGCGTCATCATCGAAGCGGCCGCAGACGAGGCCGTTGAGAAGCTTGTAAATGCCCTTCGCAAGGAAGGAGCCTTGCCATGAGCCCAGGTGTCATCGTCTTCTCAGAAACTGACGAAGGAATCTTCGAACTTCTCACCAAAGGACGCGAACTGTCTAAATTGTACAACACTCAGGTCTCCGCCCTGGTAATTGGAAAGAAGGACGAGAAGGAGCTCGAAAAGTTCTTTGAATATGGAGCAGAGAAAGTCGTAGTCTGGCCGAGCGAGAACGTCCGAACCTTCGAAACGGACGCATACGTTCATGCACTCTTCGAAGTCACTAAGCAGAATGGGCCAGACATACTCCTGATTAGATCCTCGAGGCTAGGCAAAGAAGTAGCAGGACGCGTGGCTCAGAGACTACAGGCGGGGTGTGTAACGGATGCAATCGGCCTGACTCCGAAAGGTTCCGAGCTGGTAGTCGACAGGTACGCACTAGGCGGGAATACAATATCCTCAGAAATAATCAAGACGAACAAGAAAGTAATCTCAGTCATGCCCAGAACCTTTGAAGCCCAGCCTGCTCCAGTCACAGGCAAGATTGAAACAGTGGATCTAGAAAAGCCGCCAGAACGCGTAGAATTGGTCGAACTCAGAAAGAAAGTCGGCGAATCGGCCAACATCGAATCAGCTGAAACCCTGGTCTGTATCGGGAAGGGTCTAGCTAACAAGGAGGACCTGGCGATGGTGAAGGAGCTCTGTTCACTCCTGAAGGCAGAACTGGGGTGCACCCGCGGGTTAGCAGCCGACTACCATTGGATCTCAGAGGATAGAATGGTGGGCATCTCCGGCAAGAGATGCAAACCAAGACTTGATGTCTCAATTGGGATATCCGGGCAGATCCAGCACACAATGGGCATCATGAGCGCCAAGATCATCGTCGCCATCAACAAAGACAAGGAAGCCCCGATATTCAAAATAGCTGATTACGGAGTAGTCGGAGACCTCTACCAAGTAGTCCCAAAGCTGATTCAAAGAATCAAGGCGCAGAATAACTAACCTCTCAACATTGCCGATTAGGTACGAGGCGAGGAAACCGCGCCTTTTGAATCTACTAGGTTTGGGTGCTTGCTGATCTAACGGACCACGGTTCCCGGCGGTACCTCTTCAGCTACAGTCAACCAAATGGGTTTGCCTTGTCGATCTGCCGCTAGTAACATGACCTCAGACTGCACTCCAGCAATTGTCTTCGGTTCCATGTTAGTCAAGACCACCACTTGTCTTCCGATGAAGCTACTTGGTTCGTAGAATTCTGCCCCGCCTGCGATTGCTTGCGCAGTTCTGTCACCAATATCGACTTGCACTTTCAGAATTTTTTTCATGTTTGGGATCCTTTCGGCGGCGGTTATCTTTCCTACTCTGAATGCAAGCTTTTGGAAGTCACTGAACGAGACGCTCACGATCTTGGCCCGCCATCCATTCCTTGATTTTATTTAGGGAGTATGACTCGGTCGCTTACCCTTCTCTGGATCATTTCTTCAGGGCTGTAATGAGTTGCTCTGCCACCATCGTGCTCTCCAGCCGCTGGCATTCGACTGTCTGTGCACCGATGTGGGAGGTGCACACGACGTTAGGTAATGCAACAAGTTCCTTCTCCCAGGCATCTTTGGGTGGCTCAGCGTGAAACACGTCAAGACCTGCCCCAGCGAGTTTGCCTGATTTGAGGGCTTGCAACAGTGCCTCCCCGTCAATAATGTCGCCTCGTGACGGGTTGATCACGACCGCACCGTTTTTCATATTCATGATTGTCTTTGCGTTGATGAGATGATGGGTTGTGGGAAGATATGGGACGTGGATTGTTACGATGTCCGATTCGCTCAGCAGGTCACCAACCTCGCTCACTGCGCGAAAACCTAAGCTCCGTGCTTTCTCAGTTAGATCTAAAACATCGTAACCGATCACTTTAGCTTCGAAACCCTGTAAGCAGATTCTAGCTACTTCTAGGCCAATTCGCCCGGCTGCACCGACGACTCCTACAGTCTTGCATTTGAGTTCCTTACCCATCAACTCAGACTTTGCCCATCGTCCTTCCTTCATGGCTCGATCTGCAAACGATATCTTTCGAAGTACGACCAAGACTAGCCCAACCGTTAATTCAGCGACGCTTGTTGTGGGCGCGGCGGGCGTCGAGATTATTTGAATTAATTTCTTCCGGGCAGCCTCCAAGTCTATATTATCAAGCCCAACTCCCGATCTAGCCACCGCCCGAAGCCTCGAACCGGCGCTAATGATGGCGCTGGTTACTTTGGTGCGCCCCCGGACGATTAGGGCGTCGAATTCAGGAATGACCTTCATCAATTGCTCTGGCGTGAGATTAGGCTCCTCTCTTACCTCGAAGCCCGACCCTTTCAACGCCAGGATTCCGTCTTCATGAATTGGGTCCGCAACAAGAATTTTGGCTGTCATTGCGAAGTCGAAGCCGTGTGAGTGGCGATTACTAATATGAACTTCTGGTAGGTTTCAAAGATGGATTAATCAGGAGCTAGCTTACGACCCTCCAGGAGGGTTAGTATGTCCTCTGATCTTGAGCGTGTGATTGAGAAAGTTCTCGGAATGAAAACTATCGCGGTGGTGGGTTTATCGAAGGACCCGGCGAAACCAAGCCACGACGTCGCTAAGTTCATGCAGAGCCATGGCTACCGCATCGTGCCGATCAACCCGACTGTTGATGACGTGTTAGGTGAGAAGTCCTACCCTTCCCTGCTCAAACTTCCAGATGAGCTGAAACAAGAGGTTGAAGTGGTCGACATTTTTAGACGAGCCGAGGACGTGTCACCTATAGTTGCCGAAGCTGTGCAACTCCACAGCAATGCGGGACGGCCAAAGGCTGTTTGGATGCAGCTGGGCATAGTCAATGAGGAAGCTGCTCGAGCAGCAGCCGAATCAGGAATGGATGTTGTTATGGACAGGTGCATGAAAATAGAGCTTGACCGGCGACTCAGTCGATAAGCCTTTTCTCCCGACTCACGTTTCGCCGACTGCAATTGGAGGGGAGTTCTTTTATTCAATAAGAATGAGCGGAGCGTGATACTGAATCGGGGTTTCATCGCTGCCAAGTATTACTGCGTATGATTTAATTGTATTACGTCCACCCACTATGGATGGTGAAAATCGCGAATGAAGCCTACCATGGCACCTTTCCTGCGGAAGGGAAAGGGAATCTTGCTCGCTTACGACCAAGGGTTAGAGCACGGACCGTCGAAAGACTTCAACGAGAAGAGCGTCAATCCAGAGTACATTCTCGAGATTGCTGAGAAGGGCAAATTCACCGGGCTCATCTTCCAGAAGGGAGTCGCTGAGAAATACTACGATGGAAAGACTCCCCTGATCATCAAGGTCAACGGTAAGACGAGTCTGCCCCGAGGGGAACCGATAGCTAGTCAGATTTGCAGTGTCAAGCAAGCCAAAGTCCTTGGTGCCAAGGCAGTTGGCTATACGATCTACTTGGGAAGTATCCACGAGAATCTAATGTTACAGGAATTTGGAAGGATTCAACAGGAAGCGCACGAATTGGGCCTCGCGGCTATCGCGTGGATATACCCCCGAGGAGAAGCTGTGCCCAATGACACGGCGCCCGAAATTATTGCCTACGCGGCACGGGCCGGCCTCGAAGCCGGAGCCGACGCGGTCAAGATCAAGTACACAGGTAATTCCGAGACTTTCAAATGGGCCGTGAAGTCCGCTGGAGCTGTAAAGGTCTTCATGTCAGGAGGCCCGAAGGCACCCACAGATGAAGCGTTCCTAACTCAAGTCAAGGGAGTCATAGACGCGGGAGCCACAGGTTTGGCAGTTGGGAGAAACGTGTGGCAGCATGAACGTCCCCTTGAGATGGCAGCAGCCTTACGAGAGATCATACTAAACGGCCAAACCGTCGAGACGGCACTAAAGAAATTCTCCCGGTAGCAGGCTAATGCCCGGAATAAGCCTAGGCGGAATACTAAGGGAAGAGGACGAGAGCCTCCGGAAACTCATCCTCCTTCTCGCTGATCAAAGGATGATGTAAGGACGATGCAGTTCGAAGAAACAGTAATGGGGTTCCTGCTTGACCACCAGGAGAAGCATCATCGCACACATCACTTTCTCATCCTGATGGATTCGTTGATCAGCGCTGCCAAGCATATCGAACACTACTACTTGACAGGAGCATTGAAAGGGAACGTTGGATTGGCAGGCAACGTGAACGTTCATGGTGAAGACGTTTTCCGTATGGATCAAATCGCCCAGGAGATTACGATCCACCATCTACGAGCTTCCCAGCGCGTGATTCATGCGATCAGCGAAGAATCAGAGGAAATTGTTCAGATCAATCCCGACGGGCGCTATTTCGTCTATTTCGACCCCCTCGACGGTTCCTCAAACGTCCCTCATGGATTACCTGTTGGCTTCATGTTCGGCGTCGCCAAGAAGAATTTGGAGGGTCGCGAAGACAACCATCTGCGGGCTGGAAGAAACTACATAGCTGCCGGTATGTTCGTAATCCCTACGGGTACCTTCACTCTCGCGCTCAAAGACGCTGGCGCCTGGCGATTCCATATCGACGAGACGATGGAATTTGTGAGGCCAACCAGAATTGTTCTCCCTGAGGACAAGAAAAGTTGGGAATTATCATTTAACTCAGGTAACCGGCACACGTACTCCAAACCGGTCCAGAACTGGATCGCGCATAATGAGGCAAAGTATGCTTTCAGATACATTGGTGCTTTAGCCGCAGACTTTCACCGCACCATCTCGAATGGTGGTATGTTCATGTATCCGGCCATTGTCAATCATCCCGATCCTCAGAAGAATCGTCCGCAGGGGAAACTTCGTTTGATGTATGAGGCGGCTGTTGTTGCTTTCATTTGCTCTGAGGCAGGAGGAGCTGCTGTAGATGAGACGGGTGCGTCTATCCTTGATGTGCAGCCTAAGGGCCCGCATCAACGGTCAGCCCTTTATGTCGGTTCAAAGCCACTCGTAGAGGATATTACCCGATCCTTAACACTGCCCAATCCCCCCATCGAGTAAATCGACGTTTCGCAAACCATTGATTTCACGCAAATAACCAGAGAACAGTAGAGCGCAAATTGCATAGATCTTTGCCATCGTTGTGAGTTTCTCAGAGCTGACTGGCTTATTGTCTGAATGCGCAGTTGTGTCGCCTTCAGTAAAAGGGCATAAACGGCGTATCGTGAATGTCCGCGAAACGAATTTAGTCAGGGCCCAGGACCTCAGGAGGGGCATTAGCCTGTCCAACAGCGGGGTTCTTCTCACTTTTCTGTAGATCTTAAGATCTTGTCTACTAGCTCCTTTGCCTTTCTAACTTAAGAGTTAAGAAGTTGGCCCGGAGGATAACATCTGTGTTGGAGCTATTTCGCCGAACGAAAGCTCTAACTCTCGTATTATAAGGTCATATTGCGAGAGAGACATCTCAAGCACTATTAGGGCGCTTAAGGCATGAAGGTGGGAATCCTGAACGGGGGTGGAGACTGCGCAGGCCTGAACGCTGTCACCAGGGCGGTGGTCAGGAAGAGTGACCAGTTTGGATACGATGTCATTGGAATAAAGCACGGATGGGCAGGCCTTCTGGAGATTGATACCGTTCCACTCAAATGGAGCGATGTCGTTCACATGGTCAACCTTGGCGGGACGATTCTTCACACAACTAGGACTAACCCCTTCAGCAGAAAAGATGGACCAGAGACGGTTCTAACCAATGTGAAGAAACTTGGGCTGGATGTCCTCGTCGCCGTTGGCGGGGAGGATACTTTGAGCGTCGCCGCGAGGTTCGTTCCTATGGGATTGAAGGTGGTAGGGATCCCGAAGACAATTGACAACGATATCGTGGGGAGTGATATGACGTTCGGATTCGATTCAGCAGTGAACGTGACGGTCGAGGCGATTGACAGGATTCAGACAACAGGTTCTTCTCACGACAGGATAATGGTTGTTGAAGTGATGGGGCGGCACGCCGGATGGATCGCCGCCTACGCTGGCGTGGCGAGTGGAGCGAACCTCATACTAGTACCCGAGGAACCATTCGATCTGGACGAAGTCGCAAACTTTCTCAAGATGAGACATGCAGCTGGAGCAAACGCCTCCGTCGTTGTTGTAGGCGAAGGCTGCAGCCTCAAGGGCCTACCAACGGGCGATACAACCAAAGTGGATGAGTTTGGGCATCCCCGTTTAGGGGGAATTGGAGACCTGCTAGCTAGAGAGATTGAGAAACGAACAGGAATTGATGCGCGTGCAGTAGTCTTAGGGCATGTCGTTAGAGGAGGAGCACCCTCCGCTTACGACCGCATACTCGCTACCCGCCTCGCTGTCGCTGCAATGCAGGCGATAAGAGATGGAGAATCTGGTGTTATGGTCTGCCTTCGCGGTAATACAATCACGCAAGTACTATTAACCGAAGTACTACGCAAGATGAAGTACCTCGACAAGGAAACCATATCCCTAGTGAAAGACTTCTCTGTATGAGTCGAAAGAATGACCTACAAACATCGATCAACGGGTCCCCAAACCCGTTGGCAACGCCGATCTAATCAACGAACTCGAACAATCAATGACCTCCCAGAAATCGAGGAACGCTTCCCAAAGTTTCATACATCCCCCTTAGCATTAGGGACATGTGGGATACGATGACAACTCAGCCTGAAGCATTCTTGCTGATTAACTTCAAGACATACCTCGAGGCGACCGGGAAGAAAGCGGTTGAACTTGCCCTTAAAATGGAGAAGGTTGGCAAAGAGACAGGCGTGAAAGTGGGCGTGGCACCCCAATTCTGTGACATAGCACAAGTAGCAGCCAACGTAGAGATCCCCGTCTTCGCCCAACACGTAGACGCAATTTCCCCAGGTGCCTTCACTGGGCATGTGTTGGCAGAATCAGTTAGTGCGGCTGGAGCCACGGGAACGCTCATCAATCATTCTGAAAGGAACTTGAAGCTCCCTGAAATTGAAAAAGCCGTTCAACGTGCTCGTGAGGTGGGGTTGACCACGGTAGTCTGTGCTGGGACAGCCCGACTGGGCGCGGCAGTCGCCCTATCAGAGCCAGATACGGTCGCTATCGAGCCTCCTGACCTAATCGGCACTGGGCGCGCCGTTTCGAAGGAGAACCCCGAGATCCTGACTGACTCGGTAAAGAGAATCCGCAATGTGAACTCAACAGTAACCATTCTTTGTGGAGCCGGCATCAGTACAGGCGAGGATGTCTACGCCGCCCTCAAACTTGGAACCAACGGAGTACTTGTAGCGAGCGGTGTAGTGAAATCGTCCAAACCAGAAGACGTACTCCTGGATTTTTGCAACGCTGTGCGCAGACTCGAGTAAGCTGCATCAAATAGTAGATACAATTTATAACCGATGAATCGTTCATCGAGACGAAAATAGAACGTGGCAGCCGATGAGCACATTCCAAAAACTACTCGAAGACAAGCGAGCGCTGGTTAACAAGCGGATTGACGACCTTCTCTCCACTGGCTTTGAACAAAGCGAAGCAAACGAACTAGTCAAGTACACATTCAGAACTGGCGGCAAACGCCTTCGGCCTATCCTCGTACTTCTGGCATGCGATACCGTCGGGGGCAAATCCGACCACGCCTTGGATGCCGCCGCCGCGATGGAATTTGTCCACGCCGCATCCTTGATCTTCGACGACTTGATCGATAAACATCGTTTGCGACGAAGCCTCCCCAGCACACAACATGCGTTCGCGGACGATAAAGCGATCAGCGCAGGCCTTTTCTTAGCTTCGAAAGGTGTTCAGATACTTTCGGAGTATAAGGATCCGAGGATTACGAGACTCGTTGGCTGGGGACTAGTCGATTTAAGCAAAGGTGAGATATTAGATACCTTAACAGAGCTCGCGATCGACATCGAACATTATTTGAAGATCGCAGATCTGAAAACAGCCTCACTTTTCAGCGCCGCAGCTGGCATCGGAGGTGTCCTGGGTGGAGCTAACGCTCACGACGTGAACTGCCTCTACAATTACGGCAGAGCCGTAGGGATTGCATTTCAGATCAAAGATGACATCCTAGATCAGTCGGCGGATCCCGTGAGGCAGGAGCGTGTGAACCTCGTTGTTATGCACTATCTCGACGAAGCAACGAGGAAAGAGCGAGTCAGCAATCTTCTTGAGAATACTGAGAAATCCGATAATCCACAGATTGCAGAACTCTATGAACAGGCGCTTCAATTCGCTTTGAAGAAATCCAGAGAGCATGTGGAGAAAGCTAAGGCGGAGTTGAAAGTGCTGCATGATCCGAGTAAGAGTAAACTCCTAGAGGATTTCGCCGACTATTCTTTGGAGCGGTCCTTTTAGTCACAGTTAAGCTTCAGTCGCGTAGTCGGTTCCGCACGTGGAGCATTTCCATTTCCACAGCATCTTCCCTTCCTTGAAGACGAGTTCCGACTCTGCCGGGACTTGTTTCTTACATTTCGCACACCAGAAATGGGTTGTACCAGCAGAGTGCCAAGCCAAATTCGTTCGCCTCAACGGAAACCTTGTCGACTTTTCCTCTTCTGTTCGGCTTCCTCAACGAGCGCTAATATTTCTTGTTGCTTAAGAGAATAGCTGCGCCCGGAACTAGCCTCGATAGCAAAGTTTCAACTGATTCGCATGATTTATATTCGGTTAGTTTCAGTCACACAGCGATTCGTCTGAGTCCATCACAGTGACTGGTCTTGGCTCTCAACCCATGGTTGTTGATCACAATCTGGGGAGTTCTCATTCTCATTCTCACGGGACCGCTGCTTACATTGCCGATGTTTTGGTCTAGACGGAAACCAGACCCTTTCCGCGATATGCCATTCGAGTCGGGTCAGGTTCCGCAAGGCGAAGCTAGGGCCCGACTCGTAATGCAATATTACCCCTACCTTCTGATGTTCGTGGTCTTCGATGTCGTTGGAATGTTCCTCTTCGCTTGGGGAATGAGCTTCACCCGAATACCCTTCAACGACTCTATGTTAGTGGTTCTCTTCCTCGTGCTATTGGGAGCGCCGCTGGGTTATGCGTTGAAGCTGGCGCTGCGTCGGGAGAATTGGTAGATTGGTTAATCTTCCCACTACCCCGGCTGAAATACTACCGTTCATTATCGCAGTCATAACCTCACATACGTTCATCACGATCGTGTTTTTCCCAGGTTTCGTACACCTAATGATCGTCGTTATGTTTCTGACCTGGTACGAACGGAAACTTCTGGCGAGGATACAGTTGCGGATTGGGCCATTGTACGCGGGAGGGCCAGGAGGAATACTGCAACCTATCGCTGACGGAGTTAAGCTGATTTTCAAGGAAGTCATGATTCCGTACAAGGCGGACAAACCACTTTTTCTTGGCATCCCACTTATGCTCGTCTTCCTCGCCGCCTTGCCTTTTGCGGTAATTCCGTTCGGTCAGCACTGGGTCATCGCGAACTTGGACGTTGGTTTAGTCTTCCTCTTCGCCATGACCTCACTCTTCCCAAGCATGATCCTGATCTTCGCTTGGGCCAGCAACAGCAAATACCCTTTCCTGGGGGGGCTAAGATCGCTGTTTCAGCAAGTAGCATACGAGATTCCAATGTGGATCTCTGCGTTGAGCGTCGTGATGCTTGCCGGTTCCCTAAACCTCGTCGACATCGTCAACGCTCAACAGAAGATCTGGTTCATCATTCCAGCCTTCCTCTCGTTCGTTGTCTTCTTCATCGCATCCCTGGCAGAACTCGAGAGGTTACCGTTCGACCTTCCCGAAGCTGAGCCTGAGCTCGTGGCAGGGTGGTTCACTGAATCAAGCGGGGCAATCTTCATGGTCATATTTCTAGGCCTCTACATGAAAGTGTACCTGATGTCATCGCTAATTACCGTACTATTCTTGGGTGGATGGTGGGGACCTGCGTTTCTGCCGCAGCCAGTTTGGTTCATCCTCAAGACGTTATTCGTTGCGACTTTCATCATAATACCGCGTGGAGTTTACCCTCGGCTTCGAGTTGACCTCTTGATCAAGGTAGGATGGACGAGGTTGCTGGTTATTGCCATCGCGAATGTTTTCCTAACAGTCGTACTCCTTAGCACCGGAGTCCTGTCAGCGTGGGGGCTTTGAATTGGTAGCTATCGCTCTAGAAATTCCTCCTGACGTAACCTTCGTTATACTAACGACCATTACGTTGCTCGCGGCTATCCTGGCCTTACAGGCGAAGGAGCTCATTTACGGGGCAGTAGCGCTGGCAATTAGTTTCATAGGCATCGCTGGGTTCTTCGTTTTTCTCGACGCGCCCTACTTGGCGATGCTGCAGATCGCAGTGTACGTGGGTGCCGTAGTAGTTCTAATCCTCTTTACCATCATGCTTGTGCGCCGGGAAGAAGTTGAACCCGTTGAGCGGCCTGAGGAAGGAGAAAGCGCCGTAGGGTTGTGGGTTGCAGGTTTGCTCGCAGTGTCAATTGCTGGTGTGGCAGCATTGGCTGGACCGAACCTTCCTTCGTCGATGCAGCCGGCCGACCTGCCAGTGTCGGAATTGGGCCCTGTGCTCGCGGGTCAGTATCCAGTTCCGCTCATAATACTCGCATTGCTGCTCTCGGGAGCGTTGCTCGGCGCTCTTGTTCTTGCGAAGGTCGAGAGGTGAGCGGCCATGCCAACTCTAGTTAGCTTCATCATAGTTTCCGCGGCTCTGCTCGGGATTGGAATTTACGGGCTCAGTGTAAAGCGAAATGCGATTCGTATTCTTTTTGCAGTTGAACTGATCGTTAATGCCGCAAATCTTAATTTTGTTGCTTTCAGTCGTTACATGAATCCGCCCCAGGTTACGGGGCAGGTTATCGTGTTCTATTCGATTGCTGCTGCGGCAATGGAGGCTGCGGTAGGTTTGGCACTCATTCTCGTGGCTTTCAGGCTCCACTCAACAATTGATGTTAGGAAACTGGACAAGCTAAAGGGATAATCACCATTGTTTATGCAGCTTCTTCAGATATTGCTAGTGCCGCTAGTTTTTGTTTTTCTCACGTACTTTGCAGGGGTCCGTTGGGGAGCTAAGGCTGGTTGGCTTGCTTTCGTTGCTCTGGGTTACTCTACGTTTCTAACTTTGCTGGCGGGATGGCAGGGCGGTGTTCAGGAGTTTTACAATTGGCAACCTATCGGACACTTTGGCCTTAACGCCGACGGGCTGAGTGTACCAATCCTATTCACAATCGCTTTGCTCTGCACGCTCATATCGATTTACTCGATGCCTTACATGAACCACATCATTGGAGAGGATAAGCGGCAGTTCGGTTTGTACTACGCCCTACTCTTGCTCTATTCCGTTGGAATGATGGGCGCCGTCCTAGCCACTAACCTGATCGAATTCTATCTCTTCTTCGAGCTCATGTTGATTCCCTCGTACTTTCTCATTGCCAAATGGGGGTATGGGGAAAGGGACAGGATTTCCTTCATGTACTTCATGTGGACTCACATCGGCGCCTTAGCTTTCTTGGTTGGAATCCTGTCCATTGGTTATCTTTCTGGAAGCTTTGACCTGGCTACTATCATCACTCAAACGATCCCAGCTAACCTGCGAGCCTTAATTGTCGTCTTGATGGTTGCCGGGCTGCTCGTGAAGATGGCTGCGTTTGGATTGCACATATGGCTGCCAAACACTCACGCGGAAGCCCCCACACCCATCAGCGCCTTACTGTCACCGGCAATGATCGGGATAGGTGGCTACGCGATCGTTCGTCTCGTAATGTCGATCCTACCCACCGCGTTCTTTGCGATTTCAACTGCCCTCACCGTTTGGGCGGTGGTTACAATGTTTTACGGTGGGGCGATGGCGCTGGTGCAAGATGACATCAAACGACTGCTTGCATATTCGAGTATTAGTCAGATGGGATACATTCTTCTCGGCATATCTTCGGTTCAGGCGCTCGGAGTTTCTGGAGCAATGTTCCAGTACGTGACTCACGGCCTCGGGAAGGGAATCCTCTTCATGATGGCAGGAGCCATAATGCTGCAGGCCCATGGGCTTCGAAGCATAAGCAAGATGGGAGGGTTAGCTTCCAAAATGCCAATTACTGCCACGGCCGCCCTCCTCGGTTTTCTAACCATCATGGGCATACCACCCACGACGGGGTTCTTCTCCGAATTCCTAATCTTTGCAGGAGCCTTCAAAGAAGCCTTCGCGTTGAACTCGATGCCTAGATTCGCGTTGTCGTTATTGGGCGTCGTCTCTACCGCGATCACCGCAGGGTATTGCCTCTGGGCCGTTAAGCGAATCTTCTTCGGTAAACTCCCGGACGAGCTGAGCAACGTGACTGAAGCACCCGTTACGGTAATTGGCCCAATGATCGTCCTCGCCGCGATATCTCTCATATTGGGTATCTACCCTGATTTGGTAGAACGAATGCTCCTCCCAGCCGTGAAGATGATAGTTGGAGGTTGAACTGATGTTCGAAATCTTCGGCTGGTTAACATTCGGCTTTCCCTTCATTGGCGCAGTCCTAACCCCACTCTTTGGAATGGTCCACCCTAAGCTGAGAGATTATGGCGCTGTGGCGTTCTCATTTCTTGGTGCAGTTTCCGCGGGACTTTTGGCTCCTCTGATCGTGTCGGGTTCGGCGCAGGACATTCAGGTGAGCTGGATTGCGAGTTTGGGTATCAATGCAGGCGTTCTGTTAGACCCGCTGAGCATCATTATGGCCAACGTGGTTGCTTGGGTCAGTTTTCTGATAATGGTCTACAGCCTTGCATACATGCATGGGGAGGAGGGGTTGTCTCGATATTGGTTTTTCATGAATTTCTTCATTGGGAGTATGCTTCTTCTGGTTATGTCCGATAACCTTCTGCAGCTCTTCTTCGGTTGGGAGGGCGTAGGCCTCTGCTCATACGCCCTGATCGGGCATTGGTACAAGGATCCGTTGGACAAATGGGTGGGCACCATCGGCGACAAGTCAATGGGCGTCCCGATGGCCTACTCACCTAGCCACGCGGGAATGAAGGCACTCATCGTAACCAGGATCGGAGATATTGGGCTACTTATCGCGATCTTCATGATCTACGCCTTTTCAGGCACTTTGAATTTTGTTCAACTTACAAAGAATGTTTCATGGGCTCTTCCCTTAAGCCAGGTGGGGCTTTTGGTTCCACTCGCATTGCTCTTTTTCTGGGGACCGATTGGTAAGTCGGCGCAGTTTCCTCTGCACGAATGGCTTCCGGATGCTATGGCTGGTCCCACATCGGTTTCGGCGCTAATTCATGCAGCGACGATGGTTACTGCGGGAGTCTATCTTGCTGGTCGGGCTGGGCCAATGTTCTATAACATCCTGATCCAGTATGCCCAACCGACTTTCTTCTTCGAGGCGGTCGCGTGGATTGGAGCCTTCACATGTTTCATGGCAGCGACGCAGGCAGTGGTTTCAAAGGAACTCAAGAAACTTCTAGCATACTCCACCATATCCCAGATTGGCTACATGATGCTCGGAATCGGAGCAGGCGGATTAGCCTCGCAGTTCGTTCTCGGCCTTACCGCAGGCATCTTCCATCTAGTAACACACGCACTATTCAAAGCGGCCGCCTTTCTGGCGGCTGGGGCCATACTCCACGCGGTAGAGTCGAGGTTTATGGGTGACATGGGCGGGCTTCGCCACTCGATGAAAATTACATTCGCCTCCATGGTCATAGCCCTGCTTGCACTTTCAGGTGTGCCCCCGCTGAGCGGTTTTTGGAGTAAGGACGCCGTGATCACCGTGACAGTTCTCACCGGACAACTGCCGCTCATGCTGCTCGCGTGGGGAACAGTGGCCCTGACGTTCCTTTACAGCCTCAAAGTAATCGGCTTGGTATTCTATTCTCCGAAAAGCGAACATGTTAGGAAATTGGAGGAAGAGGGGCATCACATTCACGAGGCACCAGCCTTAATGTGGGTTCCATATGTCATCTTGGCCGTAGCAACCGTTGCAATTGGTTTGACGGGCCCCTACGTTGAATCATTCTTCCGCAACGCTCTCACCGCAGCAACTCCACTTGCCGCCGCGGCCCCAGAGCTAAACCCGGCAGTCGAGCAAAACGCGGACCTTACTGCCACCATCGGTTCGTTGATCATGCTTGCCGTCGGCGGTTTCTTCGGTTATATGATTTACATTTCCGGCAAATGGAAAATGACCTCGATCGTGGGAGAACAGGGTTTAGGGCGTGCAGTTTACAATTTTCTCTGGCACCGATGGTACATTAACCCCGTCTACTACCGAACATTCGTCAACGGAACCCTATCTGTGGCTGGGGCGCTGAAGAACACAGTAGAACTCGGGTTCTTCGATAGGATTAGCGGTGCAGTTGCACAAGCCTCAATTGGCATTTCGAAAGAGAGCGAGAGTGTCGACCTGGAGATTGTTGACGGATGGATTAACGGCACCGCGAACCTGGGAAGGAAGTTTTCGTCAACCGTTAAGCGCATTCAGACAGGGGTTCCGCAGGAATACGTTATAGTTTTCGCCCTAGGTTTGTTCGCCCTAATCGTCGTCGTGCTTTTCTTCCTAACTTGAGGTGACCAGATTGCAACTGCTATCGTTCCTAATCTTCGGCCCAATCATCGGTGCCTTCATAGTCTACGTCGCAGGGTTCGCGGGCGACAAAGTATCGAAAGGGCTAACAATCATAATTTCCGCAGCGACCGCCGCCCTTACACTATTCATCCTTTTGGGTTTCAACTGGAGCACCCCAGGCTTTCAACTGGTTGAGAGCTATGACTGGGCGAAGGATTTCGGCCTTACGTATGTTGTTGGCATTGATGGTATCAGCCTCCCGCTGCTAATTATCTCAACGCTGCTTACCACGCTCTCCGCGGCAGGTTCATGGGAACAGATCAATACGAAAGTAAAGGAGTACAACGCGTTGCTGCTACTTTTCGAAGGCGCAATCATCGGCGTCTTCACCTCACTTAACCTAATCGCGTTCTACGTCTTCTGGGAACTCGTCCTTATTCCAATGTTCTTCTTCATTGGTGTCTGGGGAGGCCCGCGGAAAAGGTACGCGGCCATGAAGTTCCTCATCATGACCCACGTCGGAAGCATACTCATCCTTCTCAGCTTCATCGCACTCTACGCCTTCTCAACTCCACACACCTTCAACTTCACGGACCTAACGAACATGCACCTCCCACTTCTAATCCAGATACTGATCTCTCTCGGATTCTTCATAGGATTCGGAGTAAAAATGCCAATCTTTCCCTTCCATACCTGGCTGCCCGACGCCCACGTTGAGGCCCCAGCCCCGATTAGCGTACTATTGGCTGGTTTGCTCCTGAAGATGGGCGGGTATGGTTTCATCAGGATGAACCTCTTTCTGATGCCCGAGGCCTCCAAGATTCTAGCTCCATTCTTCATTGGCGTTGCGATTTTCACAATGTTCTACGGCGCAATCGTGGCTATGGTTCAAACGGACTTTAAGCGAATGGTCGCGTTCACGAGTATCAACCACATGGGCTACGTTCTCCTGGGCGCATTCACCCTGACAACGGTCGGCGTCAGCAACGCAGTCTTTCAAATGTTCAACCACGCCCTAGCCATAGGAGCCCTCTTCCTCATGTCTGGAGTAATCCACGAACACATGGGCACCAGAAACATTAAGGAACTTTCCGGATTGGGAAGCGCAATGCCGAAACTCAGCTTCCTTCTCGTGCTCGCTTCCCTCGCCGCTATGGGCTTCCCGGGATTCAGTAATTTCATCAGCGAATACTACATACTACAAGCAGGCATATCCGTTAACACGCTTTACGCGATAGCGGTTCTCGTTCCAGGAATAACGGCCGGTTACTTCGTCTGGATGCTACGAAGGGTCATACTCGCACCGCTGGCCAAACCGATGGCCTCCAGAGAAGCACCAGGGTACACCCTCATCACCCTAGCTCTCTTCCTCGTCCCACTCATCATCCTCGGCCTATACCCCGCCCCCCTCTTGCAACAAGTAATCATACCCGCAACTCGAATCATACCGCACTGATTTTCACCTAGGCAGGGTATGCCTACCACGAAGGGAAATCAGGTTCGACCGGTCTCGACTCCGAAATCGTGAACGTACGATATCGAGTATCCTAAGCATCCCGGGACTGAGTATTGTTCTAGGGGAAGCACTCAAGAAAGGAGTCGGGGGAGTCGATCAGTCCTTGGCGTCACACTGACGAAAATAGCTGCATATTGACGAAGTACAATTGGGCGACAACCGTTCTCGACTACTGGCGAACGCGTGAGGCCGACTCAAACAAGGACTCAGTGTTCAGAGCTAGCCAAAGATTCTAGGTTTAGATTCTTGAGTAGATGATGAAGAACATTGCTAGGCCGTATATTGCAATGGCTTCGATTAGCACTACGAAGAGCAACGTTCTGCCCAACATCTCAGGCTTCTCAGCGATTGCTCCTATAGCGGCTGCGCTAGCCGTGCCTAGACCGATGCCGGCGCCGCATGAAGCTAATCCGGCAGCGATTCCGGCTCCAACCAGAAAGAATCCTTTGTCGGTGACGCCGCTTGTTGTTGCAGCCTGTGACGGGCTCGATGAGAATGCTACTGCGACCATTGAGGAAATCGTAATGACTCCAACCGCCATCAAGAGTATGCTCAAAGTGAGTTGACGACTGCGCTTCATACCCGTCAGCACCTGTTGCGCTGAAAGCTAGTAATCCGTTATAACCCTTACTGGGATCATGAGGTGCGCAGGATAAGAGATTCTAACACTCGTTCAGCGGGGAGACCGTTTGCTTTGGCGTTAACCAAACTGAAGAGGTCTCTCAATTCATAGTTCTTGAGGAATAGGAATGCCAGTGCGAGTCCAACCTTGAACGGTGACCCCGCGAACATGTTCAAGCAAGCCTTGGCGTGGCTTCGATTCAGCTCGCACTCCACCTTCCCTCCATCGATCGTCGTTCCAACCTCCAAGCAGCTAGCATACCGCGTCTTCTCAAGTATGCGCTCTAGGTTCTGAACGTTGTTTGCTTCTGGTAGTTCATTGAACGTTTGACCGAGGCTGTAGTTGATAGGGATCATCATTTCCGAAGCCGTTCTGGCGTCTAACCCCATTTGTCGCGCTCGCAGCGCCAACAATATGTTCAGGTGGTCTATCGCCTCACCAATCAAGCCCTTTGCCGATTGTGCGTCAAGTGGGTCAGGTAGATTTGACGCAGCCCACATTTTCGTGAAGTAGTATTGGTCTATTGCTGAAACGGCTTGGAAGCTTCCTCTTTCGCCCGTGAGCTTAGGCGCGACAAACCTTCTCAGGGCTTCGTCTTCTATGCTTTCAATTACACGGTTAGGGTTATGAGATTCGATGAGGTCCTTGCAACGATCCGCTGTGAACTTACCCGCAGGTACGATATGTCTCAGTGCTTCTTCTGGGTCGATTTGAGCTGAGCTTGCCTTCAGAATCTCCTTAACGCAAGCGTATTCGAATCCTCTTGAAAAGTGCTTAACCAGGGGTTTAGAATCTTGTGGCGCGTAGGAGGCTAGCCTCTGGGTTAGCTCTATTGATCTTTGCACGAGAAGTGACTCTACGGGGCTTAGATCGAATGGGTCTACCGAGGTAATTCGGCCGCCTGTTATTGTGTTTACGATTTCGGCGAGAGAGCTGGTTTCGAGGAATCGTTCTAGTTGGGTTGGCTGGATGAGTTCTGCTTTGAATGAACGGACGGCGGCCGCTAATTCCGCGTATCGTCCAGCACTAGTCATCTCGAACTAGATCTCGCAGCGATTGATTTCATTGGCCAAAGAGTGATTTTCCAGCTTCGATCAGCAGTTTCGGTTCCATGGCGTCGAATCTCTCATCTAGCGTATTCACTATCCTCGTCTTGCCGTCGGGGGTTGAAACGATGACGCCGCCTGCCGCTTCGATCGGTTCCTTTGACCATTCGATTTTGATCGGTTTCTGTAAGCCCTTAGCGATGTCCCGTTCTACATTAGCTCGGTTAATCCGTGTCATATCCGCTTTATTCAGGTGGATTAGGAGTGTTTCATCTCCTAGTTGACGGATGGCGCTTTCGACGAGGGTAGTCAGGTATGGTGAGTATTTGCTTTCGTTTTTAGTCACGTCCAATGCGAGTTTCTTCGCGTGGTCCAGTACTTCTGTCATAACTATGTCCTTCTCCTTTTGTTCATGGAGCTTCGATTTGTGTCGAGCTTCGCTGGTCTCTCGGCGTTTAACTGCCTCTGCGTCAGCGCGGGCGCTTCGAATGATGTCTTCCGCCTCTCTGGATATGGAGGTCTTCGCTTCGTTTGATGCGCGTTGCGTTTCGGCTTCGGCTTCGCCGATGATATTTCCAGCTTTTTCTGTCGCTGCCTTCAATATGTCTTCAGTGAACTTGCTGGTTTCTGACATCATTTCTCACCTTGCGTAACCATGTCCACAAGTTTCTCAACGGTAGCGCTTTTCTTTGAGGAAGCTCGTGCGATAAGTTCGCGGATTCTCACTGCCGATTCTTTCTCGTAGCTTTCCGCTTCGCGTTTGCCTTCCTCTTCGGCTTGTTGAACGAGCGCTGCCGCTTCTTTCTTCGCGGTAGCCAACATTTCTGTTCGCTGCTCTTGGATCAATGAGTCGATCTTCTTTCGTATGTTAGCAGCTGTAGCTTCTGCATCCTGCACTATTTTCGCGGCTTGCTTCTCCGCGTTAACAATGATCTGAACTGTTTCTATTCCAGACATCGCTTAACTCACAATTTTACGCAGTTGAGGCTGACACCGATTACGGGTAAGAAAAAGGTTTGCTCTGCGAAACGTTATTTATGTAAGCTAATTGGAGTAGAGCGCTCTTGAATAGGCGAAAGCAATGCAGATGCCGCTGACGACTGCCGTATTGCTGGTCACTCTGCCGATCTTCAGTATTCTCGTCCCGTTGATTCAAGGACTCGCAAACCGAATTCGTTCACGCATGATGGTTGCGTATTGGTCGATCCTAGGGCTCTTCATTATGCTGGGAGCGGTTGCAATAATCCTTAGTCACGGGATTCCAACGACTGAGGTTGTGCTGGGGGTGCTATCGATAGATAGCTTCTCAGTTTATTTCACCGCGGTTTTTGTCTTAATTACTCTGCTGATTGCTATCGGTTCAATGTACTACATGCGTGAGAACAAGAATTTTGATACTTACTATGGCCTGCTGCTTCTTGGGACGTTCGGTATGATCTTGATCGCTTTCTCTGTGGACCTCGTCGCACTCTTCCTCGCCTGGGAGTTGATGAATGTCCCTTCCTATGTTCTAACTGGAATTCAAAAGGATGACCCGACCTCGAACGAGGCGGCAATAAAATTCTTCATCTTGAGTGCACTCTCTTCTGCTTTAATTGTCTACGCAATTTCGATAGTGTTTGGAATCACGGGCACGACTAACATGTACGGTGTAGCGCAGGGCTTACAAACCGTACTCCCCAAGTTGGACCCGCTAGCCCTACTTGCGATGGTGCTCTTCATCGCAGGCTTCGGCATGAAGGTCGCTGCAGTCCCATTTCACATGTGGATACCTGACGCTTACGAAGGCGCACCCATAACAATAGGCGCGTTTCTGGCTGCTGGAACCAAGAACGGCGGGTTCGCAGCTCTCTTCCGAGTGTTCGCGGTAGCGTTGATCGCCCTCCGTTTGGACTGGTCCGGGACGTTTGCCGTCATAGCGATCCTGACAATGACTCTAGGGAACGTGGCCGCGCTCATGCAGAAGAGTTTCACTCGAATGCTTGCGTACTCGAGCATTGCTCAAGCAGGCTACATTCTGATCGGGTTTGCGGCGCCGAACCCCCTTGGAATAGCGGGTGCTCTATTCCACGTTTTGAACCATGGGGTCATGAAAACAGCTGCCTTCATTGCGGCGGCTGCAGTCTACAGTAGGCTGTCGACGACTTCGCTCGACTCATATTCTGGCCTAGGAAAACGCATGCCTATAACAGCATTCACGCTCACAATTTCACTCTTCGCTCTCGCCGGAGTTCCCCCTCTGAGTGGGTTCATGAGCAAGCTAATTTTGTTCACAGCCGCGGTCGATGGTGGCTTGTGGTGGCTCGCGCTCGCGGGGGTACTGAACAGCGCCTTCTCTATGGCATATTACGGTTGGGTGGTGAAGAGAATGTACTTCGACGAATCCCCTGTGCTAGAGAGACTGCAAGAGCCAAAGCCTCTGATTGCGGTCCTCATCGCGTGTACCATAATAATAATCGTAGTAGGCGTATACCCTGGGCCGATCATTCACTATCTACTCCAAGTGGCCAACTCCCTGGTGCCCGCGGGCGCAAGCGTTAGCCCCTGAGCAGCCAAATCATTCTTGAAGCGTTCTGCGCCTACACAATCGATGCATGAGCGTCTTGATTTTTGATAAAGGAAGTAGACGTTGCAGTGGCCGGGGCCGGGCCTGGGGGGCTCTATGCCGCCTTAGAGGCTCTGAAACGTGGGCTTAGCGTTTACGTTTTCGATAAGAAAACGGTGGTGGGTGCTCCGGTAAAGTGCGGAGAATACTTTCCCGTCCGAAGGGAGATGCAAGACTTGCTTCCCAGCGCTGGGGAATACATGCATGTTTTTGATGTTCCACAAACCGCCATCAATAACACATGCAAGACTCTGCGAATGATCTCCCCCAGAGGGCGCGAGTATGAATTTGATTTTGAGGCATTCATACTGGACCGAACGATTCTCGAACAGCATATGGCCAGGGAGGTCGAGAAGTTAGGAGGCACGATACAGTTACGGACGGTTGTAGATTTGTTTACGGAGGACGGAGTCATCTCTGTCGGGCCAAGTAAAGGTGAGGGGGTTCGGGCGAAGGTTGTAGTTGCCGCTGACGGGTTCCCTTCGAAAGTTGCGAAGTCCGCTGGTATCTTGACCGAGGATTATATGACTCCTAATAATATCGCGATTAACTACGAATACTTGATGACCGACCTATCCGTTGACCAAAGCGTCACTGAGATGTATATGGGGACGGAACTTGCACCAGGCGGATACGGCTGGATTATCCCCAAAGGAAACAGATCCGCAAACGTGGGAATTGGGATCAGAACTTCCTATTCGAAGAAAAACGATGGGAGAAGCTATCTCAAGTTCTTTCTTGACGAGTGCCCACTTTCCAAATCGAAGCTTGAAGGCGGAAAACCTGGGCCAATGATTGCGGACGTTCTCCCAGTAGATGGGCCTCTGCCTAG
>Ga0181539_1000073_pt1 | contig 104996 bp, 93 predicted proteins | sample PEATcosm2014_Bin_46_FD_119767 | JGI IMG/M metagenome (GOLD analysis project Ga0181539, IMG submission 119767) | Peatland microbial communities from MTU Mesocosm Facility, Houghton, MI, USA - PEATcosm2014_Bin23_60_metaG | ecosystem: Environmental > Terrestrial > Soil > Wetlands > Peat | place...
GCGATCGTAGCGAGCGCGGTTTTCCTTCGTCCACATCGGCGGCGGCTCCCCAAAGAATCAGGCCGCCTCCCTTGAATCACAAATGACTCAGCCGATTCAATATGTTCCCGGACAGACACTTAGGGAAAGTGCGCCCGAAGCGCTGGCCCGCGTGCGCGCGATCGGCTTTTCCGGGCAGATGCACGGCGCGGTGCTGCTCGGCCGCGACGATCGCCCGTTGCGGCCGGCGATGCTGCACAACGACGCGCGCGCCTTCGCCGAGGCCCGCGAGCTCTGGGAGAAGCATCCCGGTCTGGCCGGCGTCGCCGGCGTCAAGCCGATGGCGGGCCTCACGGCGCCGAAACTCCTGTGGCTGCGTCGCCATGAGCCGCTCACCTTCGCGCGCATCGCCTGCGTGCTGCTGCCCAAGGACTATCTGCGTCTCTGTCTGACCGGCGAAAAGCGCACGGACATGAGCGACGCGGCCGGCACGTGGTGGCTCGACGAAGCCGAACGGCGCTGGTCGTCCGACGCGCTCGAAGCGAGCGGCGTCGATCCGGCTTGGGTTCCCGCGCTCAGCGAGGGCTGCGACCCGGTCGGGCGCCTCGCGCCCGGCGTCGCCGACGAACTCGCGCTGCCGCGCGACATCGTCGTCGCGGCCGGCGGCGGCGACGCGGCGGCGGGAGCGATCGGGCTCGGCGCCATCCGCCCTGGGGACGCCTTCGTTTCGCTCGGCACGTCGACCCAACTCATCGTCGCCTCGGACCGCTATCGCGCCGCGCCGGAAAGGCTCGTGCACAGTTTCGCGCATGCGCTGCCAAAGCGCTGGTATCGCATGGCGGCGATGCTCAACGGCGCCGGCGCGCTGGCTTTCGCCGCGCGCCTCTTCGAGCGCGAGGTCGCCGAACTCGAGGCTGAGGCGGCGAGCGACTATCGCGGGCCCGGCGGGACCCTTTTCCTGCCCTATCTCGCGGGCGAGCGCACCCCGCACGACGACCCGCACGCGCGCGGCGTCATCTTCGGCCTCGTCGAAGGCGCCTCGCGCGCCGATGTCACGCGCGCCGTGATGGAGGGCGTCGCCTTCACGCTCGCCGACGCGCGCGACTGCCTCGAAGCCGCCGGCGATTCCTTCGGCCGCGTCGGCCTGATCGGCGGCGGCGCGAAGAGCGCGCTGTGGACGCGCATGATCGCAGCCGCGCTTCGTTGCGAAGTCGTGCGCTATCGCGGCGGCGAAGCCGGGCCGGCTTTCGGCGCCGCCCGCCTCGCGCGGCTCGCCGCGACGGGGGAAGCGCCCGAAGACCTCTGCAAGGCGCCTGATATCGCCGACGTCACCGCGCCCGACCCGGCGCTCGCCGAGGCTTTCGCGAGCGTTCGCGAGCGCTTCGCCAGCCTCTATCGCGCGCTGAAGCCGGAATTTCCTAGGGCTGCGGCCGATCGAGGCTGAACCCGCGCGCGCCGCTCAGCCGTTTTCGCGCGCGCTCGGGCTTTCGGCCGGCGCCGTTGGGGCGGACGGTCGCGCGTCGAGGGTCGCGAGGCCGATCGTCTCCACGGTATGTTCGGCGATCATGCGCTCTTCGTCGGTGCGCAGGACGAACACGGTGATGGCGGAATCGGCGGCGCTGACGATCTCGGCGTTCTTGCGGTTGGCCGCGGGATCCAAGCGAACGCCGATCCATTCCATGCCGGACAACGCCGCCTCGCGAACGCGCCACGAGTTTTCGCCGATGCCCGCGGTGAAGACGATCGCGTCGACGCCGTCGACCGCCGCCGCGAGGGCGCCGATCTCGCGCCGTATGCGCGCGACGAAATAGGCGATCGCGTCGCGCGCGGCGGAGCTGTCGGAAGCCTCGAGGACGCGCATATCCTGCGAAAGGCCGGACATGCCCAAGAGGCCCGACTCCTTGTAGAGAAGGTCCGTGATCGCGTCCGCGCTCATGCCCTTCTCGGCCATCAGATAGAGGACGACGCCCGGGTCGAGCTGACCGCAGCGCGTCCCCATCGGCAGGCCGTCGAGCGCGGTGAAGCCCATGGTCGAGGCGACCGAACGGCCGTCGCGCATCACGCACATCGAGGCGCCGTTGCCGAGATGGGCGACGATCGCGCGGCCGGCGGCGGCGGCGGGCGCGACCACGCGCAGCCGCCGCGCGATGAATTCGTAGGAGAGGCCGTGAAAGCCGTAACGCCGCACGCCGTTCTCGTAATACGAGCGCGGCAGCGCGAACGTGTCGGAGGTGAACGGGTGGCTGCGGTGAAACGCCGTGTCGAAGCAGGCGACCTGCGGCGTCGCCGGGAAGGCGGCGAGCGCGGCCTCGACGCCGGCGAGATTGTGCGGCTGATGCAGCGGCGCGAGCGGAATGAGTTGGCGCAGCCGCGCCAGCAGCGCTTCGTCGATCCGAACGGGCTTGGCGAAGTCGGGACCGCCGTGCACGATGCGGTGGCCGACGGCGACGATTTCGCGATCGAAGTGCGTCTCGCGGAGCCACTTGAGGATCGCGCCGACGGCGAGATGATGGTCGACGCGGCCGTGGCTTTCGTCGAAGGCATATTCGCCCTTCGCCCCCGAAGTCGATTCGGCGGAAAAGGTCGCCGCCGCGCCCAATCCTTCGATCTGGCCCGAGGCCAGCGCCTCGAGCCCCGCGGCGTCGCGGGCGAAGGCGGCGAATTTCACCGACGACGAGCCTGCGTTCAAGGTCAGAATCAATTCGCTCACGCCACCCTCCGCCCTCGCGAAGATCGTCCTATAGCAAGCTTTCGCGACGGCGGCGCGATCCGGCCCTCAGGTCGTCAGGCGCGGGTACATGCGCGCAGCGATGATCGTGAAGGCCCCGGCGAACGCGGCGAGGATGGCGAAGTCGGTAAAGAGGCCATAGGCGCTCGTCGATCCCGTGAGCATCAATGCGCGCAGGGCGTCGACTTCGTAAGTGAGGGGATTGGCGGAGGAGATCGCCTTCAGCCAGCCCGGCATGAGGTCAATCGGATAGATCGCATTGCTGGCGAAGAAGATCGGCATGGTCAGCACTTGGCCAATGCCCATGAAGCGGTCGCGCGTCTTCACGATGCAGGCGATGATGAGCGAAAACGTCGAGAACAGCGCCGAGCCCACGACGATCATCGCCGCCGCGCCGAGAATGTCGGCCGGCGAAAACGAAATGCGGATGCCCAGCGCGATGGCGAGGAGATAGACGATCACCGCCTGCGAAAGGCCGCGCACGCCCGACGACACGGCCTTGCCGAGCACGAGAGCGGTGCGCGGCGCGGGGCTCGCCATGTAGCGGTGCAGGACGCCGAGGTCGCGCTCCCAGATCGCCGCGATGCCATAAAAGATCGCGGAAAAGAGCACGCTCTGGGCGAGAATGCCGGGCGCGAGGAAATCGAGATAGCGTCCATTCTGAGGGCCGAGGCCGCGCACCTGCGCCATCACCTGGCCGAACAGCACCAGCCAGATCGCGGGCTGGAGCGCGCGCGTCAGCAACTCGCTGGGATCGTGACGCAGTTTGTGCACCTCGGTGTCGGCGACCGCCAGCACTTGCGTGAAATAGCCGGCGATGCGGTCGAGTGGGGCGGGCGCCGCCGCCGGGATCGGGTCAGCCATGGGCGCGTTCGGCGCGTCGCGCTTCGCGAACGCTGCGATAGTTGCCCTCGCTGGCGATCTGGCCGCCGGTGATCGCGATGAAGACGTCGTCGAGCGTGGCCTGCGGCCCGACGCCCGCCTTGAGTTCGGCCGGCGTGCCGAGGGCCTCTAACGCGCCCTCGTGCAGAACGCCGATCCGATCGCACAACGCGTCGGCCTCGTCCATGAGATGGGTGGTCAGCAGCATCGTCGTGCCAAAACGCTCGCGCAGATCGCGCACGCGGTCCCACACGCTATGGCGCGCGACGGGATCGAGCCCGACCGTCGGCTCGTCCATGAACAGCACCGCGGGATTGTGCAGCATGCTCTGCGCGATTTCGAGCCGACGGATCATACCGCCGGAATAGGTCTGCACGAGCCGGTCCCTCGCTTCGTCGAGCCCCATCTCGCGCAACGCCGCGCCGATGCGCGCCTCCCGTTCGCGGCGCGGAATGAGGTAGAGCCGCGCGGAGAGCAGGAGATTCTCGTATCCGGTCAGGGCGCCGTCGGCGCTGAGCAGCTGCGGCACATAGCCGATGCGCCCGCGAACCTTTTGCGCGTCGCGGACGACGTCCAAGCCGTCGATGCGCGCCCCGCCCGAAGTCGGCGGCAGCATGGTCGTCAGCATTTTCACCAGCGTGCTCTTGCCGGCGCCGTTGGGGCCGATCAGGCCGAAGATTTCTCCCGGACGGACGGTGAAGCTGACGTCGTGGACGACGACGCGATCGCCGAAAGCGCGCGTCAGCCGTTCGGCCGCGATGGCGGGACGAACCGGCGCCGTGTCGTCGACGATCGCTTGTGGGGTCGGCGTCATGAGGGCTTCTCGGGCGCGCGCCGGGATCCGTCCCCAAGCGCGGCGCTTTCATGTCTGAGCTTATCGAGCGCTTGCGGCAAATCAAGCGCGGCGGCGTTCACGTTCGCGCGCCGAAGATCGCGGCGCCGACGCGCACCAGCGTCGCGCCGAGCTGCACGGCCAGCGGCCAGTCGGCGCTCATCCCCATCGACAACTCCTTCAGGCCGTTGCGCTTGGCGATGACGCCGAGCAGCGCGAAATGCGGCGAGGCCTGTTCGTGGAGCGGCGGGACGCACATCAGGCCGTCGATCGCGAGCCCGTATTGCTTCTGGCACAGCGCGATGAACGCGTCCGCGTCGTTGGGGGCGACGCCGGCCTTCTGCGGCTCCCCGCCGGTGTTGACCTCGATGAACAGGCGCGGCCTCTTGCCGGTCTTGGCCATCGCGCTCGCCAGCGCGTCGGCGATTTTCTCGCGGTCGACGGTCTGGATGACGTCGAAAAACTCGACCGCCTCGCGCGCCTTGTTGCTCTGCAGCGGGCCGATGAGGTGCAACTCGACGCTTTTGCCGATGGCGGCGGCGCGTGCGCGCAGGTCGAGCCATTTCGGCTTGGCCTCCTGAACGCGGTTCTCGCCGAACACGGCCTGGCCGCCGAGCGCGAGGGTCGGCCACACTTCGTCGGCGGTGAAGGTCTTGGAAACGGCGACGAGCCGCACCGAGGAGGGATCGCGCCCGCAATCGCGCGCGCGCGTCGCGATCGCCTCGCGCAGCGCCTCGAGGCGCGGCACGGCGCCCAGCGGATCGGCAGGAACACTCCCGTTCATTGGCATTCGTCTCCATCGCGCGCTTGACGCCAGAGGACCCTTCCCCTATAGACCGCCGACCCGAGACGCCAGGGCTCGATTGGCGGCGCTGGCGCTTTTTCACAAGGCGGCCTGCACGCCCTCGAAATCGCCAAGGTCGTCGTTAATCTCATTTCGTTCAGGGGAAGTTGCGCTATGTCACGCCGTTGCGAGCTGACGGGAAAAGCCGTCCAGTCCGGCAATAAGGTCAGCCATTCCAATCGCAAGACGCGCACGCGCTTCTTGCCCAACCTTTGCCAGGTCACCCTCATTTCCGACGCGCTCGGCCGCGCGGTGCGCCTGCGCGTCGCCGCCGCGGCGCTGCGTTCGGTCGAACATCGCGGCGGGCTCGACAATTTCCTCGTCAAGGCGCGCGACGCCGACCTGTCGGACGGCGCGACGGCGTTGAAGCGCGAAATCGTCAAGAAGCGCGCCGAAGCCCAGGCGGCTGAAGCCCAGGCGGCCTGAGGCTTTCCTACTCTCGGCTGCAAGGCTGATCGCCCCCTCGAGTTCCGGTCGAGGGGGTTTTTCGCGTTTGCACGGCGCTGTCACACAGAGGCCCACAAATGCAAAGGGGCCGAAAAATGCCCCCTCTCCGTCATGGCCGGGCTTGTCCCGGCCATCCACGCCGTTCCGTCGCGCTTCATTCCAAGCGTTTCGCTCAGGCGGCGTCGCGTGGATGGCCGGGACAAGCCCGGCCATGACGGTGGTTGGATCGGCCGTCCTCGGCGCGTTCCGGCGCTACGCCCTGAGCGCCGCCGCCTCGCGCGACAGGGCTTCGATCGTTGCGTAATTGCCGTCGGCGAGCGCTTGGCGCGGCAACATCCAGGAGCCGCCGACGCAGACGACGTTGGGCAGCGCCAGATAGGCCGGCGCCTTGGCGAGGTCGATGCCGCCCGTCGGGCAGAACTTGAGGTCAGGCAGCGGCCCGGCGAGGGAACTGAGCAATTTGACGCCGCCGACGGCCTCGGCGGGAAACAATTTCAGCGCGCGAAAACCCAGCTCCATCAGCGTCATCGCCTCCGACGCGGTGGCGATTCCGGGCAGGAAGGGCACGGGCGCTCCGGCCGCCGCCTGCGCAAGGCGCGGCGAGGCGCCGGGGCTGACGAGAAAGCGCGCGCCCGCGGCCACGGCGGCCTCGATCTGCGCGGGATCGGTGATCGTGCCGGCGCCGACCGTGGCGCCGGGAACTTGGGCCGCGATCGCGGCGATCGCGCCGAGCGCGCCGGGGGTGCGCAATGTCACCTCGATCGCGCGAAGCCCGCCCGCGACCAGCGCCCTGGCCTGGGCGACGCCGTCTTCGGCGTCGCGAACCGTCAGAACCGGGATCACCGGCGCGAGGGCCATGATCGAGAGGACGTCATCGTGGGGCGATCGAACGGTCATGGCGGGCTCCCTTGGAACGGACCTCGCCTTTAGCACGCTCGCGATCGTCGCCGCGAGAGCGATTTGCGGGCGGGAAGGAAAGGGTCGCGCCGGCGCGCGAATCGATTAAGCTCACTCCCGATCCGCTCGCACGCGCGGGGCGCGAAGGGGCCCTAGACATGAACGCGCCGTTCGATCTCGCCATCTACAAGGAAGCGCTGCTGTTCCTGGTCACGGCGGGAATCGTCGCGCCGCTGTTCTTCCGCATCCACGTCAGCCCGGTGCTCGGCTATCTCCTGGCGGGCGTCGCGCTGGGGCCGTTCGGCCTCGGCCGGCTCGCCGAGCGGGCGCCCTGGCTCGACGCTCTGGCGCTGACCAATGTCGAAACGATCGACCGGATCGCCTCTTTCGGCGTCGTCTTTCTCCTTTTCACCATCGGTCTGGAACTCTCCTTCGAACGCCTCAAGCGCATGCGGCGTCTGGTGTTCGCGTTCGGCCTGGCGCAGGTCGTCGTCTCCGCTTTGGCGCTCGGCGGCGCCGCCTATGCCCTCGGACAAAGGCCGGCGGCGGCGTTGATGATCGGCGCGGCGCTGTCGCTCTCCTCCACCGCGATCGTCATTCCCGTGCTGGCCGAAGAAAAGCGGCTGGGCGCGGCGGTCGGGCGCTTCAGTTTCGCCGCCCTGCTGTTTCAGGATCTCGCGGTCGCGCCGCTGCTGGTTTTGGCGGCGGCGCTGGCCGCCGGGCGCGTCGAGAGCCTCGGCGCGAGCCTCGCCTTGACCCTGGCCCCGGCCGCCCTGGCGCTCGCCGCGGTGATCGTCGTCGGCCGCCTCGTGCTGCGGCCGCTGTTCCATTCCGTCGCGACGACGCGCAGCCCGGAGTTTTTCATGGCGGCCTGCCTGCTGGTCGTCCTCGGCGCGGCTCTGACCGCCGCCGCCAGCGGCCTGTCGATGGCGCTCGGCGCCTTCGTCGCCGGCCTGCTGCTCGCCGAAACGGAGTATCGGCGCGAAATCGAAGTGACGATCGAGCCGTTCAAGGGCCTGCTGCTCGGCTTGTTTTTCGTCTCCATCGGCGCCGAACTCGATCTTTCCGTGCTCACGGCGCATCCTGGCGACGTCCTCAAGCTGACGGCGGCCTTCGTCGTCGTCAAGGCGATCCTGCTGTTCGTTCTCGCGCGCCTGTTCGGCGCGCCGAACGGCATCGCCGCGGAAGTGGCGCTGCTGCTGGGGCCGGGCGGCGAATTCGCCTTCGTGATGATCGGCGCCGCCGTCGCCGGGCGCGTCGTGCCCGGCGCGGACGGCCGGATCCTTCTCGTCGCGGTGGCGCTGTCGATGCTGGCGATTCCGCTTCTCGGCAGGATCGGCGCGGCGCTGGCGGCGCGGCCGCCCGAGAGAGAGATCGACGTGGAGGCGAAAGCCGCGCCGCCGCACGACGAAAGCCGGCGCGTCATCATCGTCGGCTATGGCCGCGTCGGAGCGCTGATCGGCGAAATGCTCGCGCTGCACAGCATTCCCTACATCGCCGTCGACGCCAACCCGACCCTCATCGCGCGCGAGCGGCGCGCCGGCAAACCCGTCTTCTTCGGCGACGCCTCGCGCGAGGAATTCCTGCGCCGCTGCGGCATCGACACGGCGCGCGCGCTGGTCGTCACCATGGACGCGCCGAGCGCCAACGAAGCGGTCGTCGCGGCCGCGCGCCGCCTGAGGCCCGACATCACCCTCGTCGCGCGCGCCCGCGACGCCGCCCATGCGCGCACGCTCTACAACCTCGGCGTCACCGACGCCGTGCCGGAAACGATCGAGGCGAGCTTGCAGCTCTCCGAGGCGGTGCTCGTCGACATCGGCGAGCCGATGGGCCTGGTGATCGCCTCGATCCACGAGAAGCGCGACGAATATCGCAAGCTGCTCATCGCCGCGGGGGCGAGCGAAGAGACGCGGGGCGCGCGTCGGGCGCGCAAGAGCTGAACTCAGGCGCCCGCCGAAACGCGGCGATATTCGCGCGCCGCGGCCAGAAGGGCGAGCGTCGCGTTCTTCAGCGGCGCGGCGGGCGAGCCGGCGTCGACTTCCCTCTCCGGCTCGGCGTCGGCCTTGGCGGCGAGGCGTTCGGCGAGCCAAGCGCGCGCGGCTTGCGCCTCGGCGCGCGCCTTGTCCGCGTCGGCGCCCCGCGCCGCCCGCAGCGCCAGGCGCGTCGCCGAGAGATGCGCGACGACGACATGGGCGGCGATCAGCATCGCCGCCATTTCGTCGAGGCCGCGCTGCGTCGCGCGCGGCTCGCCGCCCATGCGCGCGGCCGAATCGGAGAGCGCGGCGATCGCTTCGATGACGCCCTTGCGCGCCATGCGATAGTCCTGGTCCGGGGCGTCCCAGCGCAGCGCCACCGAAGCGAAGGCGGCGATTTGCGCGGTGAGCCGCGCCGCCAGGCGCGGCGCCTCAGCGAATTCCCAGCGCGGCCAGACATGGCTGAAGAGATGAGCGATCGCCGCGCCGACCAGCGTGGCGGCGAGGCGGACCACGACCGACGCCGATTCGGCCGGGTTGATCAGATGCAGGGAGACCAGGGCCATCACCGAGGCCCCGACCGAGGCGAGGCGATAGTTGGAGCGCACGAAACCATGCGTCACCGCCAGCGCGAGGCCTTGCACGATCACCAGCGCGCCGATCGGCGCATAGGCGACGGCGACGGCGGCGATCACGCAGCCGACCAGGGTTCCCACGATCCGATCGTCGCGGCGCTGACGCGTCCAGCCATAGCTGGCGCGCATGATCACCGCGATCGTCAGCAGCACCCAATTGCCGTGGCCCGCGACGCCGAGCGAGACCGCGACGATTGCGCCCGCCATCATCGCCGCGGCGAGCCGCGCGGCGAAGCGAAACACCGGCGAATCCGGCGTGAGCTGCGCCGCCAGGAGGCGCGGGTCGTAGGAGCGGCGCGGCGCGAAGGCGGAAAGATCGATTTGCCCGATTGCCGCTTCCGCCGCGGCGTCGTCGGACAAGGCGAGCTCGAGGCGGCGGATGTGGTCGCGGGCGTCGAGCAGACGCTGCGTCGTCGTTTCGATCGCGGCGCGCTCGGCCGGGCTCGCCTCGTCGCCCGCGGCCAGACGCGCAGCCTCGCGGCGCATGGCGTCGGTCGCCAGGGCATGGCCGGGCGGCAGACGCGGCTTGGCGTTGGTCAGCAATTCGAGGCTGAGATGCTGCAGATCGAGCGCGGCGGCGCGTACGGCGACGCCGATGCGCGCCAACAGGGTCCGCGCCGCGGCCACGCGGCGCAATCGCGGAAGATCGCATTGGGCCGCGACCAGCGCGTCGAAGGCGTCGAGCAGAATGCCGATCGTCGCGGCGAGCCGCACGCGTTCGGGCGTGGCGCGCGGCCGCTCCAGAAGCAAGGCGCGCGCCGCTTGCAGTTGATCGGCCAAAGCGGCCTGCTGGCGAATCGCGGCGCCGTAGACCTCCGTCGCATCGATCGCCGGATCGGTGAAGCGCGCGATGGCTCTCAGATAGGCCGCCAATTCGCGAAAGCACTCGCTCGCCATCAAGCGCCGGTCGCTGACGCCGCTCAGCCGCGTCGCAATCAGCGCGAGGCCGATATAGGCGAGGCCGCCGACCGCGAAGGTCGCCTCGTTGTGGAACGCCGTCGCGAGGTCGGCGCGCGGCAGACCCAGGACGAAGACCACGGGAATGAGCAGTTGCGCGGTCAACGACAGGGCCCAGCGACCCAATCCGCTCACCATCCCCGCGCAAAAGGCTATGACTCCAATGGCGACGATCTCCGCCGGCGCCGAGGCGCCGACGAGCTGGATCGTGGAGGTCGAGGCGAGAGCGAGGCAAAAACCGACCAGCATCGTGCGCGCCTTGACGCGCCACGGAGCGGGAAAGTCGCTGATGCTGGCCGAAATCGCGCCGAGCGTGGCGGGCTGGCCGGCGGCGAAACCGAACAGCGCGGAGGCCGCCACCGCCACCGCGATGACGGCGACCGCGACGCTCAGCCCATTGAGGATATGCTGCCCGACGAAGATTTTGAGCAGAGTTGGAGAACGAAGCCAGTTGCGCATCGGACCTTTCGCGCGACCGCGCGCGCCCCTAGCAACCGGCGGACGCGGCGCCTACACCTTGACGAATGGACATTCGCCCTTTTCCAGGGGCCGCCACGCGTCCTCCGCCTTGATGGTGGAAACGAGCTTGAAATAATCCCAGTCGCCCTTCGATTCGGCAAGGGTTTTGCTCGCGAGCAGGCGCATCGGCCGCAATTTGGCTCCGTCGACGCGGATCGAACCCTTGCCGAACAGCGGATCGTCGGTCGGGATCGCCTTCGTCGCGTCGACGAGCTTGACGCCGTCGTCGGCGCTCCCGGTCTGGGCCATCGCCTTCATCAAGGGCTCGGTCGCGGCGTACATGCCGGCGTGCATGTCGTTGGGCATCGTCTTCGAGGGATGGGCGGCCTGAAAGCGCTTGGCGAAATCGCGCGCGCCGTCGTTGAAATCCCAAGAGAACGCGGTGCAGATCGTCGCGTTCTGCGCCGCCTCGAGCCCGAGGGCGGGGATATTGGCGACATCGAGAATGAGGCCGGCGAGCCGCTGCTTGGCGTCGAGGCCGAAAAGCGCCAACGCGGCGACCGCGACCGCCATCACGCTGGCCGCGACGCTCAAGCCGTTGATGATGTGCTGCCCGACGAATGGCTTGAGCCGCCGGGGGGAGCGCGACCAGGGAGGCATGGCGCGGTCTAGCGTCCCCCTCGGCCGCGTCAAGTTCCGCCCTCCCCGTTTTACCGGGAGGGGAAATCGCTAGGCTTTCACGAACGGACAGCCGCCCTTGTCGAGCGGACGCCAGGCGTCCTCGGGTTTTACCGTCGCGACGGTCTTGAAACAATCCCAAGGGCCGCTGGATTCCGCCGGCGACTTTACGGACATCAGATAGACCGGATGCAGCGCGCGCCCGTCTACGCGGATGCTGCCCTTGCCAAACAGCGGATCGTCGGTCGGGATCGCCTTCATCGCGTCGACGAGTTTGATCCCGTCGTCGGCGCTCTTCGTCTGAGCCATCGCCTTCATCAGATGGAAGGTAGCGGCGTACATGCCCGCGTGCATGTCGTTGGGCATCGCCTTGTTCGGATGCTCGGCCTGGAAGCGCTTGGCGAAAGCGCGCGTGCTGTCGTTGAAGTCCCAGTAGAACGGGGTGCAGATCATCGAGCCGGCGGTCGCCTCGAGCCCGAGCGCGGGCATGTTGGTGATGTTGAGGACGAAGCTCGCCAGTCTCTGTTTCGGCGCGAGGCCGAATTCATGCGCTTGTTTAAGCGAGTTGGTGAGATCGCCGCCCGCGTTGGCGAATGCGACGACGTCCGCTCCGGAGGCCTGCGCCTGCAGCAGGAAGCTGGAGAAATCGGAGGTGTTGAGCGGATGGCGGGCCTCGCCCAAGGTCTTGCCGCCCGCGGCTTCCACCGCGGCGGCGCAATTCTCTTTCAGATCCTTGCCGAAGGCGTAATCGGCGACGATGAAGAACCAGGTCTTGCCGCCTTGGTCCGTCAGCGCCTTGCCGAGGCTCGCGCCCAGTTCGTACGTGTCATAGGTCCAGTGCACGAAATCGCGCGAGCATTTGGTCCCGGTCAACACGGACGTGCCGGCGCCCGAGCCGATGACCGCCTTGTTCTTTTCGGTCGCGATCGCGAGAACGGCGAGCGCCACCGCCGAATTCGGCAGATCCATGATGACGTCGACCGATCCGGAATCGAACCAGCGGCGCGCGATCCCGGCGCCGACGTCCGGCTTGTTCTGGTGGTCGGCCGAGATGATCTCGACGGGAACGCCGAGCTTGGCCGAAAAATCGTCGACCGCGAGCTGTGCGGCGATCACCGAGCCGACGCCCTGATAATCGGCGTAGACGCCCGACATGTCGTTCATCACGCCGATCTTGAGCGGACGCGAGGCTTGGGCGAAGGCGAAACGCGGCGCCAGCGCCAAAGCGGCGCCGCCGAGCAGGACTTGTCTACGGTTCATCGATTTTCCTCCCTTTAGTTCGACGCGCGTTTCGCGCCTTTCGCGACGCCTGCCGGGCGCCGAATCTCTCTTTTCGACCTATTCGATTTTCGTCAGCCGGCCGAGCAGCGCGACCAGCCTCTCTCTGCCCTCCGAACCGAGGATTCGCGCGATGGCGTCCTCCTGTTCGGCCTGAACGAGGCGCGCGCGCGCGACCAGCGCGCTTCCCGCTCGCGTCAGGACCAGCGCATGCGAGCGGCGATCGGCGTCCGAGCGCAGGCGCTCGGCGAGGCCGCGGCGCTCGAGTTCGTCCATCATCGCGACGAAATTCGGTCGTTGGATGCCCAGCGCGCCGGCGATTTCCGACTGGTTGCGGCCGGGATTGTCGCCGATCGCGACGAGCGCCGAATATTGCGCCGGCGACAGGCGGAGGGGCGCGAAGCGCTTGTTGAAATCGTCGAACACCGCCATCTGCGCCCTGCGCAGGGGATAGCCGGTGATGTTCGTCAATGCGGAGAGGTCGAGCGAATTCGCGATCGGGGCGGCTTCGCCGGTCTCGCCGTCGGCCGCCGTCGGCCGTGGAGTCCCGGCGCGCCTAAGCGTCATCCGCGCTCTCGCCGTGGCCGGAGAGCCGCGCGATCACGATCCGCGGAATCGGGCGGGATTTGCTCCGCTTGGGATCGTCGGGATGCGGGCCGACCCAGACGCGCGTCCCCCAAGCCTCGACCATGAGCTGTTCGCCGCCCTCGCTCGGCTTGAAGACCTTGTGCTCGACATCGAAGCTCGAATTGCGGAACGCGGCGATGCGCGTTTCGATGACGATGTCGTCGCCGTAGGTCGAAGGCGCGATGAATTTGGCGCGCGTGTCAACTATGGGATAGCCGTCGACGCCGAATTCGCGCAGGAGATCGCGCTTCTTCCAGCCGGCCGCTTCGAACAGGTGATGGGTGGACGTGTCGAACATCTCGAAATAGCGGGGATGAAACACGATCCCGGCGGGATCGCAGTCCGCCCATTCTATCCGCACGGCGCGACGGATGACCAACATGGGCGGGCCTCAGCGGGGCTGCATGCGCAGAGCGCCGTCGATGCGGATGGTCTCGCCGTTCAGATAGGCGTTCTCGACGATATGCATGGCCAGGGCCGCGTATTCCCTGGGCTCGCCGAGACGCGCGGGGTAGGGAACCGAACGCCCGAGCGAATCCTGCGCCGCTTGTGACAAGCCGAGCATCATCGGCGTCAGGAACAGCCCCGGCGCGATCGTATTGACGCGAATGCCGAATTGCGCCAATTCGCGCGCGATCGGCAAGGTCATGGCGACGACGCCGCCCTTGGAGGCGGAATAGGCGGCCTGGCCGATCTGGCCCTCATAGGCCGCGACCGAGGCGGTCGAGATGATGACGCCTCTTTCGCCGCCCTCGAGCGGCGCGAGCTTCGCCATCGCCGCCGCCGCGAGCCGGATCATGTTGAACGTGCCGACGAGATTGACGCGGATGACCGTTTCGAAATCGCCGAGCGGCTGGGGTCCGTCGCGGCCGACGACCCTTTTGGGCGTGCCGATTCCGGCGCAATTGACCAGCACGCGCGCCGGGCCGTGGGCGGCCTCGGCCTTGGCGAGGGCCGCTTCGGACGAAGCGGCGTCGGCGACGTCGCAGGGCGCGGCGAGGCCGCCGATCGCCTTGGCGACGTCTTCGGCCGCCTCAGCGTTGCGGTCGAGCACCGCGACGCGGGCGCCCTTGGCGGCGAAAGCTTCCGCGGTCGCTCTGCCCAATCCCGAACCGCCGCCGGTGACGATCGCCGCTACGCCTGAAAGATTCATTGCCGCTTCCTCCTCATCGAACTGCGACGGCCGGATTTTCGGCGATCGTCGCGATTCCCTGCCCAACCCCGATACAGGCCGAAGCGACGCCGTAGCGCAAGCCCTCGCGCTTCGGTCACCGCCGCCCGCTCCTATAGACGAACGATATGCGGCTTGGCTTCGGGCGCATAGAGCGCCTCGACGTCGGCCGAACGATTGGAAAGCACGGCGCGCTGATTGAGCGAACCCTTGTCGGTCGCCTCGCCAAGGTCGATCGAAGGCGGATCGGCGAGCAGCGCGATGCGCGCGACGCGGGTCGAGGAGCCAGTGGCCGCGCGCGCCAGCGCCGCGAGGCGCTCCTGGAACGCATCCTTGACCCGCCCGTCGGCGACGACGTCGGCGAACGGCGCGTCCGCGGGCAGATGCGGCGCGAGCCTGCGCGTCGCGTCCTCGTCGGGGAAGACCAGCATGCCGACGTCGTCGCGGTCATGGCCGGCGACGACCGCGTCCTTGACCAGCGGATCGAACTCGCCGACGAAAGCGACGCGCAGCGGGCCGACGCTGACCCATGTTCCCGTCGCGAGCTTGAAATCCTCGGCGATGCGGCCGTCGAACTCAAAACCGGCGGCGAAGTTGTTGGGCTCGGCAAGGCGGAGCGCGTCGCCGATGAGATAAAAGCCTTCCGCGTCGAAGGCGCTTTGGCTGAGATCGGGCCGCCGCCAATATCCCGGCATGATGTTGGGGCCGCGCAGGCGCGCCTCCAGCTTGCCCGAATTGGGCACGAGCTTCAGTTCGACGCCCCGGTGCGGCACGCCGACGATGCCCGGGCGATCGGCCTCGCGCACGTTGATCAGCGCGCCCGGCGAGGTCTCCGTGGAGCCGAGCGAGGTGGTCATCGCGACGGGATGGCCGACCGTAGCGATCGCGAGTTCGCGATAGGCGTCCCAAACGGGTTTGGATATTCCGGCGCCGGCGTAGAACGTCAACTTCAGCCGCGAGAAGAAATGACGGCGTAGCGCCTCGTCCTCTTGCAAGTGGGGCAGCAGCGCCTCGAATCCCTTGGGCACGTTGAAATAGATGGTCGGCGCGATTTCGCGCAGGTTCGCCACGGTCGCGCCGATGCCTGATGGAACCGGCTTGCCTTCGTCGATGTAGAGCGCGCCGCCATTGTAGAGCGCGATGCCGAAATTGTGGTTGGAGCCGAACGTATGCGCCCAGGGCAGCCAGTCCACGAGCACCGGCGGCTCGTCCTTGAGAAAGGCGAGCGCCTCGGCGAGCATCGCCTGATTGGAGCACAGCATGCGCTGGGTGTTGGTCACCGCCTTGGGGAAGCCGGTCGAGCCGGAGGTGAGCAGGAACTTGGCGATCGAGTCCGGGCCGACTTCGGCGCGCGCCGACAGCGCCGCCGAGGAAATCGGCCGCTCGACAAGGCTGGAAAACGGCGCGGCGCCGAGAGCCTCGGCGCTGTCGTCGCCGACGACGATCTCGATGCCGCGCTCCTTCGCCTTGCCCAGGGCGCGGCCATAGGCGCGCCCGTCCGCGGCGAAAACCAAGCCCGGCGTCAGAAGATCGAGCGCGTAGGCGAGTTTGCCCAAATCTTGCGAAACCAGCGAATAGGCTGTCGACATCGGGCATGTCGGGGCCCCGACCGCCATCCCCGCGAGCGAAAGCAGCGCATGATCGATGCTGTTGCCGGAGAGGATCAGCACGGGCCTCTCCTCGGACAGACCGCGCGCCAGCAGCGCGGCGCCGATATGCAGGATCTTCTCGTAGGCCGCGCCGAAGGTCAGCGTGCGCCAGCGGCCGTCGGCGGCGCGTTCGGCCAAGAACGCGCGGTCGGGCGCGACCCGAGCCCAATGTTCGAGGCGATCGACCAGCGAGGCCGAATAGCGCGGCAGGGGCTTGGCCGAGCGCACCACGATGACGCCGTCGGGCCGGGTTTCGACCACCGGATCGAGCGCGCCGAACAGGCGCGATGACATCGTCATGGGATTGGCGGCCAGCATCGCTTCGCTCTCCTCGTTCGCCGCGCGCCCGGCCGCGCCACGATCGTCTCTTCCCTCATCCGACCCGCTCTTGCGACGGGTTCGTCAGTCCGGCCGCGTCGTCTTGGCCGCGCGCTTTTCCAGAAAGGCGCGCACGCGAGCCTTGGCCTCGTCGTCGCCTTGCGCAACGGCGGCGACCAGAGACTCCATCAAATAGCCGACGCGCGGATCGCTGTCGGCGATGCGCGGCAGGGCCTGAATCACCGCGAAATTGGTCAGCGGCGCATTGCCGGCCATGGTCTGCGCGAGCGCGAGCCCCTTGTCGAAGCCTTCGCCCTCGCCGACGAGATATTGCGCGAAGCCGATCCTCGCGCCCTCCTCGGCCGCATAGGCGCGCCCGGTCAACATCATGTCCGCCATGCGGGCGACCCCGATGAGCCTGGGCAGGCGCACCGACCCTCCGCCGCCGACGAAAATGCCGCGCTGGCCCTCGGGCAAGGCGTAAAAGGCGGAAGGCTCGGAGACGCGCACATGGGCCGCCGCGGCGAGTTCCAGCCCGCCCCCGATCACCGCGCCTTTGAGGACGGCGACGACCGGAATGGGGCCGAATTCGATCTTCTCGAAACAACGATGCCAGGCGCGCGAGTGAAAAACGCCGGCGGTCACGTCGCGCTCCGATATTTCGCTGAGGTCGAGGCCGGCCGAAAAATTCGGTCCATGGCCATGGATCACCGCGGCGCGCACATCAGGCGGGATGTTCGAGAAACACGCCTCCAGCGCCTCGATCGCTTCGTCGTTGATCGCGTTGCGCTTGGCTTGGCGGTCGAGGCCGACCACGAGGACGGCGCCGCGTCGCTCGATGGCGAGTGGTCCCCGGGTCTCGGCTTGCGACCGAGCGTCGTCGCGGGCGTTCGCCATCCCTCTCCCCCGATCCTGCTTTCGATGATAATAGTTATATACAATAACGATAATTCCCGGTCAAGCGCCAAGGCGCCGGCGCGATCTCGCCGGTCACGGCTCCGACGACGACGAGGGGCCGTTTCTCGTTGAAACACAACTATCGTAGGGCTATCGAAACCGCGCGCCGTCTGATGATCTGAGCGCGACGTCCCAGCGACGCGGTCGGCGGGAGCGACGACGTTCGCCGCGGGAAACGACGGAAGGGAGGACGGGTTTGGGCTTGCCGCCTAAGCGCGCGAACGCCGACGACACCTTCGCCAAGCTGCTGCGGATGCATGCGCGGGTGCGAGGGGGACGTCCGGCCTTTCGTCTTAAGGATTTCGGGATTTGGCAGACTTGGACGTGGGCCCAAGTCTACGCGGAAACTCGTGCGCTCGCGCAGGGCCTCGACGCCATGGGCTTGCGAAAAGGCGATCGAATCGCCGTCGTCGGCGCCAACCGCCCGCGCCTCTACTGGACCATCACGGCCGCCCAGATGCTCGGCGCCGTTCCCGTCCCGGTCTATGCGGATTCGGTCGCCGACGAAATGGCCGCCGTGCTCGACCACGCCGGGGCGAAATTCATCGCCGCGCAAGATCAGGAGCAGGTCGACAAAATATTCTCCGTCGCCTCTCGGCTGCCGAATTTGGCGCACGTCATTTATGACGAGGAGCGCGGGCTCGGCGATTACGGCGAGGCGCGACTCCATTCCTTCGACGCGGTGATGGCCGCCGGCCGCGAGGCGCTCGCGGACGCGGCCGTCGCGGCGGCGCTCGACGCGCGCATCAGCGCCGGCGACGGCAAGGACCCTTCGGTGATCCTCTACACCTCGGGCACGACGGGGCGATCCAAAGGCGTCGTGCTCAGCGGCGAGCGCTGCATCGCGGCCGCGCGGGACACGGTCGCGTTCGACAATCTGACCGATCGCGACGAAGTATTGGCCTATCTGCCGCTCGCCTGGGTCGGCGATCATTACCTCAACTACGCGCAAGGCTTCGTCGCCGGATTCTGCATGGCCTGTCCGGAGAGCGCCGACACCGCCGCGGACGATCTGCGCGAAATCGGGCCGACGTTCCATTTCGCGCCGCCGCGGGTGTTCGAGGCGCTGCTCACGCGGGTGATGATCCGCATGGAGGACGCGAGCGCGCCCAAGCGCTGGCTGTTCCGTCATTTCATGGGCGTCGCGCGGCGTTGGGGCGAAAGCATCGCCAACGGGCGGAGCGTGCCGTGGCGCGCGCGCTTGCACTATGCGCTCGGCGAAGCGCTGATCTATGGCCCGCTGAAGAACGTCCTCGGCTTCACCAAGATACGCGTGGCCTACACCGCGGGCGAGGCGATCGGCGCGGACCTGTTCGCGTTCTATCGCTCGCTCGGCCTCAACCTCAAACAGCTCTATGGCCAGACCGAGGCCTTTCTCTACGTGACCGTCCAGGCCGACGGCGCCGTTCGCTCCGATACGGTCGGACCGCCCGCGCCGCACGTCGAGCTGCGCATCGCCGAGGACGGCGAGGTGCAGTTCAAGTCGCCGGGCATGTTCGTCGGCTATTTCCACGAGCCCGACAAGACGCGCGAGGCGGTGACCGAGGACGACTTCGTCAAGACGGGCGACGCCGGCTTCTTCGAGCCCGACGGCCAGCTCAAGATCATCGACCGCGCCAAGGACGTCGGCCGCCTCGCCGGCGGGCAGCTGTTCGCGCCCAAATACATCGAGAACAAGCTCAAGTTCTTCTCCGATATCCGCGAGGCGGTCGCCATCGGCGACGGCCGCGACTTTGTCGCCGTCATGCTCAACATCGAATTGGCGTCGGTCGGCAATTGGGCCGAGCGCAACAACGTTGGCTACGCCTCCTATCAGGAACTCGCCGGCCACCCGCGCGTCGCCGAGTTGATCGCCAGACACGTCGACGCGGTCAATCGCGCGCTGGCGAGCGAACCGGTGATGGCGGGCGCGCAGATCAAGCGGTTCCTCATTCTGCCCAAGGAGCTCGACGCCGACGACGGCGAGCTGACGCGCACGCAGAAGGTGCGCCGCGGGTTCATCGCCGAGCGCTACGCGCCGCTGGTCGAAGGCCTTTACGACGGCTCCGCCGAGGCGGCGATCTCGGCCGAGATAACCTATGAGGACGGCCGCAAGGGCAAGCTCGTCGGCTCGTCCAAGATCATCGACATGCCGATCCATCCGTCGACGACGCGGAGCCGCGCCGCATGAACGGGAAGCACGCGACTGCGGACGGCGAGGCGCTTCTTTCCCTCGAGAACGTTTCGCTCTCGTTCGGCGGGGTGAAGGCCATTGCCGACGTCTCCTTCGACATTCGAAAAGGGGAAATCCGCGCCATCATCGGCCCCAACGGCGCCGGCAAGACCTCGATGCTCAACGTCATCAACGGCTTCTACCAGCCTCAGACCGGCCGCATCCTGTTTCGCGGCCAGGCGCGCTCGCGAATGCGCCCTTACGAAGCGGCGAGCCAGGGCATCGCCCGGACGTTTCAGAACGTCGCGTTGTTCAAGGGCATGACGACGCTCGACAACATCATGACGGGTCGCAATCTGCGCATGAAGAAAGGCCTGTTCTGGCAGGCCCTTCGCCACGGCCCGGCGCTCGACGAGGAGATCGCGCATCGCCGGGTTTGCGAGGAGATCATCGATTTTCTCGAAATCGAGCATATCCGCAAGACGCCGGTCGGCGCCCTGCCCTATGGCCTGCAAAAACGGGTGGAACTCGGCCGCGCGCTGGCGATGGAGCCGGAGTTGCTGCTGCTCGACGAGCCGATGGCCGGGATGAATCTCGAGGAAAAGGAAGACATGAGCCGCTTCATCGTCGAGGCGAACCGCCATTTGGGCGCGACGATCGCGCTGATCGAACACGATATCGGCGTGGTGATGGATTTGTCGACGCGCGTCGTCGTGCTCGAATACGGACGCAAGATCGCCGACGACGTCCCCGACGTCGTCAAGGCCGATCGGAAAGTGATCGACGCCTATCTCGGCGTGGCGCATTGAGGCAGGGACGATGAAAGGGCCTGTGCGATGAACCTCCTGCACGCGATCTTCCTCGATCCCTTCGCGCAGATGATCTCGGCGCCGGACCTGCTCGTCCAGACGATCTGGGAGGGTTTCGTCGGCGGCGTGCTCTATGCGCTGATCGCGCTCGGCTTCGTGCTCATCTACAAGGCCTCGGGCGTCTTCAATTTCGCGCAGGGCATCATGATGGTGTTCGCGGCGCTGACGCTGGTCGGGCTGCACGAGAAGGGCGTTCCCGCGTGGCTCGCGTTGCTGCTGACGATCGCGGTCATGTACGTCCTCGCGCTCGGCATCGAGCGGCTGGTGCTGCGCCCGCTCGTCAACCAGCCGGACATCATGCTCCTGATGGCGACGTTCGGGATCACCTATTTCCTGATCGGCTTCGGCGAACTGGTGTTCGGCGGCAACCCGAAATCGATGATCACGCAGGAGCTGTTTCTGCCGAGCGGCGCGCTCGACTTGACGATTCTCGGCGGGTCCGTCACGCTGCAAAAGCTGGATATCGCCGCGGCGGCGATCGCCATCGTCATGGTCGCCGCGCTCGGCCTGTTTTTCCAGAAGACGCGCATCGGCCGCGCCTTGCGCGCGGTCGCCGACGATCATCAGGCGGCGCTGTCGGTCGGCATTTCGCTCAATCAGATCTGGGTCGTCGTCTGGTTCGCCGCCGGCGTGGTGGCGCTGGCGACCGGCATCATGTGGGGCGCGCGCTCGGAAGTCTCCTTCGCGCTGCAAGTGGTCGCGCTGAAGGCGCTGCCCGTGCTGATCCTCGGCGGCCTGACCTCCATTCCCGGCGCGATCGTCGGCGGCCTCATCATCGGGATCGGCGAAAAGCTCGGCGAATTCTACTGGGGCCCGCTGATGGGCGGCGGCATCGAAAGTTGGCTCGCCTATTTCATCGCGCTGGCCTTCCTGCTGTTCCGGCCGCAAGGCCTGTTCGGCGAGCGCATCATCGAGAGGATTTAGAGCGGGATGACTTCCAGACGATCCATATCAGTCGTCATTGCGAGCGACAGCCGGACGAATGCTCCGCATTCGCCTTGGGAAGCAATCCAGACTAAGCCGCCGCCGCAAACCCCAAGTCTGGATTGCTTCGCTTTGCTCGCAATGACGGGGGAGGCAAAATAACGTGTTCTACCGCGAGGCCGGACAATTCAAGACGACTTACGCCGCCGACATGGCGATCTTTCCGATTCGTCAGGACCGGATCGGCGTCGCGTTGATTCTGGCGGTCGCCTTCGTCGTCATTCCCGCCACCGGCGATCAGTTCGTGCTGAACACGATGATGATCCCCTTCCTCGTCTTTTCGCTCGCCGCGATCGGCCTCAACATTCTCACCGGCTACACCGGTCTTCTGTCGCTCGGTTCGGCGGGCTTCATGGGCGTGGGCGCCTATGCCTGCTATAAGCTCGAGACCCTGTTTCCGCAGGTCAATATTCTCATCTGGATTCTCGCCTCGGGATTCGTGTCGAGCGCGGTCGGCGTGGTGTTCGGCCTGCCCAGCCTGCGCATCAAGGGCTTTTATCTCGCCGTCGCCACGCTGGCGGCGCAATTCTTTCTCGAATGGTGCTTCGCGCGCGTCCCGTGGCTCTACAACAACAACGACTCCGGCGCGATCGAGGTCGAAACGCACACGCTGTTCGGTCTGGCCGTGACAGGGCCCAACGCAACCCCGGTCACGCGCTATTACGTGGCGCTGACCATCGTCGCCGTCATGGCCTGGATCGCCTCGAACATCGTGCATGGGCGAATCGGGCGGATGTGGATGGCGGTGCGGGACATGGACATCGCGGCCGAACTGATCGGCATCCGGCTGTTGCGCGCGAAATTGCTCGCCTTCGCGGTGTCGTCGTTCTACATCGGCGTCGCCGGAGCGATGATGGTCTTTCTCTGGCTCGGCGCGGCCGAACCGGAGGCGTTCAACATCGACTTGTCGTTCCAATTGCTGTTCATGGTGGTGATCGGCGGTCTCGGCTCGATCGTCGGGGCGTTTTTCGGCGCGACGATCATCCATCTCCTGCCCATCGCGCTGCGCGCGCTGCCCTCGATGATCGGCCTCAATATCGCGTCCGCGACGATTGACCATTTGACCTTCATCGTCACCGGCGCTTTGATCATCCTATTCCTAATCGTCGAGCCGAACGGTCTCGCCCGGCTCTGGCGAACGGCCAAGCAAAAGCTCCGCGTCTGGCCGTTCCCTTATTAGAGCGAGCGAAACGGGTTCAATTTGTCAGGAGGAAGCACCATGAAGAAAACCTACGCTTTGAGGGGACTCGGCTGCGCCCTCGCGCTGGCGCTCGCCGCGCCGGCGGCCACCAGCGCCCTCGCCGACGATTCGATCTACGTGCCGCTCTTCACCTATCGCACCGGACCGTTCGCCGGCTCGGGCACGCCGATCGCCGACGGCATGCACGATTACCTCGCCATGCTCAACGCGCGCGACGGCGGCATCGGCGGCGTCAAGCTCGACATCGAGGAATGCGAAACCGGTTACGACACCAAGAAGGGTTTGGAATGCTACGACTCGGTCAAGCCTAAGAACCCGGTCATCGTCAATCCCTGGTCGACCGGCATCACCTTGTCGCTGATCCCCAAGGCCTCGGTCGACAAGATCCCGATCCTGTCGATGGCCTATGGCCTTTCGGCCTCCGCCAAGGGCGACGTGTTTCCCTGGATTTTCAATCCGCCCGCGACCTATTGGGACGGCGCGTCGGAAATCCTCAAATATGTCGGCGGCGGATCGATCGACGCGCTCAAGGGCAAGACGATCGGCTATCTCTATTTCGACGCCGGTTTCGGCAGGGAGCCGATCCCGCTGTTTCAATCGCTCGCCAAGGACACGCCCTTCAATCTGAAGCTCTATCCCGTCGCGCCCGCGGACATGCAGAACCAGTCGGCCAACTGGCTCGACATCCGTCGCGACAAGCCCGACTTTCTCGTGATGTACGGCTGGGGCGCGATGAACCCCACCGCGATCAAGGAAGCGGTCAAGGCGGGCTTCCCGATGGACAAATTCGTCTCGATCTGGTGGCCCGGCGATAATGACGCAGCCTCCGCGGGCGATGGCGCCAAGGGCTTCAAGGAGCTCAATTGGCATGCGACCGGGACCGACTTTCAAGCTCTGCGCGACATCAGGAAGCTCGTCATCGACGCGGGCAAGAGCCAGACCCCGACTGCGGAATTCGGTCAGGTTCTCTACGACCGCGGCGTCTACAATTCGGTGCTGATCGCCGAAGGCATCGCCGAAGCGCAGAAGATCACCGGCAAGAAGGTCGTCACCGGCGAGGACGTGCGCCGTGGACTCGAAAACCTCGATCTCGACGCCGCGCGCTTCAAGGTGTTGGGCCTCGAGGGCTTCGCGGCGCCGTTCAAGCTGACCTGCGCCGACCACAACAGCCACAGCGCGACCTTCGTCCAGCAGTGGGACGGCGCGAAATGGGTGAAGATCAGCGATCCGATCGCGCCGGCGACCGACAAGGTGCAGCCGCTTCTCGACGAAGCCGCCAAGGCCTATGCCGAGAAGAACGCGGGTTGGCCGGCCCGCAGCGAGCCGTGCGACAACAAGTCGTGAGAGGGCGATCGAGCGTCCCCCTCTCCCCGCTTTGCGGGGAGAGGGCAGGGGTGAGGGGCTTGGTCATTGGCCGCGCCGTCGCCCCTCATCCTAACCTTCTCCCCGTGAACGGGGAGAAGGGACACGGCCTTGCCTCGAGACGCGCTCGCGAAGGAACCGCGCCGTGAAGGACGCCTCCGCCCCGATCCTCGACGTCGCGAACATCGAGGTCATCTACAACAGCGTCATTCTCGTGTTGAAAGGCGTTTCGCTCAACGTGCCCAAGGGGGGGATCGTCGCGTTGCTGGGCGCCAACGGCGCCGGCAAGACCACCACGCTGAAGGCGATCTCCAACCTGCTGCGAGCCGAACGCGGCGAGGTCACCAAGGGCGCGATCCGCTTCAAGGGCGAGAGGGTCGATCAATCGTCGCCCAACGAACTCGTGCGCCGCGGCGCCATCCAGGTCATGGAGGGGCGCCATTGCTTCGGCCATCTCACCATCGAAGAGAATTTGCTCACCGGCGCGTTCACGCGGCGCGACGGACGCGCCGCGATCGCTCGCGATCTCGAGGCGATCTATAATTATTTCCCGCGCCTGAAACAGCGCCGCGGGGCGCAGGCTGGCTACACCTCGGGCGGGGAACAGCAGATGTGCGCGATCGGGCGCGCGATGATGTCGAAACCCGAGTTGATCCTGCTCGACGAGCCTTCGATGGGCTTGGCGCCGCAAGTGGTCGAGGAGATTTTCGAGATCGTGCGCGATCTCAACGCGCGGGAAAAGGTCTCCTTTCTGCTCGCCGAGCAAAACACCAATATCGCGCTGCGTTACGCCGGATTCGGCTATATCCTGGAAAACGGCCGGGTAGTGCTCGACGGCGAAGCGAGCGCGCTGCGCGGCAACGAAGACGTGCGCGAATTCTACCTTGGGGTCGGCGGCGCCGATCGCCGCTCCTTTCGCGACGTGAAGAGCTACCGGCGCCGCAAACGGTGGCTGGCGTGACGGGTTCGAAGTCTCCCTCTCCCAGCTTTCGCGCGGAGAGGGGACAAGTTCGATCGAGGAGAGCGTGACGATGTCCGACGAATCGGCGGCCATGGCCGCGCTGCGCGAAGCCTTGACGGCGCTGCGGGCGCAAAGCGCGGCGCTCGCCAAGCAGCTCGAAGGCGTCGAGATCGGCGCGCTGCGCAGCCCAGCCGATCTTTCCCGCATTCCCGTGTTGCGCAAGTCCGAACTCGCCGCGATGCAACGCGCCGCGCCGCCTTTCGGCGGCGTCGCGGCGACGGCGCCGGGCCGCTTCAAGCGCCTGTTCGCTTCGCCCGGACCAATCTTCGAGCCGCAGGATTACGGCGACGACTATTGGGGCGCGGCGACGGCGCTCGCCGCCGCCGGCCTCGCGGCGAGCGAAATCGTCGTCAATTGCTTCTCCTACCATCTCACCCCCGGCGGCTTCATCATGGAGAGCGGCGCGCACGCGCTTGGCTGCGCCGTGATCCCGGCCGGACCCGGCAACACCGAACAGACGTTGCAGGCGATCGCCCATCTTAAGCCCACGACTTATTGCGGCCCGCCGGATTTTCTCAAGATCCTGCTCGACAAGGCGGGCGAGGCCGGGCTCGACGTCTCCTCGATCCGCAAGGCGCTGGTTTCCGGCGCGGCGCTCCCCTCGAGCCTGCGCGCCGAATTGGAGCGGCGCGGCGTCAAGACGCGGCAGGCCTACGCCACCGCCGAACTCGGCGTGATCGCCTACGAGACGGACGCCGCGGACGGCTCGGCGGCGCCGGGCCTGGTGGTCAGCGACGCGGTCCTCCTCGAAATCGTGACGCCGGGCGCGGGCGATCCCATCGCCGAAGGCAAGGTCGGCGAGGTCGTGGTCACCCGCCTGAGCGCCAACTATCCCCTGTTGCGCTTCGCCACCGGCGACCTCTCGGCCTTCCTGCCCGCTTCGTCCGGCGACGCGCGCGCGCGTATCAAGGGCTGGATGGGGCGCGCCGATCAGACGACCAAGATCAAGGGCCTGTTCGTGCACCCCTCGCAGGTGGTCGAAGTCGGCAAACGTCATCCCGAGCTCGGCGTCCTGCGGCTGATCGTTCGCCGCGAAGGCGAGCAGGACGCAATGATCCTCGCCGCCGAGGCCTCGAGCCCGCGAGCGGGCCTGGCGCAAGAAGTCGCGGCGACGCTGCAGAGCGTGACCAAGATGCGCGGCGCCGTGGAATTCGTCGCCCCCGGCGCCCTGCCCAACGACGGCAAGGTCATCGCCGACGAACGGCCGACGCAATAGGCCGGCGGCGCGACGCGATCTCCTATGCCGCTTTGCTCTTCGCCCGCGCCGGCCGCCCCGCCTTCGCCGGCGCCGCCTTCTCGTCGAACAGCTCGGCGAGCTTCTCCGTCATCGCGCCGCCGAGCTCCTCGGCGTCGACGATCGTCACGGCGCGGCGATAATAGCGGGTGACGTCGTGGCCGATGCCGATGGCGATCAGCTCCACCGGCGAACGCGTCTCGATCTCCTCGATGACATAACGCAGATGGCGCTCGAGATAATTGCCGGAATTGACCGAAAGCGTCGAATCGTCGACCGGCGCGCCGTCGGAAATCATCATCAGAATCTTGCGCTGCTCGGCGCGCCCGAGCAGGCGTTGATGCGCCCAATCGAGCGCCTCGCCGTCGATGTTCTCCTTGAGCAAGCCCTCGCGCATCATCAGGCCGAGGTTCTTGCGAGCGCGCCGCCACGGCGCGTCGGCGCTCTTGTAGATGAGATGGCGCAGATCGTTCAGTCGGCCGGGATTGGCCGGCTTGCCCGCCTGCAGCCAAGCCTCGCGCGACTGGCCGCCCTTCCACGCTCGGGTGGTGAAGCCGAGAATCTCGACCTTGACGCCGCAGCGCTCCAGCGTGCGCGCCAGGATGTCGGCGCAGGTCGCCGCGACCGTGATCGGGCGACCGCGCATCGAGCCGGAATTGTCGATCAGCAGCGTCACCACGGTGTCGCGGAAGTCCATGTCCTTCTCGCGCTTGAAGGAGAGAGGCTGTTGCGAATCGATGACGACGCGCGGCAGGCGCGCCGTGTCGAGGATGCCCTCTTCGAGATCGAACTCCCAGGAGCGGTTCTGCTGCGCCATCAGCCGGCGCTGCAACCGGTTGGCGAGGCGCGAGACGACGCTGGAGAGGTTCTGCAGCTGCTTGTCGAGATAGTCGCGCAGACGCTGCAATTCGTCGGGCTCGCAAAGATCCTCGGCGTTGACCACCTCGTCGAATTTCGTCGTATAGGCCTTGTAGTCGGGCCCGCGCCGCTCGGCGCCCGACGAGGGCGACGGCCGGTTCTCGGCCGCCTCTTCGGATTCGCCGGCCTCGGCTTCATCAGGAAATTCGGCCGAGGGCGCGTCGGCGGCCTCCATCGCGCCCTCTTCGAGCTCGTCGGCGGACTCGTCCGACGTCTCCATCTCCATCGCGTCCTTGGATTCCTGGTCCTCGCCCTCGCCTTCGCCCTGATCGGCGTTCTCGGGCGGCGCGTTCTCCTCGGAGGTCTCCTCGTTCTCGTCGGCGTCGGCCTCCGATTCGCTGGCCATGTCGAGCGAGGCGAGCAGCCGATGCACGGACTTGGCGAAGGCGCGCTGGTCGAGAATCGCGGGATCGAGCTTGTCGAGCTCGGCGCCCGCCTTGGATTCGACGTAGGGGCGCCACAGCTCCACCAGCCGCTGAGCGCCCGCCGGCGGCTTGAGGCCGGTCAGCCTTTCCCGCACCAGCATCGCGACCGCGTCCTCCAGCGGCGCCTCGTCGCGATCGCGCGCCTCGGCGAAGGGGCTGCGATGATAGCGGTCGTCGAGCATCGCCGTGAGATTCGAGGCGACGCCCTCCATGCGCCGCGCGCCGATCGCCTCGACGCGCGCCTGCTCGACCGAGTCGAACAGCGCGCGCGCCGCCGGATTGAGCGGCGCATAGCGCCGGTGGACCGTCTCGTTGTGGCAGGCCAGGCGCAGCGCCATCGAATCGGCGAGGCCGCGCAGGATCGCCGCCTCACGCGGATTGGGCTTGCGCGGCGGTTCGGGCAGGCGCGCCCGCGCGCCCTCGGGGCCGGTGACGAGGGCGGGCTTGTCGGCGGTGAAGGCGATCTCCAGCTCGGGATGGCGGGCCATCGCGCGCGTGCACGAGGCAAGCGCGCGCTTGAACGGCTCGTTCGGCGCTTCCGCCTTGCCGGCGGGCCTGCGGTTGCTGCTGGGTTTGACGTCGACCGTCGCCATCGAGGGCGCCCTATTTCAGGTGAGCGCGACGTTCAACGCGCTTTCCGGCAATTCCTGGCCGAAGCAGCGCTGATAGAATTCGGCCACCAGCGTGCGCTCGAGCTCGTCGCATTTGTTGAGGAAGGTCAGGCGGAAGGCGAAGCCGACGTTCTTGAAGATTTCGGCGTTCTCCGCCCAGGTGATCACCGTGCGCGGGCTCATCACCGTCGACAGGTCGCCGTTGATGAAGGCGTTGCGCGTGAGATCGGCGACGCGCACCATCTTGTTGACGATATCGCGGCCCTCCTTGCCCGTGCGGTAGTGCGGCGCCTTGGCGAGCACGATTTCGACTTCCTTGTCGTGCGGGAGATAGTTGAGCGTCGCGACGATCGACCAGCGGTCCATTTGCCCCTGATTGATCTGCTGCGTGCCGTGATAGAGCCCCGACGTGTCGCCGAGCCCGATCGTGTTGGCGGTGGCGAACAGCCGGAACCCCGGGTGCGGGCGGATGACGCGGCGCTGATCGAGCAGCGTCAGCCGGCCCGAGACTTCGAGCACGCGCTGGATGACGAACATCACGTCGGGGCGGCCGGCGTCATATTCGTCGAAACACAGGGCGATATTGTTCTGCAGCGCCCAGGGCAGGATGCCGTCGCGAAATTCGGTGATCTGCTTGCCGTCCTTCAGCACGATCGCGTCCTTGCCGACGAGATCGATGCGCGAGACGTGGCTATCGAGATTGATGCGCACCAGCGGCCAGTTCAGCCGGGCGGCGACCTGTTCGATGTGCGTCGACTTGCCGGTGCCGTGATAGCCGGCGATCATCACGCGGCGATTGAAGGCGAAGCCGGCGAGGATCGCCAGCGTCGTGTCGCGATCGAAGAGATAGTCGGGATCGAGATCCGGCACATGCTCGTCGACGCCCGAATAGGCCGGCGCTTCCATGTCCGAATCGATGTTGAACACTTTTCGCACGGAAATTCGTCTGTCCGGCGCCCCGGCGACGATTGGCGGCGTTTCGATCGGCGACGGCGTATTCGCGGCTTTCATCTGTCCTCCATGCCCCGCCGCCCAAGCGGCGGCGCGACGTTCCTATATCGACCATTTCGTCCCCGACGACAGGCCAGCCGCGAACTCGCGTTTTCGCGAATTCCAGCGCGGGGGCCTCCGAGCGGCTTTCAAACCAGCTTGTTCGCCCTCAGGTAATTATAGGCCTGAATGATTTCGCGCAATTTGTCTTCGGACGAGCGGTCGCCGCCGTTGGCGTCGGGGTGATGGCGCTTGACCAGCTCCTTATAGCGCGCCTTGATCTTGATCTCGGTCGCGTTGGCGTCGAGTTCGAGCGTGAACAGCGCTTTCAGCGCGAGCGCGTTGTAACGAGGCGCCTGCGCCGCGTCGCCGGTCCGCCGGGCGCCGCGCCGGCGCATCGAGCGCGCCTCCGCAAAGACGGTCTCGTCGACGTGCTGGGCGCCCTGCGCGCCGCCGCGCGGACCCATTTTCCAGGTCGGCCGGTGGCCGATCGTCTCCGCCTGGCGAAACTTGGCGAGCGATTCGTCGTCCATCCCGCGAAAATAGTCGTAAGTGGCGTTATATTCCCGGACATGGTCCATGCAGAAACAGAAATATTCGTTCTCGCGGTCGCGCCCTTTGGGCGCGCGGAATACGCCCTCGGCCGTGCAGCCGGGAAAGCTGCAAGGGGTGGCCGGGGTCGGCTCGGCGGGTTTGCGGGTGGGTTTGACCCGTATCCGATCGAAAAGTCGCGAATTGAGATCCATAGGGAAACCTTAGGCGCCGACTCGCCGGCCGGCAAGCATCGAGTTGCGCAACGCCTCATTTTGGCGCCAAGCCGATAAGAACCCGTGACCAAAACGCCACGCACGGGCCTGTCTTTGACAAGTCGCGCGCCTCGGGGCAAGTCGCGCGGCCAAATCACTAGGGAACCGACCTCCATGACCATGAAAGAACGGATCGCCGCCAAATTGACGCAGGGCCTGCACCCGTCAACCCTCGATATCGTCGACGAATCGGATCGCCACCAGGGCCATGCGGGCGCGCGCGAGGGCGGTGAAACTCATTACCGCGCTTATATCGTCAGCGAAAGCTTCGCCGGCAAGGGCCGAGTGGAGCGTCATCGCATTGTTTACGCCCTGCTCGCCGACGAATTCGCGGCCGGCGTCCACGCCCTCGCGTTGCGGACGCGGGCGCCCGGCGAGGCATGAGCGAAACGCGCCCGGCGCCGGGATTCGGACCTTACGCTTTCGAACTCACCGAGGACGAGGCGCGCATCGCCGCGGCGCGCTCGGGCCTGCGACGGGCGCTCGCGGGGCGGCTGACGTCAGCTCATTTCGCGCCGCTCGCCGTCTTCGTTCTGGCGATCGCCTTCATCGCGATTCTTGCGCTGACCGGGCTCGTCGGCCGGCGCCACGGCGAGATCGCGCTGTTGCTGGCGACGGGCGCCTTCATGGTCCAGCGCATGACCACGCGCAGGCGGTTCGCCGCCGCGCGGCGCGCCAGCCTCGCCGAAATTGAGGCGATGCGCGGCGCGGGGCGCCTCGTCCTGAGCGTCGACGAGACGGGCCTCGCCCTCGCCGGCGCGGCGCCCCTGGCGCGCTGGAATTTCGCCGATTGCCTCGAGGCCGAGGACGCCGGCGGCCTCATCTATCTCTGGCCGCGCTCGGGCCCGCCGGCGATCGTGCCGACCCGCGTCTTCGCCAGCGCCGAAGGCCCCGCGCGGCTCGTCGAATTCTTGCGCGCGCGCCTGCCGCGTCGCCTTGCCCTACCCCCTGCCGGTCGTTAGAACGCTTCGTCAGGCGCCAGGGAGTCGGGAGTCGATGCGTATCGCAATGGTGGGCGCCGGCTACGTCGGCCTGGTCTCGGGCGCGTGCTTCGCCGATTTCGGCCACGAGGTCGTCTGCGTCGACAAAGACGCCGCCAAGATCGCCGCCTTGCGCGAAGGCCAGGCGCCGATTTACGAGCCCGGCCTCAGCGAGCTCGTCGTCGCCAACCAGCGCGCCGGCCGGCTTTTCTTCACCGCCGACATCGCAGAGGCTATGCGCGGCGCGAAGGCGGTGTTCATCGCGGTGGGCACGCCGACGCTTCCCGGCGACGGCGGAGCCGACATGCGCTACGTCTTTCAGGCGGCGCGCGAGATCGCCGACGTCATCGATTCCTTCGTCGTCGTCGTCAACAAGTCCACCTCGCCGATCGGCACCTGCGACGAAGTCGAGCGGCTGATCGGCGAACGCGCGCCCAAAGACCGTTTCGTCGTGGTCTCGAACCCGGAGTTCCTGCGCGAGGGCGCCGCGATCGACGATTTCAAACAGCCCGATCGCGTGGTTATCGGCGTCGAGGACGAGGCGGCGCGCCTCGTCATGCGCGAAATCTACCGGCCGCTCGAGCGCAACGGCAGCCCGATCGTCTATACGACCCGGCGAACCTCTGAGCTGATCAAATACGCCGCCAACGTCTATCTCGCGATGAAGGTCACTTTCATCAACGAGATCGCCGATCTGTGCGAAAAGGTCGGCGGCGACGTGCTCGACGTGGCGCACGGCATCGGCCTGGACAAGCGCATCGGCCGCAAGTTTCTCAATCCCGGCCCCGGCTTCGGCGGCTCGTGCTTTCCCAAGGACACGTTGGCGCTGACGAAAATCGCCGCCGACGCGCGCTCGCCGATGCGCCTCGTGGAAACGCTGGTCGACGTCAACGAGAAGCGCAAGGTCGCGATGGCGCACAAGATCATCAAGGCGTGCGGCGGCTCGGTCGCCGGCAAGACGATCGCGACGCTCGGCCTGACCTACAAGCCGAACACCGACGACATGCGCGACGCCCCCAGCCTCGTCATCGTCCCGATCCTGCAAGCCCATGGCGCGCGGATCGTCGCCTTCGACCCGGAAGGCGCCAAGTCGGCCGAGGCGCTGCTGCCCGGCGTCGAATTCGCCAGCGGCCCTTACGCCTGCCTCGAAGGGGCGGACGCCCTCGTCGTCATCACCGAATGGGACGCGTTTCGCGCGCTCGATCTCGCGCGCGTCAAGGCCGCCATGCGCGACCCCGTGGTCGTCGACCTGCGCAACGTCTATTCCATGGAAACGATGAGCGCGCTCGGCTTCCGCTACGAGGGCGTCGGGCGAGGGGCGGGGGCGTAATGCCAATTCCGAGGACTTGCAACCGCCGTCTTGCCCGGCTTCGAGCTTCGCGGATGGCCGGGACAACAAGCCCGGCACTGACGTGTCATTGAGTCCGGCCGTTGGTATAAGTTCGCCAAGGCTTTCGTGCGCCGTGTCGAATGTGCACGACCCACACCTCATCGGCCTCGACGATCCAGTATACGAGATAGGGATATCCGCCGACCGGCAGTCCGCGCGTCGCGCCTCTTCCCGTTGCGTGACCCACGTTCGGATGCTGTCCGATGGCATCGATCGCGCGCTTGATCGCGAGCTTCACATTGCGGGCGCCTCGAGGACTTCGCTCGTCGAGGTATTCCAGGATTTTCGCGAGGTCGTCTCGCGCGCGCCGCGAATAGCGGACGATCATAGTCCGTGACGTTTCCAGAGCGCGGCGATGTCCGCGTCGGACGCGAACTCTCCGCGCCCCGCTTGCGCCAGGCCTTCGTCGATGGCCGCGGCGGTTTCTTCGTCGAGAGGGATCGGCGCATTGCGCGTCTCGATCGCCCACAGCAGCATTTCCGCCGCCTCGTCCTGATCCGCATCGGGCAGTTTGCGGACTTTTTCAATCGCCTGATCGAGAAGCTTGGTCATGTATTCATGCTATCATGACAGTTGCGGCGAGGACAAACCTCGGCGCGGAACGCCATTTGACTTCCCGCGCCCGCGCTCGTAAAAGCGCCGCCTATCTTCGTCAGGTCTTTTACCTCGTCGATCAGCCGTCTGTCCCCCTGAGGCCAGCGGTCGCCGTCCGGCAGCGCGTCGCGCCCCCGGGCGCGTTCGGCGTTGTCTCGGGGCTGACGAGCCATTTGGAGCGAACCCATGTTCGAGAGCCTTTCGGAAAAGCTCTCCGGCATATTGGATAAACTGACCGGCCGCGGCGCCCTCTCCGAGGAAGACGTCAACGCCGCGATGCGCGAAGTGCGCCGCGCGCTGCTGGAGGCGGACGTGGCGCTCGAGGTCGTGCGCTCCTTCATCGACCGCACGCGCGCCAAGGCGATCGGCGCGGCGGTGATCAAGTCGGTCAAGCCCGGCCAGATGGTCGTGAAGATCGTCCATGATTCGCTGGTCGAGACGTTAGGGGGCGAATCCCAGGCGATCGATCTCAACGCGCCGGCGCCGGTGGCGATCATGCTGGTCGGCCTGCAGGGCGCCGGCAAGACGACGACCGCCGCCAAGATCGCCAAGCGCCTGACCGAGCGCAACAAGGCCAAGGTTCTCATGGCCTCGCTCGACGTCAAGCGTCCGGCCGCCCAGGAGCAGCTCGCGGTGCTCGGCCGGCAGGTCGGCGTCGACACCTTGCCGATCGTTCCGGGCCAGGACCCGGTGGCGATCGCGCGCCGCGCCGAAAGCGTCGCGCGGCTGCAGGGCTACGACGTGGTGCTGCTCGACACGGCGGGCCGCACCCATATCGACGAGCCGCTGATGGCCGAGATGGCGGCGATCCGCGACGCCGCCAAGCCGCATGAGATCCTGCTCGTCGCCGACGCGCTCACCGGCCAGGACGCGGTCAATCTCGCCAAGAATTTTAACGAGCGCGTCGGCGTCACCGGCATCGTGCTGACGCGCGTCGACGGCGATGGGCGCGGCGGCGCGGCGCTGTCGATGCGCGCGGTCACGGGCAAGCCGATCAAGCTCCTCGGCGTCGGCGAAAAGATGGACGCGCTGGAGGATTTCCATCCCCAGCGCCTCGCCGACCGCATTCTCGGCATGGGCGACATCGTCAGCCTCGTCGAGAAGGCGGCCGAGACGATCGACGCGGCGCAGGCGGCCAAGATGGCCGAGAAGATGCGCAAGGGCGTCTTCGACCTCAGCGATCTCTCGGAACAGCTCGCGCAGATCGAAAAGTTGGGGGGCATGGGCGGCATCATGGGCATGCTGCCGGGCATGGCCAAGCTCAAGGACCAGCTCGCCTCCGCCCATTTCGACGAAAAGGCGATCAAGCGCCAGCGCGCGATCATTTCCTCGATGACGCCCAAGGAGCGGCGCAACCCCGATCTGCTCAAGGCCTCGCGCAAGAAGCGCATCGCCGCCGGCGCCGGCGTCAATGTCGAAATGGTCAACCGGCTGCTCAAGCAGCATCGCCAGATGGCCGACATGATGAAGGCGATGGGCGCCTCGTCCGGCAAGCGCGGCATGATGGGCAAGCTCGGCCAGATGATGGGCATGGGCGGCGGCATGCCCATGCCGAGTCCGGAGCAGATGGAAGCGTTGCAGAAGCAGATGGGCGGCGCCGGCGCACCGCAAGGCTTTCCGCCTGCTCCCGGCATTCCCGACGCGCCGCCTCCGGGCGCGTTCAATCTTCCCCCGCGATTTCCCGGCCTGCCGGGCGTCGGCGGCGCCAAGCTGCCGGGCCTGGGCGGCGGGTTCAATCCGTTCGGGGGGAAGAAGAAATAGCGCCCCTCGTCGCTTCGCATGTCCCCTAACCCAAGTTCGTGAGATCAACCGGAAGGAAATGAAATGTCCCTGAAAATCCGTCTCTCCCGCGGCGGCGCGAAGAAGCGCCCGTTCTATCGCATCGTCGTCGCCGACGCGCGCATGCCGCGCGACGGCCGCTTCGTCGAGAAGATCGGCACCTTCGATCCCGTCAAGCCCAAGGACGACGCCGCGCGTCTGGTGCTCGACGCCGAGAAGGCCAAGGCCTGGCTCGCCAAGGGCGCGCAGCCGACCGACCGCGTGCTGCGTCTGCTCGACAGCCTCGGCATCGCCAAGCGCGAGGCGCGCCACAATCCCGAGAAGGCTCAGCCGAAGAAGAAGGCGCAGGAGCGCGCCGCCGCGGCGGTCGCCGCCGCCGAGAAGGCCGCCGCCGCGGCCGGCTGATCGCGCAGCCGTGCCGACGCCCCCGCGTCTCGTCCTCCTCGGCGTCTTCGGCGCCGCGCAGGGCGTGCGCGGCGAAGTGCGGGTCAAGTCCTACACCGAGGATCCCAAGGCGATCGGCGCCTATGGCGCGCTGATCGACAGGGCCGGCGCGCGCGCCTTCGTCTTCGAGTCGCTGCGCGCGCTCAAGGACGACATGCTCGTCGCCCGCGTGAAGGGCGTCTCCACCCGCGAGGGCGCTGAGGCGCTGAACGGCGTCGAGATTTTCGCGCGCCGCGAGCAATTGCCGCCGCCCGCCGCGGACGAATTCTACTATGACGACCTCGTCGGCCTCGCCGCCGTGACGCGCGAAGGCTCGGCCCTCGGCCGCGTCGTCGCCCTGAGCAATTTCGGCGCGGGCGACATCTTGGAGATCGCGCCCGAGGGCGGCGGCGAGACCTTGCTGCTGCCGTTCACCCGGGCGGTCGCGGTCGAGATCGATTTCGCGCGCGGACGGATCGTGATCGAGCCGCCGCGCGAGGTCGAGGGCGAGGCGGTGGGATAGGGCGGGCGCCGCAACTCGCTTCGAGACGCTGCGGCGTTAAGTGAGCGCGCTTGGCTGCAAATCTCGCCGCCCCCTCGCCATCCCCCTATAAATAAATGATTTTTTGTCGGCCTGCCGCGATTCAGGCCCGACGAATTGCAATCGTAACCTGCCGTTTACGTCTGCCGCACAATCTAATCCTAACAGAGAGGTCTGGTCGGCCCAATGGCGAGGCGTGGCGCGGGGTGGATGTTTGCGGCGCTGAGAGCCGTCAGCGAAGCGATATTGCGCGCGACCTCCCCCGAGGAGATTTTTCAACGAGTCTGCGAGATTGCGGTCCATGACGGCGGGGCCGGCTGCGCGGGGGTTCTGCTCGCCGACGCCAACGAAGGATTGCGCCTCGTCGCGGGCGCCGGCGAGGGCCTGAACAAGCTGCGCGCCGTGAAGCTCCCGGTCGATCCGGGTTCGAGCGACGACATGGGGGCGCTCATCCCGATCGCGCGCGGCGGGTCCAGCATCGGCCTCTTCGCATTCTATCCCGGTCGTTCGGGGCGGTTCAGCGATCCGGTCATCGACCTTCTCGAGCATGTCGTGGAGAAAGTCTCGTCGGCGCTCGATAATTTCGATCGGGAGCGGGAACGAGAGCGCGTCGCCGAAGCCAACGACCGGCTGGATCGACGTTTTCGCTTATTGAACGCGACGAACAAGGCCATTCTTCAAGCTCGCAGCGTGGAAGAGATGTTCCGAACGGTCTGCGAAGCCGCGACGGGCCCAGGCAGGCTCTTGGGCGCCTCGGTGGCCTTGCACGATCCCAATTCCCAGTGGTTCACGCGCGTCGCCTGTTCGGGCGCGCTTGCGCATATTTATGAAACGGTGCGGATATCCGCCGATCCCAACCTCGCCGAAGGCCAGGGCGTCGCCGCGAACGCGTTCCGCACGGGCGACCCCTGCTTTATCGACGACTTTCCCAACGATCCTCGGATGGCGCCGTGGCGCTCCGAGTTGCTCGCCGCCGGCGTGACGGCCGGCGCGGTGCTGCCGCTCGTGAAAGGCGGCCGCGTCGTCGGCGTCTTTTCTTCTTTTTTCGGCGAAGATTCCGGGCCGTTGGACGAGGAGCGGGCCCAACTGACGACCCGCATCGCGGAAAACATCTCGTTCGGCATGGAGCTGTTCGAACGGCAGGAGCAGAAGGACAACGTCACGCGCATGTTCGTGGCGCTCAGCGCGACCAACGAAGCGATCATGCGCGCGCAGACGCGCGCCGAACTGTTCGAATTGGTGTGCGAAGCTGCGGTGAAGGGCGGCAACTTCACCGCCACGCTCATCGGCCTGCCGCGAGCGGGAAGCGATTTTCTTCGCATCGTCGCGGCGGCGGGGCCGACCGCGCAGAAGTCGAAAAACGCCAGACTGGCGATCAGCGCCCAACAGCCCGAAGGACGAGGGCTGTGCGGGAGGGCGTTTCGCACGGGGCGCCCGTGCATCAGCAACGACTATCTGACCGAAATCCAGGAGAACGTCCTTCTGGCGACGGTTCGCCGCGAGGGCACCCGGTCCGGCGCCGCCCTGCCGCTGCTCATCCGGGGCCAAGCGGTCGGCGTTCTCATCTTCATGTCCAGCGAGCGGGGCGCGTTTACGCCGGAGCTCGTCGAACTGCTGCAGCGGCTCGCGGACAACGTCTCGTTCGCCCTCGAGAACTTCGATCGCGCGGACGACCGTCGGCTGGCGGACGAGCAAGAGGAACGCCTGACCCGAATGTTCGCCGCCCTGAGCGCGACCAACGAAGCCATTATGCGCGCCGCGACGCGCGCGGAGCTATTCCGGTTGGTCTGCGAGGCCGCGGTGCAGGGCGGCCGGTTCACCTCCACCATAATCGCCTTTGCGGAACCGGAAAGCGATTTCCTGCGTATCGCCGCGACGGCGGGACCAAACGCGGCGCTGTCGAAGACGCTGAAATTGGCGACCACGTCCGCGCATCCCGAGGGACGCGGATTGAGCGGAACGGCGTTTCGCACGCGCCAGCCCTGCATCAGCAACGACTATCTCGCCGACCAGCGGGCCGCCGCATTTCACGACAAGGCCCGCGACAGGGGCAGCAGATCCTGCGCCGCGCTGCCCCTGCTCAGCCATGGCGAAGCGGTCGGCGTCCTGCTCTTTCTTTCCAGCGAGCTCGGCGCGTTTACGTCGGAGCTCGTCGGGCTCCTCCAGCGGCTCGCGGAGAACGTCTCTTTCGCCCTCGAGAACTTCGATCGCGCGGACGACCGTCGCCTGGCGGACGAGCAAAAGGAACGCCTCACCCGGATGTACGCCGCCTTGAGCGCGACCAACGAAGCCATTATGCGCGCCGCGACCCGCGACGAATTATTCCGGCTCGTTTGCGGGGCGGCGGTGCACGGCGGCCAGTTCGCCTCCGCCATCATCGCCTTGACCGAACCGGGAAGCGACTTCATGCGCGTCGTCGCCTGGGATGGCCCAAGGGGCGACATGCAAAGGACGGTGAGAATTGCGATCACGGACGCCTATCCCGAGGGACGTGGGTTGAGCGGAACCGCGTTCCGGACGTTGCAACCTTGCATCATCAACGACTATCTCGCCGACGAACGGGGCGCCGCCTTTCATGAGAGGGCGCGGCGCGAAGGCAACAACTCCGGCGCCGCCTTGCCGCTGCTGAGCGGCGGTCGGGCGGTCGGCGTCCTTGTCTTCATGTCGAGCGAGCGGGACGCGTTCACGCCCGAACTCGTCGAGCTTCTGGTGCGGATGACCAACAACGTTTCCTTCGCGCTCGAAAATTTCGATCGCGCCGACGAAAAGGCGCAGGCCGACGAGCGAATCAAATATCTGGCGACGCACGACGGTCTGACCGACCTTCCGAATCGGGCGACGTTCAATCAGTTGTTGCATTCTTCGATCGAGTCGGCGCGGCGGCAACATCGAAGCTTCGCGGTGCTGTTCATCGATATCGACCGATTCAAGGTCATCAACGATTCGCTCGGGCATAACGCCGGCGATGCGCTGCTGATCGAAACCGCCAACAGACTCCGTCATTGTTTGCGCGCCGGCGACGTCGTCGCCCGTCTCGGCGGCGACGAGTTCGTGATCATTCTCGAGCATGCCTCGGATCTGCGGCAAGTCGAGGCCGCCGCGCGCAGGCTGTTGTCCGTCGTTTGCGAGCCGCTCCAGCTCTGCGGACTCGAGTGCCGCGCGACCGCCAGCATCGGCATCGCGGTGTTCCCGGACGACGGCGAAGACGAGCCGACGCTGACCAAGAACGCCGACATGGCGATGTATCGCGCCAAAGAGGAGGGCAAGAACGGCTTCCGCTTCTTCGTCAAGCAGAGCAAGACGCAATCGGTCGAGCGTCTGGTGTTTGAAGCCAGACTGCGCCAGGCGCTCGAGCGCGATGAATTTTCGCTGCATTACCAGCCGAAAGTCGACGCGACGACGGAGCAAATCACCGGCGTCGAGGCGCTGCTGCGCTGGACATTGCCGGATTTGGGCGTGTTGTCGCCTATGCAGTTCATTCCGCTCGCCGAAGAGACCGGATTGATCGTTCCGATCGGACGCTGGGTGCTGAAAAGCGCTTGCGCGCAAAACATGGCCTGGCGGCGACAGGGACTGCCGCCTTTGTCGATGGCGGTCAACCTCTCTCCGCGGCAGTTCTCGGACGAGAATCTGTTGCAGGACATCGACGACGCGCTCGCCGCAAGCGGGATGCCGCCGGAGCTGCTGCAGCTCGAGATCACGGAAAGCATGGTGATGCACAACGTCGGCCGCGCGATCGAACTGCTCGACGTTATCCGCAGCCGCGGCGTGCGGCTCGCCATCGACGATTTCGGGACCGGCTATTCCTCGATGTCGCTGATGAAGAAGTTTCCGGTCGACACGATCAAGATCGACCGCTCCTTCGTTCAGGACCTGCCGCATGACGCCGAGGACCGGGCGATCGCGCAAGCGATCATCAGCATGGGAAAGGCGCTCGGCCTGACGGTCGTCGCCGAAGGCGTGGAGACCGCCGAGCAGGCGGCTTTCCTGCGCGAGCACGCCTGCGACGAAATGCAAGGCTACCTCTTCAGCAAGCCGGTTCCCGCCGAGCGCATACCGGATGTTCTTCGCGCCGCTCGCCTTTTCCGCCCCGCCGCTTCGATCGCTCGCGCGAAACGCCCGTTCGGCGCCCGGCGATCGCAAAGCGGGGAGCCCGGCCGCGGCGTCGCCTAGAGCGCGCTCCCCGGCTCGCGCGTCGCCTATCCCTTGCGAGCGAGACCGTTGGCGCGTTCCCAGGGGCTTGAGCGCGAGTCGTTGGCCGATCCTGCCCCGGAGGGCTTCCATCGCGCGCTGCGCAGCGTTGCGCCCGTATCTACGCGATCGTCGATCTCTGCTAAGCACGGCGGCGTCGGGGAAATCGAAGAGGACAAAGCCGTCCGTGTCGCACAAATCGCCCGACGCGCCCTTTGGAAAGAACCGATGTTCGCAGCCACGATCCTGACGCTGTTTCCCCAGATGTTCCCCGGCCCGCTCGGCCAAAGCCTAGCGGGCGACGCGCTCGCGCGCGGCCTTTGGTCCTTAGAGGCGCGCGACATTCGCGAGCACGGATTAGGGCGCCATCGCGCCGTCGACGACACGCCCGCCGGCGGCGGGCCGGGCATGGTGATGCGCGCCGACGTGCTCGCGGCGAGCTTAGAGGCGGCGCTCGCGCCGGACGACCCGCGCCCGCGCCTTCTCATGAGCCCGCGCGGCGCGCCGTTCACGCAAGCCCTCGCGCGCGAGTGGGCGGCGGGACCCGGCCTCCTCATGATCTGCCCGCGCTTCGAGGGCGTCGACGAGCGCATCGTCGCCGCGCGCGGATTGATCGAGGTGTCGATCGGCGATTACGTGCTTTCCGGCGGCGAGATCGCCGCGCTCGCGGTGCTCGACGCCTGCGTGCGATTGATTCCCGGCGTGATGGGCAAAACGGAATCCGGCGACCAGGAGAGCTTCGAGGCCGGCCTGCTCGAATATCCGCATTACACCCGGCCGCGCGAATGGGAGGGACGCGCCATTCCCGACGTGCTGCTCTCGGGCGATCACAAGGCGATCGCGAAATGGCGGCGCGAGGAAGCGTTGCGGATCACTGGGGAACGAAGGCCGGATTTGACGGCGGGCCGAAACCGGGATGGCGAGGCGCGCTGACGCTTTTCAGCGCGTCGGCACCGGAACTTCGCCGCGATAATCGTAGAACCCGCGCTGCGTCTTGCGCCCGAGCCAACCCGCCTCGACATATTTCACCAGCAGCGGGCACGGCCGATATTTGGAATCGGCGAGGCCTTCGTGCAGCACCTGCATCACCGACAGGCACGTGTCGAGACCGATGAAATCGGCCAGTTGCAGCGGCCCCATCGGGTGGTTGGCGCCCAGCCGCATCGCCGTGTCGATCGATTCGACCGAGCCCACGCCCTCGTAAAGCGTGTAGATCGCTTCGTTGATCATCGGCAGCAGAATGCGATTGACGATGAAAGCGGGGAAATCCTCGGACATCGTCGCGGTCTTGCCGAGCCGCGCGACGAACGCCTTGGCGGCCTCGAACGTGTCGTCCTTGGTCGCGATGCCGCGGATCAGTTCGACCAGTTGCATGCGCGCCACCGGATTCATGAAATGAATGCCGATGAAGCGCTCGGGATTGGCGGTGACGGAAGCGAGGCGGGTGATCGAAATCGACGAGGTGTTCGAAGCGACGATCGTTTCCGGTTTCAGAAACGAGCGCAGGTTGGTGAAGATCTTGCGTTTGACGTCCTCGATTTCGGACGCCGCTTCCACGACCAGATCGCAGTCGGCGAGTTCGTCGTAGGTGTCGGCGACGCCGATCCTTCCCAGCACCGCCTGCCGGCCGGCGTCGTCGAGCTGCCCCTTGGCGATCTGGCGCGACAAGAAGCCGTTGATCGTGGCGAGCGCCGCCCTGACCCGCTCCTCGGCGACGTCGTTGAGCAGAACGCTCATGCCGGCCTGCGCGCAGACCAGCGCGATTCCAGAGCCCATCTGTCCCGCGCCGATTACGCCGACTTTGTTGATCGAGAGCGCCATTCGTGTCATCCCACAGCGACAAAGCCCGCGCCCACGCGCGCGATCATAGACCAGCGTTGCGGCAGGTCCAGAGCGGACCTAGCCTCCGCGCCGAAACTTCACCGGCCGATCTTCGCCAACTCCTGGGCCAGTTCGGGCAGGGCCGTATAGAGGTCGGCGACGAGGCCGTAGTCGGCGACCTGAAAGATCGGCGCCTCCTCGTCCTTGTTGATGGCGACGATGACCTTGGAGTCCTTCATCCCCGCCAAATGCTGGATCGCCCCCGATATGCCGACCGCGATATAGAGATCGGGCGCCACCACCTTGCCGGTCTGCCCGACCTGCCAATCGTTGGGAGCATAGCCGGCGTCGACCGCGGCGCGCGAGGCGCCCATCGCGGCCCCCAGCTTGTCGGCGACCGGCTCGATATAGGTCTTGAAATTCTCCGCCTTCTGCATCGCGCGCCCGCCGGAAATGATGATCTTGGCCGAGGTCAGTTCCGGCCGGTCCGACTTGGCGAGCGCTTCGCCGGCGAAAGTCGAGACGCCGGGATCGCCCGCCGCCGCCACCGGCTCGATTCGAGCCGAGCCTCCCTCGCCCGTCGCCGGAAAGGAAGCGGTGCGCACGGTGGCGACGATCTTGGCGTCGGTCGCTTCGACCGTCTGGATCGCGTTGCCCGCGTAGATCGGCCGCTCGAACGTCGTGGGAGAGAGAACCTTGGTGATGTCGGAAACCTGCATCACGTCGAGCAAGGCGGCCGCGCGCGGCAACACGTTCTTGGAATAGGGGCTCGATGCGGCGAGGATCGCCGCATAGTCGCGCGCCAGTTCCACGATCAGCGCGGCGAGCGGTTCGGCCAGGCCGTGCTCGTAAAGCGGATCGTCGGCGACCCGCACGCGCGCCACGCCGGAAAGATTCGCCGCCCTGGCCGCCGCCTCCGCGACGTTGCGCCCGGCGACGAGAATATCGACCGGAGCGCCGAGCTGCAAAGCCGCGGTGAGCGCCCGCGCCGTCAGATCGCTCAAACGGCCGTTCGCGACTTCGCCCAGGAGAAGGGTCGTCATGTTCAGATCACTCCCGCTTCGTCGTGCAGCTTGGCGACGAGCTCCGCCACCGTCTTGACCTTCACGCCCGCCTTGCGCCCGCTCGGCTCCGCGGTCTTCAGCACCTTCACGCGCGGCGAGACGTCGACGCCGAAATCGGCCGGCGTCTTTTCGTCGATCGGCTTCTTCTTGGCCTTCATGATGTTGGGCAACGAGGCGTAGCGCGGTTCGTTGAGGCGCAAATCGGTGGTCACGATCGCGGGAAGCTTCAGTTCGACGGTCTGCATGCCGCCGTCGACTTCGCGCGTCACCGCCACCTTGCCCTCGCCGACGACGACCTTCGAGGCGAAGGTGCCCTGCGCGAGGCCCGTCAGCGCCGCCAGCATCTGCCCGGTCTGATTGCAATCGTCGTCGATCGCCTGCTTGCCCATGATCACCAGGCCCGGCTGTTCGGCGCCGACGACGCCCTTGAGCAGCTTGGCGACCGCCAGAGGCTCCACCAGGCCTTCGGTCTTGATCAGAATCCCGCGATCGGCCCCCATCGCCAGCGCGGTGCGCACGGTTTCGGCCGCCTGGGCGGGGCCGATCGAGACGACGATCACCTCGCTCGCCTTGCCCGCTTCCTTCTGGCGAAGCGCCTCCTCGACCGCGATTTCGTCGAACGGGTTCATCGACATCTTCACGTTGGCGAGCTCGACCCCCGACCCGTCCGGCTTGATGCGGATTTTCACGTTGTAATCGACCACCCGCTTCACGGGCACGAGAATCTTCATGGCGGCGAGAACCCTCTCCTGGCGTTCGGGCGGCGACCGAGACGTTGCGGCCGCAACCCCTAATCGGCGGGATTGAGCAAGTCAACGCGCGCCGGGCGGCCTTTTCCCGTTGGGCTCGCGGCCCGATCGGCGCGCGCGTTGGCAATGAAAATGCGGCCGCGCCATGCCGGCGCCAAAGGCGCGGGCCGCGAAGAGACGCGGGCGAAGGCGCAAGGTCAAGGCCGCGTCCCGCGGAACGGCTCGGATTTTCCGGCGATTCCGGGATGAGCGACGCCAAACCGCCAGCAAATTGAGGCCGCGCGGGCGGAATGGGCCGCGCCGTCCGGCGATTGACATCTCGATCTGTCTAATCCGAAGATATTCGTGCAAGCGCTCGGCGCCTTACATCGAACCGCGGCATCGGCCGGCCCGTCATCCGGCGCGGGGCGCATCTGGGAGGGTATGGGCGATGAGCGAGCTGAATGACTTGAAGACGAAATTGCAAGTCGCCGGAATTTCGCGCCGTGAGTTCATGGGCCGCGCCGCCGCGCTGGGCGCCTCGACGGCGGTGATTTCGAGCCTGCTGGCAAGCGCCGACGCGATCGCAGCGGAGACGCCCAGGAAGGGCGGATTGCTGCGGCTGGGATTGGGCGGCGGCAGCACCACCGACAGCGTCGACATCACTTCCTACAACGACTCCGTGATGATCGACGTGAGCCGCGGGCTGTTCAACGGCCTGATCGAATGGGGCGAGGACGGCAAGCCGAAACCCGACCTGGCCTCGAGCTTCGAGCCGACGAACGGCGCCAAGGATTGGATTTTCAACCTTCGCAAGGGCGTCAAGTTCTCCGACGGCAGGGAATTCACCGCCGACGACGCGGTCTATTCGCTGAACCTGCACCGCGGCGACAGCAAGTCGGGCGGCGCGGGCTCGATGAAGGCCATCGCCGACGTCCGGAAGCTCGACAAGCATCAGATCCAGATTTCGCTCGCCGCCGCCGACGCCGACCTGCCCTATGTCCTGACCGATTATCACGTCTTGATGATTCCCGACGGGTTCAAGGATTGGGCGAAGCCCGTCGGGACCGGCGCGTTCGAGCTCGAAAAATTCGATCCGGGCGTGCGAATCTCGCTCAAGAAGGTCCGCGACTTCTGGAAAGAAGGGCGCGGCCATCTCGACGCCGTGGAAGTGACCGTCATCAACGACGGCTCCGCGCGCATCAACGCTCTGATCTCGGGCCAAATCGACGCCATCAACCGCGTCGACCACAAAGCCGTGGCGATGCTCTCCAAGTCGCCCAAGGTCCAGATCGTGCGCGCGGCGGGCGGCTGGCACGCAGTGCTGGCGATGGAGGCCGACAAGCCGCCCTACGACAATCCGGATATTCGCCTGGCGCTGAAATTCGCCACCGACCGCGAGCAGATCCTGAAGGCGCTGTTCAGCGGCTACGGAACGCTCGGCAACGATCACCCGATCCCGCCCACCGATCCCTATTTCAACAACGAACTGCCGCAGCGCAAGCACGATCCCGAGCGCGCCGCGTTCCATTTCAAGAAGGCGGGGATCGCCGATCCGAAGATCCTGCTGCAGGTGTCCGACGCGGCGTTCAACGGCGCCGTCGACGAAGGCGCGCTGTTTCAGGCCAGCTGCGCCCAGGCCGGCATCAAGGTCGATCTCAAGAAGGAGCCGGCCGACGGCTTCTGGGACAATGTCTGGCTCAAGGGCGCGTTCGTCGGCAGCTATTGGGGCGGCCGCGCCGCCGCGACGCAGATGCTTTCCGTCGCTTTCGCCGCCGGCGCGCCGTGGAACGAAACCCACTGGAAGAACGACAAGTTCGAGAAGCTGCTCGCCGACGCGCGCAGCGAGACCGACGAAGCCAAGCGCAAGCCCTATATCTGGGAAATGCAGAAGATGCTGCACGACGACGGCGGCGCGATCATTCCCGTCTTCAAGGACTGGCTCGACGCGCACAGCGAAAAGGTCGGCGGCCACACGCCGCACGGCGGCTTCGACATGGACAACGGCATGATCCTGGAAAAGGCCTGGATCAAGGCGTGATCCGCGCGTCGCCGGCGTCCATGCCGCGCAAGATTTCTTATCTATCACTCGACGGAGACGCGAGGGCGGCGGCATTGTCGAGAAGCCGCAATCCCGGCTCATAGGGGTCCCACGAGCGAGCGAGGGCGGAGCGAGAGGACAGGCGTTGTGTTGAAGCTCGTGGTCCATCGGCTCGGCTTGGGCGTCCTGACGCTATTCGCCGCGTCGGTGTTGATTTTTGTCGGCACGGAGATCCTGCCGGGCGATCTCGCCTCGGCCATCCTGCAAAATTCGGCGACGCCGGAAAGCTTGGCCAAGCTGCGCCTTGACCTCGGGCTCGATCGGCCGGCGATCCTGCGATTCTTCGACTGGCTGTTCGGCGCGCTGCGCGGCGACTTCGGCCATTCGCTCGCCAACGGCCGCGACGTGTTGGAGGAAATCGCGCCGCGCTTCGCCAACACGATGTTCCTGGCCGCCTACGCGGCGATCGTCGCCGTGCCGCTGGCCGTCGGTCTGGGGCTTCTGGCGGCGATCCGGCAAGGCGGCGTCTTCGATCGTCTGATTAATCTTTTCACGCTGATGACGATTTCGGTGCCGGAATATTTCCTGGCCTATCTCCTCATCAAGTTCGTCGCCGTCGATCTCGGCTGGTTTCCCTCGCTCGCCAATGTGTCGCCGGACTCCTCGTTCGCCGATCGCCTCTATTACGCGTTCCTGCCGATGTTGACGCTGGTGCTGGTGATCGTCGCGCATATGATGCGCATGACGCGCGCTTCTGTGCTTTCGGTGATGGCGAGCCCCTATATCGAAATGGCGATTCTCAAGGGCCTGACCAAGTCCCGCATCGTCGTTCTCCACGCCCTGCCCAACGCCCTCGCGCCGATCATCGCCGTGGTCGCGCTGAATCTGGCTTATCTCATCGTCGGCGTCGTCGTCGTCGAGACCGTGTTTGTTTATCCCGGCCTCGGCCAATTGATGGTCGACGAAGTGTCGAAGCATGATGTGCCGGTGGTCCAGGCTTGCGGGTTGATTTTCGCCGCCACCTTCATTCTCTTGAACATGACCGCCGACATTCTCGCCATTCTGTCCAATCCGCGGCTTCGCCAGCCGCGCTGACGAGTAAGAACGCAATGCGTTTGTTCGGTTACAAAGTCAGCGCGCCCGCCCAAATCGGCCTCGCCGTCGTCGCGATCAACTTGCTCGTGGCGTTGCTGGCGCCCCTCATCGCGCCGTTCGACCAGGCGACGCCTGTCGGCGACGCCTGGGCGGACCCGGACGCGCAGCACTGGCTCGGGCTGGACAATGTCGGGCGCGACATCCTCAGCCGCCTGATTTACGGCGCGCGGATGTCCATCGGCCTGTCGCTGGTCATCACGGCGCTGTCCTTCGTCATCGGCGTCATCACGGGCTTCGCCGCCTCGGTCGCGGGCGGATGGATCGATCAGGCGCTGTCGCGTCTCGTCGATCTCCTGTTGTCGATGCCGACGCTGATTTTCGCCTTTGTCGTGCTCTCGGCGCTCGGCTCGGCGCTGCCCGTGCTGATCGTCACGATCGCGGTTCTCGACTCGACGAAGGTCTTCCGCCTCGCGCGTTCAGTGGCGATGAACATCGTCAGCCTGGAATTCGTCGAAGCGGCGCGCCTGCGCGGCGAAGGCTGGTGGTGGATCGTGACGCGGGAAATTCTTCCCAACGCGGTTCCCCCGCTGACGGCCGAATTCGGCCTGCGTTTCTGCTTCACCTTCCTCTTTATCGCCGCGCTCAGCTTCCTCGGGTTGGGCGTGCAGCCGCCGGACGCCGACTGGGGCAGCATGGTCAAGGACTACCGCGACATGATCAATTTCGGCTCCGCGGCGCCGCTCTATCCCGCCGCCGCGATCGCCACATTGACCATCGGCGTCAATTTCGTCGTCGATTGGATGCTGTCGATCCATTCCAGAGGCCAGGGAGAAGGCGCATGAGCCGGCAATCCCGCGGCAATCCTCGATCCCAAGACAATCGTCGATCTCAGGACAATTCCATCGTTCTCGACATTCGCGCCATGCGCGTCGCCGTGCGCACCGACTCCGCCGAGGGGCCTGTGTTGGTCGAGGACGTTTCGCTGAGCCTGAAGCGCGGCGAGGTCATCGGCCTGATCGGCGAATCGGGCGCCGGCAAGTCGACGATCGGCCTGGCCGCGATGGGCTATACGCGCCGCGACTGCCACATCGTCGGCGGCAACATCATATTCGACGGCATGGACATCCGCGCGATCAGCGCGGACCAGCGGCGCGCGTTGCGCGGGCCCAGGATCGCCTATATCGCGCAGAGCGCCGCGGCCTCCTTCAACCCCGCGCACACGCTGATGCAGCAAGTCTGCGAGGCCTCGATCCGCCATGGCGTGCTGTCGCCGGACGCGGCGCGCGCCGAGGCGATCAGCCTTTTCAAACAGCTCGATCTGCCGAGTCCCGAGACGATCGGCGCGCGTTATCCGCATCAGGTCTCCGGCGGACAGTTGCAGCGCGCGATGGCGGCTATGGCGATGGTCGCCAAGCCCGACGTTCTGATCTTCGACGAGCCCACGACCGCGCTCGACGTGACGACGCAGGTCGAGTGCCTCGCCGCCTTTCGCAAGCTCATCCGCGAGCATGGCACGGCGGCGCTGTACATCACCCACGACCTCGCCGTCGTCGCGCAGATCGCCGATCGCATCATGGTGCTCAAGCGCGGCAAGATGGTCGAGTTCGGCGAATCGCGGCAAATCCTGCAGCAGCCGAAGGAGGAATACACCCGCCGCCTGGTGAGCGAGCGCGTCGCCGGCCACAAGTTCCTCGAGGGGAACGCCGGCGACGGGACGCCGATTCTGGCGATCGACCACGTCAGCGCCGATTATCCCGGAAAGCCACGGGTGATCGACGACGTCAGCCTCGAAGTGCGCAGGGGCGACACGCTGGCGGTCGTCGGCGAATCGGGCTCGGGCAAATCGACCCTGGCGCGCGTCGTCATGGGGTTGCTGCCGCGCAGCGCCGGCGACGTGCGCTTCAGCGGGACGAGGTTGCCGCCGCGCCTGAAGGATCGAACCAAGGACCAGCTGCGCCGGGTGCAAATGATCTATCAGATGCCCGATGTCGCGCTGAACCCGCAGCACACCCTGCTCGACGTCATCGGCAGGCCCGTGGCGTTCTATTTCAACCGCTCACGCGCGGAAGTGCGCGCGCGCGTCGTGGAATTGCTGCGTCAAATGGACTTGCCGGAATCCTATATTGCCCGCAAGACCAGCGAATTGTCGGGCGGACAGAAGCAGCGCGTTTCCATCGCGCGGGCGCTGGCCGCCGAGCCCGATCTGATCATCTGCGACGAAGTCACGTCCGCGCTCGATCAGTTGGTCGGGGAGGAAATCCTGCGCCTCTTGAAGAAGCTTCAGGACGATTTGGGCGTCGCCTATCTCTTCATCACGCACGACCTCGGCACGGTGAAGCGAATCGCCAACAAGGTCGCGGTCATGCTCAAGGGCAAGGTCGTGGCGAGCGGCGAAACGGTCGACGTGTTCGCGCCGCCCTATCATCCCTACACCGAACTGCTGCTGTCTTCGGCGCCCGAGATGCGGCTGGATTGGCTCGACGAGGTCCTGGCCAAGCGGGCCGCTCGGCCCTCCGCCTGAAGTCGGCGGATCGGCCTGCGAAAGCGGCCGGCTTCCTTCCGCGCATCCCGGACTCGCGGCGGCGAGGGCGGCGGCGTCTTGTCCTGCGCCGACCCGAGCGGGGCCCACGCGGGCGCTCTTGCCGCGCAGCCAAGTGATTGGCTATACCGCTTCCAGGCGACCGGCGGAGCGCCGGCGCCCGTGTCGAGGACGGCGGGGCGCGATAGGGGGCGCATCGGCGTGCGCAGAGGCGCGAAAATCATGCGTTTCGCGTGAAGAAAATATTAAGGATTCCTTGATGCGCGCGCCGGGCGGACCGCGACTATTGCTGCGACGGCTCCGCGAGGTCATGGCGGAGCCCGTCACCGCGCAGGCGCGCCTCGACCGCATCGTCGTCCTCATCGCCTCGAACATGGTCGCCGAGGTGTGCTCGCTCTATGTCGCGCGCGCCGACGGGCCGTTGGAGTTGTTCGCGACCGAAGGCCTCAACCGCGAGGCCGTGCATTTGACGACCATGCGTCCGGGCGAAGGCCTTGTCGGCTTGATCGCCGCGACCGCCGAACCGCTCGCCCTGTCGGACGCGCAAAACCATCCGGCCTTTTCCTACAAACCGGAAACCGGCGAAGAGATTTATCATTCGTTCCTCGGCGTGCCCGTGCTGCGCGGCGGCGCGACGCTCGGCGTGCTGGTCGTGCAGAACCGCGCGCGCCGCACCTATTCCGAGGAGGAAATCGAGGCGCTGCAGACAACCGCGATGCTGCTCGCGGAGATGATCGCCTCGGGCCAATTGCAGGCGATCGCCGGACAAGGCGGGGCGATCGCGGTGCGTCGGCCGGTCTCCCTGACCGGCGCGCCGATCGCCGACGGCCTCGGCCTCGGCCATGTCGTCTTGCATCAGCCGCGCGTCGTCGTGGCCAAGATCGTCGCCGACGACGTCGCGCTCGAACTCGATCGGCTGGAGACGGCGATCGATGCGATGCGCGCCTCGGTCGACGATCTCATCGACCGTAACGACGACGGCGCCGCCGGCGAACATCGCGAGGTGCTCGAGGCGTTCCGGATGATCGCCCACGATCGCGGTTGGCTGCGCCGGTTGCGCGAGGCGGTCGCCAGCGGGCTGACGGCCGAAGCCGCGGTCGAGCGCGTGCAAAACGACGCGCGCGCCAAGCTGCAGCGTCAGACCGACCCCTATTTGCGCGACCGTCTCCACGATTTGACCGACATCGCGAATCGGCTGCTGCATCAATTGGCGGGGCAGAGCCTCGTTCTGCTGCCCAGCGAACTGCCGGAAAACGCCATTCTCGTGGCGCGCTCGATGAGCCCGGCGGCTTTGCTCGATTACGATCGCGCGCGTTTGCGCGGCGTGGTGCTGGAGGAAGCGGGGGCTTCGAGCCACATCGCCATCGTCGCGCGCGCGCTGGCGATCCCCGCGGTCAGCGACATCCCGAATATTTCCGAGATCGTCGAACAGGGCGACGCGATCATCGTCGACGGCGTCACCGGCGAAGTGCAATTGCGCCCGCCGCCCGATCTCGAGGCGTCCTATGCCGAAAAGGCGCGCTTGCGCGCCCGCCGGCAGGATCAGTATCGCGCGCTACGCGATCTTCCCGGCGTCACCGCGGACGGCGTCGAGATCGGCCTGCACATGAACGCCGGCCTGCTCATCGACCTGCCGCATTTGAGCGAGACGGGCGCCCAATCGATCGGGCTGTTTCGGACCGAACTGCAATTCATGCTGGCGTCGCGCTTTCCGCGCCTGAGCACGCAGGAGGCTCTTTATCGGTCCGTTCTCGATGCCGCGGGCGACCGCCCCGTGACCTTTCGCACGCTCGATATCGGCGGCGACAAGGTGCTGCCTTACATGAAGGGTCTGGAAGAGGAGAATCCCGCGCTGGGGTGGCGCGCGATCCGCATCGGCCTCGATCGTCCGGCGCTGTTGCGCACGCAATTGCGCGCGATGCTTCGCGCCGCAGCGGGGCGCGAATTGCGCGTCATGATTCCCATGGTTTCAACGGTCGGCGAATTCGTCGCGGCGCGAAGTCTCCTGCAAAAGGAACTCGCTTTCGGCGATCGGCGCGGGCGTGAGCGACCGCGCGAAGTCAAATTCGGCGTGATGGTCGAAGTGCCGGCGCTGCTTTGGCAAATCGACGAAATCGCCGCCGAAGCGGACTTTCTTTCCGTCGGCTCGAACGATCTCATGCAATATCTCTATGCCGCCGACCGCGACAACAAGCGCGTCGCCAGCCGGTTCGATGCGCTCTCGCCGGCGTTTCTGCGCGCGCTCAAAGCGATCGCCGAGGCGGGGGCGCGACACGGCAAGACGGTTACGCTGTGCGGCGAAATGGGGGGGCGCCCACTCGAGGCGATGGCGCTGATCGCGCTCGGCTATCGTCATTTCTCCATGGCGGCGACGGCGATCGGCCCGATGAAAGCCATGGTCCTTTCGCTCGACGCCGACGCGGCCACCCAAGGGCTCAACGCCATGCTGGCGGCGCCCGATGAAAGGGAATCGCTGCGCGAGCCGTTGCAAGAGCTCGCCGATCGCCTCGCCGTCCGCCTGTAGCGGCCTCTCCCCTCTTTCCGCTTCGCCTTTCCCGCCCCTTCGCCAAACGCCAGTCATGTCAGCCAACGACAATTTCGACATCATCCTGCGCCGCCACGATGAAATCGGCGCGCGCCTCACCGAGGGCGTGGCGGGAAGCGAATATTCCGCGCTGTCGCGCGAACGCGCCGAACTCGACCCCGTCGTCGGCGCGATCAAAGCTTGGCGCGCCAAGGAAAGGGAACGCGCCGACCTCGCGGCGTTGCTCGACGATCCCACGCTCGATCCGGAAATGCGCGCCATGGCGCAAGCGGAACTCGAGCGCGTCGCCGAGGACGTCGGGGCGATGGCTCAGGCGATCCGCATCGCGCTGCTGCCCAAGGACGCGGCGGACGAGGGCAACGTCATCCTGGAAGTGCGCGCCGGAACGGGCGGCGACGAGGCGGCCCTGTTCGCCGGCGACCTCTTTCGCATGTACCTCAAATACGCCGAAGCCAAGGGCTGGAAGGTCGAAGTCCTTTCGATGAGCGAGGGAACGGCGGGCGGTTACAAGGAGATCGTCGCGGAAATCGCAGGACGGGGCGCGTTCGCGCGGCTGAAGTTCGAGAGCGGCGTTCACCGCGTGCAGCGCGTTCCCGCGACGGAGACGCAAGGGCGCATTCACACCTCGGCCGCCACGGTCGCCGTTCTTCCCGAGGCGCAGGAACTCGACTTCGTCATCAACGAGGCCGATTTGAAGATCGATACGATGCGATCGAGCGGCGCCGGCGGACAGCACGTCAACAAGACGGAATCGGCGATCCGCATCACCCACCTGCCGACGGGCTTCGTCGTCGCCGTGCAGGAGGAACGCTCGCAACACCGCAATCGCGCCAAGGCGATGGCGGTTCTGCGCTCGCGCCTTCTCGACGCGCAGAACCAGCGGGCGAACGACGAACGCGCGCAAGAGCGGCGCGCGCAGGTCGGCTCGGGCGATCGCTCGCAGCGCATCCGGACCTATAATTTTCCCCAGGGGCGCGTGACCGATCATCGGATCAATCTGACGCTTTACACGCTGGACCGCGTGATGGCGGGCGAAGGACTCGACGAAATCATCGACGCGCTGACGGCCGAGCGTCAGGCGCAATTGCTCGCGGCGCAGGCGACGCGATGATCGTGCGGCTGCCGCGCTTTGCGCCGGGACAGACGATCGGCCTGCTCGGCGGCTCTTTCAACCCGCCGCACGAAGGGCATCGGCTGATTTCTGAGCTCGCGCTGCGGCGGCTGCGCCTCGATCGCTTGTGGTGGCTCGTGACCCCGGGCAACCCGCTCAAGCCGTCGGCGGGTCTGGCCGAAATGCGCGCGCGCATCGCGGCGGCGCGCAAGCTGACGCGCGATCCGCGCATCGCCGTCACCGGATTCGAGGCGGAAATCGGGGCGCGCTACACCTACGAAACCATCGTCTGGCTCAAGCGCCGGGCGCCGGGCGCGCATTTCGTCTGGATCATGGGCGCGGACAATTTGAGCCAGTTTCACCTCTGGCGGCATTGGCGCGAGATCGCCGACCTCGTGCCGATCCTCGTCGTCGACCGTCCGGGATCGACGTTGCGCGCGCTGGCCAGCCGCGCCGGCGTCGTTCTGGCGCGGCATCGACGACCCGAATCCCAAGCGGCGCTGTTCGCCCGCCTCCGTCCGCCGGCGTTCATGTTCCTGCATGGGCCGCGCTCCAGCCTTTCCTCTACGGCATTGCGCCAGGCCGCTTTTTCCAGCCGTCGACCGTCTTGAAAAATTAACGGGCACGGATCATCTTTTAGTCATCGGCCGCAACGAATCAGCCGGCCGACCCGAAAGGACCGCAACACTGACCCTGACGTCCGAGAACTCCGCGGCGCCGCGCCGCCGCAAACCAGTCGTCCCCCGGACCCCTGCAAGGGAGGAGCTCCTCCCCCGAACGATCCTCGCCAGCTTGGAAAATTCCAAGGCCGAGGATGTCGTCGCCATCGACCTCGAAGGCAAAACGACGCTCGCCGACCTCATGATCATAGCCAGCGGACGCTCGAACGTGCATGTCGGCGCGATCGCCGATCACGTGGTCAAGGCTTGTAAGGCGGCGGGCTATCCGGCCCCGCGTATCGAGGGAGTCCCCAATTGCGATTGGGTGCTGCTCGACGCTGGCGACGCCATCGTCCACATTTTCAAACCGGACGTGCGCCAATTCTACAATCTCGAGAAGATGTGGAGCGCGGACCGGCCCGGCGAGGCGCGTTCGGCAAGGCAGGGATAATCGCGGGTGCGTTTGGCGTTGATCGGGGTCGGCCGACTGAAGTCCGGCCCCGAGCGTGAATTGTTCGATCGCTATTTCAAGCGGTTGGCCGATCTGGCGCGCTCGCAGGGGATATCCGGCGTCGACTTACGCGAAGTCGAGGAGGGCCGCGCGCGGCGCGCCGAGGATCGCCAGGCCGAAGAGGCGCGCGCCATTCTGGCCGCCGCGCCCAAGGGGGCTTGGCTGGCGCTGCTGGACGAACGCGGCGCCGCGATGACCAGCGCGCAATGGGCGGGCGAGATCGGCAAGGCGCGCGACGAAGCCGCGCCCGCCTACGCCGTCGTGATCGGCGGGCCGGACGGGCTCGATCCGGCGCTGCGCGCTCAGGCCCGCACGATCCTCGGGTTCGGCGCGATGACCTGGCCGCATCAACTCGTGCGGGTGATGGCGAGCGAGCAGCTTTATCGCGCGCTTTCCATTCTCAGCGGTCACCCCTATCATCGCGGCTGATCGCGGGCTGTTCGGCCGGTTCCTGCGAAACGTGCGTCGGCGATGGCGAACCGAAATCGAGCGGGAATGAAGGCGGGAGCGACGGGGATGCGGGCGCTGGCGATTGGCGCCGCGCTTCTTTTCGCCGGCGGGAGCGTTCGCGCCGACCCCGACGGCGTCGGTTCGAAGACCGATGACAAGGCCGCTCAGGAGACTCGGTTGCGGGGCGTCGAGGACACGATGCGCGCGTCCGACGAGCAGCGCCGGCGCATCGAAGCCGATATCGAGACCTATCGCGCCGACCGGGCGCGACTCAACGCCGCCCTGATCGACACGACGGCGAAGGTGCAGGAGGCGGAACGGCAAATCGCCGCCGCCGGCGAACGCCTCGCGACCCTCAACGCCAGCGCCGACGCCCTGAACCGCTCGCTCGACAATCGGCGCGGCGTCATCGCCGACGTTCTGGCCGTGTTGCAACGCATGGGGCGCGACCCGCCGCCGGCGATCCTGGTTCGGCCGCAGGACATGGCCGAGGCGATCCGCGCCGCGATGGTGCTCAGCTCGACGGTCGGCGAGCTCAAGAGCGAGACCGAAGCGCTGAGGAAAGATCTCGACCAACTGGCGGCCCTTCGCGCCTCGATGGCCAAGGAGCGCGACGATCTTGCTCAGCGCTCGTCGAATCTGGCGATCGACAAGGCGCGCCTGACCGCGCTCATCGACGCGCGCCAGCAATCCCTGTCGGCCGCGGAGCAAGCGTTGGCGGCCCAGCGCGAGCGCGCCGCGCAACTCGCCGACCAAGCGTCCAATCTCAAAGATTTGATCGCGCGCATGGAGAACGAAATCGGCGCCGCGAAGTCCGCCGACCAGGCGATCGCGGCCGATGTCGCGGCCAAGGCCGCCGCGGCGCGCGGGGCGGACCCCGCGCGCTTGAAGCCGGCGATCGCGTTCGCCGACGCCAAGGGCCTCGTTTCCCTGCCCGTCGCGGGCGCCATTCTCAAGACGTTCGGCTCGGCCGACACGTTCGGCGGAGCCGAACAGGGGGTGTCCATCGCCTCGCCCTCCGGCGCGACGGTGTCCTCGCCGGTCGACGGCTCGGTGGTGTTTTCCGGGCCCTATCGGTCGTACGGTCAACTCTTGATCATCAACGCCGGCGGGGGATACTATATGGTGTTGGCCGGCATGGACCGAATCAACGTATCGGTTGGCCAGTTCGTCCTGGCCGGAGAGCCCGTCGCGGTCATGGGCGATGGATCGGCGAGAACGGCCGCCGCCGCCGCTATTGGCGCCACGCAGCCCGTTCTCTATATCCAATTGAGGAAAGACGGAACGGCGATCGATCCGGGGCCGTGGTGGGCGAAGTCAGACATCGAAAAGGCGCGCGGATGATACGCAAGGTTTCCTATTTGGCGTTAGGGATCGCAATCGGCGTCGGCTGCGCGGGGTGGGCTCCGCAAACGCTTTCCGCGTTCAGCCAAAGCGCCTATGCCGCCGCGGCCGACACCTACCGCCAGCTCAACCTGTTTGGCGACGTCTTCGACAAGATCCGCGACGATTACGTGGAGAAGCCCGACGAGTCCAAACTGATCGAGGCGGCGATCAACGGCATGTTGAGTTCGCTCGATCCTCATTCCAGCTACATGGACGCCAAGGCCTATCGCGACATGCAAGTGCAGACCAAGGGCGAATTCGGCGGCCTTGGGATCGAAGTCACGGAAGAGGACGGCTTGATCAAGGTCGTCAGCCCGATCGACGACACGCCCGCCGCCAAGGCCGGCATTCTCTCCGGCGACATCATCGCCGCGATCGACGACGAGTCGACGCAGGGCCTGACGCTCGATCAGGCGGTCGACAAGATGCGCGGCGCCGTGAATTCGGCGGTTCGGCTCAAAATCCTGCGCGGCGCCGCCAAGGAGGTCAAAGAGTTCAAGATCGTTCGCGACGTCATCAAGGTTCAGTCGGTGCGCTCGCATGTCGAGGCCGACGACATCGGCTACATCCGGATCACGCAGTTCACCGAGCAGACCGCCGACGGCCTCAAGAGCGCGATGGAGAAATTGCGCGCCGACGTGCCGGCGGACAAGTTCAAGGGTTATATCCTGGATTTGCGCAACAATCCCGGCGGCTTGCTCGATCAGTCGATCGAGGTCGTGAACGCGTTCATCGACAAGGGCGAGATCGTCTCGACGCGCGGGCGCAATCCCGACGACGCGCAGCGCTTCAACGCGCGGCCCGGCGGCGATCTCTCGGGCGGCAAACCGCTGGTGGTGCTCATCAACGGCGGCTCGGCGTCGGCCTCGGAGATCGTTTCGGGCGCCTTGCAGGACCATAAGCGCGCAACGCTGATCGGCACCCGCTCGTTCGGGAAGGGGTCGGTGCAAACCATCATGCCGCTCGGGCAAGACGGCGCCCTGCGATTGACGACGGCGCGATATTACACGCCGTCCGGCCGCTCGATCCAAGCCAAGGGCATCGACCCCGACGTCGAGATCCTGGAAGACGTTCCCGAGGATCTGAAGGGCAAGGACGACACCAAGGGGGAGGCCTCGCTCAAGGGCCATCTCAAGAACGGCGAAGACGAAAAGACCGGCTCGCAAGCCTATGTGCCGGCCGACCCCAAGAACGACAAGCAGCTGATCGCCGCCGTCGATCTGTTGCATGGCGTCAAGCACGCCGCGGTCGTTCCGGCGAAGGCCGACGCGAACGCGAGCGGCGCGACGCCGGCGGCCACGCCGCCCGATGCGCCCAAGGACGCGCCGGCGGCGCTTCCGGCCCCGAGCAAGCCGGACGCGGCGCAGCCTAACTGATCGCGACAAAGGATATCGCCGGGATGCCCCGAGGGATTTCTTATTTGGCGTTCGGCGTCGCGTTCGGCGCGGCAATCGCCTCGTACGCGGCCGGCGGCGCGGCGCCCGCCCCGACCTCGGGCGTCGATCAACTCTCGCTGTTTTCCCGCGTCTTCGACAAAGTCAACGAAACCTTCGTCGACAAGCCGGACGACGACAAAATGGTCGTGGCGGCGATCAACGGCATGCTCGCGTCGCTCGATCCGCATTCGACCTATCTCGACGCCAAGGCCTTGAATGACTTTCAAGTGACGATGAAGGGCGAGGAATTCGGCGGCCTCGGGCTCGAAGTCATGCAGGAGGGCGGGCTGGTGCGCGTCGTCAGCCCGATCGACGATACGCCCGCCGCCCGCGCGGGGATGATGTCGGGCGACATCATCACCGGCATCGACGATACGCCCGTGCAGGGCCTGACGCTGAAAGAGGCGGTCGACAAAATGCGTGGGCCGGCGAAAACGTCGGTCCGTCTGAAAGTGAGCCGGGGCGCCAACAAAGAGCCCCGGGAATTCACGATCGTTCGCGAAATCATCAAGGTGCTGCCCGTGCGATCGCGGATCGAAAGCGGCGACATCGGCTATATCCGCATCACCCAGTTCAACCAGCAGACCTTCGACGGGCTGCAGAAGGCGATCGCCAAGTTCCGCGACGAACCCGGCGCCGACAAGTTGAAGGGCTACATCCTCGACTTGCGCAACAATCCCGGGGGCTTGCTCACGCAGTCGATCGAAGTCGTCAACGCCTTCGTCGACCACGGCGAGATCGTGTCGACGCGAGGGCGCACCATCGATCAGGCTCAGGAATACATCGCCAGGGCCGGGGCCGACCTGTCGCAAGGCAAGCCCTTGGTGGTGCTGATCAACGGCGGATCGGCGTCGGCCTCCGAGATCGTCTCGGGCGCCTTGCAGGATCTCAAGCGCGCCACGTTGATCGGCACGCGTTCGTTCGGCAAGGGATCGGTGCAGACGGTGTTGTCGCTGGGCGGGAACGGCGCCTTGAAACTGACGACCGCGCGCTATTACACGCCGTCCGGCCGCTCGATTCAGGCCAAGGGCATCGAACCCGACATCAAGGTGAGGGAGAACATCCCCGACGATCTCCGGGGCAAGGTCGACAGCAAGGGCGAGGCCTCGTTGACCGGGCACCTGAAGAACGGCGACGACGAAAAGACCGGATCGGAAGCCTACGTTCCCCCCGACCCGGCCAACGATACGCAGTTGATCGCGGCGGTCGATCTCTTGCACGGGCATTCGCCGACGGCGAGCGCGAAAGACCCGGCGCACGGCGACAATTGAGGCGGATCGCGCGGCGCGTCAGCGCGGCGCGGCGCCGTTTTCTTCCAGAACCTGCCCCGCGAGATACAGCGATCCCGCGATGAGGATGCGCGGCGGCTTCGGCCACTGGCGCGCCGCCAGGAAGCGCAGCGCCGAAGCGACGCTGTCGCAGGCCGCGGCGGAAAGGCCGACGCTACGCGCGATCGCGGCGACCTCCTCGGCGGAGCGCCCGGTATGTTCGCCCGCGATCGGCACGGCGAGCGTCTCCTGCGCGAGTCCCTTGAAATGACCGAGGAAGCCGGCGGTGTCCTTGCTCGTCAGCGTGCCGCAGATCAGCGCCAGCGGGCGCGGCGACTGATCCTCGAAATCGGCCATCGCCTCGGCGAGCACCCGTCCGCCCGCTTCGTTATGGGCGCCGTCGAGCCAGACTTCGGCCTGCGCGGGCGCGAGCGCCGCGAGCGGTCCGCCGCGCAAGCGTTGCAGGCGGGCGGGCCACTCCGCCTCCAAGACGCCGCGTTCGAGCGCGCGCGTCGGCAAGGCTGGCTCGATCGTACGCAGCGCCGCGATCGCCGTCGCGGCGTTGCCGTGCTGGTGCCGGCCGGGCAGGCGCGGCAGCGGCAGGTCGAGGAGGCCGTCGCGGTCCTCGAAGATGAGGCGGCCGTTTTCGGCGCGGGCGAAGAAGTCGCGCCCCGCGACGATGCGCGGCGCGCCCACGCGCAACGCTTCGCGTTCGATGACGCGAAGCGCGCCGTCCTCCTGCTCGGCGATGATCGCCGGCGCGCCGCGGCGCAAGATTCCGGCCTTCTCGTAAGCGATTTTTTCGACCGTCTCGCCGAGAAATTCCGGGTGGTCGAACGACACCGGCGTGATGATCGTCGCGGCCGGCGCGTCGATCACGTTGGTGGCGTCGAAGCGTCCCCCTAAGCCCACTTCGAGCAGGAGATAGTCGGCCGGCGTCTCGCTGAACAGCAGCAGCGCCGCCGCCGTGGTGATCTCGAAGACGGAAATCGACTGGCCCGCATTGACGCTCTCGCAGCGATCGAGCGCCCCCGCGAGACGCTCGTCGTCGACCAGCGCGCCATCGAGGCGGATGCGCTCGTTGAAGCACACGAGATGGGGCGAGGTATAGACGTGGACGCGCTTGCCGGCCGCCTCGAGCGCGGCGCGCATGAAGGCGACGGTCGAGCCCTTGCCGTTGGTTCCCGCGACGTGGACGACGGGGGGCAGGCGCTTGTGCGGCGAGCCCAAGTCGCCGAGCAGGCGCTCGATGCGGCCGAGCGAAAGATCGATCCGCCGGGGATGCAGCGGCGCGAAGCGCGCCGAAATCGCGTCGGTCTGGCTCATGCGGCGCTCCGCGCTCGGCCCGTCAAGCCGCCGCCGGCTCGCTCGGCGTCTTGGTCAACATCTTACATAGCCGCGCCAGCGTCGCGCGCATCTGCGCACGCGGCACCACCATGTCGACCATGCCGTGAGCCTCGAGGAATTCGGCGCGCTGAAAGCCCTCGGGCAGGCGCTCGCGAACGGTCTGCTCGATGACGCGCGCGCCCGCGAATCCGATCACGGCGCCGGGTTCGGCGATTTGCACGTCGCCGAGCATCGCATAGGACGCCGTGACGCCGCCGGTGGTGGGATTGGTGAGGACGACGATATAGGGCAGCCTCGCCGCGCGCAGGCGCTGGACCGCCACCGTCGTGCGCGGCATCTGCATCAGCGCGAACATGCCTTCCTGCATGCGCGCTCCGCCCGAGGCGGTGAAAATGATGAACGGCGTGCGCCGTGCGACCGCCTCGCCCATGCCCGCGACGATCGCCTCGCCCGCGGCGATGCCGAGCGTGCCGCCCTGAAACGCGAAATCGTGCACCGCGACGGTCGCCGCGAGGCCCTCGATTCGGCCGACCGCGACCGTGATCGCGTCGGCGGATCCGGTCTTGGCGCGGTGCTCCTTCAGCCGGTCGGCGTAGCGCTTGACGTCGCGAAATCTCAGCGGGTCGGTCAGCGTCTCCGGCGTCGCCAGCTCTTCGAATTGGCCTTCGTCGAACAACGAAGCGAGGCGCGCCTTGGGGTCGATCGTCATATGGTAGCCGGAGCCCGGCACCACCATGAGATTGGCCTCGAGGTCCTTATGGAATACCAGCTGGCCGCTCTCCGGACATTTGACCCACAGGTTTTCCGGCGTGTCGCGCCGCAGCAACGAGCGGATCTTCGGCGGAACGACGTTGGAAATCCAGTTCATCGGCTTTCCCTCAAAAGCTCCGGCGGCGTCTTGGCGACGCCGCGCACGCCCGCGGCGAGTCGCTCGACCAGCCCGGCGACCGCGGCGACCGTGCCCGGCCCCGCCTTGCCGTCGACCAGCGAGGCGCGCAAGGCGTCGACCAGCGCCGATCCGACGACGACGCCGTCCGCCTTGGCGGCGATGCCGGCGGCGCTCGCCGCGTCCTTGACGCCGAATCCCACCGCGACCGGGAGATGGGTATGCCGCTTGATGCGCGCAACGGCCTCGCCGACTTTCGACGCCTCGGGCGCCGCCGAACCGGTAATGCCCGTGATCGAGACGTAGTAGACGAAGCCCGAGGTGTTGGAGAGCACCGTGGGAAGGCGCTTGTCGTCCGTGGTCGGCGTCGCCAGGCGGATGAAATTGAGCCCGGCCTTCAACGCCGGCAGGCACAATTCCTCGTCTTCCTCGGGCGGCAAATCGACGACGATCAGCCCGTCGACCCCGGCCGCGCCCGCGTCGCGCAGGAAGGCTTCGACGCCGTAGACGTAGATCGGGTTGTAATAGCCCATCAGGACGACGGGCGTATCCGCGTCGCCGGCGCGAAAGTCGCGCACCAGCGCCAACGTCTTGCGCAAGGTCTGCCCGCCATGAAGCGCGCGCAGGCCCGCGGCCTGAATCGCCGGCCCGTCGGCCATCGGATCGGTGAACGGCATGCCGATCTCGATCACGTCGGCGCCGGCGCTCGGCAACGCCTTGACGATCGCCAGGGACGTCGCCGCGTCCGGATCGCCCGCCATCACGAAGGTGACGAGCGCGGCGTGGCGCTGAGCGCTGAGGGCGGCGAAGCGGCGGTCGATGCGAGTGGTCATGCGCGGCTCGTTAGCATGAGGCGCGCGCGAGGGAAACCTCAGTGGGGCTCGACAGGCGAATCGTTCGCCGCGATAATGCTCGAAATGTTTTCCCAGCGCCTTTCCTGCTTGCGTGCGCGCAAATCCCTCGCCCGAGCGATGCGCGCTGTCGCGACGGCCGCGCTGCTGGCGGGCGGAATCGTCGCGGCTTCCCCCGCCCGCGCCGCGACGGCGCCTCAGGCGGCGCCGACCTCGCTCGCGCCGATGCGATTCCTCCACGTCAGAAGCGGCGGCTCGACCTGCCGGACCGACTGCCCGGAATGGATATCGGCCGAGGGCAAGATCGTCATGGGAACGGCCGACGCTCTGGCCCGCGTGATCGCGGCGCTCGGCGATCGCCGCCTGCCGATCTTCATCAATTCGGCCGGCGGCTCCGTGCAAGACGCGATGGCGATGGGCCGGCTGATCCGCGCCAAGCGCCTGGCCGTCGTCGTCGCCCGCACCGCGATCGCGCCGTGCGCGGCGAGCGCCAGGGAATGCGGGGAGGCGCGCGGGTCGGCGGAATCCTGGGGGGCCTATTGCGCTTCGGCGTGCACGCTGGTGCTGGCCGGAGGAATCGAACGCTACGTCAGCCCGCTGTCGTTCGTCGGCGTTCATCAATTGACGGAGATCGTCAGCAAGACCCAGGTCAAGCGCCTGTACTCGGTGCGCTATTTCTCCGTGGCCGGGCTGAAGCTGGAACTGTCGCGCACGCTCGTCGGCGAGCGACGCTCGACCGCCACGACGAAGCGAACCGCCGATAAGGGCGTCGACGACAGCGTCGACCTGTATCTGGCCGAAATGGGCGTCCTCGACCCCATGATGAAGCTGACGCTGGCGACGCCGGCCAGGGACATCCATTGGCTGACCGCCGACGAACTCGAGACCTCGCGCCTCGCGACGATCTGGGTGGACGGCGCTTCGCCCATCGTCGACGACGCCGGAGCGAGCGGCGTCAGAGGCGAACCGATCGACGCGCGGTCGGGCGCCGCCTCCCTCTTCGTGGCGAAGAGCGCCTCGCCGCTCGAACGCCCGGTCGAGGGCCGGCCCGCGGCGCTAGAAGCTTCGTTCGCCTACCGACGCGGCGGCGGGATGGTGTTCGCGACCCTCCTCGCGCGCGATTCGGCCGACGGGACGGCGGTCGACGTGCGCGGCTCCGGGATCTTCGTGATCCTCTATCCCGAGGGCGCCGAGTTTCGCGCGGGAAAAATCGCCGCGGGCGAGCCGATGCGCGTGGCGATTCCGGTGCGCAGTTTTTGCCGACTCGGGCGCGGCGGGCGCGCCATCGTCAGCTTTATCGAACCAATCCCGGGAACGGCCGCCGGGACGAACGAGGCGGCCCATCCCAGCGAGCCGCCGGTGGCGATCGATCCCGTCGCGGCGCAGGGCGCGAAGCCCCTGTTCGACGAAGCCTGCCCGCGGAACGCGACCGCGAGCCGATAGCGCCCTTCCCGACAGCGAATCGCGTCTCGACGGCGCGCGGGGCGCCCGGACCCGGCGCGAGGCCGGGCCCGAACTTCCGATTAGCGGCTCCAGACGCCGGTCAGCGTAGCCTTCGCCAGCGTGTGGAAGTGCAGGTTGAACCCGACGACCGCCGGCGAGGCGTTCTCGTCGGCGTCGAGCTTGTCGACGTCCACCGCGAAAAGCTGGACGTGGTAGTGATGCGGCTTGTCGCCCTTGGGCGGGCAGGGCCCGAAATATCCTTGCGACCCGGCGTCGTTGTGGCCCTGCACCGCGCCCGCCGGCGCGAGAGCGGCCTTGGGATCTCCGGCGTTCTTGGCCAGAGAGGTCGTATCGGCGGGAATGTTGAACACCACCCAGTGCCAGAACCCGCTGCCGGTCGGCGCGTCGGGGTCGTAGACGCTGAGCGCGAAGCTCTTCGTTCCCTTGGGCGCGCCGGACCAGCTGAGCGCCGGTGAGATATTCTTGCCGGAGCAGCCAAAGCCGTTGGCGACCTGCTCGTCCGCGATTCGCGCTCCCGGCTTGATGTCCGGGCTGGTCAACGACATCTGAGCCGCGCCTGCGCTCGCCGCGCCGGCCAACACTATCGCGCCCGCAATAAACAATTTTCGCATTGTCCCGTTCCTCCCAGAGACCGGCCCACGCGCACTGAATATGCGCGTTAGGCCGCCGCAGTCTTCCCCAATTGGAATGTTCGAGCAAGTCGGCGATCTCGGCGCGCCGCGGGAAAAGCCAGCAATTGCGCGAGGCGCTAGAATTCCGCGACCCCGCCGGGGTCGGCGAGGCGGTGCAGCCGGTCGGCGGCGGCTTGGGCGAAGCGCAGCAGCACCGCGCGGCGGGTCGCGGGGGCGATGACGCGCGGCGTCGCCTCGCGCAGGATTTCCGCGCCGTAGGAGTCGGCGACAATGAGGCCGGCGTCGTCGGGCATGATCTCGACGGGAATTTCAGCGGAAATGGCGAAATAGAGCCGGTCGCAATGGGCGCAATAGTCGCGCCACTTGTGGTCGGCGCGAAAATCCGCCACCGACGACTTGATCTCGACGATCAGCAGCGCGCCCTCGGCGTTGAGCGCGACCACGTCGGCGCGGCGGCCGTCGACGAGCGGCAGTTCCGTGACCGTGGAAAAGCCCCGCGCGCGCAGCAGCCGGCGCACCCCGCGCGCGATCCCTAGGGCCGTCTCGGACTGGCGGCCGTCGGCAAACGCGGGCGGCGCGCCGTCGCGCATTTCACCGCCCCCCGGCGTCGGCGAGAATCATCGCCGCGGCCTTTTCGGCGATCATCATCGTCGGCGAATTGGTGTTGCCCGAGGTGATGCGCGGCATCACGGAGGCGTCGGCGACGCGCAATCTCTCCAGCCCGCGCACGCGCAGCCGCGCGTCGGTCACCGCGCCCGCGTCGCCGTCGCGACCCATCTTCGCCGTGCCGACGGGATGAAAAATCGTGGTCCCGATCTCGCCCGCCGCCGCCGTGAGCTCCGAGTTGCTTTGCGCCGCAACCCCCGGTAGCAGCTCATCGGGACGGTAGCGCGCCAAGGCCGGCGCCGCGGCGAGACGGCGCGCTAGGCGGATCGAATCGACGGCGATGCGAACATCTTGATCCGACGTGAGATAATTGGGCTTTATGATCGGCGCGGCGCGCGGATCGGGACTCGCCGCGTGGCATGATCCGCAACTTGTAGGCCGCAAGTTGCACACGCTGATGGTTATGGCGGGAAATTTATGCAAGGGCTCGCCGAAACGATCGAGCGAAAGCGGCTGGACATGAAATTCCACATTGGCGGTCGCGAAGTCCGGCGAAGTCCTGGTGAACAGCCCGAGCTGCGAGGGCGCCATCGTCATCGGACCGCGGCGCCGCAGGACGTAGTCGAGCGCCATGGCGGCCTTGGCGACCAGCGAATGGGAGTCGACGTTCAACGTGCGCGCGCCCGACACGCGAAAGATCGTGCGCAATTGCAGATGGTCCTGCAAATTCTCCCCGACGCCGGGCAGCGCGTGCACAACCTCGCGGCCGAGGCCGGCGACGACGTCAGGGCGGCCGACGCCCGACAATTCCAGGAGCTGCGGCGAGCCGATCGCGCCGGCGGCCAGGATGATCTCGCCGCGGGCGCGCGCCTCGAGGCTTCGCCCGCCTTGCGCATAGACGAGGCCCGCCGCGCGGCGCCCCTCGAAGATCAGCCGCTCGGCTTGCGCGCCCATGACGAGCCGCAGGTTGGGCCGCTTGAGAATCGGTTTGAGGAAGCCGCGCGCCGCACTCCAGCGCCGGCCGCGGCGCTGATTGACCTCAAAAAAACCGGAGCCCTCGTTGTCGCCGCGATTGAAATCGTCGACTTTGGGAATGCCGATTTCGGCCGCCGCGTCGCGCGCCGCGTCGAGGATCGGCCAGGCCAGGCGCTGGCGCTCGACGCGCCATTCGCCGCCGGCGCCGTGCGACTCGCTCGCGCCGGCGTGATGGTCCTCATGGCCCTTGAAGAACGGCAGCACGTCGTCCCAGCCCCAGCCTTCGAGGCCGAGCTGGCGCCAGCCGTCGTAATCGGCGGCCTGGCCGCGCATGTAGATCATGCCGTTGATCGCCGACGAGCCGCCGATCACGCGGCCGCGGGGATAGGCGATCGAGCGGCCGGCGAGGCCGGGTTCGCTCGCCGTCTTGAAACACCAGTCGGCGCGCGGGTCGCCGATGGCGTAGAGGTAGCCGACGGGGATGTGCAGCCAAATCCAATTGTCGCGCCCGCCCGCCTCGACGAGCAGCACGCGATTGCGCGGATCGGCCGATAGCCTGTTGGCGAGAACGCAGCCCGCCGAGCCCGCGCCGACGACGATGTAATCGTAAGTTTCGCTTGCGTTCATGACGTCGCCGCCCAGCAGGCGACGTCGCGCCCCTGTTTGGCCTCGAGCTGCGGCTTTTCGACGCGGCAGCGCTCGAAGGCGAGCGGGCAGCGCGGATTGAAGGGACAGCCGGGCGGCGGCGCGATCGGCGAAGGCGGCTCGCCTTTCAGGATGATGCGTTCGCGCTTGGCGGCGGGGTCGGCGATCGGCGTCGCCGACAGAAGCGCTCGCGTATACGGGTGCTGCGGGCGCGAAAAAATCGCATCGCGCGAGCCCATTTCGACGGCGTGGCCGAGATAGATCACCATGACCTCGTCAGCGATGTGACGCACGACGGAAAGGTCGTGCGAGACGAAAACATAGGCCAGCGTGAAGTCTTCCTGCAACTGGGCGAGCAGATTGAGCACCTGCGCGCGGATGGAGACGTCGAGTGCGGAGACCGGCTCGTCGAGCACCAGGATTTTCGGCCGCAGCACCAGCGCGCGCGCGATGGCGATGCGCTGACGCTGGCCGCCGGAGAACATGTGGGGGTAGCGATGGTAATATTCCGGCCTCAGCCCCACCTTGGCCATCATCGCCAGGGCCGCCGCTTCGCGCTCGGGCGCGCGCATCGCGGTGTTGACGAGCAGCGGCTCTTCCAGCGCCTTGCCGATCTTCTGGCGCGGATTGAGCGATCCATAGGGGTTCTGGAACACCATCTGGATTTCCTGGCGCAGGCGCTTGCGCCGCGCCGCGTCGGCCCTCGCGACGTCCTCGCCTTCGATCATGAGGGCGCCGGCGGTCGGCTTTTCGATCAGCGTCAACAACCGCGCGAGGGTCGACTTGCCCGAACCGGATTCGCCGACGATCGCCAGCGTCCGCCCGGGAAGAAGCGAAAACGAAACCCCCGCCAGCGCGTGGACCGTCGCTGCCCGGCGGAACGCGCCGCGCGAGACCGAATAGTCGCGCGACAGCGCGCGCGCTTCGAGCACCGGGCTCATGCGGGCGCCCCCGCCCTCGCCGACGCCGCCGTCGGGACGCCGTGGCTCAACGGCGTGTAGCAGAGCGCGCGCCCCAGCTCGGCCGCGGCGGGGCCGGGCGCCTTGGCGCGGCAGGCCTCGAACGCATAGGCGCAACGCGGCGCGAAGAGGCATCCCCGCGGCCGATCGAACTGGCCGGGGACGACGCCGGGAATGGCCGGCAGGCGGCGCTGCGTCGCGCGCTCGGGCAGCGCGGCGAGCAGGGCCGCGGCATAGGGGTGGTGCGGATCGGAAAAGAGGCCGCGCGTCGCGTTCGCCTCCACCTGCTGACCCGCGTATTGCACGATGACGCGATCGGCGGTCTCGGCGACGACGCCCATGTCGTGGGTGATGAGCACGAGGCCCATGCCGTTCTGTTTGCGCAGCGAGACCAAGAGATCGAGGATCTGCGCCTGGATCGTCACGTCGAGCGCGGTCGTCGGCTCGTCGGCGATCAGCAGCTTGGGCCGGCACGCCAGAGCCATCGCGATCATCACGCGCTGGCTCATGCCGCCGGAGAGCTGGTGCGGGAAGGCCGACGCGCGGCGCGCGGGATCGGGAATGCCGACCTCCTCCAGCAGTTCGACGACGCGCCGCGCGCGGGCGCGGCGATCGAGCCCGAGATGCGTCTTCAGCGCCTCGCCGATCTGGAAGCCGACGGTGAAACACGGATTGAGCGAGGACATCGGCTCCTGGAAGATCATCGCCAGGTCCTTGCCGGCGATGCGGCGGCGCGCCCTCGGCGTCATCGTCATGAGGTCCGCGCCGTCGAAGGTCATGCGGTCCGCGCTGACGCGAGCGGTGAAAGGCAGCAGGCCCATCACCGCCAGCATCGCCACCGACTTGCCCGAGCCGGATTCGCCGACGATCGCGAGCGTTTCGTCGCGATCGACGCTCACGTCGACGCCGTCCACCGCGGCAAACGCGCCGTGGCGGGTGGCGAAGGAGACGCCGAGGTTGCGGACTTCGAGCAGGGGCATGGGCGCCTAACTCCGCCGCATCTTGGGATCGAGCGCGTCGCGCAGACCGTCGCCAGTCAGGTTGATCGCGACGACGGTGACGAGGATCGCCAGGCCGGGAAGCGTGACGATCCACGGATCGGAGCGGATGAACTCGCGCGAATCGGCGAGCATCGTGCCCCATTCCGGCGTCGGCGGCTGCGCGCCCAGACCGAGAAAGCCGAGGCCGGCAGCCTCGAGGATCGCGTCCGAGACGCCGAGCGCGGCCTGCACGATGAGCGGGGCGAGGCAATTGGGCAGCACCGTCGAGAGCGTCAGCCGCAGCGGGCCGACGCCGACGACGCGCGCCGCCGTCACATAGTCCTTGTTGAGTTCGCCCAGCGCCGAGGCGCGCACCAGACGCACATAGCGCGGGAGATAGACGATGGTCACGGCGACGATGGTGTTGGCGAGGCTCGGCCCGAGAATGGCGACGACGAGGATGGCGAGCACCAGGCTCGGCACCGCCATGATGAGGTCCATCACGCGGGTGATCAGGACGTCGGCGATCGATCCCGCCATCGCGCTGACCAGGCCGAGCGCGACGCCGATGACGAAGGAAACGCTCATCACGAAAAGGCCGATGAACAGCGAAACGCGCGCGCCGTAGATCAGCCGCGACAGCATGTCGTGGCCGTCGCCGTCGGTGCCGAGAGCGAAACGCCACGAACCGCCGACCTGCCAGACCGGCGGCGCGCGCACCGCGTCGCGAAACTGCTCGATCGGCGAGTGCGGCGCGAGGACATCGGCGCCGAGCGCGACGGCGACGATCGAAAGGAAGACCGCAAGGCCGAAGACGGCGCCCCGGTTCTCGCCAAACGCCGCCCAGAAAGCGGCAAACGGCGAGGGCTGCGCGAGAACCTGCGCGCCCTCGTCGGCGCCCGCAGCGGGAACCGCGACGTCAGCGGCCATGGCGGATTCTCGGATTGACGGCGCCATAGACGAGATCGACCACGAGATTAACCGAGATGACGACCGCGGAGACCAGCATCACCCCGCCCTGCAGCGCGGGATAATCGCGCCGGCCGATCGATTCGATCAGCCATTTGCCGACCCCCGGCCAGGAGAAGATCGTCTCCGTGAGCACCGCGCCGGCCAGCAGGCTCGACACCGACAGGCCGATGACCGTGACGACCGGCAGCAGCGCGTTGCGCAGGGCGTGCACGCCGACGACGCGCAACGGCGACAGCCCCTTGGCCCGCGCCGTGCGCACGTAATCCTCGCCGAGCACTTCGAGCATCGAGGAGCGCGTCATGCGCGCGATGACGCCGAGCGGCACGGTTCCGAGCACGATCGCGGGCAGGATGAGATGGCGCAGGGCGTCGAGGAAGGCGCCGGGCTGATCGGACAGCAACGCGTCGACGGTCATGAAGCCGGTGGGCTGATCGAAATAGAACCTGATGAGATCGATGCGGCCGGAGACCGGCGTCAGGCCGAGATCGACCGCGACGAACATGATGAGCAGCAGGCCCCACCAGAAAATCGGCATGGAATAGCCGAACAGCGAAATCGTCATCAGCGCCTGATCGAAAAACCCGCCGCGCTTGACCGCGGCGACCGCGCCGGCGGGGACGCCGAGGCAAATCGCGAACAGCATCGCGCAGAGCGACAGTTCGACGGTCGCGGGGAACAGCGTGAGGAATTCGGTGAGCACTTTCTGTTGCGTCGCCAGCGACACGCCAAAGTCGCCATGCAGGATGCGCCAGACGTAATCCAGGAACTGCCGCCAGACCGGCAGATCGAGCCCCAATTGGTGGCGGAAGAAGGCGAGCCGCTCCGGCGAAATGCCGTGCTCGCCGACGCGCACTTCCACGGGATCGCCGGGCACCAGACGGATCGCGACGAAGGTTGCGAACATCAACGCGAAGAACGTCGGAATGGTCAGCGCGAGGCGACGGGCGAAATAGATCAGCATGGGCCGTCCAGGAGAATGTGGGCCCCGCGCCTTACGAGCGCGCGGAGCCCGGCCCGAGCTTACTGTAGGTCGACGCCCTCGAACGTATGCGTGCCGAGCGGGCTCTGCTTGTAGCCGGTGACGTTGGCGCGCATCGCCTCGAACACGGTGGAATGGGCGACGAGCAGTTCCGGCGCCTCCTCGTGCTCGATCTCCTGCATGCGTTCATAGAGCTTGGCGCGGCCGGCCTGATCGGGGATCACGCGCGCCTTGACCAGGAGGTCGTTGTATTCGGCGTTGCACCATTTGGGAATGTTGTTGGAGGCGGGTTTGCCGTCGGTGCAGCCGTCGAGGAAGAAGAAATTGTCGGGATCGCCGTTGTCGCCGGTCCAGCCGAGCTGCGCCGTCATGTCTTCGCCCGCCTGCGCGCGCTTGCGATATTCGCCCCATTCGTAGGTGACGAGCTTGGCGTCGACGCCGATCTTGGCGAGATCGGCCTGCATCATTTCGCCGATGCGCTTGCCGTTGGGATTGTAGGGGCGCTGCACCGGCTGGTACCAGAGGTCGATTTGCAGCGGCGTCGCCACGCCGGCCGCCTTCAGCAAGGCCTTGGACTTCTCGGGATCGTAGGGATAGTCGACGATCTTGTCGTCATAGGACCACATCGTGCGCGGGATGAGCGTCTTGGCCTTCTCGCCGGCGCCGAGGTAGACGTCGCGGATGATCGCGTCGCGGTCGATCGCCATGCTGAGGGCTTGGCGCACTTCCTTCTTGTCGAGCGGCGGCTTGCCGACGTTGAAGGCCCAGAACGCGATATTGAGGCCGGAGGCGCTGATGACCTTCAGCGTCGGATCCTTCTGCATTTCCGCGAGATCGGCGGGGCGCGGGAAGGCGTTGATGTGGCATTCGCCCGCCTTCAGCTTGGCGTAACGCGCGGTCGCGTCGGGCGTGATGGCGTAGATCAGGTCGTCGACCAACGGCTTTTCGCCGAAATAATCCTTGTTGGCCTTGAAGCGGATGACCGAGTCCTTCTGGTAGGCGACGAAGGAGAACGGCCCGGTGCCGACGGGAACCTGGTCGAATTGCTCCGGCGTTCCTTTCTTCAAGAGGAAGTCGGCGTATTCGGCCGAGGCGATCGAAGCGAAGTCCATCGCGAGATTGGCGAGGATAGCGACGTTCGGCGTCTTCAGACGGAAGACGACGGTGTAATCGTCCTTCTTCTCGATCGCATCGAGCAGCGCGGGCATGTCCATGTCGTTGAAATAATCATACTTGCCGCCGGAAACCTTGGCGTAGGGGTGGTCGGGCTTCCATTGGCGGTCGAACGAGAACAGCACGTCGTCGGCGTCGAAGTCGCGCGTCGGCTTGAAATCCCTCACCGAATGGAACTTCACGCCCTTGCGCAAATGGAAGGTGATGGTCTTGCCGCCGTCGGCGATGTCCCAGCTTTCGGCGAGGCCGGGCGTGACTTCGGTCGTGCCGCGCCTGAATTCAGTCAGGCGATTGTAGACCGGCCGCGCCGCGTCGAAGCTGGTGCCGGTCGTGTTGATCGCCGGCTGGAAATTCTCCGGGCTGCCTTCGGAACAATAGACGAGGGTCTTGGCCGAGCCGGCGGTCGAACCCATGAGCAGAGCGGCCAGCCCGAGGCTGGCGAAGGCGATGGTTTTCATGAAACTCCCCTGACGAGCGCTCAACCCGGGCGCGCCGGGCGGCCGCCTCGCGCGCGCCGCCGCCGCCTCCCGCATGGCGTCGGCCATCGAAGCGCGTTTTCAGGCTGGGCGCAATGCCCGGGGACGGGCGGCCTATAGCCGCTCGATATGGCCGCGCGCCGCCAGTTCGGCGACGACGCGCTCGGCGAGCGCCTCGGGCGTCGCATCGGCGGTGTGGAGCACGAGCTCGGCCGCCTCCGGCTCTTCGTAGGGCTGGTCGATGCCGGTGAAATTCTTGATCTGCCCGGCCAGCGCGCGCTTGTAAAGGCCCTTGGGGTCGCGCGCGATCACCGTCTCCAGCGGCGCCTCGACGTAGATTTCGATGAATTCGCCCGCCGCCGCGACTTCGCGCGCGAGCCGACGCTCCGCGCGGAACGGCGAGATGAACGAGGTGAGGACGATCAGCCCCGCGTCGGTCATCAGCCGCGCGACTTCCGCGATGCGGCGGATGTTCTCGACGCGGTCGGCGGCGGTGAAGCCGAGATCCTTGTTGAGCCCGTGGCGGACGTTGTCGCCGTCGAGCAGGACGGTGTGCACGCCGCGCGCGAGCAGCGCGCTCTCGACGAGGTTGGCGATGGTCGATTTGCCCGCGGCGGAAAGGCCGGTGAACCACAGCACCGCCGGGCGCTGATGCTTGAGCGCGGCATGGGCCTCGCGCGTCACCGCCAGGCCCTGGCGGTGAATGTTGGTCGCGCGGCGCAACCCGTGCATGATCATGCCCGCCGCGGCGGTTTCGTTGGTCATGCGGTCGATCAGAATGAAGGCGCCGGTCTCGCGATTGTCGGCATAGGCGTCGTAGGCGACCGGCATGGTCGTCGCGATATTGGCGAGGCCGACTTCGTTGAGCGCCAGCGTCTTGGCCGCGAGCTTGTCCTGCGTATTGACGTCGATGCGATGCTTGAGCTCGGTCACCGAGGCCGGCGTCGTGCGGGCGCCGATCTTCAGAAGGTAGGAGCGGCCGGGCAACAGCGGATCCTGGCTCATCCAGATGAGATGCGCGGTGAACTGATCGGCGACCTCGGGACGGCTGTCGGGGCGCGCCAGCACGTCGCCGCGCGCAATGTCGATTTCGTCGGCGAGCGTCAGCGTCACGGCCTCGCCCGCCCCTGCTTCGTCAGCCTCGCGGCCGGCGCTTAAGATTTGCGTGACCACGCTCTGCCGGCCCGAGGAGGCGACGACGATGGCGTCGCCGCGCCGGATGACGCCGCTCGGGATCGTCCCGGCGAAGCCGCGAAAATCCAGATGCGGCCGGTTGACCCATTGCACCGGCAGGCGGAAGGGCGCTTGCCGGCGGTCCTCCTCGACTTCGACGCGTTCGAGGTGATCGATGAGAGGCGGCCCGTCATACCAGGGCGTTTGCTCGCTTTTCGAGGAAACGTTGTCGCCGTGGCGCGCCGAGATCGGGATCGCGACGATCGAGCGGAAGCCGAGCGATTTGGCGAAATCCTCGAACGCCGCGACGATCCGCCGGAACGTCGCTTCGTCGTAATCGACGAGGTCGATCTTGTTGACCGCCAGCACGACGTGGCGGACGCCGAGCAGCGAGGCGATGATCGCGTGCCGGTGGGTCTGCGTCAGCAAGCCCTTGCGCGCGTCGACCAGCAGGATCGCCAGATCGGCGTTGGAGGCGCCGGTCGCCATGTTGCGGGTGTATTGCTCGTGCCCCGGCGTGTCGGCGACGATGAACGAACGCCGCGGCGTCGCGAAATAGCGGTAGGCGACGTCGATGGTGATGCCCTGTTCGCGCTCGGCCTCGAGGCCGTCGACGAGCAGCGCGAAATCGATCTCATCCCCGACCGTGCCGTGCTTTTTCGAGTCGCGCTCGAGAGCGGAGAGCTGATCGTCGAATATCAGCTTCTGCTCGTAGAGGAGGCGACCGATCAGCGTCGATTTCCCGTCGTCGACGGAGCCGCAAGTCAGCACGCGCAACGTGGGGGCAGCGTCTTTGCGCAACGAAGCGTTCATTTCAGAAATATCCTTCGCGCTTCTTCTTTTCCATCGACGCCGATTCGTCGGAATCGATCAGCCGGCCCTGACGCTCGGAGGTCGTCGCGGCGCGCATCTCCGCGATGATCGCGTCGAGCGTGTCGGCGTCCGATTCGATCGCGCCGCTCAAGGGATAGCAGCCGAGCGTGCGGAAGCGCACGCGGCGCATCTGCGGCGCCTCGCCGGGCCGCAGCGGCAGGCGATCGTCGTCGACCATGATGAGCGTTCCCTCGCGCTCCACGACCGGGCGTTCCCTGGCGAAATAGAGGGGAACGACGGGAATGCCTTCGGCGCGAACATATTCCCAGACGTCGAGTTCGGTCCAGTTCGACAGCGGAAACACGCGCATCGATTCGCCTTCGCGGATGCGCGTGTTGTAGAGGCGCCAAAGTTCGGGGCGCTGATTGCGCGGATCCCAGCTGTGCGCGGCCGAGCGATGGGAGAAGACGCGCTCCTTGGCGCGGCTCTTTTCCTCGTCGCGCCGCGCGCCGCCGAAAGCGGCGTCGAAGCGGCCCTTGTCCAGGGCCTGGCGCAGGGCCTCGGTCTTCATCACCTGGGTGTGGACCTGGCTGCCCGAGGCGACGGGAGAAACGCCGCGCGCGACGCCTTCCGCGTTGACATGGACGCGCAAATCGAGCCCCAGCCGCCGCGCCGTCTCGTCGCGGAACGCGATCATTTCGCGAAACTTCCAGGTCGTGTCGACATGCAGCAGCGGAAAGGGCGGCGGCGCGGGATAAAAGGCCTTCATCGCGACGTGCAGCATCGCGCTGGAATCCTTGCCGATCGAATATAGCATAACTGGAGTGATAAATTCGGAGACAACCTCACGCATTATGTGAATTGCTTCCGCTTCAAGGCGCCTGAGGTGCAGGGGCAACGCGCTGGGCATGGGGAAAACGTCTCGGGAGGACCGGTCGGGCTAGTCCATAGAGAGGTTTACTGGACTAATCAAGAGACGAGGCAGCCGAGGGGTATGTCAACCGCGTGAAATCCGTAGAATAGGCCCCCTCGCGGGCGAGCGCTACAATGGTTTTCGAAACCAATGATGCGCATAGGGGTTGGCGTTGAACGCGGCGACCTCCTCGAAGCCGAGCTTGCGATAGAGCGCCTGCGCCTCCTTCAGGCTTCGGTTGGTGTCGAGGCGGAGCGTCATCAGGCCCGCCCCTCGCGCCGTCGCCTCGATCATCGCCATCACGCGGCGCGCGACGCCGAGGCCGCGCGCGGACGGCGCGGTCCACACGCGCTTCACCTCGCCGGTCGTCGCGTCGACGCGCCTGAGCGCGCCGCAGCCGACGGCGCGGCCTTCCAGCCGGGCAAGGAAGAGGAACCCGGCGGGCGGCGTCATCTGGTCGTCGCGCACGCGGTCGCCCCCGGCGGGGTCGAAGCCGGAGTCGAAGCGCCGTGCAAGCTCGGCGAAATATTCGCTGAGGCACCAGCGCGCCTCGGCCGTATCAGGCGCTTCGAGCCGCACCTCGACGGCGCCGGCGCGGATCAGCCGCTCGACTTCGGCCATCGCCGCCACCAGGCGGTCGCGCTCGCGCGCTTCGAGCGGCGCCAGCATCGAGCGCGCGAGTTCGTCGGACAGCTCCTGGTAGGCGGCGAATTCCGCTTGCCCCTTTTCCGTCAGGCTGACGCGCCGCTGACGGGCGTCTCCGGCTTGCTTGCCGACATGAATGAGGCCCTGCGCCGTCAGCGAGCGCAGCAGCCGGCTGAGATACCCAGAGTCGAGGCCGAGCGCGTCGCGCAGCGCGCGCAGGTCCGCGCCGTCGGCGCCCACTTCGAAAATCAGCCGCGCCTCGCCCAGCGGCCGGCCGCGGCTGAGATAGCTGTCGTCGAGCGCGCCGACGCGCTGCGTGACGAGGCGGTTGAAGCGGCGGACTTGCTGAACCTGATCGCGATCCATTGCCTGACTTTAGTCAGACATCCCGAATTTGCAAGAAGGGCCGATCCTGGCCTATCGCCCTTCGCGGAACGCGCCTGGGCGGGGCCGCGAACCGCAAAATCGACACAAAAGCGCACTCAAAGCCCTGGTATGGCGTCATCGCCGATCGGAGCGTCCGCCCGCGGTCCGAAACTGGAGACCCTGCTTGCTGCCCCGCCTCTCGCGCCTTCTCGTCTTCGCCCTCCTCGCCGTCGCCGGAACCTCGGCGACGCGCGCCGCCGAGGGCGGAGAGGCCGCCTCCTGCCTCTACGCGCCCGCCCCGCCCGCACAGCTCGTAGCCAAGGACGCGATCACGGACTACCAATCGGTGCTGCGGACCTGTCGCAGCGCCGACGGCCGCGCGGGCCTCGCGATCCGCGCGATGACCATCGCCGAAACGCCGATCCTGCTGCTGGCCGATCCGCAGAAACTGTCGACGCGTCTGGAGCGCGCGGCCTGCTGGACGTGCCAAGAGACGAGCGAAGATTCGCTCGCCGATTCGAGGATGATGCGCGCGGTCGCGCAATCGGCGGAAGCGCCCGGCCTCGTCCACCGCGGCTTTCTGCAGAACGCCGGCCTCACCCACGGCGCCGCCCCGGGCGCCTTCGTCACCGGCGATCTCTGCCCCAGCCGACGCCCGCTCGACCGGCCGTTCTTCGACAAGCTCGCGAGCCAGGGGCCGCATACGCCGGTGGCGCTGTCGATCTCCGGCCTATGGCTCGTCCATCATTTCCAGGATTATCGCTGGCTCCTCGACAAGCAGGCGGCCGGGGCGCTCGACATCCTCTGGGTCGATCACACCTATCACCATCCCTATCGGCGCGGCGAACCCAACGACCATAATTTCCTGCTGACCAAGGGCGTCGACCCCGACGCCGAGATTCTCGACACCGAACGCCTGTTGATCGCCAACAGCCAGACGCCCTCGCTGTTCTTCCGCTTCCCCGGATTGATCTCCAACGCGCCGTTGATGCAGGCGGTGCGGCGCCACCACCTGATTTCGCTCGGCGCCGACGCCTGGCTCGCGCTCAATCAGCGGCCGGGCGAGGGGTCGATCGTCCTTGTCCACCCCAACGGCAACGAGGAGGCGGGCCTCGCGTTGTTCGACCGCGAAATAGCCCGCGGCGCCATCGCGCGACCGCTCGAGCCGCTGATCGCGGCGCCGAACTGAGCGGCGGCGCCGCCGCTCATCCGCGTCCGACGAAGGGCATCTTGGTCGCCATCAACGTCATCGACAGGATGTTCGAGGAGAGCGGCAGGCTCGCCATGTGAACGATCGCGTCGCCGACTTCCCTCACGTCGATCGTCGGCTCGACCGCGATGCGGCCGTCCGCCTGCGGCACGCCCCGCGTCATCTTCTGCGCCATTTCGGTCAGCGCGTTGCCGATGTCGATCTGCCCGCAAGCGATGTCGAAGGCGCGCCCGTCGAGCGCGATCGACTTGGTCAGGCCGGTGATCGCGTGCTTGGTCGCGGTGTAGGGCGCGCTGAACGGGCGCGGCGCGTGAGCGGAAATCGATCCATTGTTGATGATGCGCCCGCCGCATGGGCTCTGGCGCTTCATCATCCCGATCGCTCCCTGCGCGCACAGGAACGCGCCGGTCAGGTTCACATCGACGACCGCCTTCCATTGTTCGTAGGTCAACTCGTCGATCGCGACGGCGGGCGCGCCGGCCCCGGCGTTGTTGAACAAGAGATCGAGCCGCCCGAAATCCCGCTCGACCGCGGCGAACAGCGCCTTGACGGCGACGGGATCGCCGACGTCGCAGCCTTGTGCGAACGCGCGCCGTCCGAGCGCCTCGATTTCGCGCGCCACGGCGGCGAGCGGCTCCAGGCCGCGGCCCGTGAGCGCGACATGCCAGCCCGCCCTGGCGAGCGCCAAGGCCGCCGCGCGTCCGATCCCCCGTCCGGCGCCCGTGACGAGCGCGAATTTGTCCCCGGCCACTTTTGCCTCCCAAGTCTGATTTCAAACAATCTTACAGGGGCCAGGACGCGCTCGTCACGTCTTTCCCCGCCGGCGCGCGGCGCTTTCGCCCGGCATGAGTCGACTCCAAACCCGGATGATTCCTCATTCGAGCTTCGAGCCGACCGCCGGCCGGCGCGTCAATAATCAATAAAATGCCGTCACCCCTGCGGCCTGTGGGCATCGACCCCGATCGCGCCGCGCGCCGGAGGGACGAGGGCGCGTGCGGCCTTCGCGACGTGCTCGCCGAAGCGGACGAAGGGCAGCAGGTAATTGCGCGTCACGGTGCTGAATTCGCCCTCCGTCGCGCCGACGCCGAACCGGATGGCCTCGCGAGTCGGCTGCGGAATATACAGCGTTCCGAACGCCCAGTCCCATAGAGCCAGCGCGAAACCGAGATTCTTGTCCCAGTGCGCGGGGTTGTCGGAATGATGGATCTGATGATGCGCCGGGCTCTGCAGGATCTTGCCCGCCAGGCCGGTGAAGGCGATCCACATGTGGCTGTGGCGCAGATGGCCGTAGGTGACGAGGAACGTCATCAGCAGGATGTTGCCGTTGAGCAGGGTGAAGGGCTGCACGCCGGGCCCGAAGACGTAGGTCATCACGCCGAACACCGTGCCGGTGGCGATGGCGATGAGGTTCATGAACGCGAGGATTTCGATCGGATGCTGGCGCAGCTCGGTGAAGGTCGTCATCACCTCCGCCGAATGGTGGACCTTGTGGAACTCCCACAGCGCGGGAATCCGGTGGAAGAGATAATGACCGAACCAATAGGCGAGCTCGTAGGCGAGCAATTCGAACAGCGTCGCCATCGCCAGCACCGTCCACGCCGGCCAGACCGTCGCTTCGTGCGGCCCGAACGCGTGCGTCAGCCCGGCGAGGACCGCGTCCTTGCAGAAGACGTTGCCGACCGCGAGAAAGCCGTAGCCCGAGGCGAGCGCCAGCCCATTGAGAACCCACATGCGCATGTCGACGCGCGAGGAGGGATTCCAGAGGATGCGCGCCGCGAAGATCGAGCGCAGGAAGCCTTTCACGCTGACGGGGCGTCCGCGCGCGCGCCGGCGCCAAACGTAATACAAAATGGAGCACAGCAGAGCGCCGGACAGCGCCGGCGCGCCATAGGGGGCCGTAGCGCCGAAGGTCAGTTCCAAACGGTCGAGCACTCCGGCCCACAGCCAGGCCAAGAAAGCCATGACTCGCACTCCTCACTGATCGAAGACTGGGCGGCAGCCTAGGCCGTCGGCCTTCAGGAAGAGTTAAGTCTTGCGACTACATGCCGCTCGAATCGCCTTGGCGCGCCGCTTTTTCCGCCGCGTAGAGTGCGCGAAAACGCCGCAGTCGCGGGGCGTGGATCGCCGCGCTCGCGGCGTTCGGGACGAATTGCCGTTGGATCGGCGGGCGGCGGCAAACGGCTTGCTCGTCACCGGCCCCCGCCGCCAACATCGCCAGCCGCGCCGCGCCGAACGCCGCGCCCGTTTCCGCCCCGGCGGCGAGGTCGATCGTCAGCCCCGTGACGTCGGCGATCATCTGGCCCCAGAAACCGGAACGCGCGCCTCCGCCCACCAGCATCGGCGCGCTCGGGCGGGCGCCCGCTTCGGCGAGCACGTCGACGCCGTCGGCGAAGGCGAACGCGACGCCCTCGAGCACCGCATAGACCAGCGCCTCCCAGCCGTGATCGGCGCGTAGCCCAGCGAACAGCCCGGTGGCCGCGGCGTCGTTGTGCGGCGTGCGTTCGCCGCTGAGATAGGGCAGGAAGACGGGCGCCGCGGCGACCGCGTCCGGCGAACGGGCGAAGGCCTCGGCGGCGTCGACGCAGCCGCCGATGTCGTCGGCGCGGCCGAGCGCGCCCGCGATCCAACTCAGCGCGGAGGCCGCCGACAGCATCACCGCCATGCCGTGCCAGCGCCCCGGCAGCGCGTGGCAGAACGCGTGCAACGTGCGCTCGGGCAGGCTGACGAAGCGATCGGTCACGGAAAAAATGACGCCCGAGGTGCCGAGCGAAACGAAGCCCGCGCCGGGTTGGACCGCGCCGACGCCGACCGCGGAGGCCGAGTTGTCGCCGGCGCCGCCGGCGATGGCAATGCGCCGTCCCGCCAGGCCCCAGGCGCTCGCGACGGCGGGCGAAAGAACGGCCGAAACCGCCGAGCCCTCGACGAGGCGCGGCATCTGCGAGCGCTCGAGCCCGCTGGCGGCGAGAAGCTCCTCGTCCCAGCGGCGATGCGCGATGTCGAGCCAGAGCGTGCCCGAGGCGTCCGACATGTCCGAGACCGCTTCGCCTGACAAGCGCAGGCGAACGAAATCCTTGGGCAGAAGGATGCGGGCGGTCGCGGCGAAGACGTCGGGCTCGTGGGCGGCGACCCAGAGAATCTTGGGCGCGGTGAAGCCTGGCATCGCGATATTGCCGGCGCGCCGACGAAAATCAGGCACGCGGCGTTCGAGCTCGGCGCATTCGGCGAAGGCGCGGCCGTCGTTCCACAGGATCGCCGGCCGCAGCGGCGCGTCGCCGGCGTCGAGAAAGGTCGCGCCGTGCATTTGCCCGGAAAGACCGATCGCGGAAAGACGGGCGAAAGCCGCCGGCGCGTGACGCCGAATCGCGGCGGCGGCGGCCTCGACCCCTTCGACCCAATCCTGAGGGTTCTGCTCGCTCCACAGCGGATGCGGTCGCGACAGCGACAACGGGACCGAAACGTCCGCGACGATCCGCTGATCTCTGTCGATCAACAGAGCCTTGACCGACGACGTGCCGATGTCCAGGCCGAGAAAAGTCTCGCCGGCGCGCGCGTCGCTCGACATTCTTCGTCCTCCCCACGGGGCGCTTGAGCGCCTCTCGTCAAGCGTCACAATAGGGGAAAGCCCCGGAAATGTCGCCGGGGCCTCGCGCCCGATCCGCCGAGCGGACGGAGGGAGTCGTTAGGCGACGCTGAGATTTCCGGCCGAGGATTTGCCGGTGCGCTTGTCCGCGACGATCTCGTAAGAGACCTTCTGGCCTTCGTTGAGTTCGCGCAGACCCGCGCGCTCGACCGCGCTGATGTGGACGAACACATCCTTGCCGCCGTCGTCAGGCTGAATGAAGCCATATCCCTTGGTGGCGTTGAACCACTTGACCGTACCCGTTGCCATCGCAAAGTTCCGTATATGAGAGTGTCGATACGCACTGGCGCGCCGGCGCCGGCGCGACTATCGATGCGGTGAGGTTCGTCGGCACGCATCGCGAGATACGGGGCCAAGTCATCGGCCGGTAATCGATCCCTCAGGGAATACCGGAACCGACCGTTCAAATCAAGGCGGCGCGCGCCGGGTTCGCGCCTCCGCCTTGTCATTCGTGCCGCCCGCGCCTAAGTCAGCCCGTCGCGGCGGCCCCCGCCCCCTTCACGAGGAATTCATGCTTCAGGCTCTGCTCGCCGAGGGTCGTCCGTTGCTTGCCGACGGCGCGATGGGGACGAACCTGTTCGAGGCGGGGCTGACGTCGGGCGACAATCCGGAATTGTGGAACGCGAACCATCCCGAAGCGATCCGGGCCTTGCACCAAAACTTCGTCGAGGCGGGCGCGGACATCATCCTGACCAACAGTTTCGGCGGCAACCGCCGGCGTCTGGCGCTGCACGGGCTCGAGGGCCGGACGCGCGAACTCAATCGATTGGCGGCCGACAACGCGCGCGCCGTCGCCGACCGGGCGGGCCGCCGCGTGGCCGTCGCCGGTTCGGTGGGGCCGACCGGCGATCTCTTGGCGCCGCTCGGCCCGTTGAGCGAGGACGAGGCCGTCGCGGTCTTCGTCGAACAGATCGAAGGGCTTCGCGAGGGCGGCGCCGACGTCCTGTGGATCGAGACGATGTCCGCCCCCGCGGAAATCCGCGCCGCGGCGCGCGCGGCGGGGCTGGTGGGAATGCCCTATACGGTCACCGCGAGCTTCGACACGGCGGGCAAGACGATGATGGGCCTCGCTCCCGCCGCCTTCGCCGATCTCGTCGGCGGGTTCGATGCCGAACCGCTCGCCTTCGGCGCCAATTGCGGCGTCGGCGCCTCCGATCTCCTGGTTTCGATCCTCGCGATGAGCGAGGCGCGGCCCGAGCAAAACCTGATCGCCAAGGCCAACGCCGGCGTGCCGCAATGGCATGGCGCTCATATTCATTATTCCGGCAGCCCGGCTTTGATGGCCGCTTACGCGGCCCTGGCGGTCGACGCCGGCGCGCGCATCGTCGGGGGATGCTGCGGAACCAAGCCGACCCATGTGGCGGCGATGCGCCGCGCGCTCGACCGCCATCGGCCGGGCGCGCGGCCGAGCCTCGCCGCGATCGTCGAGGCGCTCGGTCCCCTCGTCGCGCCGGCCGCCGCCGAGACGGCTCCGCGCGCGCGCCGGCGCGGCCAGGGGCTCAGGTGAACGCCAAGGCCAAGAGCCGCGCCGCGAGCCGGGCGGCGTCCGGCGGCGCGCCCTTCGCGCCGGCGCTTCTGGTTCCCGCGCCCGCCGAGCGGCCCTCGCTCGTCGCCGCCGAGGGAATCGTCGATTTCGAGGTCGGCGCGGGCCAAGCGGGCGAGCGGCTCGATCGCTTCCTGGGCCACGCGGCGGGCGAGCGACGGCTCGCGCTTTCGCGCACGCGGCTGAAGGCGCTCATCGAGGCGGGGCAGGTCGCGGTCGACGGCGTCGAAACGCGCGATCCCTCGGCCAAATTGGCCGCGGGCGCGAAAATCGCCGTCGTCGCGCCCCCCGCGGAGGAATCGGACGTCGTGGGCGAGGATCTCCCGCTCGACATCGTGTTCGAGGACGATTGCCTCATCGTCATCGACAAGCCGGCCGGCCTCGTCGTCCATCCCGCGCCGGGACATTCCTCGGGCACCCTGGTCAACGCGCTGATCCGGCATTGCGGCGCGAGCCTTTCGGGCGTCGGCGGCGTGAAACGGCCGGGGATCGTGCATCGCCTCGACAAGGACACGTCCGGGCTGATCGTGGCCGCCAAGACCGACGCCGCGCATCAGGGGCTCGCCGCGTTGTTCGCCGACCACGGGCGCACGGGCTCGCTGGTGCGCGAATATCGCGCCCTCGTCTGGGGCGCGCTCGAGGCAAAAGCCGGCTTGGTCGACGCGCCCCTCGGCCGCCATCCCAGCCATCGCGAGAAGATGGCGGTCGTCTCCGCGACTCGCGGGCGCGAGGCGGTCACGCATTGGCGGCTCGAGGAGGCGCTCGGGCCGGCGAGCCTGATCGCCTGCCGCCTGGAGACCGGCCGCACCCATCAAATCCGGGTGCATCTCGCCCATATCGGCCACCCGCTGCTCGGTGATTCGGTCTACGGCGCCGGCTTCAAGACCAAGGCGAGCCAGTTGTCGGCCGGGGCGCGCCTCGCCCTGGAGGCCCTCGGACGCCAGGCCTTGCACGCCGCCACTTTGGGGTTCGAGCATCCGATCACCGGCGCGGCGCTGTCCTTCGTTTCTTCCCCGCCTGACGATTTTACTCGTCTTGTCAATGCATTGAGAGAGGCGGGCGAACGTCGAATCGGCTGAGCGCGAGGACGCGAGATGAACAATTTGTCATCTCGCCGTCGACCGAACTCTTGCCTTTCGCCCTCTTTCGGCCATGGTCGGTCGACCAATATTGTGCGACGCACCGCTTCGAGCGGGCGCCGGAGCGCGGCCTCGCCGCAAAGCTCCGAGAGGAGGACCCGATGGCCGCCGCCCTGCCTATCATCGCCGGAGAATCCGGTCTTTCCCGCTATCTCTCGGAAATCAAGCGGTTCCCGATGCTGGAGCCGCAGGAAGAATACATGCTCGCCAAGCGCTGGCGCGAGCACGGCGATCGCGAAGCCGCGCACAAGCTCGTCACCTCCCATTTGCGGCTGGTGGCCAAGATCGCCATGGGCTATCGCGGCTACGGCCTGCCGATCGGCGAAGTCATTTCCGAGGGCAACGTCGGCCTGATGCAGGCTGTCAGGCGGTTCGAGCCGGACAAGGGCTTCAAGCTCGCGACCTACGCGATGTGGTGGATTCGCGCCTCGATCCAGGAATATATTTTGCGCTCCTGGTCGCTCGTCAAGATGGGCACCACGGCGAGCCAGAAAAAGCTCTTCTTCAACCTGCGCAAGGCCAAGAGCCGCATTTCGGCGCTCGACGAGGGCGATATGCGCGCCGATCAGGTCGCCACGATCGCCACGCGCCTGGGCGTCGCCCAGCAGGATGTGATCGACATGAACCGGCGCCTCGGCGGCGACGCCTCGCTCAACGCGCCGCTGCGCGAGGAAGGCGACGGCGAATGGCAGGACTGGCTCGTCGACGATAGCGCCAGCCAGGAGACCGTTCTGGCGGACCGCGAGGAAAGCAACGCCCGGCTCGACGCCCTGAAAAACGCGCTGCGCGTGCTCAACCCGCGCGAGCGCCGCATATTCGAGGCGCGACGGCTCGCCGAGGAGCCGGTGACTCTCGAGGAGCTTTCGACGGAGTTCGGCGTTTCGCGCGAGCGGGTGCGCCAGATCGAGGTGCGCGCGTTCGAGAAAGTGCAGGCGGCGGTCAAAGCCGGCGTGGCGCTCGCGCAAATTCCCGGCAAGCGCGCGGCGCCGGCGCTGCCCGCGCCATAAAGCGTCTCTGACGGGCTTTGAAGCGCGCGTTCGCTGGACCGTAAGGTCAATCGACCAATCCCACGCGCGCCGCGGCGAAGCCGCCGCGACGACGGGCGGGAATTCCTCTAATATCCGGACGCGGTGCGCTGCGAAGGCGCGCCCTGTTTCTTTCCGAGCCGAAGGAAATCCTCATGCCGTCTCGCCAAATTCGCTTTCCCCGGCGCGCCGCGTTGCTGGCGACCGCCGCGCTCGGCGCGCTGAGCGTCGCCGCCTCGGCCAAGGATCTGCCCGCCACGCCCGAGGGGGCGCAGAGGCTCAGCGCCTTTTTCGCGACCTATCTCGGCAAACCGGCTGCAGGAGCGCCGACGGCGCTGGCGGTGACGCCGGAAGGGTCGGACTACGCCGTGTCGCTCGATCTGGCTGCGCTCATGGCGCCGTTCGAGTCGGCGGGCTTTTCCTATGACTCGGCGACGTTCAAATACAAGCTCGTCGAACAGGACGACGGCGCCTGGCGCGTCGAGAATTCCGGTTTTCCCCCCATCTCGGCGCATATGAAGGACGGCGCGTCGACGATCGCCATTACCGGCTACAAGGGCCAGTTCGTGATCGACCCCGCGATCGCCTGGTGGCGCAGCGGCTCGGGCGGCGCCGACAAGATCAATCTCAAGGCGCACGCCACCGGCGTCGACGAAACCGTCGACGCCGGCGCGCTGCAAGTGACGGCTTCGGCGAAGGCGGCGGCCGACGGTTCGGTTTCTTCCGACGTGCAGGAAAGCATCGCCGACCTCGCCGCCGCGTTTTCCGTGACGCCCGGCGGCGCCAACGCCGGCCCCGACGCGAAACCGATCAATATCGCCGCGCACGCCGACAAGGCGAACATCGACGTGACGCTGGACGGCTTGAAGTCGCGCGCGGCGCTCGATCTCTGGGCGTTCCTCGTCGCGCATCCCTCGCGCCCCGAAATGGCGGCCAACGAAGCGGCGCTGAAAACCCTGCTGACCAATGTCCTGGCGGGCCAGCTCAGGGCCAACGAGACTTTCGGGCTGCAACGAATCGCGCTGCAGATTCCGCAAGGCGCCGTCGCCATGGACGCGGCGAAAATCGGGGTCGGCGGCGTGGCGGGCGCGGCGGGCGCGTTCGAAGAGCATTTCGCCATCCAGGGCCTCACGCTTCCGGCGGGCCTGGTCCCGGCGATGTATCGCGATCTCGTCCCCACCTCGGTGGACATCGGCTTCAAGGCGAGCGGGTTCGACGTCGCCGCGGCGAGCGCCGAAGCGATCGCCGACATGCATCTGGCGGGCGACGCGCCGCCGATCTCTGCGGAGGACAACGCGAAGGTCTGGGCCAAGCTGATCGGCGCGGGGCCCGTGCTCGTCGACATCCCGCCCTCGCACATCGTCGCGGCGCAGCTCGACATCTCGATCCAGGGGCAGATTCGCTATCAGGGTGGCAGGCCCTCGGGGACGTTCACCGTCCATATGCGCGATTTCGAAAAGACGCAGGCGGCGCTGAAGGGCCTCGGCCCGGAGGCCCAGAAGAAGATCGTCCCCGTCCTGGCGATGGCCAAGGGTCTGGCCAAGACCGATGGCGACGGCGCGCTGACCTGGGTCGGGGAGCTCGGCGCGGACGGGATGATGAAGGTCAACGGCCTGCCGCTGGGCAAAGCGCCGCTATAGGCGGGGCTCGCGCGGCCTTCAGCCGCGCGCCAGCGTCGCCCGCGCGGCGAGCATGGCGAGGGCGCCCGAGATCAGCACGTTCCAGTTGGCGAGCGAAAGGCCGAAAACCCTGAGCTGCACGACGTCGCAGTTCACGACCTTGACCGTGGCGAGCTGATCGAGAAGGCTGCCCGCGCTCTTGGCGCCGGCGATCGAGCCGGTGCAGGCGCTCGGGCCATGCCACAGGCCGGCTTCGACGCCGGAATGATAGGCCGCCAAGACGACGTTGGCGGCGAAGATCAGCGCCAGCAGCCCGAACATCGCGCGCGTCAGGGCGCGGTTCGGTCCCGACGCCGCCACAGCGAAAGCGATCGCGGCGACGGGAACGCCCGCGTAATAGGCGTAACGCTGCTCCAAGCAGAGATCGCAAGGGGCGTAGCCGAGCGCCTGAAACACCCACGCCCCTGCGATCGTCGCGAAGGCGAGTCCGCCGATCGCCAGCGCGTTGTTGGTCGGCCGTTTGGGAAGAGCCGCTACGAGAAGAGACATCAGAACACCCGCGCCGCGATGACGAAACCCGCCACGATCGTGGCCGCGATAATCCCGAGGAAAACGGCGAAATGACGTTCGAGCGCGAGGCGCAGGGGATCGCCGAAATGATTGAGCGCGCCCGCGAGCAGAAAGAACCGCGCGCCGCGCGTCACCACCGACAGCGCCACGAACAGCGCGAAATTATAGCCGAGCAGACCGCTGACGATGGTGACGAGCTTATAGGGGATCGGCGTCAGGCCCTTGACGAGAATCACCAGCGCGCCCCAGCGCGCGTAGGTCTCTTTCAGCGCGGCCATCTTCTCGCCATAGCCATAGATGTGGATCAGCCATTGGCCGAGGGTGTCGAACAACAGCGCGCCGATGCCGTAGCCGACGACGCCGCCCAGCACCGAGGCGATGGTGGCGATCAGCGCATAGCGCCAGGCGAGCCGCGGCTTGGCCAGCGACATCGGCGCCAGGATGACGTCGGGGGGGATGGGAAAGAACGAGCTCTCGGCGAAGGCGATCGCGGCGAGCGCGTAAGGCGCGTGGGCGCTCTGGGAGAGCGCGATGATCTTGTTATAGAGGCTCTTGAACATGCCGACCTGAAAACCGTCTCCGCGCCGCGCCGAGCCATAGCCGCCGGCGGCCGGAGAGTCCATGTCGCCGGCATAGCGCGCGATGATGAGGATTTCCTGAATTCGAGCCGCTGGGGGCCGCCCCGGCCGTTGACCGCGCGCCCGCCGGCGTTCTATATCGCGCGGCGACCGCTTGGCGCGGGCCCCTGTGGCGGAACTGGTAGACGCGCTCGACTCAAAATCGAGTTCCGCAAGGAGTGCTGGTTCGATTCCGGCCAGGGGCACCACCACCTCAAAACACGTTTGTTTTTGTTAGCGTTTTGACGTTTTGTTCCAAGTTTTGTCGTTCGGCTTGGGACTTCTTGTTCGATGTCTGTTTCTCCAGGCGCTCCATAGCCGAGATCGCCATCCCCTCCTGTTCGGCGTCCTTCGTGTAGAGATCGACCATTCTCGACGTCCTATGGCCCGTGATAGCCATGATCTCCTTCGTCGTGCAGCCCGCCTCCGCCATACGACGCGACGCCGCCTTTCTAAGACCATGGGTGACGCACCGATCAGGCAGGCCCGCCATCGCGATCCGGTCCGCCATCCAATTGCCGAACCCTTTGTCCGTGAACGGACGGCCAAAGTTCGTCGTCAGGATCGAGACGTGCTCTTTGGGGGTCGCGCTCAAGGCGGCGCGAAGCTCGCTGTGCAATGGGATGGTGAGCTTCGCTTTCGTTTTGTTCTGCGCTACCCTTACCTTGGCGTTCTGCTCAATGTCGGCCCAGACCATCTCGCAGACGTCGCCCAGACGCTGTCCGGTATAAAGAAAAAGCGCAAAGGCTGTACGCTCGCGCGTGCCTACGGGCCATTGCTCTTCAAATTGGGCAATTTCCTCCTCGGTCCAGGTGTGGTGCTCCCCCGCCTTGAATTTCTCGATCCCGGCGGTCGGGTCCTTGTCGATCCAGCCGTTCTGGATCGCGAAATTCATCAAAGATCGGATTTTCTTCACGAGGTCGTTCGCGGCTCCTGGCGTGCTTGCCCGCTTCGTCATCATTTTCTCGACGTGGTCCCGTCGGAGGTCGCAGAACCTGCGATGGCCCAAGTCATCGTCGCGGATATAACGCTCTATGGCGAGCCGGGAGGCATATTGCGTCGACTTGGCCTTCCTGGCGAAGCTCATGCTTTCCAGATATTTCTCTATGAGCCAATCAAACGTGCCGGGTGTGCGGGTGGAAGCTCGGACTTTTCCCCTAACGTGGGAGCCCTCTAAGGCGATTTCGTAGGCTTCTCTAAATTCCCTGGAGTTCGGATCGTCCGGCAGGCGAACGCGCGGACCACGCGGCCTGCGAAAATAGAACACCCGCTTTCCGGTCTTGCTGTCCCTGAAGCTGTCTATATAGAGCAGCTTGAAGACGGTCATTTCCAGTCGGCCATGCTATCGGGAGGTTCGTCCTCCGTCTCCCCGCCTTCGCGCGGCATAGCCTTGAAGGCCGCGTCCAACTCCTCGATGTCATAGACACGTCGTTTGCCGATCAGGCGCGGGCGCGGCATTTTATTGGCGATCACGAGCTGCCGGAAGAACGAGGGCGACAGCGACAGGTAGCCAGCCGCTTCCATCTCGCTGAGACCGCGTCGGACAGGCAGATGAGCGGAGATCGCGGCTTTGGTCGTCATTGTTCGGCCCCGTCGTATGGACTACCGTAGTCCATCATAGGGCACTTTTTCCGCTTGAAGTCAACCCCACGGTGGTCCATTATAGAAAAATGAGCAGAACTGATCCTCAGATGAAGTTGCGCTTCCCTGGCGACTTAAAGGCGCGGGTGGTCGAGGCCGCCAACAAGAGCGGCCGAACGATCAACGCCGAGGTCATGTATCGGCTTGAACGCAGCTTCGGCGAGCTGTCTCTGCCAGAAGACGTCATCAAAGCGATCTCTGAAACTCGGGAGATGGTTGGCGCTCTCCATAGAGTGGCGAAACCGCCGCCCACAAATGCGGTGAGCGATAGCGCAGCGGAACCGCCGCTGAATGAGATGGTGCCGGCTAAACGGCGATCGGCAAGATTGATCCCCAGGGTCACTGCGCCCAAGGCCGACGAATGATGCCATGGGGGTCTTGCCCCCTGGCTCGCTCGGGTTTAACGCCGCTCGATCTCACCAGTCTGGCCCGCGCACCATGACGGCCTTCGCCCGATACGTTGGCATCGACTATTCAGGGGCGCAGACGCCGAGCGCGAGCCTGAAGGGCCTCCGCGTCTATATGGCCGAGGCCGATACGCCGCCAGTCGAAGTCATGCCGCCGCCATCGCCGCGCAAATACTGGACCAGACGCGGCATTGCCGAATGGCTGGTCGAGCGGCTTGCCGAGCGCGCGCCGACGCTGGTCGGCATCGACCACGGCTTCTCGTTTCCGTTGCGGTATTTCGAGGTCCATCGGCTCAAGCCCGATTGGCCCGCCTTCCTCGACGACTTTCAACGCCATTGGCCGACCGATGAAGACTACACCTACGTCGATTTCGTCCGCGATGGCACCGTGGGCAACGGCGCGGAACGGACGGGCGACCCGCGCTGGCGACGTCTGACCGAGGAACGCGCTCGCGGCGCGAAGAGCGTCTTTCAATTCGATGTGCAGGGGTCAGTGGCGAAATCGACGCATGCCGGCATTCCCTGGCTGCGTTTCATCCGCCAACATCTCGGCTCGCGCGTCCACTTCTGGCCTTTCGACGGTTGGGACGTTCCAGCCGGGCGCTCCGCGATCGCCGAGGTCTATCCGGCGCTGTGGAGCCGCAGCTTCGCCCAAGAGGATCGCGGGGCCGACCAGCACGACGCCTATAGCGTCGCCGCCTGGCTTTCACGCGCTGACCATGACGGCAGTCTTGTCGCGTTCATGAAACCGGACCTGACCGGGTCAGAGCGAACCGTGGCGCAAGTCGAGGGTTGGATACTGGGCGTTGCCGGCAACCTGCGCACCGTCTGATCCGCGATCGAGCTAACGCTCGGAACTTGATGGCAGCTAGACCGACAACAGCCCGTGATCAACCTCGCCGACCGTTTTCAAAATCACAGCATCGTCGAAGTCGCCAAGAGCCGGGTCGCCGGTCCGGGAGAACGCGATGGCTCCGCAATGTTCTTCCATCGCCGCCAACGAGCCGGCCATGCGGATCGCTTGGTCCGAGCTGCGTGCCTCTTTCGGCTCGCACGCGACAATGTCACCGTCCTCCGACCGCATGAACGCAAGCGCGACGTAATAGGTCATCGTCGCCATCCGCAACTCCCCATCATCCGCCAACGACCTGTCTGTTGGTCGGCGGTTCGAACACGACCGTTACGCGGCGACTTCCGCATGCCGGACACATAAGCCGCGTCTCCAAGCGCGATAATGGGAAGTTCGGGCCGCGCGTGCAAACCAACGTGTCGAAATCAAGCTGCTTGCGATAGACGCACCGCCGTATCGACTTCATGCCTTCACGGTAGCCTTGGGCGCAACGCATGTGCACCTTCCAGCCAAGGCTCCGCGCCATTCCGAGTGTCTCGACTTCCATGAGAACGAAAGTGGAACATTGGCTGGCTTTGTCAAGCCTTGTACGCCCGATCGGCACCACGTAGCCTGAAGCGATGTGCAATCTTTATTCGATCACCACGAACCAATTGCCTGGTGCGACCGAGGGGCGTTTACCGTGAGCGAAACTGTAATGTCCTATTGCCGCCAATGCGGGGGGGAGCGACGGCACTCAGTTCTTCATGAGTTCACGAAGACTTGGAGCGAGGATGACGCGCCCATAGACGGAGGAGATACGTGGTCGACGTTGGAGTGTGGTGGCTGCAGCACGATCACATTCGCTCACCAATCGTGGTTCTCCGAAGAATGGGAGATGACTGATCAAGGTCCCCAGCCGATTATCCGTCGGCATCTATATCCGCCGTCGCCAGCAAGGAAGTTCCCCGAGTGGGGTGGAGACCTCTACCTCAGCCTTCTCCCGGAGGAAATGTGGATTGTCGGACTTCACCGCGATCTCTACGAAGCCATTGGCATTGGCGCGCGCTCTTTGGCTGCTATGGGCGCGAGAGCGATCGTCGATCACGTTGTTACGTCGAGAGCGGGTGACTACGGCTCGTTCGAAGAAAAACTGAAACGATTGGCCAGCAAACAATTGATAACCGAAACGCACGCAGACACGCTCCTCGCGGCATTCGACGCGGGCAGTGCGGCAGCGCATCGGGGGTACATACCCCCAGACCAGGACGTGTTCATTCTGCTCGACTTCACGGAAGCCCTTCTCGACCAGATTTACCTCAAACCGTTGCAGACAAAGCGGCAGGCAGAAGCCGCTGCCGCTCTGCGCCTAAACACGCCGCAGCGACCGGCACGAAAGAAGCCGTAGACCGCCTTCCAGCAAAAAAACCCGAGGACGGCGGGAAGCAGCGGGCGCGGTCCCCGCCGCGCTCGCATGCATGGGTTTTGTTCGCTCCGCCGATGGCGGCCGAACCTTTGCACCTCGACGCGTCGGCTATGCGCCCGTCTTTTGACAGGTCCTGGCGGCCGAGCTTCGTCTCTCTGCCGTGCAATTACTTGCACGCATGTGACACCCCGACATGCTTCGTGGACCCACCACGCCTCTGGTGCTCGCGTGGCTTCCGCAGGTCGCCCGCCGTAACTACGCGCACGCCCGCGGTCGCTTGAGTAGCGCGTCTCGCGCGGCGTTCACTTGCTTGGAAAAGTACGCCGACCCACCCACATCCGGGTGTACGCGCTTCATAAGGCGATTATAGGCCGCGCGAATGTCCTGTTCGGTCGCCGCTGCATTTATTCCAAGGATTTCGAGGGCTTGAGCGACGCTCATGTCACCGGACGCCATGTCGCGCCGACGATCCTGTTCCTCCTGTCGCCTCCGACGCTCTCGCTCAGCGGTTTCCCTTTGGCGTTCCTGCTCTTCCTCCTGCCGCCTCTGGCGCTCTCGCTCAGCCGTTTCCCTTTGCCGTACCTGCTCTTCCTCCTGTCGCCTCCGACGCTCTCGCTCAGCGGCTTCCCGTTGGCGTTCCTGCTCCTCTTGCCTTTGCTGTTGGCCGTCTCCCGCATCGGCCCCACTCCTAAACAGGCGCGCGAATATCCCGCGGCTTCTCGCGAGAGCCGCCTGCGCCTCCGCGTCTCCCTGATCGGCGGCGAGTTTGTAAAGCCGCGCCGCTTCGCGCTGGTCCCTCGGGAACCCGCCATGACCTACTCTGTATAACTCCGCAAGATTGAATTGCGCTGCGGCGTTCCCCTCGTCGGCGGCAAGCTTGGAAAGTCGCGCGGCCTCGCGATCATCCTTGGGCAGCCCGCCACGGCCCTGCGCATAGAAGCGCCCGCCACGGCCCTGCGCGGCGGCTTCTCCCTGATCGGCGGCTAGCTTGAAAAGACGCGCGGCCTCGCGATCGTTCTTCGACAGCCCGCCTTGACCTAGCTCGTAGAACATCCCGAGGTTGAACTGCGCCGAGGCGTGTCCCTGGTCGGCGGATAGCTTGTAAAGGCGCGCGGCCGCGCGATCATTCTGCGACAGCCCGCCACGGCCTTGCGCGTAGAACATCCCGAGATTGCACTGCGCGACGGCGTGTCCCTGGTCGGCCGCGAGCTCGAAAAGGCGCGCGGCCTCGCGATCGTTCTTCGACAGCCCGCCACGGCCCTGCTCGTAGCACACCCCGAGACTGAACTGCGCCAAGGCGTTTCCCTGGTCGGCGGCGAGCTTGTAAAGGCGCGCGGCCTCGCGATCGTCCTTCCGCAGGCCGCCACGGCCGTGGTCGTAGAAGCGCGCGAGATTGTATTGCGCTTCAGCATTTCCCCGGTCTGCGGCGAGCTTGTAGAGGCACATGGCCTCGCGATCGTCTGACATCGCTTATTCCTAGTCTGCGACGAGCTTTTGGAGTTGATCACGAATTTTCATAATCCCCAAAGGTTTCTCGGAAATGAAGGCCGATGTAACGATGCGCGCGTAGTCCCCAAATGTGGAACTTCGTGCCGTGCCTTGATCGGGGCAGAGGCCGCCCTTCGCGCACGAGATTGAGGGTCGAAAAGTGCACTTTCGCCATATATCGCCGGCGTTTACGGGCGGTACGGATTTCTTGAATTATGCACTGCCTCGCTTGGCATTGCGATCATCTGGTGAGCGTGACATGGTTATGGCCATGCAAGAAGCCAATGATACTGTCGAAGTCGTCGCTTCCCTCAGAACGAACCTAGCGGGGCAAAACATGCTCGCCGCAGCTCGGTTCTCTCGACGCGTGGCCGAGCTTGAGGAAAGCAATAGGTCTCAAGAGTTCGGGTCATTTTGGGAAGAGATTTTGCACAATTCAATTGCCAGCATCATGTGCTGCTCCTCCAGTCTTGAGGCCTACGCGAACGAACTTTTTTTGACCGAGAAACCGTATTTCCAAAGTTTTCGGCTCCATTGCTAGACAATCTTTGGGAGACCTATGAACGGAAGACCACTCTCGAAAAGTTCGAGTTCGCTTTGCTTCTCAGCGAGAAACCGAGCATCGACAAGGGGTCAACCCCATATCAAGATGTTCAAATTGTCGTCGAGTTGCGAAACTCTCTCGTCCACTTCAAGCCGGAATGGGATACTCAGGCCGACCGACACCTGAAGCTATCCAAGAAACTGAAACACAAATTTGACCCAAGCCCCTTCTTGAATGACCATCTCATCTTTCCACGACGTTGGGCAACGCATGGCTGCACGAGCTGGAGCGTCCGCAGTTGCCTTAAGTTTGCAGCTGACTTTGAGCAATTGTCGAACCTTCCGCCGAAATACCCTCGGTCGATTGATCCGTGAGACGAACCCAACAAGCGGCATAAATCCCAATCTGTTAAATCGCAGCACGTGTACGCAGGTGTTTTCCCGAGTTGATTGGGAGGGGCCGCGAGGCTTTGCACCTCAGCCTCCCCGCCCACTTCAACGCAGCGCCCCGGCGGCGTTGCCGACGAAAAGCTCGCCATCGCGGACGTAACGGCCGAGCATGGCGTCGCTCGCGTGGCCGGTCTGCTGACGGATATGCGCCGCTCCTCTGACAGGTCTGGCGGCCGAGCTTCATGTCTTTGGCGTGCAATTACTTGCATAAATGCGAGGCGACGACGGGCTCCTCGAACCCGCCATGCGTGGGGTCCCTCCTACCAAACGCAACGTTTGACCCGACCGTCAGGCCCGGGGAAGAGACAAACGGGCAGCGAGAGCGACGTGCGAGCTTTTCGGCGGTGCGCTATCGTGCGCGTGGTCTCGGACACGGGTTGGCTTATTTGACTTTTGAGGGGGCGCTGGCAAATGACGGACATAACGCGACTGCGAAATGTCGCCGACTATTGGCGGGAGATTGTCGTGCTGGACTTCGACGGATACTCACGAAATCCATCGGATCTGCGAAGCGCGCTCCACGCAGCGATTTCTCTGTTTCATTTGGCGGACTGGGTTTTTCAATCTCACGAAGCCCGGGTGCGCGCGACCTTCACTTTCAAAGACAGGAACAACACGACAACAAAAGTCGGCGACGGAAAGGGATTTGCGAACGCTTTGGAGCAGTTTGAAAATGATTTCGGTCGGGTCCGAAGCGTTGCAAACGCCGCCAAACACCTCAAATGCGACCGACGTCCGGTGACCGCAGCCGCAAACAATGCCGCCAACACGTTTGTCGAGGCGACAGGCTATGGCCAGGGTGGCTACGGACAAGGCCCTTACGGTGGCGGCCCGCGAGTGGTCCTTGAAGATGGCGGCAGCAACCTGGAGTTCATGGATATCGTCAAGAACGTCTTTGACATGTGGGAGACCTTGAACCGCCAGCACGGATGGTGGTGAGGACGGCGTGAAACCTCAAGAGGGCATTCGCGCGCTACGTCGGCATCGACTATTCGGGCGCGGACGCCGACGGCGAGTTCGAAAGGCCTCCGCGTCTATACGGCCGAGGTCGACACGCTGCCGGTCAGGTGCCGCTGCCGCAGTTGCCGCGCAAATACCGGAGCTGGCGCGCGATCGCCATAAAGCGCCAACGTCACGATCATTCCTGGGGCTGTACGTAATTCATGAATTTTATTTGCTTATCCCGTCATCAATCATTTTCTCCACCGCCTCCTTGATGCCTTTCACTATATCAACGTAAGCATCATCTTTGTAGGGACAGCTTGCGACCGCGGTCATATTCTTAGGGAGCCCGCTCAATTTGGCAAAAGGGGCGTGCTGCCAGACGCAATTTCTCAAGAGAACAGGAATAACAGCGCATTCCTGAGCATCGTTTCTCGCTAACGCCCGTTCCAATTCTATGTCGTAACAATACTGTGAATTTAAAAAGTCGACACTAAGCAGCAACAGTATAATTTTTGCGGATTGTAATTTGTCAGATATCTCTTGCGCCCATTGTTCTCCTGCGACAATTTTTCTAAAATTCCACTCAGATATCAGGTTCAGTCGTTTGAGCGGCTCCAAATGTTTTATCAACTCGCTTTTCATGTCTTCATCGACGCTGGAATAAGATATGAAAATAGGTATCGCGCTATTCCCTTTTGCATTAACGATCCCTATCGAGCCGCCAGGACCGCCGGGCACAACAAATATGAGATTTTGATCCTTTAGTTGACCCTTTATTCTATTAAATTTTTGTTCTTCCTCCTGCCATCTCAATTTGTCCCTTAGAACTTTTGCATTTACAGGATTTTTTCCACCGTTACTGAGCTTCTTCACCTCGTCAAGAAAACGTTCGGCATCAGTTCGCCGTTTCCTTTTGATGATTTTCCTTGCCGCCATGAACATTGCCCTCCCCACCTGAGGCAGCTACTATTCTAGCATAGGCGCGCGGCTTGCCTAGATCGGCACCTCGGCGTCGTTGCGGACGAACAAATCGCCATCCCGCCAATAGCGCGTAAGCATGGCGGAGAGGGAGGGAGAAGAACCCCGAAAATACCCCAGCCGTCTTTTCAGAGACTTAGCGCGGCAGCCGATGCCCCAATCGAGATTTGCTGTACCAGATTGCTGTACCATCGGCCATATACTTTTCGACTGGCGGGCCTTCCATAAGTGACCAACGTCAGGAGCGCGTTTTCCGCCGGTTCCCCATACCAGCGGCCTTGTCAGCGACGCTTCCTTACGACCTGCTCTGGCCACGCCAAGCTGTCGAAAAGTCCAATGCCCTGACGAGTTCAAAGCTGTCGATGCACGAGGCTTGCAGCCGCCTGCAAACATCGGGAATGTGCCGGTTAGCGCGCAGTCTCGTCGGCTTTGACACTTCGGTCGTTACGATGCAACGCACGTCTCGGGCCACCAGCGCATAGGATATCAGAAATGGATCATGGCCCATGGTCTCGACTTCTTGATCCGTCAGATCGGCGGCATAGCCCTCTATGATGACGTGCCGGACCAGTCCAACATCGACTTCTTCGTCAAGGCGAAGAGCCTCCTGATGGTCATGGTCTGACAGCCATTTTGATAGGTCGTCGGTCCCGTCACAAACCTCCTCGATCATCTCGATCGGCATTTTCACATGGCCGTCCGTCCCCTTCTGGATCAGCCATTCCCAAAACTCGGGAACACGCGCCAGCGGATAGTAGAGGCGGTGCGCTGTGATCAGGACGTTGGCGTCGAGCAGGTATAGCAATCGTCACCCCGAAGCTGTCTTGGTCGCGGGGCGCACGGGCTCGCTGTTCAATAGGCTATAGACGTTCGACGATTTGACCCCGAGAACCTTGGCAGCCTTCGACGGGGATAGCGTCCTCTCCGCCAGCATGCGGCGAGCGAGGCTCACCAGCGCGTCGCCAAGCCGATGCCGCCTGACCACGTAGTAGTTTGGGCCGCCGTCGCGATCACGGTTCCTTTCGCGCTGCTCTTGCCGCGCGCCGAGCCACTGCGTGCGGAAAAACGCGCTCAGGCTTCTCCACAAGGCATGTGTGATCAACCCTTCCCGATAGAGCTTGTAGGCCACCATGGAACGGCTCAGTTGCCGCCTTTCCGCGAACTCATTGATCTTCGCGGAGACAAGATCGAGCCCAGAGCCTCCAATGTCACGAAATTCAGTGAGTTCACTAGCAGGGAGGAAGAACCTGCCCGCCAGATCGTTGCAGAACTGCTCCACCGCTGTCCCGGCATTGGCACCGCTCACGCCTGTTGCGCCGAGCCAAATATGACAAAGCTCATGTAGCAGTGTGAAAGCCCAAGCTGTTTCCGCATCCTGATCATTGATGACGATAAACGGCGCAACCTCGTCCGCCAACGCGAAACCGCGAAATGTCTCGACATCCAACCTTGTATGGTGGCTGCCAAGATTGCCAATCAAGAGGACATAGATACCGGCCTGCTCTGCTTGTTGGCGCAGATAGGCGAAGCCACCGGGTCCGCGATTGGCGGACATCCGACTTCGATATTGATCAACGTCCAGGTTCAGCGTTTCCCGAATGGATTGCAGAACCGCTTCGACCCCATCGCGCATCGTCATGGAGCCGACGAACGGCAACAAAGCCGCCTCGTCGTCATCTTCGAGGACAGCGCGAACCATCGCCTGTCGCGCGCGCACGTCTCGCACCAAGGCATCGACGAGGGCGTCATCCGTGCGAGAATGCTCAGGCGGCAGGGTGCGAAAATCCTGACCGCGATCGCCGGTTATCGGGGCTTCCGCCATGTAGAAGGCTAACAGCGGTCGGCGATACAGCTTCGCCATGCGCAACAGGAGAGGTCGGGAAGGCTCGTGGTCACCAGCCTCATACCCCGCCAGCCGCTCTTCGCCAGAGACGCCCCGCGCCGCGCCGATGTTGAGCTTGGTCGCTGCATCTTCCGACGTGAGGCCAGCGGTCTCGCGTCCCCAACGCAGAATGTCCGGGTTCACATGAGGCATTGTCAGTCCGCGGCTACGCCAAGCTGGTCCTTCAGGAAGTCGATTGTCTTGGCATCACGAAGTTTACAAACGATGTTCTGATTGGCGAACATGCCGTCCGCCCATTTTGCCTCGGAGATCGGGACGGCCTTGATCCAATTGACCCCTACGACATATTCGGCGAGATTGGCGTCGTCCCGGTCGTGCGAGAGCCCCGGTTGCGCCAATGGCCGATCCAAAAGCGGCCCGGCATCCGTCGTGAAATCGCGCGCCATGATAGCCGGTGTCGTCGCCTTTCCATAGCCGACATATCCCGCCTGCTTCTGATAGACAACAAGTCGATCACCGGGCTGGAGCAGGCGTTGCAGGGGGCCGGAATAGCGTACGCCCCCGCCCGCCGCCACAAAGCCATAGCGCCGCATGTCATCCCATGAACGATGCGGGCCGTCTCCGGCGTTCACGTACCACAGGCCAGACCATGGCGCTTGAACACGCGCCTCAGACCGTTCAACGACCTCGGCTTGATCAAGCAGCCAGTCCGTAGTGAGCAAAGTCTGACCGCCCTCCTCGAAGACGGAAAAAAAGGCGGTATTGATGGCGACGCCGTGCACCTCCGATAGGTAACGCACGATCCGCTGCGAGGACGCGTCAAAGGCGCTGGCCACGATCACCATCGTGTGCGTTTCGTTCAGCGTCTGCGGCAACGCATCTTCAAATCGCTCCCGGAATGCAACATCCAGTCGGCGTCCGAGGAAATCATGGGCTATTTTGTGTACGTCCCGCGTGGTGAGCGTGGACACCCAGCTTGCATAGTCAAGCACCTGCGCGATGATGTCGCGCGGAGTGCGATCACGCTTCAGTTCGACGACCACGAGATTTCCGTCGGCATCGATGCCGAGAAGGTCAATCCGACCGCCAAAGGCGGTCACAAGTTGACGGCCGATAACCAGAACTTCGAGCCCAAGCAGGTCGGGTTGCTTGGCGATCCACCCTTCGACCATGTTCTCGTTGGCGATGCGTCCACGACAAACAGGCGTCAGCGCATCGCCGGTGAGCTTGTAGAGCCTCGTCATCCTCTCTTCCTTGGTCTTCCGCGCGCGCCCGTTCCCCGCTGTGGTGTAGCGCGCTCGACCCTGATCCGCTCCACCAGCACGCTCGCGTGTTCCTCAGACGGGTCCTGCGGCACGAGTTCGCCCCGGAACGCCTTGGCCAGCACCGCCTGATCAAGATGGTCGATCAGCTTGCGCGCGCTCGTTGCCTCCGAGGCAAGGCGGTCGATCCATGCGAACGCCGCCGAAACCCTTCGAGATATTTCCTCCTGTTCAGCTGTTGGAGGGACTTCGATGCTGAGCGGGGCGATGTCGCCATTGTTGATCTGCGGAACATTTGATCCATTGCTAATGGAAGCCAAGTCCAGCCCTTGCATCCACCACCACAGAAAATTCGGCGTAACAGCTCGCGCGGTTAGCACCATGAGGTTCAGATCAAGAGCGCCCTCAACGAGTACTCGCCGCTTCTTGTTTGTTGCGATAGCTCCACCTCTTTTGGGGAATGTTATGGAGCCGGGGGTGACAAGGCGAAGTCCGAGGCGACGGGCGTTTTGGCGCGACAATCGAAATTGCGAGGATCGTAGGCCATCCAAGTTTTCCAGCTCGTTCATGCTCGAAACCTTGAACCACGGAAACTCGCCATCTGCTGATAGGGCGGCTTCGATACCCTTCGGGGTCTGCCCGCTGGCGATAGTTGCCACCTCCCCGATAGTCGAGTTGGTCCACGCTGCCCGGCTGGCATGTCCTCGCCATTCGTGCGTCAGCTGCCCGCTAAGGGCCGCCGCGAGCACCGCCTGTTTGTATTTCTCGACGAGGCCGGGGAGATGGTCGAGCTGATCGCGGGCGCGACCAGACTTGGTGGACAAGCTGTCGATCTTCGCCACGATCCGCCCCTGTTCGGGAAGAGGTGGCAGCGAAATCGGCCAGCTTTCTAGCGTCCTCTTGTCGATCTGACGGAATGTTGTCCCGACACCGGCGGCATCAAGTTGCTTTGCGCACTCTTTGAGTTTGTGCCGGAGCCACGTCGCTTGCACGTGCGCTCGAATACCTGCGACGCCACGCCCCAAGCAGTATCGACGATCCGCGAATGCCGTTTTTCCAATTGTCGCACGAATGCAAAGGACGATGTCCCCCGGTTCGCAGACCTTTGTAGGTGTGCTAGTAAACCGAGATGCAGACAGGGTTTCCTCCTCATAATCAGCGGCCCCACCCAATAGAGGAAGGCCACGTTCCTCTTTGTTCGTGAACTCACCGGGAGGCGACTGCCCCATAATTATATCGGCAATTGAAGCAAGAACGGTCGTCGCCCAGCCTTCGGGAAGATCACTCATTCCGCGGCCTCCGGCACTGCAACTTCGCCTGCGTCCGGTTCCAGCTCTTCGGCGAGCGCCTCTATCTCCTCTAATGCAGCCTTCAAATGGCCGATAATGGCCGCCGCGATGTCCTCGGGTTCGGTCAGCCCCTCTTCAGCCTCGGCCTCCGTGTCTCGCAGCCAAGCAATATCGAGATTGTCGTTGCGGGCGCTGATCGCCTCCCGATTGAAACATCGCCAGCGGCCTTCCTCGCCCTGCTCTTTGCGCTTCCCGCCGCCATTGGGATCATCGCCATAAGCGGCCTCGAAGTCGGCGAAGTCACCGACGGTCAGCAGGCGCGTCTTGCCGAAGGCTGGCATGTTGGCCCGCATATCATAGACCCACACCGCCTTGGTGTTCGCCTTGTCAGTCTTGCCGCGCTGCACGAACAAGACATTCGTTTTTACGCCCTGCGCGTAGAAGATGCCTGTTGGCAAGCGCAGGATCGTGTGCAAGTTGCACAGGTCCATCAGCCAGGTGCGCAGACGACGACCGGTGTTGTCCTCGAACAGCACATTGTCGGGCACGACCACAGCGGCGCGTCCGCCAGGCTTCAATGCTCGGACGATGTGTTCCACGAACGCCAGTTGCTTGTTGGAACTGTCAGCGGTCACCGAGAAGTCATTGCGCGTCGGTCGCCCGCCGCCTTTCTTGGTGCCGAAGGGCGGGTTGGTAAGGAGAAGATCGGCCTTGGCCAGCGTCTCTCCGTCAGGCGACAGCGTGTCGATATTGGCGACCCCGCCCTCGATGCCGTGTAGCAATAGGTTCATCATGCACAGGCGATGGGTATCCGGCACCAGCTCGGCCCCGACGAAGGCGTTGTGCCGTTGAAAGAACGCCTGCGCCTCGGGCAGCTTATAGAGATCGTCCGTGTTGGCCTTGATATAGTGGTCCGCCGCTACAAGAAACCCCGCCGTACCCGCCGCCGGGTCCTGCACGGTTTCACCCGCCTGCGGTTTCATAAGCCGTACGATGCAGTCGATCAGCGGGCGCGGTGTGAAGTACTGGCCCGCACCCGATTTTTTGTCAGAGGCGTTCTTCTCCAGCAAACCCTCGTAGAGGTTTCCGAGCCCTTCCTCGCGCGCCGAGAACCAGTCGAGCTTGTCGATGTCGGTCGTCAGCGCCTTCAGGTTCGTCGGCTTGCGCAGCCGCGTCTGTGCGTCGGTGAATATGGCGCGGACAAGTTCGTCCTTGACCTCCGGCTTGCCCAGGTCGAGCAGCAGGCGCTTGTAATAATCGAGCTGGTCGAGGCCATCGCGCTTCACCAGCTCTGCCCAACGGTATCCGGCGGGCAGGCGGTTCTCCCGCTTGGTCTCCTCCAACATCTTTAGGAAGAGCAGATAGGTCAGCTCGGTGACGTATTCGTTGTAGGTCACGCCATCATCCCGCAGGACGTGGCACAGCGACCAGAGCTTTGCGACAATGTCGGAGGTGGTAGTCATCAACCCGCCTTTTTCCACATTTCTTCGTTGATACCGGCGAGGACGTTTTCCAGTTCCCCGCCAAAAACCTTGTTCAAGCGCGCGAACCCACCATCAGCGATGAATGGCTCCCTGTCGATGGCCTCGCGGTCGATCACGATTTCCTTCTCGACCTGCTCGCCAATGCGCTTGAGCCACCGCTTCTGTGGCTCCGTCCACGCGCGGCTGGCCATAACACGGCGCATCGCGGCTCGGACGCGATCTTGGTATGCGATCAGCGGATCGCCGATAGCGGCCTGACGTACGAAGCCGATGATCGAGGCTGCGATTTCCTCGTTCTTCGCGTCCGCCCACGCTCGGCGGAGGTTCGTCTCCGAATAGCCTTTGCGGTCGAGAGCAAGGCGCAGCTCTTTCAGGTCGGCGCGGGTCAGATCGCGTGGGCGCTGGATGACGAGCTTGAGGGCCGCAATCGTATTGATGTTGTCGCGCACGAACGCGGCGAAGCTGTCGAGAAAGTCCTCGGGTCTCGCCGCGTCACCGTATCCGCGCGTGACCGCGACGACTTGGTCATCATGGCGCGAGATCGGCATATAACGCGGGTTCTCGCCGTCAGCTTGCCAGTCAAGCACGAGACCGATCCCTGCGCGGGCGGAGAACCATGACGCAAGCTCGCCGGAGTCCGTTTCCAGCAGGCGTTTCAAGGTGGCCTCGGGAGCCTCACCGGCGATTGCCTCGAAACGATCGCGGGCGTCTTGCGGCATCTTCTTCATCCGCCGACGCAGCTTGACAGCAAGTTGTTCGCGGATCGTGTCCCGCTCGACATCACCCTTCGCCTCGATCAATTCCCGCACGAGCTGCTCGAACCCTATGGACGGGTTGACGACCACGGGTTTCATTTCGGTGAGGTTCTGGAGGTGCGGATAAAGATCGACTGCATCGAAGATGCGGAACACTTCCTTGCCGATCTCCGGGCACTGTCGGGTGGCGCGGCCTATCATCTGTTCATAGAGAATGCGGCTGTTCACCCGCCGCAGAAACACAAGACTGGTGATCGACGGCACGTCGATGCCGGTGGTGAGAAGATCGACCGTCACCGCGATCTTGGGGTTGGCGTCGTTGCGGAAGGACCGGATCAGGGCTTGAACTCGGTCAACGCTACCCGTGATCTTCTTCACCGCAGCGTCGTCGATCTCCCCGTAGGCAGCGGCAAACGCCTTCTTTAGGGCTTTGACGACGATGTCCGCATGAGCGTCGGTGGCGGCAAAGATTAACACCTTGCCGGGAAGCGCGGGATCGACGTATTTCGCCAGCTCCTCAGCGACCACCCGGTTGAAGTCCTCGGTAATCACCTGCTTGTTGAACTGGTCGACCTCGAACCGGATTTCATCCGGCGCGTGGGCGAGGTCAATCTCGCCGGTCTGCGTGTTGAGCAGTTCAACCGGCTCGTCCTTCTGGAAGGCGATACCGGCGCGCGCAAGGGCCGTCTCTATGCGAATGGGCGGCTCGTGGTCGATCAGGTAGCCGTCGATCACGGCCTCGCGGTACGAATAGCGGAAGACCGGATCGCCAAAGATGTCGATGGTGTGCAGAGCGGGCGTGGCGGTCAGGCCGATCTTGACGGCGTCGAAGTAGTCGAGGACGCGCCGATATTTCGAGATGTAGTCTTCCTCGCCACGGAAGCTCAACTCGGCGTCGGACATCTCCCGGTCGAGCAAGTAGCCACGATGGCATTCGTCGATGACCATGAGATCGTACTGATCGACGGGCGGCGTCTCGGAAGTATCGGCGGCGAACAGCACGCGCCGGACGAGCCCTTGAATGGTGCATATGTGGACTTTGGTTTCCGTTTCCGGCGTCACGTCCGCCAACCCCTTTAGGCCGAAGATTTCAGCGAAGGTCTTGCCGGACACGATCTTCGTCGTTGAAAACTCGCCCTCAGCCTGATTGCCCAGCGCGCTACGATCCACGACGAAGCAGATGCGACGAAAACGCTTGGCCGCGAGCAGTCGATACAGCAGGGCAATGGCGAGTTTGGTCTTGCCCGTGCCCGTTGCCATCGCGATCAGCATCCGCCGCTCACCTTTCGCCAACGCTCCCTCGACGGCGACTATCGCTTCACGCTGGTAGGGTCGCAGCGGAAACCCGAAGTCGAACGGCTGCGCTTTCAGGGATGCTGTTGCCGCATCTTGGTCGATGTCCAACTGACCAGAGAGGCCCTCGGGCGTCGGCCAATCGATAAGGGCGCGACGGTGATTGGCGGGGCGTCGAGTGTCGCGGAACCAGATGCCGCTCTCTGTTTCGATCTGCTTCAAGTAGGAACGACCATTGGCGGCAAATACGAACGGCACCCGGTGCTCGCCCCACGGTCCTCCCGCGAATGCAACATCGGGCGTCGTGCCGAGGCCATTGGAGTATCGCTCGGCTTGATCAATGGCCGCAGACACGTTCTTGCGGCGTCGTTTAGCCTCGACGACCCCAATAAGGACTGTGCCGACAAACAGGGCATAGTCTGCTGGCCCGCTCGCTGTGGGCCATTCGGCGATGGCCATGTTCCGGCCTCTGGCCGGACGAACACCGGCGCTGTACCGCATGGCCTTCGTGTTGGCTTCCCACTCCCGATCCCGAAGCTGCTGGTCGATCAGGTCGCGCGTGCTCTCCTCGTCCAGGTCGATCTTCGTCGCGGCTTGCTCGCCGCGCTGCACGAACTCAAGGATGTCCGCTTTCGGCGCAACCTCGGCTGCTGCCTGCAATGCTGCCAGTTTTGTGGCGATCTCGATCCTTGCGGCTTCACTGTCTTGGGCGAGCTGTTCCCACGTCGCCCGTTCCTCAGCCTCGCGCCGAAGGCGCTCCTCGACACTCTCCCGGGCGCGCACTTGCTCCTCTGCATGCAGCCGAGCGGCAGAAGCGGCGTCCATGCTCTCAGCGACCTTGCGCTGGAGCGCCGCGATTTCCTCTTTCAGAGCGGCGGCGGCGTCTGTTGGCTCGGGCGGTGGGATGAACGCGCCGGGATTGAAGTTCGGCTGCCGCCCGTAGGTCCGATGGAACCAGACCCCCAGCTGTCGCGCGAACTTGAGTGAGGCCAGTGCGTCCGCGTGACCGCCCTTGGCTTCGTGCACGGCGTTGTTGCCCAACTTGCGGAGGACATGGAACACATCGGCGGCTTCCTTGGGGATGATCCGCTCAAACGACAGACGGCGCAGGGTGTCCTCAAACGTTTCCCGCTCGCCTAAGTAAAGTGCGTGGTGGGCGGCGATGAGCTTGGCGAGAAGCTCGGCAAACTGACGCAGCTTGACGATGGCGGTGGACGGGTCATCCCGAAAATACCGCTCGGCCTGTGCTCCCAAGGTCGCCAGTCGGACGTCATGCCCCTGCAAAAACCCGAAATTGACCGTCGCCAGCATCCACGCCCCCTTGCGCAGCAAGATCGCACGTTTTGGCATAAGCGTCTTGGGCTTTTGGCTCGCAGCGATCAGGAAGAGTTTTATCGGGATAGAGAGAACAAGGTCGCTCGAATTTAGCCGGCCGGCATCACCTCCGAAGCGCCCGGTCAGCTTAATGGATGCGTTGCGGCTGTTGGCGGCTCTGGCCGCACCCCAAAGGCCTTTCCCCACTATGCTGTGGAATAACCCTCGCTCACTTCTTGTATAAAGCTGGTTTCGCGCCCATCTACGGCGGGTCTTTCGCGGCGTCGCCGATCGGGTCTTCGGATGCTGATCGTGCGGCACGCGGCTTCCACATCGGGATGACCGCTGTGGTGCGGATTGTCACGACGGATCACAGCCGTGGTTCTTCGTGCTCC
>Ga0181539_1000074_pt1 | contig 103722 bp, 96 predicted proteins | sample PEATcosm2014_Bin_46_FD_119767 | JGI IMG/M metagenome (GOLD analysis project Ga0181539, IMG submission 119767) | Peatland microbial communities from MTU Mesocosm Facility, Houghton, MI, USA - PEATcosm2014_Bin23_60_metaG | ecosystem: Environmental > Terrestrial > Soil > Wetlands > Peat | place...
CCTGGGTGGGGCCGGCCCGTGCACGCCGTCATCCACCACTGCGTGCTTGATTGACAACACCTTGGCCGCCACCGGGGGCGCCCAAGGCAAAAGTGGCTACCTATTCGTCGGAACCGGGATCGCAGCCAGCGGAAGTGCTGTCAACGGCCAGTATTTAATTACAGCAACGCCAATCGCCGTAAACAGCAGCGGTGTAAACGCCTTCTGCTCGGTCGAAGATGCAGTCGTGCGTAAGCTATCGACCGGAGTGATAGCCGGGAGTCACGACGCTTGTTCAGGTTGGGTATCCCTGGGCAACTAATAGCAATTGGCCTGAGGCCTCGGGGGAGGGGCAATGGGCGGGGAGCAGTGGTCAGCCACTGCTCCCTTATTACTTTGGTGAGCACATCCGGAACTACCCGCCTTCATCCATCTTGCTCATCTATTATGCTTAAATCCAGCTATGGCCACAACGGCGACGAAACTTGCGCGCAAGCCGGCATTGCAGCAAGGACTATTCAGTTCCGCGGGTAATCGCAGAGCTGTCCTCTCCCTCCTGCTGATCCTGCTCACGCTTGGCGTGTACAACCCCGCCGCATACAACGATTTTGTCAGCTTCGACGACCCCGCCTACGTGACCGGCAATCCGCACGTCCGTGCCGGGCTGACCTGGGACACAGTGAAATGGGCGTTCCGCAGCACGGAGCAGGCAAATTGGCACCCGCTCACGTGGCTATCGCATGCCCTTGATTATCAACTCTTTCATCTCAAGCCCACCGGGCACCATTACATGAGCGTGCTGTTGCACGCGCTGAGCGCGGTCCTGCTGTTTCTGTTTCTGGAGGCGGCAACAGGCCTGGCGTGGCGCGGCGCTGCTGTAGCGGCATTGTTCGCGGTACATCCGATGAATGTTGAGTCCGTAGCCTGGGTTTCCGAGCGAAAGAACGTTCTTTGCATGCTGTTCTTTGTGCTGACACTGCTGGCATACCGCTGGTATGCGCAGAATCCCAGCGTGAAACGATACGGGCTGGTTGCGCTCTTGTTCGTGCTCGGGCTTATGTCGAAGCCCATGGTGATAACTCTGCCTTTCGTGTTGCTGTTGCTGGATTACTGGCCGCTGCGGCGGGCGTGGACGCCCGCCGCTACACAGCCTCAGGCGCGGGCTTGGACTGGGCTCGTGTGGGAAAAACTGCCGCTGTTCGCGCTTTCCGCCGCCAGTGCGGTGATCACAATGGTTGCGCAGAAGGCAGGAGGCGCAATACACAATGAATATCCTTTTGGGTCGCGACTGCTGAATGCGATTGTTTCCTACGCGCTCTACATCGAAAAAGCGGTTTGGCCTTCCCGGCTGGCGGTCTTTTATCCCCATCCGGACCATTCGCTCCCGGTGTGGCAGGTCTTGATCTCCGCGGTCCTGCTCTTGTCCATCACAGTTACCGTCCTTATGCTGCCAAGAAAACGCTATCTGGCGGTGGGCTGGTTCTGGTACCTGGGAACCATGGTGCCGGTGATCGGACTGGTGCAGGCCGGCGAGCAGGGCATGGCGGATCGGTACGCCTACATTTCTTTCGTCGGCCTATTCATCGCGGCAACCTGGGGGATTGCGGAGTGGGCCGGCGCCCGGCGGATTCCGGCACTCTATGTCGGGCTAGCTGCATCGATTGCGGTCGCTGGGTTCTCAGTTGCCGCACATGCGCAAATCCGTTATTGGAAGGACAGTGTGACGCTCTGGTCGCACACGCTCGCCGTTACTGAACGCAACTTCGTAGCCCACGATAGCCTGGGCGCTGAACTGATCCACCAAGGGAACATCCAGGAAGCGAAGGTACACTTTGAAACTGCAGCTGAAATCAATCCCAGAGACCCATTCAGTCAGCTCGATCTCGGAGTCTGTGAGAAACGGCAAGGTAACGTTAAAGGCGCCATCGAACGTTATGAAACAGCGCTAAGTCTGTCAACGGAACCCGCCCTCAGGGCCACTGCTCTTGGCAACCTGGGGTCAATCTATCGCGTTTCAGGGGATTACGCGCATGCGCGTGAGAACTATGAGTCAGCGCTCCGTTTGCTGCAAGATAATCAAATCGCCTCCATCGGCCTGGGCCTCATAGCTCAGAAGACCGGAGACCTGCCCCACGCCATAGACTATTATTCGCAGGCGGTCAAAGCGGAACCGTCGGATGCGGAATATCTTCTTCTGGGACAAGCACTCGCAAAAGCCGGACGCGCCCCGGAGGCCCAAGCGGCTTATGCTCAGGCCCATAAGATCTCTTCGGATTGGAACGCAACTGAACAAGCGGTAAACCACTTGCTTCAGGAGTAGCTGGTTACTCGAGCAGCCACCTGTACGAAGTGCAGCCACGCCTTGCGTACCCTTATCGGCGGGCGACCTGTTTGATTGACGATTCCCTGGCAACCGCGAGTTCGGCTCCTGGCCGGTTTTAGCGGGTGCAATAGAATATCAGCGCCGGCGGTACGTTCAACACCTGGAAATCCTGATGAACGGACTTGAAGCACGATCTGAGATAAGGCAAGACCTTAGTTGTGTACTGAAAAATCAGAAGCGCTCCCTTGGGGGCCAATACTCGTCTGGATTCCTGCAGTATCTCTCGCCGAGCGGAGTCTCGCATGTTGGTGTAGGGGAGACTCGAAATGATGTAGTCCACTTGCGACAGTCTCAAATCGGCCAGAATCTTGCCCACGTCCGCTGCCGATCCGCGGACCACATGCAGTCGCGGGTCTTCCACTTCGTCTCGTAGAAAGCCAACGAAGTCTGCATTCAACTCAATGGCCACAAGTGCGGCCTCCGGGTGCATGCGTTTGAGGATTGCCTGGGTGAGAGTTCCGATACCTGGCCCCAACTCAACCACGAGACGCGCGTTCTCCCAATCCACCCGGCGCAGCACGTCATTCACCAGAAAAGGCGAGCTTGGTACCAGCGACCCCTGCATGACCGGATACCGAAGAAAGTTTCTTGCGAAGAACCAGACTCGGGACAAAGCTCCCCGGCTGCGCTCTCTTCGCCGTACGTCACGCATCGGTCCGGTTTCTTGGCCGGGTTGACGAGAAATTGCTAAGTTCCAACTGCACTGGTTTTGCGTCGCCATCCGTCCATTTCTAACAGTACCTGTGCCGGTTTGGAAGGGTACTTTCGTCATTCGCTAAATGAACCTTGCCATCGCAGAATTGGGTGTAAGTGTACTCTCTTACTCATAGCGAGGTCTGCGCTTGAAGGCAGGGTGCCTTGCATTGTCGAAGCTGTTCTTTGGGGTATATTTTTTCCTCACATCGTTCTACTGCCTCCTGGCCTTCCTGCCATACACGTATACCGCCGTGGTCAAGGCGCCCCCGTACGCTTGGATGCCCTGGTTCGTGAAGCATCATGGGTCCCTCTACTGGCCGGCTCTCCTCGCGGTGGCGATGTCCTGCTGGAAGAGTCGAAGAACGCGCTGGTATCGTCTTGTTTTCGGGGGGTTGACGATGACCGGATTGTTTTTGATGGCCCGGCCATTCATGCCTTTCGTTCATGACGACAACGCCACGTATTTCTGGGGTCTCGCGGCCCTGTTGCCGGTAATGCTGATTGCCGCGTCGGACCTTCTGGCGAGTTCTTTTTGGAGGGGAAAAGACGAAGCTGCAAGTTCGCAGCTCTCCTACTCGAGTGCGATTCTGGCCGCTGTGTTGATCGCGCTGCTCCATGCCTTGGGCGCACTTTTTCGCGGGTACGCGGCCGGGCAGGGCATTCTTTTGTCACAACCTCTCTATGATTTCGAGCTGATTGGCTGGAGCGTGATTTCCCACGCCGTGATCGCGATCATCTTGCTGTCAGTTCTGAACTTGATTCGCATGGTGGCCGCCAGGACGGTCCATCCACCGGCCCTCAGGTTGGCCCTGCTGGGGTCACTTATGTGGGTCGCTCTTTGGACTGCCATAGAACATTTCCTCGGGACTGCGCTCAGTTTTGAGGGGTGGCGGGCCCACGTCTATGCGGTAGTTCTAGCCGCGACGCTGAGCTTGTTTAGCATCTTTGTCGCTTCTTCGTTCTTTCTGCGGGGAAAATCTGCCGTATCCATCAATCCCACGCGCCGAAGGTTTTTTCTGATTGGCGCCTGTGCCAGCATGGCTTTCGCCGCATTCGTATTCCCTGTTCTCATCGGGGGAGGGGACTGGAACGGTATTTTGCAGACTACGTTCGCGCTCACCGTTTGGCTCGTTCTTGGAGTTTGTTTTTACTCGTTGCGTCCGCGATGTGGACACTACTCCCTTGCCACCGTCCTCGGGATGTTGATTCTTGCGGGCTGCGGGTATAAGGCGTTGCACGCGTCGGCCATCTTCTGGGCAAAGCCGTTGGGTCCTGACAACGTCGCCATTTCTTTCACGCTGGAGTCGTATGCGAACCGGGACGCCTCGTTTGCCCTGGCGCACTACCTGCTAGGCAACACTCGCTCCGCCTCTTGTGGCGACCTGTGCCGCGTCATGCGGCAATATGCCAATGTACGAAACGCAACCGCCAGAGCGGATCTGAAACTAGTGGATCCTCTGGTTCCAACGCAGGTCAACCGGCCCAATATCTTTATCTTCGTGATTGATTCGATGCGCCCCGACTACCTGGGCGCATACAACACGCGCGCCGACTTCACGCCTAATCTGGACAAGTTGGCTCAGGACAGCATTGTGCTGCGCAATGTCTATACCCAATATGCGGGCACCAGCCTTTCCGAGCCGGCCATCTGGTCCGGGGCCATGCTGCTGCATGCCCACTTCCAGCAACCGTTTCACCGGGTAAATAGCCTGGAGAAGCTGGCTCAAGCGGACGGATATCAGATTATGGTCAGTTGGGACACTGTCCTTCAGCAAATACTTTCTCCCTCTCCCGATCTGATCAAACTCGACACCGACAAGGCCCTCTGGAACAACTTTGAGGCTTGCTCTACGGTGGAGCAGGCCGAAAGTGCCCTCGACAACCGCGCCGACAAAACCCGGCCTGTGCTCTTTTATTCCCAGCCCATGAACGTGCACCAACATGCCAAGAACAACATTCCAACAGTGACGCGCGAGAACTGGCCAGCCCGCCCGGGTTTCGTGGACCGGATTTCCTATGAAGTTCACCATACGGACGGCTGCCTGGGCGGCTTTTTCAACTATCTTAAAGCGCGTGGACTCTACGACAACAGCGTCATCATCGTGACTGCAGATCATGGCGATGCAACCGGTGAATTCGGCCGATCCGGCCATTCGCTGATTATCTATCCCGAAATCATGCGGGTGCCGTTGATCATTCACTTGCCAAAGAACCCGCGCAAGAAGCTCGTTTATGACAATAATCGCATTTCGGCGTTGACCGACATCACGCCGTCGCTCTACTACCTGCTGGGACACAGGCCTATTGTGGCCAATCCTATGTTTGGACGCCCGCTCTTCGCGGAAACGCTGCAGGAATTGCATTCGTATAAGCGGGACGAGCTGTTCCTCGCCTCAGATGTCCGAGCTGTCTTTGGACTCTTGTCCGAGAACGGGCGGTGGTTCTACACAACCTACGATTCGCCGGCTGAGAGCATGCTGTTTGATCTGGCCCATGACCCAAATGGGACGCACAATGTTGTTACGGAGGAATTGAAGAAACAATACGATACGCGTGTCATCGAACATCTTCAGGCCATCGGCGACTTCTATGGCTATAAGCCGGGAGTCGGGTTCCTTCTGACCTCCCACCGATGACGGGTTACCTTCGGAACTTGGGGTACCGTGGCCGCCCCGCCCTATCGCGGACGGCTTGCTTATAATTCTTCTTGCTCTCTGAACGTCCATGATTGCGATCGAAACCATCGATCTGGAAAAGACCTACGCCGTCGGCTTCTGGCGCAAGCGGGCTAAATGCGCGCTGAAACCGCTAAATCTCACGGTCGAGAGCGGCGAGATTTTTGGTTTTCTCGGGCCGAACGGCGCGGGGAAGACTACGACTCTGAAACTTCTCATGGGGTTGGTGTTCCCTACGGGCGGAACGGCTCGGATTCTGGGCATGGAACTCGACGATCCCCGCATGAAGGCGCAAATTGGATTTCTTCCCGAGCAGCCTTATTTCTACGACTACCTGACCGCGCGCGAACTGCTGAAGTATTACGGGCAGTTGTCCGGCGTGGCGGCCAGTCAGCTTGCGTGCAAGGTGGATGCAGTGCTTGAGCGGGTTGGATTGCGAGATGCCGCAGACGTCCAGTTACGAAAATTTTCCAAGGGCATGCTGCAGCGCGCGGGCATTGCGCAGGCGATCCTGCACGACCCGAAAGTGGTTTTTCTCGATGAGCCCATGTCGGGACTGGATCCAATGGGACGCCGGGAGGTCCGCGACCTAATCGAAGAACTCAAGCAGCAAGGCAAGACCGTTTTCTTCTCGACCCACATCCTTTCCGACGCCGAGGCGTTATGCGACCGGGTCGCGGTCATTCACCAGGGAGAACTGCGGGGGGTGGGCCAAGTGGCCGAACTGACCTCGTCGGTGGCAGGCAAGGTGGAGCTGATTTGGAATGGATGCGCGGTTCCGGCTGGGTTCAGCGCATTGGGAGCGGAGTGCCACTTGAGCGGGGAGACGATGCGCGCGGTGGTGCCGGAGGCGCAGCAGGAGGCGGCGCTGGAAATCCTGAGGAAGGAGCGGCTGCGGCTGATCTCGCTGACGCCCGTGCTTTTCTCGCTGGAAGAATATTACCTGCAAAAAGTGAATGCGGCGGCCCAACCGGCGGGGGTGGTGAGATGAGTCGAGTGGTGCACATCGCCGCTAACACATTCCGCGAAGCGGTACGCGACCGCGTGCTTTATAACTTGATCGCCTTCGCCCTGCTGCTTTCGGGGGCCGCGATTCTGGTGGGACAGATCTCGATCGACATCGAGCGGTTGGTAGTGGTGAACCTGGGGCTGACGGCAGTCTCGCTGTTTGGGGTGGTGATCGCCATCTTCATTGGCATCGGTTTGGTCTCGAAAGAGATGGAGAAGCGCACGCTATACACGGTGCTCTCGCGCCCGGTGCGGCGCTGGGAATTCATCGTCGGCAAGTTCCTGGGGCTCACCGGAACGCTGTTCGTGAACACGTTTTTCATGGCCATTGGTGTGTTTGCGGCCCTGCTGTATGTTTCGCACAGGTTCCAATCGTCGGATGCCTGGATCCTGGTCGCGTTGTTCTTCATCGTGCTGCAATTCCTGATCCTGTGCTCGCTGGCGCTGCTGTTCTCGTCGTTCTCATCCCCGCTGCTGTCGGCCGTGTTTGCCTTCTCACTGTTTGTAATCGGCAGCTTCGCCGAAGATCTGCGCGGGTTTGCCAGAATGTCGCGGGGGCTGACGCAAGGGCTGGCGACGGCGGCGGCGTATCTGGTGCCGAACTTCTCGGCGCTAAACGTGATCGGGCAGGTAGCGCACGAACAACCCATCTCCGCGCATCTGATTGCCTACAATACGGCCTATGCGCTGGCGTATTCGGCGATGGCGATCTGCGGCGCGGTGCTGATTTTCGAACGCAGGAACCTGAAATGAGCGGCTTGCGCAAAGTTACGGTCACGGCGAGCGTCGTCCTGCTGCTTTCCCTGGCGAGCTCGGTATTCCTGCTGGGACGGCTCGACCAGATGCGCACCACCGCTACGCTGGAAGAAGTCCTGTACCTGAATTCGCCCAAGTGGGTCAGGCGCCTGAGCCTGGGCTATACCGGCTTGCTCGCCGACATTTACTGGACCCGCGCGGTGCAGTATTTTGGCAGCCACCATGTGGTGAAAGCGAAAGACTACAATCTGCTGTACCCGCTGCTGGAAATCACGACGGCGCTTGATCCCAAGCTGATCGTGGCGTACCAGTTCGGAGCCAACTTCCTGGCGCCGAAGCCGCCGGAGGGTGCGGGCCAACCCGATCAGGGGGTTGCCCTGGTCGAGTATGGAATCCGGAACAACCCCGACAACTGGAAGTTGTATTACGAACTGGGCTTCCTCTACTACGTGGAAAAGAAGGATTACGCGAAGGCGGCGGAGGCCTTCGAACGCGGCGCTAAAGTTCCCCATGCGCACCCGCTCCTGCACGTGCTGGCGGCCCAGATGGCGCAGCATGCGGGCGAGATCCAGACGTCACGCATGCTGTGGCAGGCGGCCTATGCAACCACGCAGGACGAACTGATCCGGAAAAACGCAGTCGATCACCTGCGCGCTTTGAAAGTGGATGAGGACATCACGGAACTTGAGAAGATAGTCGCTCGGTACCGGGAACAGACGGGGTTGCTGCCCCCGAGCTTCAACGCACTGATCGGCGCGGGCATGCTGTTTGGGGTGCCAGCGGACCCAGGTGGGAAACCATACAAACTGTTGGCGGATGGCCGCGTCGAGTTGCAAAACCCGGAGGATTTCCCGTTCGTCGAGAAGAGGTTGCCGCCCGAATACAAACCGGCGCCGCCAAAGTTGCACTAGGAGCCCCACCCCGGGGGAGACCCCGCCGGATTGCGAACCGCCCACGCCCAATCCCGATTCGAACCCGTAAACGAGCGCCGCCGGCCGGATCCCACCCGAATGATTTGTTAGCATGCGGGCGTGTCTTCGCGAGGATTTCCCCGACAACTCTGGAGTGCCTTTCGCAGATGGTGGCGCGAGCAATCGCGGCAGAAGGGCGTAGTTGGCGCGAGTACTGCCCTGGCGTGTGACCTTTGGGGCTTTGCGCGCGAGTCGACGCCCGAGCGTCGGCGGCAGCGCTATGGCGACATGGAGTACGACTGGGAGCATCGTGTCGACACGACCAGCGGCACGGTGGGCTGGCGATCGCGGCTGCTGGGATTATTTCTTTCTCCGTATCAGCCGACCGAACCGGCCCTGTTTCGGGAGATGATGGCGAGTCTGCCCATCGAGTTCGATCAATTCACCTTCGTCGACCTCGGTTCAGGCAAGGGGCGGACGCTGCTGATGGCTTCGGAGTATCCGTTTAGAAGGATTGTGGGAGTGGAGTTGATCGCGGAACTGCATTGCGCGGCGCAGGAGAACATTCGCTTGTACGAGGCTGCGACGCAGCGGCGCGCGCAGATTGAGGCAGTCTGCGCGGACGTTTGCGAGTTTGTGTTTCCTGAGACGCCGCTGGTGTTGTATTTGTTCAATCCGCTGCCGGAGGCGGGATTGCGGCGGGTGATTCGAAATCTTGAGCAGTCTTTGGAGCAATCGCCAAGGCCGGTTTGGATGGTGTATCACAACCCGGCGATGGACAGCGTCCTGGCGGCATCGCGGGTACTGGTGAGCGCCGGCGGGACGGGGCAATACTCGGTATTCACTACACTGAGGGACCAGAACTGAATTCATTTCCATTTCATACAGCTAGGAGTGGAGTGAAGGTAAAATCAACGAAGTGGGGAATCTATCCGACGTGAATAGTGGACTAATTTGCTGGCTGGTGATGGTGGCAGTCACGCTATCAGGCTTCAGCTCGTTCGCCCGCGCACAGGATGTACTTCAGTTGGCACGGGCGGTCGATGAGCATTACAACCACCTGCGCAGTCTCGAATCGGACTTTACCGAGATCTACCGTGGCGAGGGCTCGGAGCGAGTGGAATCGGGCACCTTGTGGCTGAAAAAGCCGCGCAAGATGCGGTGGGAATACCGTTCTCCGAAAGAGAAGTTGTTCATCAGCGACGGCCAGGCGGTGTGGTTCTACCTGCCGGCGGAACGGCAACTCAGAAAGACGGCATTCCGGCAGCTGGACGACCTGCGGTCGCCACTAGCGTTTTTGCTCGGTAAGACCAAGCTGGAGAATGAATTACGAGGACTTTCTAAGGCTGTAGATCAAACGCCTCTGGCCGCAGGCAACACTCTGTTGCGAGGGGTTCCGCAGAGCGCCGTTCCGCAGAACGTCGTTCCGCAGAGCATGGCGGGCCAAGCGAGCGAGGTGCAACTGGAGATCACACCCTCCAATCAGATTGTCCGCATCGTATTACTGGAGGCGGATGGGGCGACGACGGAGTTCCGCTTTGCGGGTTGGAAAGAGAATCTGGAGTTGAGCGACAGCCGTTTTCAGTTCACCGCTCCGCCGGGGGTGGAGACGGTGGAAGGAGCATTGGGACCCTAGTGATTTCCCCGTAGAGACGGGGCAAGCCCCGTCTCTACGGCAGGTTACTTGCGTACCACACAGATAGACAGATCGCACTAAGCGCTTTGGGAACAGAATGTTACACTTGATCTAAGACGCTCGACGCTGCTCAAAACCAGAAACTCGGAATCAGACGATAGCGAATGGCACAATTCCTGGTCAAAGTCGCCGACGAACAGGGCCATCTGCGGCAGCAGGTGGAGAACGGGTATTCCGAAGCCGAGGTCCACGACCGGTTCACGCAGCAGGGATACCTGGTCTACTGGGTCAAACCCAAGACCATACTCAGCACGGGCGGGGGCCAGTTTGGGCAGCGCGGCAAGCTGCGGCAGTCGACATTTCTGATCTTCAACCAGCAGTTTCTTACGCTGATTAAGGCGGGACTGCCGATCCTGACGGCGCTGGATCTTTTGATCAAGCGGCAGCGGGACAAATCTCTGTTACGGCTGCTCGAAAACGTGCGCGAGCGGGTAAAAGGCGGTGAGTTGCTGTCGGATGCGTTTGCCGCCCAGCAGGTGTTTCCGAAGATGTACACGACCACGCTGATGGCCGGCGAGAAGAGCGGCAACATGGAAGAAGTGCTCGGCCGCTACATCGCTTACCAGCGGATGGTGCAGACTTTCCGTAAGAAGCTGCTGGTGTCATTGGTGTATCCGGCGCTGCTGGTTTCGGTGGTGACCGTGATGCTGATTTTTCTGATCACCTACGTGGTGCCAAAGTTTGCCGACCTGTTCGACAACCTGGGAGCGCAACTGCCGGCGATCACGGTGTTCATGCTGTCGCTCGGTCTGAACGCGCAGAAATACGGGTGGGTGGTGCTGCTGGCCGGAGCGGCGGCAATTTTTCTGTTGTGGCAGTGGAAGCAGAGCGATCGCGGGGCGGAGCGCATTGACCGATTTCTGCTGGCGCTGCCGCTGGTCGGGGAAATCCGGCTGAAGTACCAGGTGGCGAATTTCTCGCGCATTCTGGCGACGCTGCTGCAAGGCGGGCTGCCTTTGGTGCCGGCGATGGCAACGGCCGGCGAATCGATGAGCAGCCGGCAGATGTTGAACGGGGTCACCGCCGCGGCGGAGCGGGTGAAAGAAGGACAGAGCCTGGCGCATAGTCTGGAGGCACAAAAGTTGTTTCCCGATCTTGCGGTGGAAATGCTGGAGGTCGGCGAATCGACCGGCGCGCTGCCGGCGATGCTCGGTTCAGTGGCGGAGTTTTACGAAGAAGACGTACAGACGGCTCTGAGCGCAGCCATGGCGCTGATTGAGCCGATGATCCTGGTCATCATGGCGGTCTTTGTCGGCGGGATCTTGATCTCTTTGTACATGCCGATCTTTACCTTGGGGGCGAGCGTGCACTAGGTGTAGAGACGGGGCCTGCCCCGTCTCCGCCGCAAAAGGAGACGCGGCAAGCCGCGTCTCTACAGAGGGGCTGTAGACTGGAATGGGCATGGCGGACAAGAAAACAGTGCTGGTAAGCGGCGGGAATGGCGGGAAGCTGGCGCCGGAGCCGGCACCGGTCCCCGACGAACTGGAACGTGCGCGGGATATTGCGCGGCGCTACCGCTGCGAATTCATCGATCTGAGCGATTTCCAGTTGCACCACGATCTGTTCGAAAAGATCCCCGTGCACCTGATGTTCCGCTATAAGTTCGTGCCGCTGGATGAGACGGCCGACGGGCGGCTGGCGATTGCGATTGCCGATCCCAGCCAGTTGATGATGATCGACGAAATCAGCCTGCTGCTGGGCAAGCGGATCATCACCAAAGTTTCGACCCTCAAACAGATCTCCGACATTCTGCAGAAGACGGAGCAGTCCAAGCGCGTGCTGGAAGACGCGAGCGAGGGATTCACGCTCGACGTGATCCGCGAGGACGAAGCCGGGAACGACGAGACCATCTCCATCGACAAGTTGACGGCGACCGCGGGCACCGACATGAGCCCGATCATTCGCTTAGTCGACACCACGATTTTCACGGCGCTGCAGCGGCGGGCGAGCGACATCCACATCGAGACGCGGGACGACTCGGTGTGCATCAAGTTTCGTATTGACGGCGTGCTCACTAACGCCATGCCGCCCATCGGCAGAGAGCACCACTCGACCATCATTTCGCGCATCAAAGTCATGAGCGAGCTCGATATTTCCGAGCGCCGCGTGCCCCAGGATGGCCGCTTCCGGGTAAAGTACAACGCGCGCGCCATCGACTTCCGGGTTTCGATCATGCCGTCGATCCACGGCGAAGACGCCGTGCTCCGCGTGCTCGACAAGGAGTCGATGAGCGAGAAGTTCAAGAAGCTCACGCTCGACGTGGTCGGGTTCGACGAAGACGACCTGCGGCGCTTTCGCCGCTACATTAAGGAGCCGTACGGCATGGTGCTGGTCACCGGGCCGACGGGCAGCGGCAAAACCACGACGCTCTATGCCGCCGTCAACGAGATCAAGACCGACGAAGACAAGATCATCACCATTGAAGACCCGGTCGAGTATCAAATACGCGGCATCACCCAGATTCCGGTCAACGAAAAAAAGGGTTTGACCTTCGCCCGCGGTCTGCGTTCCATCCTGCGTCACGACCCGGACAAGATCATGGTGGGCGAAATTCGCGACAACGAAACGGCGCAGATCGCGATCCAGTCGGCGCTGACGGGCCACCTCGTGTTCACCACCGTCCACGCCAATAACGTGGTGGACGTGCTAGGGCGCTTCCTCAACATGGGCGTCGAGCCTTACAACTTTGTGTCGGCGCTGAACTGCATTCTGGCGCAACGGCTGGTCCGGGTCATTTGCGATTCATGCCGGACGGCTGTGCATTATCCAAACGATGTGCTCGAAGCAAGCGGCCTCGACCCGCAAGTGTGGTCGCAGGTTCCTTTGTACGAAGGGCAGGGCTGCATCGAGTGCGCGGGGACAGGGTTCCGCGGCCGGACGGCGATTCATGAACTTCTGGATTTGACCGACCGCATCCGCGAGATGATTCTGGAGAAGAGGCCGACCTCGGAGATCCGGAAAGCCGCCCGCGAAGAGGGCATGCGCTTCCTGCGCGAATCGGCGCTGGATAAGGTGCGCGGCGGATTCACCACCCTGAAAGAGATCAACAAGGTCACCTTTATCGAGACCATGCGCTGAGGCTGATTACCAGAGGCATGGCCGGCAGTGCAGTAAGAGCACCCGCCGAGGTAACTATTCTCGCCATGAAGGTACGAGATATCATCAAGTTGCTGGAGCGGGATGGCTGGTTTCCTCCGGGAACTCTGAACAGCGTCATCAAACAAGCAGGATTGAAGCCTTGAACTACGTTGTTGTTTATGAAAAATCCGACACCGGCTGGGCGGCTTACGTTCCCGACCTGCCAGGAGTGGTGACCACAGGCAGCACCAAGGCGGAAGTCCGCTCGTTGATCCGAGAGGCGATTGAGTTCCATCTGGATGGATTGAAAGAAGACCGGTTACCCATTCCGGAGCCGAGCGCAGAAGCAGAGGTTGTTTCGGTTTTGCAACGATGACTTCCATCTCCAAACACGTTCGCCGTCCAACGCTCGCTTGCGAAATCGCAGCCGACCGCGTGCTGGCCGGGCGCGCGGCCGATGCGGGGCGAATGGTGGAAATGGCATCGGCGCGGGAACTGGCGCCCGGCATGGTAGTGCCCGATTTGATGGACGCGAATCTGCGGGATGGCACGGCCATCCGATACGCGATTGAAAGCGCGCTGGGCAGCGTCGGCGGACGGTCCCGCGACGTGATCGCGATCCTGCCCGATACCTCGGTGCGCGTCGTGCTGCTGGATTTTGAAACGCTCCCCTCGAAGCGGGACGAGGCCGAAGCGGTGGTCCGTTTCCGGCTGAAGAAGTCGCTGCCTTTTGATCCCGCCGATGCCCGGATCTCGTATCACGCGCAGTCCACCGGTAAAGGCGTGCGCGCGGTGGCGGCAGTGGTGTTGAACACGGTTCTCGAGGAATATGAGTCGGCGTTTCGCGACACGGGCTACAACCCGGGGATGGTGATGCCGTCGATGCTGGCGGCGCTGGGAGCCGCAGACGCGGAACGGCCAACCCTGGTGGTCAAGGTGGACGCGCGCACGATCAGCATCGCGATTCTCGATCAGGAGCAACTGCTGCTGTTTCGGACACTCGAAAATGTGCGCGGCGTGACCATTACCGGCGATCAACTGGCGGAGGAAGTCTATCCCTCGGTGGTGTTTTTCCAGGACACCTACAACCTGAACATTGCGCGTGTCTATGTGGCGGGCCTGCCCGAAGCGGGTGTCGCCGCGCCGGCGCTGAAGAACCAGTCCGGCGCGCACGTTCAGGAACTGGTGGCGGCGTCGCAGATCGGGTCCACGACAGGAGCAGTTCCGCGCTGGCGCATGGCGGGAGTGGTGGGAGCTTTAATTTCATAAAGCGCTTTTGGCTTCTGGCTCCTAGCTTCCAGCTAAGGGCCCCAGGGAGCCAGAAGCCAGAAGCTAATATGCGTTTGGATATCAATCTCGCGACCCGGCCGTATGAAGATGCCCGTGAATTCTGGACGCGCTGGGGATTGGGAGTGGGGCTGCTGGGCATTTTGACGCTCGCTCTGCTCGGCTTGGCGGTGCGCGGCTGGATCAACGCCGGAAGAGATCGCCACGAAATCGCGCAACTGCAACAACAAATCGCAGAGCTCGACAACGAACGGGCGCAGGCGCAGGCCTTCCTCGACCTGGCCGCCAACCGCAGCACACGCGACCAGTCGCAGTTCTTGAATGGACTGATTCAACGCAAGGCATTCTCGTGGACGCGCGTTTTCGAAGATCTGGAGCGGGTCATGCCCCCGAACCTGCACGTAGTCTCGCTGCGGCCGGAATTGAATGAGCAGAATCAGATGCAACTGGACATGACGCTGGCGGGCGACACGCGCGCCGCAGCCGTGGAACTGGTCCATCGCATGGAAGGCTCTAGGCATTTCCAGGGAGCGCAACTGGTGCAGGAGGGACAGACGGGGGAGACCGGATCGGGCGTCCTCGCTTCGGTGATCTCGATTTATGTCCCTGACTCAATGGACAGGAGCGGAAAGTAATGCCGGATTTGGGGAACTCGCGGCGCAAGTTGAAAATTGCGATGGGGGCGATGCTGGCTGCCGATGTGGTCGCGGTGGCAGTTCTGTTCTCGCCGCTGGTGGGTTCGGTGGATTCGCGAAAGCTGCAACTGAACCAGCTGAGAGTCGAACTACAAAGGAAGACCCGCGAAGTCGAGCCGCTGCGCGGCATGGACAAGAAGATTGTGCTGGCGAAGGATCAGATCAGCGGGTTTTACAAGGACCGCTTTGCCGCGAAGGATTCCGATCTGGCCAATGAACTGGGGAAGCTGGCGTCGGAAAATGGGATCCGGATCCAGCAGGCGAGATATAAGCAAGAGGAAGCGGAAAGCTCCGGTGTAATTCCGGTCGCAATCGAGGGAAGTTTTTCCGGGGACTACCTGCAACTGGTGCGGTTCATCAATACGCTGGAACGGTCGAAGCTTTTCTTTGAGGTGAACAGCGTGGATCTGGCGGGCGAGAGCACGGGTCCGGTCAAGCTGGAAATCGCGATGCACAGTTATCTGCGGTCGGGTGCCTGAGTGAAACTGGGAATCGAAAATCGGAAGCAAGTCATCTGGCTGGCAGTGTTGGGCGTGATCGCGCTTTTGATGCTGGGGCGCGAGTTCTGGCCCTCGTCGCCGGCAGCGGCGCCGGTAACGGCGCAGCCGACTTCAACCGCGACCCGGCCCGGCGTACGACGGACGGCTTCGGGAAAGGTGCTGCCTGCGGTTGAGTCGCGGCTGGATCCTACGCTTGACCTGAACCTGCTGCGCCAAAGCGAGGAAATCAAGTACGCGGGCAACGGAAGAAACATTTTTGTCGCGGGGTCTGTGGCAATCGAAAAGCTTAAGGCAAACGGTACCACGGACAAACAGGCTGCCGCCATTCACGCGCCTCCGCCAATTTTACCGCCGCCGCCGATCACGCTTAAGTTTTTTGGCTTTGCCAACCGGCCCGGGGAGACGAAGAAGGTATTCTTGTCCCAGGGCGAAGACATTTTTATCGCCGCTGAGGGCGACATCGTCGATCGGCGCTATCGCGTCGTGCACATCTCGCCGACAGCGGTGGACGTGGAAGATGTGATCAACAACAACCGGCAGAGCCTGCCATTAACGCAAGGATGAAGGCCACAGCTGATTTGGATTTTGTAATCTGTAATTTGGCAATTTGAAGGCGAGTGAGCGGTTATGCAGCGTGGCTTGAAATTGCAAAATTACAAAATTACAAAATTACGAAATCGCCAGCGCGGCTACATGCTGATTACGCTGATGCTGGCGCTTGCGTTAATCACGATTGGGCTGCTCACCGTGCTCCCTGACATTGGCCAGCAGATCCGCCGCGACCGCGAAGAGGAGATGAGACATCGAGGTACGGCGTACATGCGCGCGATTCAACACTTCTACAAGAAGTTTGGGCGATATCCGTCGCGCATCGAGGAACTGGAGAATACCAACAACATCCGTTTTATCCGCAAGCGCTATACGGATCCGATCAACCGGGACCGAGAGACGGGCAAAGAGAAGGATTTCAAACTTCTGCATCAGATGGACATCAGCCTAAACAATGGGCCGGTACTGGGACAAACGCCTGGACAGAGTGTGCTCCCGGGACAAGGTGGACTGCAGGGGCAAGGCGGACTCGGCGGGAGTGGGCTTCAACAGACGGGTACCGCAGGCGGGCAGGCTCCGGCAAGTGGTAATTCCGGCAGTCCATCTTCCGACAATCCATCTTCCGGCAATCCATCAGGTACGGGGGGGAATTCGAATTCGCCTGGATCTTCGTCTTCCAATTCCAATACAACTTCCAATTCCGGCTCCGGCTTCAACGGACCGACGTTCGGCGGAGGGCCGATACTCGGAGTCGCCAGCACGAGCAAAGCGAAAAGCATTCGCGTGTTCTACGATAAGAACCATTACAACGATTGGCTCTTCATTTACGTGCCGCAGGCCGACCGCGGCGGCCTGTTGACCGGTCCGGTGAACCCTAATATGCAAACTGGAAACATGGGCAGCATCGGCGTCGTTCCCGGACAAGTCGGCAGTCTGCCGGGGCAAGGGCAAGGACTAACGCCGAACGTCGTCCAACCCCAGAGCCTCCCGACGCAGCCTGCGCAAAACCCAGGGCAGACGCCCCAACAGTAGACTTCACACTCCCCGCAATATTCCAGCAACAGAAAAGCCCCGCATCGAAAGCGGGGCTTGCACTGAAACCAGCAGCACTAAACGCTAAAGCTCAAACGTTAAACGAGGAACCGCAGCCGCAGGTGCTCTTCACGTTCGGGTTTTCGAACTTGAATCCCGCGCCTTCCAGGGTCTCGACGTAATCGACGTGCGCTCCGCCAAGATACATCAGGGAAGTGGCATCCACGTAAACCTTCAAACCGTCAAAGTTGAAAACCTTGTCCATCATGCCGGCGCCGTTCTCGAAGGCCATGGAGTATTGAAAGCCGGAGCAACCGCCGCCGACTACGGACAACCGCAATCCCGCTGGCACCGGCGTCTGCGAGGCCATGATTTCTTTGACCTTGGCAATCGCAGCGGGGGTAAGGACGGGTGCCGCGGTTTTGGGCTGTACTTCCGGTGGGGTGGTAGTCGCCATCTGTTTATCTCCTTGTGATTGCTTATTATAACAAAGGTCGCAACCGGCTCGGCAAGGCCTTTCGGGAGCCGGTACCTTTTCTCGAATCTACCCTTTAGATGCTTCGGGCAGGCAAGAAGTCGCGGCCCCCTCTTGCCAAGGGGTCTATAATCGTGCTCAGTAGGGGCCTGTACCCGGACGCCGGCGGATGGCAGGACAGTTTTCGCCGGGGGCTTTAAGGCAGCGTCGGGAATTGGCTCGATCTCAGCTCCGAGGTGGCATATGTCTCCTATGTTCGGGCTGCTTGTCGCGTGGGGTATTCTGACGGGGGTCCTCATTATCCTCCTGATCTATCGCAGCACCCTCACCATGCACGAGGACGATTCCATCTTCCTCAATGAAACCGAATCCCAGATGCATAAGGATCAAATGGAAGTTCTGGTCAAGATGAGAAAGATCACCCCAATCGTCAAGGTGCTCGGCGCCTTGTCGGGAGTCATGATCCTGATCATTGCGGGATTGTTCATCTATCATGGGCTGAACGGCGCCACCACGCTGCAGTAACCAGGAAGCTCGCGGATACGCGGGAATCCTTGCCAATCCCGGCTCCGGGAAGAACTCGCAAGAGCCGCGGCTGAGTGTTGCCGCCCGCTGGCGAGTTTTTCTCCTGTGCGTAAAATCCGCGACCAGCCTGAGACGCGGCAAGCCGCGTCTCTACGGCAATTCCGACGAGCCACCGCCTCTGACAACCGGCGTCTGCCCAGTTGGTCAGGCCGCCTTCGACTTCATCCCCTCGATGTCGTCGAGCAGCACCTTCTCGTGGCCTTCTGGGTTCACCTTTTCGTACACCTTGCGGATTACACCCTTGGGATCGACCACGAAACTGGTGCGCTCATAGAACTTCATCCCTTTCCATTCCGCCTGGCCGATGCCGAGCGATTTCATCAGGCTGGCGTCGGGGTCGGAGAGCAGGTCGATGGTAAAGGCGAACTTGTTGCAGAAGTTCTTATGCGAGGCAACGTCGTCGGCACTCACGCCGATGACTTTGACCCCGGCATCGTCGAAATCAGCCTTGGTCGCCGTAAACGACTTGCCCTGGATGGTGCACCCGGGCGTGTCGTCTTTCGGATAGAAGTACACGACGAGCCAGTGTCCGGCGAAGTCGGAAAGCTTCATGGTCTTGCCATCCTGGTTCGGAAGCGAAAAATTCGGAAACGGATTGCCAGCGGAGAGCATTGGGAGCGTCCTTTCTTAAGGTTGTAGGTGCAACTCTATGAGCTCTAGCTATGAGCTTCGAGCCTCTAGCTACGAGCAACCATTGGTTTTGCTTGCTCGCAGCTCGCAGCTCGCAGCTCGCAGCCACGCATCAAGCGGCCTGCATCGCTTTCTTCGCGCGCTCCTCCATCTCTTTGGGCGCCACGTCTTCAATGTGAGTCGCGATGCCCCAGAGATGTCCGAACGGGTCCTGGATGAAGCCTGAGCGGTCTCCGTAGAACTGGTCCTGGACCGGCTTCAGGATTTTCGCTCCGCCCGCGACCGCCTTGGCGACGACTTTATCGCAGTCGGGGAGGTACACGAGCAGACTCACCGGAGACGCGCCAATACTCTCGGCGCTGCGGTAGCCCATGGCGGGATTTTCGTCCGCCAGCATGATGTGCGAGTCACCTATCTTCAGCTCGGCGTGGCCGACCCTGCCGTCGGGACCAGCCATGCGCATGACTTCGGTTGCCCCGAAGACATTCTTGTAGTAGTCAATCGCTTTCGCGGCACCCTTGATAACGAGGTACGGAGTGATCGAATTGTATCCCTTGGGAATGTAGTGGACTTTCTTCATGATTTTTCTCCTCTGGTGTTCCGCTCATGATGTTCACTCAAAGATGAGGTTGAGGGTTGAGGTTAAGGCGCGCAGACGAGCCCCCACGGGCCGCGCCATTTGTCAATGAAAGCACAAGTTCCCGACGGGTTCAAGCGCACGTCCCGCAGTTCTTGCCTCTTTTACTCTTAAGTTAAAACCGGAACGTCCAAGATTGCGGGTTTTCATTCGATTGTTCCTTTCGCAGAAAAAAACGTGGCTAGAGATTTGACGATTAATGGTCTACGCCTTTGCGGGTATAGATGCAGTAGCCTGCGGTGAAGGTTCCGGCAACCGGAAACGTGCCACGGATAGCATCGCTCCCGTTTGCTTTGGCATCTTATAACGAACACATGATTTTGATTCGCGTGCAACCATGAATCGAGCGCCGATCTGGTTTGAACGGAAGTTTGAGTTCACGTTTCCCGTCGAGCAGCATCCGAACCTGTGCGCGCGCCTGCGCGGCACGCCAGCGCGGCTGGAAGAAGTAGTCCGTGGCGCGGCTCATGACGTCCTGGTTAAGAAACCGGTTAGGAAACCGGGCGAAAATGAAAAATGGTCGGCCCAGGAACATGCGGGGCATCTGGTGGACCTCGAACCTCTGTGGATGGCAAGGGTGGACGACTACTTAACGAAAGCGGCAGAGCTCACTGTGGCTGACCTGAGCAATCGGAAGACGTTCGAAGCGCAACACAACCAGCGCCCGATCGAGGAGATCCTGGCTGAATTCCGAAGCGCACGCTTGCGGCTGGCGAGTCGGGTAGAAAAGATCGACCCTGCAATCTTCGCGCGCGCCCTTCTCCATCCGCGGCTGAAAACACCCATGCGACTGGTGGACCATTTGTACTTTGTGGCAGAGCACGATGACCACCACCTGGCCCACATCTGGGAACTGATCAACGCCGGCCAGCGGCAAACGCACGAATCAAGTTAAGTTATTAAACCGCATTTGCTGTGAGCCTCACCGCCGCCGGAGCTCTTATTCGATCCCCAGCTCTTTCGCCAGCGCTTTCCACTTCCCGTCCACGAGCGCGCGGGTCTTCGCGTCCATCACGATCTCATCCGGCCAGGGACGTGCGAAGCCTTCGGTTGACCACTTGCGCGTCGCGTCGATGCCCATCTTCGAGCCATAGTCGGGCAGGCGCGAGGCATGGTCGAGCGAATCCACTGGTCCGAGCGTGAACTGGATGTCGCGCTCAGGATCGATGTGGTTCAGCACTTTCAACGTGACGTCGGCCACATCCTGCACATTCACGTCTTCATCTACCACGATGATGCACTTGGTGAACATCGCCTGCCCCAGCGACCAGATGGCATTCATCACTTTGCGCGCTTGTCCGGGATACGACTTGCGAATGGATACGATCATCAGGTTGTGGAACACGCCTTCGATGGGCAGGTTGATGTCCACGAGTTCGGGGATGGTCAGCTTCATCAGTGGCAAGAAAATGCGCTCCACCGCCTTGCCCATCCAGGCATCTTCTTGCGGCGGCTTGCCGACGATGGTGGCAGCATAGATCGGGTCTTTGCGGTGCGTGATGCAGGTAACGTGGAACACCGGGTACTGGTCTTCGAGCGAGTAGAAGCCGGTGTGATCGCCGAATGGGCCTTCGGTGCGGAGTTCGTCGAGATTGACGTAGCCTTCGAGGATGATCTCGGCATCGGCCGGAACTTCGAGGTCGATGGTTTCGCATTTCACAAGCTCGACCGGCTTCTGCCGGAGAAATCCGGCGATGATGTACTCTTCGACATCCGGCGGGGCGGGCACGATGGCGGAAAACGTGAGCGCGGGCTCGGTGCCGATGGCTACGGCTACTTCCATTCGGCCAGAGGGGCGATCGCCGGCGGCCAGCATTGCGCCTCCGGATGATCTTGCCATGATGTCGACGGCTGCTGCCGGGCTTCGCCCGGCTGGACGGGCGAGAGCCTGCCCTGAGCTTGTCGAAGGGGCGCCCGTCCCCACACGATCTTCGGCGACGGCTGCGCGCATGTGGTCGCGGTAATGTTCGGCCGCTACTTTTTGCCTTTGCCAGTGCATGCCAGTCGTGCGCTCGTCGTAGATTTGCATGCGGTACATGCCGACGTTGCGCTTCCCTGTTTTCGGATCGCGCGTGATCACGCAGGGCAGCGTGATGAAGCGTCCGCCATCTTTGGGCCAGCATTTGAGGATGGGGAAATCGAGCAAGGAGAAATTGTCGCGCTTGATCACTTCTTTGCATGGGCCCGTGGCGACGGTCTTCGGAAAGAACTTGCCCATCTCGGCGAGCATCGGCAGCATCTTCACTTTGTCGAGGAAGCCTTGCGGAGATTTGACGTCCATGAAGCCACGGATACGTTCGGCGATTTCGTCGAGCGTGTCGACTTCGAGCGCGAGCCGCATGCGGCGCGCGGAACCGAACTGGTTGATAAGAAGTTGCGAGCCGGGGTAGCCCTTCAGGTTCTCGAACAGCAGAGCTTTGCCGCCGACAGTTCCCTGCCGGTCCTTATCTTTATCTCTATCTCTATCTCTGGCCCTGCTCTTCGAAACCCGATCGGCAATTTCCGTAATCTCTAAAATTGGGTCGGCTTCCGTGCGGATACGCTTGAGTTCGCCCGCTCGGTCGAGTGCTTTGATCCAGTCCCGCAGATCGTCGTAGGCCAAAATTCCTCCCGCAATGACAGACGATTATATGACGGGCGCACTGGCACTGGCGGAAATGCCGCTTCCGCTCCGCGTCAAGTTAAAAATGTAACCCTGGGGCCGACCGTCAAGACATTGGTTACATTTAGCATGGCTTGATACGACTGCTTGTACCGATAGCTGCGTTCTTGCTAGAATCGGTCTTTCGATCACCCTCCCTGCGCCCGAGGAGCATGAGATTCTATGGCCTACGTAATTGCCGAGCCCTGCATCGGAACCAAAGACACCGCCTGTGTTGACGCTTGTCCGGTGGATTGCATTCACCCCAAGAAGGACTCCGACAAGTTCGCGACCGAGGAGATGTTGTATATCGATCCCGTGGAATGCATCGACTGCGGCGCCTGCGTGCCGGTGTGCCCGGTTTCGGCCATCTTCGCGCTCGACGATCTGCCGGAAAAGTGGAAAGAGTACACCGAGCGGAATGCGAAGTACTTCGGGCGGTAGAGCAGCTACGAGCTTCGAGCTTCGAGCAATCAACACACCGAATCAGAGCGAGGTTTGCAGACGCGGTCGCATGCTCGTAGCCCGAAGCTCGTGGCTCGCAGCCATCCATCAACTTTCCATCCCTCTCGCCCTCCATTACAATCATTGCTTAACCTGTTGACCTTCCATGGCGCTGAAGGAGTCGGAAGCGATCGTTCTGCGCACGTATCCGTTGCGTGAGTCCGACCTGCTGGTCACGCTCTTTACCCGCATGGAAGGCAAGGTGAAAGGCGTGGCGCGCGCGGCCATGAAGTCGAGACGCCGTTTTGGAGGCGCGCTTGAGCCGCTCACGTATGTGCGGGCGTTTTACGACGACCGCGAAGGGCAGGAACTGGCGCGGCTCGATTCCTGTGAAGTGATCGAATCGCCGCTGGCCAGCGAGGTCAGTTATACGCGGGCCGTGGCTTTGGCGCACGTCGCTGAGTTGCTCGACGAGTTGATGCCCGACCGCGAGGCGAGCGACGCGGTGTTTCGGTTGAGCCTGGCGGTTCTGCAGGAACTGCGCGGCCCGGCGTTGTGGATGCCGCTCACGTACTTTGAGCTGTGGATGACGCGGCTCATGGGATTTTTGCCGGAGTTTTCGGAGTGCGTTGTTTGTGGGCGCGCGCTCGACGGCAGCCGGGCGTTCTACCACGCGCTCGCCGACGGCTTGATGTGCCTGGACGACAAGCGCGTGGCGTCGTCGGAGCTGTCGCCGGAATCGAGAAAGATTGCGGCCCAAATGCTGCGCTCGCGGGTTTCCGATTTTGCAGAGATCGCCTGGCCGAAAGCGGTCTGTGCGGACCTGCGCAAGTTTCTTCTCCAGATTCTGGAGCGGCACATCGAGAAGAAATTGGTGACGGCGAGAATGCTGGAAAAGATCGGCGGGTAGCTTTTGGCTATTAGCGTGGTGTCGCATCGTTTCGCTGCACGAAAATGAGTTGTCATCCTGAGCGAAGCGAAGGACCTATGCGTTGCGCCGGCGAATACATAGGTCCTTCGCTTCGCTCAGGATGACAGTCTTAATTTATGCGAGTGAACTCATCCAAATCCAATTCGCTGACCTTCCAGGAACTCGTCCTCAAGCTGCAGGCTTTTTTTGCTGAGCGCGGAGCGGTCATTCAGCAGCCCTACGACGTCGAAGTCGGCGCTGGGACAATGGCGCCGGAGACATTCCTGCGCGTGCTGGGGCCGAATCCTTATAAGGTTGCTTATGTGCAGCCTTCGCGGCGTCCGGCCGATGGGCGCTATGGGGAGAATCCCAACCGGCTGTTCAAGCACTTGCAGTTGCAGGTGATTCTGAAGCCGCCGCCGGAGGACGTGCAGGAGCTCTACCTTGAATCGCTCGGCGCGATTGGAATCGATCTGCGTCAGCACGACATCAAGTTCGAAGAAGATAACTGGGAGTCTCCGACGCTGGGCGCGTGGGGCATCGGGTGGCAGGTCATGCTCGACGGCCTTGAAGTCACGCAGTTTACTTATTTCCAGCAGTGCGGTGGCGTGGACCTCGACCCCATCTCCGCCGAACTCACCTACGGGCTGGAGCGGCTGTGCGCTTTCCTGCAAGACGTGGATTCAATCTACGACATGGTGTGGGCGCGCGACCCGGAGACGGGCATGGAAGTGAAGTATGGAGACGTGCGCCTGGCCGACGAGCAGCAGTTCTCGATGTACAACTTCGAAATGGCGGACGTCGAGAAAACGTGGAAGCATTTTGAACTGTGCGAGGCCGAGTGCAAAGCACTGATTGAGCGCTATGCTGCTCTAAGTAAGGATGAGAGCGAGGGAGACGGCGTCGCGCGCGAGAAGGCGCGGTTCCCGCTGCTGGGCGCCTACGATCTGTGCCTGAAATGTTCGCATTACTTCAATATTCTCGATGCGCGGGGCGCGATTTCCGTGACCGAGCGCGTCGGCGTAATCGCGCGGGTGCGGGCGTTAGCCGTTGGGATCGCCAAGGCCTGGATGGATCAGCAATACCCGACGGATAAAAAAGCGGAAACCAGCGACTCGGCTGCAAAGCCCGGAGCTAAAGAAAAGAAGGGGAAAATGGCTCCGGTCGGATGAGAGCCTTACCACAGGGGGCACAGAGGTTCACAGGGGAATTCTTTCTGCCGACCGGAACTTCTCTTGTGATCCGGCTCACATTTACTATGCTGTAATTCTGAAACCATAGACTGAACTTCTCGATGCCTGACTTTTTACTCGAAATCGGATGCGAAGAAATCCCGGCGCGGATGATCGACGCCGCTTCTCGCGAGCTGCGAGAGCGCCTGAATGCGCTATTGCAGCGCGAACGCCTCGAACCAGCCGGAGCGATTTCGCATCTCGACACGCCGCGCCGTCTGGCGGTTCTCGCTTCCGGCATTCCCGGCTCGCAGCCGGACATTACCGAGCAGGTGAACGGCCCATCCGCGCAGGTCGCATATAAGGATGGGCAGCCGATGCCGGCAGCGCATGCGTTTGCCAAAAAGGTCGGCGTGGATGTCGGCAAGCTGGAGAAAGTCAGCACTCCCAAAGGTGAATATCTGGCGGCTACGGTCACGCGGAAAGGCCGCACTGCCGCCGAGATTCTTGCTGAGACTCTTCCCAAGGAAATCTCTACGCTGTACTGGCCCAAGGCCATGTACTGGCGCAAGCGCGGGGAAGTTTTCGTTCGTCCGGTGCGCTGGCTGGTGGCGATGCTCGATGGGCAGGTTGTCCCGCTGGAGTTGTTCGGCCTGGCAGCCGGCAAGATTTCTCGCGGACACCGCATCATTGGTGATGAAGTGGTTGCCATCTCCAAGCCCGGCGCCTATGTCGAAGCCCTGCGCCGCGCCAAGGTTCTTGGCGCCGCCGAGCGTGAGCAGGTGATCCGCAAAGCACTCGACGCGGCTACTCGCACTATCCCCGGTGCGCGTTGGCGCGAAGACAAGCCTCTCGTCGCGACCGTCGTCAACCTGACGGAATTTCCCTCCGTCATCCTCGGCAGCTTCGATCCTGAGTTTCTCGATCTGCCCGAAGAGGTGCTGGTCACGGTGATGCGCGACCACCAGAAATATTTCGCCATCGACGATGCGAATGGGAAACTGCTGCCGCACTTCCTCGCCGTGCTCAACACGGCGGCCGACTCCGACGGATTGATCCGCCACGGCAATGAACGTGTTTTGCGCGCCCGTTTCAACGATGCCCGCTTTTTCTGGCAGACAGACCAGAAGCAGACCCTCCGCCAGCGCGTCGAGTTGCTGCGCCACGTCACCTTCCAGAAAGATCTCGGCAGCTATTACGAGAAGACGATGCGCGTGCAACGCCTGGCGAGTTGGCTGGCCGAGACGGTGAAGCAGAGCGGCATGGCGGTTCGGCCTGGCGTAATTCACAAAGCTGCGCTGCTGGCGAAAACCGATCTGACCACGGAGCTCGTCAAGGAATTTACGGAATTGCAGGGAATTGTCGGCGGTCTTTACGCGCGCGTGCAGCAACTCGATGAGGACATGAGGCCCGACGTGCAACTGGCAGTTTCGCGGGCCATCTACGATCATTACAAGCCCGAGTCCATGGAGGACAACACTCCCGCGACGGTCGAGGGCGCGGTTCTCTCGATCGCCGATAAGGCCGACTCAATCGCCGGAATGTTCGCGCTCGGTCTCATCCCTAGCGGATCGAAGGATCCGTTCGCCCTGCGCCGCCAAGCGAACGGCATTGTGAAAACGATCGCCGAACACAAACTGCCGTTGCGTCTCTCGGAGATCATGGCCGATGCGCGCGTTCGCTATAAGGGCTCCGAGGCGGAGAAGAAATTCTCCAACGCCGCCTACGCCGAATCGGTGCGCAGCTTCTTCCGCGAGCGCCTCGAGTTTTACTTGAAGGATGCGCATGAACGTCGATACGCGTATGACGTGGTGAACGCCGTACTCGCTGTCGACTCCGACGATGTGGTGGACGCCGCCGCCCGTGCCGAGGCTGTTAGCAAAGTGCGTGGCTCGGCCGATTTCGAATCCATCTCCATCGCCTTCAAGCGTATGAAGAATATTCTGCGGCAGGCTGCTGAAAAGACTAAAGTTATCGCTATGCGCGTCGATCCCGCTGGACTGCAGGAAGAATCCGAAAAGGAACTGGCCGCGCTGATCCCGCAGACTGTATCGACGGTCGAGAAGCGGCGCGCGGCGCGCGACTATGAAGGGGCGCTGCTGGAGATCGCGAAGTTGCGTCCCGCGATCGACAAATTCTTCGACAAGGTGATGGTCATGGTGGATGATGACAATCTCCGCGCCAATCGCCTGGCCCTGTTGCAGACCGTGGTCAAGGAATTCTCCACGATCGCCGACTTCTCGGAGATCGTAACCGAAGGCAAGGATCTACGAAATAGCGAAAGCGAAGAGGACACATATATGGCAACGACGACTCTCCCTGATGCCGAAATCACCGAAACGAAAACCGCGGAAGCCAAACCCACGACCACGAAACCTGCAGCGACAAAGTATGTGTACTTTTTCGGCGGGGGCAAGGCCGATGGCAATGGCCAGATGAAAGACGTTCTCGGCGGCAAAGGCGCTGGGCTGGCCGAGATGACGAACGCTGGCCTTCCCGTGCCTCCTGGTTTCACCATCCAGACCGAGGCCTGCCGCGAATACATGCGCAACAACGCAGTCTCGAAGGAAGTGGACAGCCAGATGGAAGCCGCGCTCGCCAGGCTCGAAGGCCTGCAGGGCCAGAAGCTCGGCAAGGGCGAGAATCCTCTGCTGGTGAGCGTGCGTTCGGGCGCGAAGTTCTCGATGCCCGGCATGATGGACACGATTCTCAACCTCGGCCTGAACGATCAAAGCGTTGAAGCCCTCGCCAAGCGTGCCAACAATCCGCGCTTTGCTTATGACTCCTATCGCCGCCTGATTCAGATGTTCGGCAACGTCGTGCTCGACATCGAGAAGCCAGTGTTTGATGAAATTTTCGACGCCAAGAAGAAGCAGAAGAAAGCCAAGCTCGACACCGACCTCGACGCCAAGGCGCTGCAAGAGGTGATCGCGGAGTACAAGAAAGCCGTCAAGAAGCATGCCAAGCGCGACTTTCCGCAGGATCCGCACGAGCAACTGGTCATGTCGCGGGACGCGGTGTTCCGCTCGTGGCAGAACGAGCGCGCCAAGCACTATCGCCGCATCAATAACATCGACGACATGCTCGGCACCGCCGTCAGCGTGCAGGCCATGGTCTTCGGCAACCTCGGCGACACCAGCGGCACCGGCGTCGGCTTCACACGCAATCCGGCCACTGGAGCGAAAGAGTTCTATGGAGAATTTCTGATGAACGCGCAGGGCGAAGATGTGGTTTCGGGCGTGCGCACGCCGGTGCCCATTATCGAACTGCAGAAGATCATGCCCGATGTGTACAACCAGCTCCGCGAGATCACGACGCGTCTGGAGAAGCACTACCGCGATATGCAGGATTTCGAGTTCACCATCCAGGATGGCAAGCTTTACATGCTGCAAACGCGCAACGGCAAGCGCACCGGGCGAGCTGCGGTGCGGATAGCGATTCAGATGGTGGAAGAAGGACTTATCACCAAGGAACAAGCGATTTTCCGCGTGGAACCGAACCAGCTCTATGACTTTTTGGTGCCGGGGCTGGATGAGAAGAGCACAAAGGTCGAAGTGCTGGCGACGGGATTGCCGGCGTCACCGGGCGCGGCGGTCGGGCAGATCGTTTTCACCGCGGAAGAAGCGGTGAAGAAGGCTGGACATGGTGCGAAGAAGAATCCTGTGATTCTGGTGCGCGCGGAAACGACTCCGGAAGATATTCAAGGCATGGAGGTTGCCGCTGGCATTTTGACTTCGCGCGGCGGCATGACCAGCCACGCCGCCGTGGTCACGCGCGGCATGGGGAAATGCTGCGTGGCGGGTGCGGGGGATATTCAAGTCGATGAGCGGGCTGGGGAAATGCGGGTCAAGGGACAGGTGTTCAAGGAGGGAGACTGGATCTCGCTCGATGGCACGAGCGGGCGCGTGATCAAGGGGAAGCTGAACACGCTGGAGCCGTCGGCCGAGGATGCGGACCTGCAGAAACTGCTGGGCTGGGCGGAGCCCTTCCGCAAAATCGGCGTGCGCGCGAATGCGGACATTCCGCGCGATGCGATTCAGGCGCGCTCCTTTGGCGCCGAGGGCATCGGCCTCTGCCGCACCGAGCACATGTTCTTTGCGGAAAAGCGTATTTCGCACATGCGGGCGATGATTCTAGCGGACAATGAGAAAGACCGGCGCGCTGCTCTGAAGAAGTTGCTGCCCATGCAGCGCGAGGACTTCGAAGGCCTGTTTAAGGCTATGCCGGGTTTGCCGGTGACCATCCGCCTGCTCGACCCGCCGCTGCACGAATTTCTGCCGAAGCGCGAGCAACTCATGGTTGATATCGCCAGCCTTCCGAGCGCCAGCCCCAAGCAGAAGAAAGCTCTGGTGGAGGAATACCGCGAGTACGGTGCGAAAGGGGCCCGCGATCTGAAGAAGATTCTTTCCGATCTGCTGGCACGTGTGGAAGAGTTGCATGAGTTCAATCCCATGCTGGGGCTTCGCGGATGCCGCTTGGGGATCACCCATCCGGAGATCACTGAGATGCAGGCGCGGGCCATTTTTGAAGCGGCCGTAGCCGTGGAGAAGCAAGGCATAAAGACCCACGCGGAGGTGATGATCCCGCTGGTCTCGACGGTGAAAGAGACGGCGAACCAGAGGGCGATTGTCCGGCGCGTGGCGGAAGAAGTGTTCAAGGAAAAGGGAAGGCAAGTGCACTACCTGGTGGGCGTAATGATTGAGTTGCCCCGCGCCTGCCTGATTGCGGGCGAGATTGCCAAGGAAGCGGAGTTCTTCTCGTTTGGCACGAACGACCTGACCCAGACCACCTTCGGCTTCTCCCGCGACGACGTAAACAAGATTCTGACGACGTATCTGGCGGAAGGGATTCTGAAGCAGGATCCGTTTGCCGCAATCGACCAGGAAGGTGTGGGCGAACTGGTGCGGATTGGAATCGAACGGGGTCGGAAGACGCGTCCGAAGTTGGAGGTAGGGATCTGCGGCGAGCACGGCGGCGACCCATCGTCGGTGGAGTTCTGCCATCGGGTGGGAATGGATTATGTGTCTTGTTCCCCGTTCCGCGTGCTGACGGCGCGGCTAGCGGCGGCTCAGGCCGCAGCCAGCGAAAAGCTGGAAGGGGACGCTGAACGAACAAAATAAACGCTCGTGTAGGGACGGGCGCCCCCGCCCGTCCAAGCCGAGCAAAGCTCGGCAGCTGCCGTGGTAACAGCGACTCTGGATTCGCAGAACATTGGGAGGCATCGAGGTCGCCTCATCGTGGCTTCGATGTCTTTTTCTTGCGCGGAAGGTAATCCTTTCTTCCGCCGAAACTTTACTGTACTCGCTGCAGCCGGGTGATCAGCTTCTGCGCCAGGTTCTCCTCCGACTCGGACCACAGCAACCGCCCCGTTGCCCCCGCATTCTTTTCCACCTTCGCCGTAAACTCCACCAGCTTTTGCACGTTGCTCCGGACGTTCCGCTCCGCCTCGGAAGTAAACTCGACTTCTTCGTGCAGGAAGGATGTGTCCAAACCGAAATCAATTTGAATGTGCCCGGCCTCTCCCGCGGCATGCTCTTCAAATTCCATTCCGTGCGCCACCAGACGCACCAGCGACGGCTCCAGCACCCATTTCTCTTTCTCTGCGCCCTCAGGAGGAGTCCACAAATCCCAATAGGCCTCGAAAATGTAGGCGTAGTCGTCGTGGAGAAGTTCCGCGACCACTTCCGCGGCTTCTTCCGGAGGAACGCCAGGACGGAAGCGGCGCTCCAGAATAGTCGGCTCACTCCACGAAACCGGCTGGATCGCTGCGTAGGTCACTCCGTCCCGCGCCGCCGAAAACGGAAGTTGCCGGAGCACGCTGACCGTTCGTGGCAGAATCTCGGACTCGTCAAAGCTGGGAAACCACAGGCTCAAATAAAGCGAATCGCCCATGGATGCATTTTAAATGCAGGATGTGTGATGAAGGGCGTGTTCGGTTCGAGGGGTCAAGTTTGCGAGCGCATCTAGTTTTGACGCGGGAAAATCGCCCTGTTACTATGAACTCCGGCGGCAAGCAACCATCTCACCCAAACAGGTCCCTGTCGTCTAGCCTGGCCTAGGACATCGCCCTTTCACGGCGGTAACACGGGTTCAAATCCCGTCGGGGACGCCAAGATTTCAATACTTTAGTGGCATCCAGGCCGATCCTCCCACAACAGTCCACAACAATCATGCGCGACCTACCTTTCCAGCGCGCATGATCAGGTCCGCCAGTTGCTCTTGCGCCTGGCTTCTGGCCCGGGGAATAAATTCCGGGCTGCCCAGTGACTCGGGAACTATCCTGAAGTCTCAGGGATGGTGCTACTGATCGCCGCGGACGCTCCACCAATCCAACTGTTCGAACTCGGCCATCTTTTCGGCCCCGTGTTGCGCATACCAGTCTTGCCAAGACGATGCATCGGCAGGCACAGCTGCGTCCGTTACCTCATGCAACGCGAGGAACGTCCAGTTGCGCATTTGCGGGGTAATTTGGGGATCTGCGGCTAGCTTGATCAGTTTGGGCACCATCCGCAGGCGCTGTTTGCGCATGAAGTTGCCGCAATCGGATACGTTGCAGCCCGCGCGATCGCGGACCGCGTCGGATGGGTCGTGCGTGAAGGAATCGAAGAGCTGGTCCAGAGCTTCATCGGTGCCGAGGTAGCGCATGCCTTCGACGGCCCACTGGCGCACCTGCGGGTTGGGGTCATTTTTGGCGTAGTCCACCAGGACGGGATAAATGCGATCGTAGCCCACGCCGCGGCCGGCCAGCATTCCCAGGGAGTACACGCTGTAGGCGCGATGCGCGGGGTCGGCTTGCGCTTGTGCGATGAGGGCGTCCGCTGAGGCGTCAGTTTTCGGCACTCCGTTGATTGCCAGGTTGAGATCTGCGTTGGCATAGCGAACGCGCAGGTCGGTGGAGAATTGAGAGCGCCTCTCCAGTTCGTTCATGTTCGCGGTGCGCTCGAGATCGTGCCAGACGCCAATATTCTGCTCGAACAAGTCGAGCGCGCGGGTATCGTGCCGGATTGCCCGGTCGAGCAACTCTTCTGCCTGAGCCTGTTCGGGGAGCGTTTGCAGATGTTGCAGATCAATGTCTGTGAGCGGCGAGTGAGCCACCTGGTGCGGGAAAGATTTGGCCGGTGCCGGGACCTTGGATACACGGGTGGGCTTGCCGTAATCCCGAGAGAGAAAACGGTAGCCGACGAAACCCGTCCAGGCGAGGAAGAACGCGATCCCCACCGCGATCGCGGCAGGACTATTGCGGCGAAGGGGTGAGAGCGATCTTGATGGCGCTTGTCCACGTTGCGGCGGCGGACCGTAGCCGCCGAGAACAGTGTCGACAGCGACGTGAGTTTAAGGCCGGCGAGCTTCTCCAGTTGGGCGGCGACCCAGCGCGCCTCCTGACGGTTATCGATCATGTCGGCAAGCGTCGCCTTCTCTCCATTCCTCATCTGCAAGCGAAGAGAGTAAGAAGCTGGTGTGCCTGGTTGTTGCGCGTTGGTGACGGGCAATATCTGAGCAATGTCGGAGAAGGGAAATTCACGAGCCCCTCCGATGCCGAGCAGAGCCCGACGGCGGACAATCCTGCCATTGCCCGCCTGGATGCGGAAGGAGACCAGCGTCGAATGAATAAGTCCGTAGAACAGCAGGAGCTCAAACAGTCCGAACACCACGGTGAAGAACAAGGGAGCTTTGGAATGTGCGAGGAAATATACGATGGCCGTCCACACGACGGTGAAGAAGATCAAAACCAGGACCTGGGACGGGTTGCGAAACGCCGGGAAATAGAATTCGGTGCTGCCGTCCATCCCGGCCGAGACTACAACTTTCGGATTCTGGGGAGCGGCCACGTCGGTGGGATCGGACTGGAAGGCAGGGGGAGCGGTTGCGCCCTGCGCGTCGCTCAGAAAAATTGGCGTCGGTTCTGCGGCTGAGGCCGACGATGGCGTCAGACGGAAAACCGGGACTTCGAAATCATCGGAATAGTTCACGCCGGGGACGTCGGCCTGGGCGTGCAAGAGCCAGAGCACCTGATCGTTCGGATCGTCGTGATTCGACTCGTAGGCGTCGCTCGGGATACTGAATTCCACCGGGATCACAGCGTCACCCATGAGTCCGTGTGCGAGCGATGCCTGCGGCACATTCTTGTCAGCTTGCCAGAGAACGCTCTGGAGGCTGGAACGATTTTTCCCGCCGCCCGTAATGACTTGGCGCACGCAGGAAAGACTCAGGTCGATGCCATGTCTGGCATCGGTGTTGAAGCGCAAATGAATCGTGCCCTTCAGCGTGCGGCCGGGAGAAAAGGGCAGCGAGGCGAACTCGAAATAGGTTTGGCCAAAGCGCTTCCGCCGGATGCTGGCCCGCATGGCCGCGCCCGCCTGAATGACTCCAACCACGCAGAACGCAAGCGGGAAGAATGCTTTGGGGTCGGAGGTCCGCAAGAGTTGAGGCACGACCGAGGCCGCGATTGTGAACACAATCCCGTTCACAAAAATCGCCGCCGCCCAAAGGCCGAAGGCGCTGTTGCGGTTCTTGCTCTCGGCTCGGCTCGCCGCCCAGTCCTTCCGCCATAGCCAGGGAGACCGGGGATTGGACACCTCGGCTGCCGCTTGCTCTTTTAATTTGCGGCTGCCATAGATTCCGGCGTAAATGACCCCGCCGCCAATTAGAGCGAAGATCGCGCTGATGAGCACTCCCACCCAGCGATTCCCATGGACGCGGCCGGGAGCACCGAAGAGAAAGCCGCTTGCGAAAGCGAGTCCAAAGGCCATAAAAATCAGGCCAAAAACAATGGGGAAGATCTGGGCGCCTTTGGATGGTCTGGTCACAGCAGAATTATAGAGTCGTCTTAGATGGGACGAGAGCAGGATATAAACATCTTTATTACCCCAGTCACAGGATTACCCGGGTGCTGCGGATAGGCGCGATCAAGTGGCTCAAGCAGATCGGCCGCCTGTTTCTGGTTCGCATGAGTCTTGTCGGCAGGAGATGCGTTCGCCAGAAGTGCGAGCGCGTAAAACACCTGCGCTTCGACATCTTTCCTGTTCTCTGAAGCGAGATCGCTCATCGCGTGCTCGTAGTTCGCCGCCCGCCGCAGAACAGCGCAAAATTCTGCTAGAATACGCGGAATTCAAACTCCTTGGAGTCGCGCATGCGCCGATGGTGGGTAGTTTTGGCTGGACTTGTTTTGGCGGGAATTGCTTTGTCGTTCTCATCTGCATCTTCATCCCGGGCGGGCACATCGGAAACCGAGTTGAAGGGTGCTTTCCGGCGGCCTGAGAATAACGGGTGGACGTTCGTGCATCTGCAAGGTACACCGCACCAAATCGGCTTTCAGAATGGCTACTTGCTGGCGCCGGAGATTGAAGACACGCTAAAAGTCACAATCCTCGAACAGATGCACGACAGTAAGAAAGACTGGCAGTTCTTCCGGGATGCCGCGCAAAACATGATGTGGCCGCACATTGAGCAGGAGTATCGGGAGGAGTTGCAAGGCATCACCGATGGCGTCAATGCTCACGGCGTGAAGGATGGCGTGAAGATCGATCTCTGGGATGTGGTGGCTTTGAATGCCGCCGAGGAATGGAGCTATTACGTCAAGGAATACGACCGGGTACACGGGATCAAGTCCACGGCTTCGCTGGCGGTTCCAGAGCATTGCAGCGCGTTTGTCGCCACGGGCAGCTATACGAAAGACGGCAAGGTTGTGATCGCCCACAATAATTGGACGAACTATTTGGACGGCGAGCGGTGGACAATCATTTTCGATATTGTTCCAGCCAAGGGCAAACGTATGCTCATGGACGGTCTGCCGGGTGTCATCCACAGTGCCGACGATTTCGTGACGAACTCGGCGGGGATCATCATTACGGAGACGACGATTGGCCACTTCTCCGGATACGACCCGGCTGGGATTCCGGAATTTGTGCGGGCGCGCAAGGCGGCGCAGTATTCAGATTCCATTGATGATTTTGCGCGCATCATGAAGGAAGGCAACAACGGCGGCTATGCCAATACCTGGCTGATCGCTGATATCGGGAAGAATGAAATCGGCCGCCTCGAATTAGGGTTAAAGAACGTTACGCTGGAGCGGAAAAAAGACGGGTATTTTGTGGGCTCGAATTTCCCGATTAGCGAGAAGCTCATCCGCGAAGAGACTGACTTCGACCCCCATGATATGAGCTTGAGCGCCAACGCCCGCCACGTGCGCTGGGAACAGCTCATGGCGGAGAATAAAGGCAAGATCGACCTGGCGGCGGCGCAGCGCTTTCTGGCCGACCATTACGACACATTCGAGAATAAAGAAGATGCCGACGAACGCACACTGGACGGCCACATCGACCTCTCGCCGCGCGGCGACGAGTCTTGGCAGCCACCTTTCGGAATGGCTGGGGCGGTTCAGAACAAGGTTGCCGACGCTAGCCTGGTGGCAGAAATGAGTTTTAGCGCCGCCGCGGGTCATGCCTGTGGCATGGATTTCAAGGCGGCCGATCATGTGCGCGCCCACCCGGAGTTCTCCTGGCAGAAAGCTCTCCAGCGGGACATGAACTCGCATGCCTGGACGACTTTCAGCGTGGCGAAGTAGCCAGCTTACACGCACCACGCTCTATTTCGGGCTGCTGGCGCGCGAAGGCCAGAATAAGCCAAGTCGAGTTTATTGTTTCTCCCAGGAGGACTCATGTCCAGGCGGCCGTCGCTGCTCTCGCCGTCGTTGCTCTCGCCGTCGCTGCTCTCGCCATCGCTGATCCTGCCGCTGCTGCTGACGTTGCTTTATTCCCTTTTCGCCGTTGGTCAAGCCAAACCGGTCGATGCGGAAGGCCATCAGTGGTGGCAGCACGCCGTGTTTTACGAAATCTATCCTCGCAGTTTTGCGGACAGCAATAACGACGGTGTCGGCGACCTCAACGGCATCAGTTCCAAAATGAGTTACCTGCATGAACTGGGCGTCGACGCCATCTGGATCACTCCCTGCTATCCCTCACCCCAGGTCGATTTCGGTTACGACGTTGCCGACTACAGAAACATCGATCCCATCTACGGAAACCTCTCCGACTTCGATCACATGATTGCCGAGGGTAGGAAACATCATGTCCGCGTCATCCTCGATTTTGTGCCGAACCACACCTCCGACCAGCACCCGTGGTTTCAGGATTCGAAGTCTTCCCGCACCGCACCGCATCGCGACTGGTACATCTGGCGCGACGGCAAAGCGCCCGGCCAGCCTCCCAACAACTGGATCTCAATTTTCGGCGGCTCGGCATGGAAGCTCGACCCCACCACCAATCAGTACTACTATCATTTCTTCTATGCCCAACAGCCGGACCTGAACTGGCGCAATCCCGCGGTAGAAAAAGTGATGCTCGATACCACGCGCTGGTGGTACAAGCGCGGCGTTTCCGGCTTTCGCCTCGATGCCGTTGACACCCTGTTTGAGGATCCCGAGCTGCACGACAATCCCGTCCTCCCTGGCGCCAACAAGCAGGGCGATCCCAACATGGACAACAAATACAACACAAACTTTCCCGAGGTTCACGAGGAGTTGCAGAAGCTGCGCAAAGTGGCCGACGAGTCTGGGGCCGTGCTCATCGGCGAAACCTGGACATCGAACGTCGCCGAGCTCGACCGCTACTACGGCCAGGGCGGCAATGAACTTCAGATGCCCATGGACTTCATGTTTACTATGGTTAACAAACTTTCCCCACCCGAATTCCGGCGCCAGATCGCGGCCGTCGATGGCGCCCACGGCTGGCCCGTGTTCGTGATCGGCAATCACGATATCGTCCGGTCCTACGACCGCTTCGGAGACGGCAAGAACAACGACGCCATCGCCAAGCTGATGGGCGCCTTCTATCTGACTCTGCGCGGCACGCCCATCATGTATTACGGCGAAGAAATTGGAATGGAGAACAACGACCCCACCCGTAAGGAAGACGTGAAAGATCCGATCGGCCGCACCGGATGGCCGGAAGAAAAGGGCCGCGACGGCGAACGCACGCCCATGCAGTGGAACAGCGCGCCCAACGCCGGATTCAGCAAGAAAGATCCGTGGCTTCCCGTGCCGCCCAGCTACCGGACGCACAACGTGGCGACCGAATCGGAGGATCCCAACTCCGTTCTGAACCTCTACAAGAAAGTTCTCGCGCTGCGCCACACGAACCAGGCGTTACTCGAAGGCAGCTACACCGCTCTCAACGAAGAAGATCCCAACGTGATGTCCTACTTGCGCAGTTACAAGGGAAAAGCTGTGCTGGTAGCGCTGAACATGTCGGCTTCCCCGCAAAAGGCAAATTTCAACCTTTCCCAGCAAGGATTCGGCCAGGCTCCTCTGAAAACCCTGATCGCGTCGCCCGAGGCATCGGTAAAAGGCAATGAAGTTACCCTCGAGCCCTTCGGACTGCTGATCGCGGAAGTAAGTCAATGAAGTTTTCCGAGCGGTCAACACGCTGTTTGCCGAATGTGTTTTCGCGAGCCGCCGGTTAGTGGCGCTGTTTGACCACTACCCGTTGCCGGGCCAGGTTGAAAGTGCAAGAAGGCACTTGTAAGATTTGGGGAGGTACTGTTTGCCGTCACACCTCGGTGTGACAGTGCTCACAGACCCAGGAAACAATTGGGAGCCAGCTTGAGTATGGAACGTGCAATTCCAGGCTATGGACCTTTGCAGGCCAGCCCACTTTCCGCGAAGGGCTGCAGCATTGGCGTGCCCAAGGAATGTGCGATGCTGCTGGCTCCTGCCGGAAATCTCGAGGTGGCCAAGCAGGCGTTTCAGGCGGGCGCGGACGCGGTGTACGTGGGATTAAGGGGTTGGAGCCGTGGCGGCGCGCGAGGCGAGTTTGACCGTAAGCAGTTGCGACTGTGCATCGAACTGGCTCACGCCCTCGGAAAAAAGGTACAGCTTGCGGCAAACATCATACCCAAGCCGCAGGAGCGCCAAAAACTGCTGCGCCAACTGGCCGAATTGGCGGACTGGGGACTGCATGCGGTGATACTGAACGACGTCGGATTTCTGCGCGAGGTCAGGCGAAAGCTGCCGGGATTGGCCATCACCGCCAGCATCGGCTGCGGTGCGCTGAACACGGGCGACGCCCTCTTCTATCAGGATCTGGGCGCGACTGCTGTTGTGCTGCCGGGGTACGTTGAGCCGCAGGAAATCGCGGCGGTGAAGGCGGAGGCTTCGATCCAGATCGAGGTCATGCTGCACATGGTGCAGGAATTCATTCAGCTCGGAAAGTGCTGGATGCCCAGCTACCTGAACTTCGCCGCGGCGGAGCGGGGCTACCCTTCGCCACGTCTAGGTGGCAGCGTCAAACGCGGCGGAGTCGGCAGTTGTTTCCGCATCTGCCAGCAGCCGTGGAGCCTGCTGAAAGATGGCGTGGAGGCTGACCAGCGGTTGTTTCCCAGCCGGCAGATTAGCCAGGTGGCAGGACTTGCGGCGTTCCTCGATGCGGGCGTGGACGTGATCAAGATCCAGGGCCGCAGCCTTCCGGCTGAGATGGTGAGTGCTATCATCAGGATGTACCGTTCGGCGGCGGACGACTGGAAACGCGGTCAGAAGGCCGATCCGAAGACCGATCCGAAGGCTGATAAGAAGACCAATGGGAACCGGGCCGTGCTGCCGGTAATGTGGACTGTACAAGGACGTTGAATGGGCCCCTTCGAACTTAATACCACGATCTCTAACCTCCGCAACCTGCGCGAATCCGATCTAAGCGCTTATGACGCGGTTTACCTGGGCAACATTTACTGCCGCATCTTCGAGGACAACTTCCTGGAGTGCCTGGACGACCTCAAGGAAGGTATCGCGCGTGTAAAGGGCCAGGGCCTGCGTGCCTACGTGACTTCGTACGCGGCGCCGCGCAATGACGTGCTGCCCAAGGTGCAGAAAGCGCTGGAGACTGCAGCCGCGGCCGGCGCCGATGCGGTCGAGGTGCATAACCTCGGCGTGCTGCGCATGGTGCATGAGCAGTTTCCCGGCATGCCGGCTCACGTCGGCGGGTTTGCCAACGTGTACACCGATGCGGGAGCCGAGGTGTTGAAGGAGTATGGTGCAGTCCGCTTTACGCCGAACTACGAGATCAGCCTCGACGAAGTAGGAGCGATAACGAGCGGGGTCGGTATGCCGGCGGAGCTGGTGGTTCACGGCAAAATGCCACTGGGCGTTTCCGATTACTGCTTCTTACTGGAATATGAGCAGAAGTGGCCGGAGAAATGCCCGACGCTATGCCAAAAGAACTTGTTCCTCAAGCAGGGCGACTGGGCCATGCGGTCGGTGGGAAAGGGCGTGCTGAGCGGCAAGGACGTGTGCATGCTCGAGCATTTGCCAGCACTCATCGCGGCAGGACATAATGTATTCCGGATCGAAGCAGCCTATGAGACGCCTGCGTACCGTCTGAATATTGCCCAGATCTATCGCGCAGCGCTGGAGCAGGCCGCCGCCGGCGGCGATGGGACGGTGGACGAGTCCGCGTGGAATACGATTCGCGAGCACACGGCTATCGGTTTGTGCAACGGTTTTTATTTCGGCCGCACCGGCGCTGAGTATGTCGGCAAACGCATGCAATCGGTTGTGGCCTGCTGAGGATTCTTTGTTCTTGTCTTTTTAGAGGTGAGCGATGGTTGAACTATTAGCGCCCGCAGGAAACCTGGAAATGGTAAAGGCGGCCGTGGAAAACGGCGCCAATGCGATTTATGTCGGAGCGCGCGGCTGGAGCCGGCGGCGTGACGCCTACGAACTCTCCGACGAGAAAATCCATGAAGCCATAGCGATCGCGCACTCCGGCGGAGCCAAAATACGCGTTGCTATCAACACGAACATGCAGTCGTGCGAAATCCCCGCGCTGCTGGAGAAGATGGAGAAGTTCGTCGGTTGGGGTATCGACGGAGCGATCATGACCGACGTGGGCGCAATCGCGCAAGTGCACCGCCGTTTCCCCTATCTCGTTCTGCACGCCAGCATCGGCGCCAACATCCTGAACAACGAAGACGTGAAGTTCTATCGCTCGATCGGGGTCTCACAAGTCGTGGCCGACACCAAGCTCACGCTGAGGGAACTGGCTTCGCGCGAGGCGGATATCGATGTGGGCATCGAAGTCCTGATTCATGCCAACAATTGTTACACCTACCTGGGCAAGTGCTGGATGTCGCCGTATATCCGGTTGGAGCGGACCGCCGACGATTTCGGCAAGGACGTGTTCCGCGGCAGCCCTAACCGCGGCGGCTTGGATTACCGCGTCTGCCTGGAACAGTGGGAACTGCTCGATGACAAGGCGCTGCTGGAGCCAGTGATCACGCTCAAGAATGACGCCTTCTTTTACCTCGACGATATCCCGCCGCTCCTTGACCTGGGCGTCCACTGCCTGAAGATCCAGGGGCGGGAGTATCCCGTACCCTTAGTGGGAAGCATCGTACGCTTCTACCGCGAGTTGATTGACACATACCTCGCGAAACCCGCCGAGCAGCCTTTCGACCTTACGCCGTGGCGCTCGCGCCTGGAAGCCATCCAAGCGGAGCGCGACAGCAAGCGCAGCGGCATGACTTTGGTGCTGTTGAACGAAGCGCGCCAACCGGTGCCGCAAGGAGCCTAGCCGCAAGGGCCATTTTCATTTGCTAACCAACCGTCCCTTGCGGGGGCTAGTATAATTGCCCCGTGTCCGCCCCCATCATTGCTGTTCACTGATGGTTTGCGGCCTTCATAGCTCAATGGAAAAGGAGATCCTGCCATGTTTGTTCGCGTTGTCGAAGTCAAGACGAAACCCGGAAAAGCCAAAGAGGTTTGTGGCACACTGCATGAGAAGATACTGTCCTCATTGAAGGCGCACACGGGTTTTGTAGATGAGATCGTCCTCGTGTCGGATGCAGAAGGCATCCTGGCGCTCAGCTTCTGGAAAACGAAAGAGGACGCCGAACGTTACAGCCATGTGGATTACGCCAAAGTCAGCGAGCTGATTCAGCACCTGGTGCATAGCAAGCCCACGGTGCACGCCTTCGACGTGGAGACCTCTACCTGCCACAAGATCACGAAGGGCAAGGCGGCTTGAAGACGCAATCTTGCCAGCCGGGTGCCCCACTCATTTGCGGCTTTTGCGAATGAGTGGGTTATCACACTCTGACTGAGATCCATTTCATTACCAAAAACTGAGACACTACCAACTGCTCACGATACCCAACAAGACCCAGGCCAGTTCCTTGATCACCGACTGCCACGTTCATATTCAGCCGTTCGAACTCATGCTGAACCCACCGGCCCTCGAGCTGATGAAAAAGCATAGGCCCGATTTCGATCGGGTCTTGGAGTTTACCCGCTCCCCCAAAGCCTTTTTGAAATACATGGACCAAGTCGGGCTGGATCGTGCAGTGCTGATCAATGCGGCCGCGCCCGATGTCACCGGCTTCCCTGCTGGACTCAACGCCATGGCCGCAAACTACGCCAAAGAGGATCCCCAGCGGCTCCTCTCCTGTGGCAGCTTGCATCCGCGCCACTCCACCAACGCCATGGCGGACATTGATGAGATAGTCCGGCTGGGTTTGCGGCTGATCAAGATCCATCCCCCGCATCAACTCTTCTACCCGAACGACTACCTCAATGGTATGAAAGAGCTGGAATTGTTGTATCGTGCAGCGCAGAACAATGGCATCCCGATTATGTTTCACACCGGCACATCAATCTTTGCTGGCGCGCGCAACAAGTACGGGGACCCGATCCACATCGACGATGTAGCGGTCGATTTTCCGGACTTGAAGATTGTGCTTGCACATGGGGGCCGGCCTCTCTGGATGAACACTGCCTTTTTCCTGGTGCGACGCCATCCCAATGTTTATCTGGACATCAGCAGCATTCCGCCGGCGCACCTGCTCCAGTACTTTCCTCGCCTGGCAGAGATCGCCGACAAAACGCTCTTCGGTAGCGACTGGCCCGGCCCAGGCGTGCGCGACATCAAGGAAGCGCTCGACTCTTTCCGGGCATTGCCGTTACCGGCGGAGACCAAACGGCGCATTCTCGGGCAGACGGCGCTTGCCATCTGGCCGTGCTGAGGGTAAGAAAAAGCCCATCGACCCAGGCTCGATGAGATCAAAGGCCGGTCAGGAAAGTTGCGTGCGTAGAATGCCGGCGTGCGCGAGCACCTCGGTCGGGCTGAACTCACGGGTCGCCTTCGAGGCCCGCGCCGTCCACCCGCTCGGCTTGTATCCCGCCCCCGGCACCGTTTTGCGGCGGCGGTTGGAGGCCAGGGGCCAAAAAAATCACCTTAATTGTGACCGCGGTCACAGACAGCGCATTCTGCGCCAAAGGATACTTCGGCGCGTTCGTTTTTGGAACTCCTAGGTTCTCCTGCCAGAAACACCAGGCAGCATACATTGCAGAAGCACTGACCACGACACGCATTAGGAGGCTACACATGGCAGCACCTCAAGCCAAAGTTGCACCTTGGCCCGCCGTCCCCACCGCGAAACCCGAAGAGGTGTATGCGGGACTAAGCGACCAAGCCAAGGCGTATCCGCTCTTCCTGGAGTCGATCCTGCGCCCGGAACACAATTTCGAAAAGCCGGAAGCGCTTTCCCGCCTGCGCGTGCTCGATTGCACGACCAGCATGATGATTGGGCACTGGTGCTCCTCGCAGCTTTCCGAGTTGGGGGCCGAGGTCATCCAGGTTGAGCCCCCGGGAGGCGATCCCCTTCGTAAGCTGACACCCTTTGGCCGGCAGGAATACATGTTCGAGGACAAGGAGACGGGAGAGAAAGTCGGCGGACAGTTCCTGCATGAGATGCGCAACAAATCCTCCATCACTCTAAACGTGGAAACCGAGGAGGGCCGCAAGATTCTCCGGGAGCTGGCCGTCCACGCCGACGTGATCATCGAGAACGCGCCTCCCGGCCAGTGGGACGAGTGGGGCATCGGCTATCGCCAGCTCCGCGAAATCAATCCTCGCCTCATTTACTGCTGGGTCGGCCAGCGCGGACAGTGGGGTCCCCTTAAGGACAAGCCGGGCATGCTCGATCCGATTGCCCAGTCGGCCTGCGGCTTCGTTCACGGCACCGGAGATCCCAAGGAATTCGGCGGCCAGCCGACCCGTTCCGCGCTGTGGATGGCGGACCACGTGGGCGGAAGCTGCGCTGCCATGGGCATTCTGGCGGCTCTGATTTATCGCGAGAACGTGTCGGGCGAAGGGCAGTTCGTCGAAGCGACGTCGGCCGAAGCCATCATCCGCATCCTCGATTACAGTTGGGCGTGGTATTCGATGGATGGCAGCATTCGTCCGCGGTATGGCAACTGGGACCTGGCCATCAATATCTATGCCGTGAACCCGTGCAAGGACGGCTACATGATGGTGGGCGGCGGCCATGACCGTCTCTGGTACCGCATCTGGCGCACGGTGGGTGACGAGTATCCCGCAGTAGAGGAAGAGATCCTCGGCGACCAACGCCTCCGGGAAGTCGCAGACCGTCTGGCGCACAACCAACAGGTGAAGACCTATACCCTGCTGGGCGAGTGGCTCAAAGACAATCCGCGCGCCGACGCCGAGCGCAAACTCTCGAAGCAGCAAGTGGCGTCGGGCGGCGTGCTCTACGTCAATGAAGTCGCGGAATATCCACACTTCAAGTATCGCCAGCATGTGGCCGAGTACGATTCGCCGCACTACGGAAAGATTCTTTACGGCACCACTCCTTACCAGCAGCACAAGACTCCGGGAAGGCTGAAATGGCTGGGCCGCCCGACCGGTTACGACAACCAGGATGTATTTCGGCGGCTACTCGGTTTCACGGGCGAGGATTTTGCCCGGCTGCAGAAAGCCCACGTCATTTGACGCAGGAGGAATGTAATGGCAACGCAACCCATTAATAAGGCGCAGTCATTCGAGGAGTTCTGCCGGGAAAGCTTTAATCCCAAGAAGGAGTTCTCCAAGCCCGAAGTGTTGAAGGGATACCGGGTGTTGTCCTGCACCCAGTACATTTTGGGTCCCTCCTGCGCTTCCTACCTGGCCGAACTGGGCGCCGAAGTCATCAAGATCGAGGCTCCCCGGCGTGGCGAGGCGATGCGTCACACCACTCCGTTTAACGAGCCATTCCTTTATCCACTTTCCAGGTGGGTACCGGAGCGCGGCACGGGGTTGGGCTTTGTGGGGGCGAACCCGAACGAGTATTTTGTCTCCATCGACTTCCACCGCCCCGAAGGACAGGCGCTGGTCAAGAAACTAGCCGCCAAGTCCGACGTGTTCGTGGAGAACTACCGGCCCGGCACCTTCGACCGCTGGGGCATCGGATACCGTCAGTTGAAGGAGATCAATCCCCGGCTCATCTACTGCTGGCTCGGTGGTTTTGGCGGCTGGGGACCGGGACGTGTCCGCGCATCTTACGACATTCTCGGACAGTCGCAGGGCGGCAACTTCGGCATGACCGGCAAGCAGGAGTACCTGGGCGGCGCGCCGGCCAAGCACACCATCTGGCTGGCCGACTACTGGGGCGGCATGATGGGCGCCACTCAGGTCCTGGCGGCGCTGTACTGGCGGGATCACGTTTCCGGTGAGGGCACGTTTACCGAGTACTCGCAGGTGCACGGCGTCACCCGGCAACTGGAATATGCCTTGCCCCTCTACGGAAAGCACGGCATCACTCGCGAGCGCTGGGGCAACTGGGATACGCAGCTGTGCGTGCACGGCATCATCAAGTGCGGCAAGTCCTCGTACCCTAAGTCCGAGAATCCTCAGGAACTGGAAGAGGGTTACATCATGATCAGCGCATACCAGGATCAGGACTTCGCTCGCCTGTGCAAGGCCGTGGGTGAAAGCACGCTGGCTACCAAGTACGCCAAGGCTGACGTCCGGATCAAGGCCCAGAGCCAGATGGAGATTTATCCAGCGCTGGAAAAGTGGGCAGCGGATAAGACGAAGGAGCAGGTAGCGGCGGTTATGGACGCCAATAACATCCTGAATCAGCCGGTGTGGAACGCGAAAGAAGTTGCCAACCACCCGCACTGGAACGAGCGCGGCTCGCTTCGCTGGCTGGATGACCCGACCTACGGTGAACTGTTGCACCAGGCGCCGGGATACAAGATGTCGGCTACACCACCGCGTCTGAAGTGGGCGCTGAAGCCGGTGGGCGCCGACAACGAGCGCATCTTGGGCGAGGTGGCCGGGTTGTCGGCCGCGGATCTCAAGCGACTCGAAGAACAAGAATGTATTTGACGGAGACCAACCATGCTGCTCATTTGCTCGAAGTGTAAAACTAAGAACTACCTCGATCCGTATCCTTTCTGGAATTTCAAGGGGACAACCCAGTGTGCCGATTGCAAAACCGTCTGGCGCATTGAAACCACGGGAGGAAGGTGTGTGTCCGGGCCCGAGGAAGCGAAGGGTCCCGCGGACCTGTTGCCCGGTTTTGCCGAGAAGCAGGACAATTCTCCTATTTCCGGTCCGGGACTGACCCGGTCCGCGCCGCGCGCGCGCAAGGACGCGGTCTGCAAACCCATACCGATGGAACGTAACATACGAGGAAAGATCCTCAGCGGACATCCGCTGAAGAAGGAAGACCTGGTGGGCAGCAAACCGAAATTCATCGTTGCCGGATCTCGGTGAAGGATAACTGGAGGCAATAATGGCGAATTACAACACTGAATGTCTGTGCGTCCGCTGCACGCATCTGCGTCCGGCGCTGGATCCCAATATTCAGAAGGCCTACCTCGGCAAGTGTGTGAAGCGAGAGTGGCCGTTTACGCTCTCGATCACGCTGCAGGGCTGGACCGAGTGTGAGGTCTTCGCAGACAGCGGCAAGGCGTATGTGCCACCGGAACCAGTTGCCGCCAAGGCCGCGGTTGCGGCGGGTGGAACGGCCCCTGCCAAGCAAGTGGAGTTCTATTACAGCTCCGCCCAGAAGCCCGGCGAGCTGTTCCCGTGCGATATTAACAAGGCCCTCGACTTGGTGAAACAGCTGCAAGCCGCGGGTGTGAAGACCAAGGCGGTTGACGTAGCCGGGATCAAAGATCGCTTCCCCATCTATCACAAAACGGTCAGCGGCCCGGATGCCAGCGTGCGCCCGGTCTTCGGCGCCAAAGGCGCGCTGGTAGAGGACTTTGGAACCAACGTCCCTGCTCTGCTTGTCTTCGAAGGCGATCGCTATCCGGTAATGGCTTTCCCGCGGACCGATGCCCAGCGCGGTTTGATCCGCGTGGAGCAGGCTCTGCAGGATCTGGTCGCGGAGACTGCCAAAACCCCGGTAGCCAAAGTGGGATAAGGAGAATTCCAAGATGGCTGAGTATCTACCCCCACGCGAGTTCTGGCCGAAACGTATCTACACCCTGCCGGAGTTCGCGACCTATGCTCAAAGGTTCAACCCTACGGAAGAACTGCTCGGCAAAGCCGTCGCGGCCGGCCGGGGTGATCGCACCGCCGTGCTCTTCGATGACCAGCGGATTACCTACGGTCAGCTTCTTACTCAAGCCAACAAGCTCGCCAACGCGCTACGCGACCTGGGAGTGCAGGAAGGCGACCGCGTCATTCTACGCACACCGAACATACCGCCGGCCCTGGTCGCCAACTTCGCGATCCTTAAGCTGGGAGCGGTCTGCCTTCCTACGTCACCCCTGTTCTCGCGCCACGAGATCGCTCACGTGGCCAACGACTCGGAGGCGGTAGCCATCATCGTCAGCGCTGCGCTCCTGGGCGAAGTCGAGGGCGCGAAAGAGAACTTTCAGACGGTCAAGCACATCATCGCCGTCGGGGGCGATGCCGCCGAAATGAAGACCAAGGGATTCCTCGCCTATGGCGAGCTGCTGCAGTCCGGCGCAGCAACCCTCGATCCTGTGCTCCGCAAACGCGAAGACGTGGGCCTGCTGATGTACACTTCGGGCACAACGGGACGCCCGAAGGGGACCGTCCACTTTGTGGAGGAACTGCTGATCGTCCCCGACGGTTTCGGGAAGTATGGCTGGCGAGTCACGGAAAACGACGTTGTCGGCGGGTCCGCTCCCCTGGCCTTTGGGGCGGGCTACTCCAGCTATGCGACCATTCCTTTCCGATTCGGCGCGGCTGCCTCGCTCATCGCCAAGTTCGATCCGGAAAAAATGTTCGACACGATTCAAAAGCATAAAATCTCAATCCTGACTCTGGCCCCTACCGCCTACCGCAAGATGTTGCAGGTGCCTGACGCGGAAAAGAAATTTGATCTCAGCAGCCTGCGCGTCTGCACCGGCGGCGGCGAGAGCCTGACTGCCCCGACCTATCACGCATGGAAGGAGAAATTTGGGCTGGAGATATTCGAGGGGCTGGGCACGACCGAGATGATGTACGTTTTCGCCTCCAACGTGGTCAGCCGCAAGCCCAAGCCTGGCTCCTTCGGCCAAGCCGTACCCGGCTACGAGCTGAAGGTTATCGACGAGGAGGATAAGGAAGTGAAGGCCGGTACTATCGGACACTTTGTGGCTTGTGGACCCACCGGCACGATCTATTGGCGCGATCCCGACAAACAGCGCCATGCCGTCACCCGCGAGGGCTGGAATCGAGCTGGCGACTTCGTATCTGAAGATGAGGACGGCTACTTCTGGTTCGTGTCCCGTGAGGACGACATCATCAAGAGTTCGGGTTATCGCATCGGGCCGGAGGAAATTGAGGTCACCATCGCCACCCACCCGGCCGTTGCCGACGTCGGTGTCATCGGAATACCCGACGAAGTGCGCGGCCAAATTGCCAAAGCATTCGTGGTGCTGAAGCCTGGGCAAACCATAAGCCCCGAAGAGCTACTCGCCTTCTGCAAGGGCAAGATTGCAACCTACAAGCTGCCTCGGGAAATCGTGATCGTAAACGAACTCCCGCGTACTCCCACAGGAAAGCTGCTCCGCCGCGTGCTGAAGCAGAAAGAACCCGCGACTCCGCAGCCGGCAACAAAATAATGCTCGTGTAGGGACGGCCGCCCCCGGCCGTCCAAGCCGAGCGAAGCTCGGCAGCCGTCCGTGGTCACAGCTCTCTGGATGCGCGCTAGAGTTGCTAAGACCCGTGTCAGGCTTGGCCCTTTGGGTTCGCCCTACTCTGCCGCCATCCGCGTTTCTTCGCAAGTCTCTTTACTTCACCGCGTGGAAACGGCTATAAGACTGTATTCGTTCTATTTTCCTGGAGTCGCCTATGAATGACGTCCTCACTCACCCAGCGCTCTGCGAAGGCATTGTGGATCAAAGTTCAGTCGCCATTATATTTGGCGATCGGGAGGGCATCATTCGGTTGTGGAATACGGGTGCGGAGACCATGTTCGGCTGGACTGCCGGCGAGGCAATCGGCAAGTCCATGGACATGATCATCCCCGAGAAGCACCGGCCGCGTCACTGGGAGGGCTATGACCGTGTCATGGCAACCGGCGCTACCAAGTACGGCCAAAGCGTGCTTGCCGTTCCCGCGCTCACCAAGGACGGCCGCAGAATCTCCGTCGAGTTCAACGTCGTGCTGCTCAAAGACGCCGAGGGGCAGGTCCTGGGCATAGCCGCCACCATGCAGGATGTCACCGCGCGCTGGGAGCGGGACAGGGCTCTTCGCGCGCGCTTGGCTGAACTTGAAGCCAAGCTGAAGCAGGCCGGTGTTCCCTCTGAGGACAAGTCCGTGGCGTAAGTCCACACTGTCATCCTGAGCGAAGCGAAGGACCTCTGTATTTGACGGTGCGAGGCACAGGTCGTTCGCTTCGCTTAAGATGAAAACACAAATTTATGTCGCGAACTTATGGGACACGACACTAGCTCATCGGGGGCCTTAGCGATGCCGGCACTTCGCAGATTGTTCTTGTGCGCCACGCTTCTCCTGTGTGCCGCATGGGCACTGGCGCAGCCGGCACTTCCGCGCGCCTCGACCGGCGCGGCTTGCTCCACCGAAATGGTGACCTTGCGAACCGCCGACGGCGCGCGCTTGCAGGGCATTATTTTTCATGCCCCGAAGCCCAGTGCCAGCGCCCTGTTGTTGGTCCATGGTTACGGCGGCAACTTTTATGAGGCCTACCTCCCCAAGCTCGCCGAGGCTGCGGCCCGCGCCGGCTACGACGCCCTCGCCTTGAACATGCGCGACCACGATACCGGCCCCAAAAAGTCTTCCTTTATGGACAACCAGACCGACATCGCAGCCGGCGCCGCATATTTGCGTGGGCTCGGCCACAAGCGCCTGGTTTTGCTCGGACAAAGCATGGGTACAAACCGCGTGCTGTACTACCAGGCTGCCAGCGGCGACCCGGACATCGCTGCAACCATTCTGGTGAGTGGCCCGGGAGATCTCTTCGAGTGGAACGTGTGGCAATTTGGAAAGGAGAAGGCGCAAGCGACAGTGGATGAAGCCTTGAATCTGCAGCGGGCCGGTCGCGAGGAGGAGATGATGCTCATCGACCTTGGCCCAATCGGCAAGGCACTCTACACCGCCCGATATCTTCTAAGCCTGCGCGGCCCAGATCGGCTCTCGAATCCGTACCTGAATCTGGCCAAAGTCAAGAATCCGATTCTTATCGTTCAAGGCACGGCCGACAAACTCATCCAAAAGGACGTTGGCAAGCGGCTGCAGATGGCGGCGCCCGCCGGCTCCGCGGCCGTATTTGTGAGCGTTGAGGGAGCGGGCCACGGTTTTGAGAATTATGAGCCGGTGTTGAGCGATAAGGTGTTGGGCTGGTTGAACACCGTCGCCCCTTAGGCCGTTTTCATGGTTACCGTAGACTACGGTGTGGTTCTGGGTAGGGCACGGCTTCAGCCGTGCCGCCAACGACCGCCAGAAATGCGGGCTTTAGCCCCTGAGGTACTGGGAGCCGTTATATGAACTTTTGGCGCATCGCTACATTGGCCGCTACTGACGGCCACAGTATCCCTGCATACCTTCTTACGCCAGACTCTGCGCGCGGCGGCGCGGTCCTGATCCCTCCCTATGGCGGAACGAAGGAGCACATGCTCGGGATCGCCGTCGCACTCGGAGAGGCTGGTATAGCCGCGCTGGCGATCGACCTCTGCGGTCACGGTGAGAATCGCACGGCCATCGGTCCGGTGATGCGCGACGAGGTCGAGTCCGCTGTTCATTACGTGCGCCGCTTCGGCCGCGCGGCGACGGTAGGCATCAGCTTGGGTGGCCGGCTGGCGCTGATGTCTTCCGCCGATTGCATGGTGGCCATCTCGCCTGCCGTGGTTGCGGCAATCTCACCACAGGGTAAGTGGATGTTCGAGAATTTTCCCAGTCCCGCCGTGCGCGAGCCATATTCAGGCTATGTGATTGAATTGCTCGAAGTCCTCGGCACCGTGGCGCCCCACGATCGTCCTTGCCTGCTGCTTTATGCCGAGCGCGATATCCCTGCCATTCTCGAGGGTGCGCATGGACTGAAGGCCAGCCTTTCGAAGTCCGAATTGCGCTATGTCACGAGCAACCTGCACCCCGAGGTTCAGCATGAGAACGGCTTTATCCGTTACCTGCCGCGCTGGTTCAACCATATGGAACTTAAGTTCAACGATGAGGTGCTGGCCATCACCACGGGCTGGCTAAACGAACGCTGGGGCAAGTCCCAGAATGCATAGAGCTGCTTTCATAAATCGGTTTTGGGTAGGGCACGGCTTCAGAGGCTGCGGAAAAACTCTGGTTTTGACTTTGTTTTGAAAGGGCACGGCTTCAGCCGTGCCGTTCAGGACTTGGGAAAATGCGGGCTTTAGCCCCTGAGGGACGTGCCGTCCGAGCGGAAAGGCATTTATGAAACCAGCTCTAGGGGAAAGAAGGAGTGAAACGATGCAGTGGGAGTATTTTGATCGGATGGTAGTTTTCAGCGAGACTGAAGAGGGCATGGTCAGCGGCCTGGATTCGTGGATCAACGGCGCCGGCGCGGACGGATGGGAACTGGTAAGCTCGGTTCCATTGATCGCACCCAACAAGGATGGCGTCGCTTACGGTACCATTGGCATCCACATGGTGTTCAAGCGGCCACACGAATCGTCCGCAGCCGCGTGAGTTGATTTATGTCTGACTTGCGAGGACGGCCTCTGATCGAGAACCGCTTCGGAAAGCTGGGCAGCGGCCATGACTCCGTTGTCATCGGAGACGAGGAGTACGATCTCCAGACTTTGCTAGCCCGCATGGACCTTGCCTTCGAAGATAGCTGGCCGATCGATGTTCAAGTGGTCTCCGAAGGGCGCTTCTGCGTCCGCTATTACGACGGGCAGGACCAGCGCATCGTGGCCCACGAGTTCGACGCGAGCTTTGTCTTCGTCGCGGAAACGCGTGGCCATATCGCCGAGTGGATCGGCGACGAGGCCTATTACGAATGGTTCGCAAGCATGTCTCGTCGTCCGCCGATACCCGGCGCCGACGTTTAAGTTTATGGGAGAGCTGCCATGAAACCACGCATCCAGGCGATTGCGTTCGACGCTTACGGTACGTTGTTCGACGTGCACTCGGTGATTGCGCTGTGCAACCGCAAGTTTCCCGGCCAAGGCGCCGAACTGAGCAAGCTCTGGCGCGCCAAGCAACTGGAGTACACCTGGCTGCGCAGCCTCATGGGGCGGTATGAAGATTTTTGGATGGTGACCGAGTCGGCGCTGGTATTTGCCTGCCGTAGTCTGGGCCTCGCGTGCCCAGCCGAGATCCGCAAAGAGTTGATGGAATCTTATCTGCACCTGGCTACCTTTCCCGAGGTAAAGTCGGCGTTGGGTAAGTTGTCAAAACATAAGTTGGCAATCTTATCGAATGGCTCGCCGCGAATGCTCGCGGCCGCCGTGGAGAGCGCCGGTCTGCGAGGCGTATTCGCCGACGTGATCAGCGTTGACGAAGTAAAGATCTACAAGTCGAGCCCGCGCGTGTACGCCCTGGCCTCGCAACATCTAGCTGTACCCGACAATGCGATCGCGTTTGTATCGTCGAATTTCTGGGACATCGCGGGTGCCAAGTGCTTCGGGCTCTGGACGTGCTGGGTGAACCGGGGCAAGCTTCCTGAAGACGAATTGGGACTCAGGCCGGACGTCACCGTGGACACGCTGGATGGGCTCATCCCGGTTCTGGGATAAGTACTACTATCTGCCGCATTGACAAGGTCGAGATGAATACGCCACGAGACCGGGAGGTAATCGAGCGCCGATTTGGGCCGCTGGGCAGCGGCGCGCAGAGCCTCGCGATCCGCGGAGTGACATATTCGCTCTCCCAGTTGCTCTCCCAACTCGGCGCGGAGTTCGACGATAGCAAGCCCATCGATGCGCTCGCCTTGTCGGAAGGACATTACGTGCTCCGCTATATTGACGGACAGGACCAGCGCGTGGTTGCGGCTGAGTTCGACGACGACTTTCGTTTACTCAGCGAAGTGCGCGCCAGCATCACCGAGTGGGAAGACGATGACTCCAGCTTCGCCTACTACAGCGGACACTAAACTGAATCCGGCAAACACACCCATGTCACGCATGACAGGAGCCACCCATGAAAGATACGTTGCAGCCCGGCCTCACCTTTGAGTTCAAGTTCCGAGTGCCCGAAAACAAGACCGTCCCTTACCTCTACCCGGAATCTCCGGAATTTCAGTTGATGCCCAAAGTACTGGCCACCGGCTACATGGTGGGGCTGTTGGAATGGGCCTGCCTGCAGGCCATCCTTCCCCATCTCGATTGGCCGAACGAACAAAGCGTGGGCACGCTGGTCAACTTCACTCATTCCGCCGCGACGCCACCGGGAATGACCGTGACCGTCCGAGTAAAGCTGGAGAAGGTCGATGGCCGCAAGCTCAGCTTCTCGGTCGTGGCCGACGACGGCATCGACACGATCTCGGAAGGCACGCACGAGCGCTTCGTCATCGACGCCGCCAAGTTCAACAGCAAGCTGGCCGAGAAGGTCGCGAGGGCCGCCGGGGCCTGAGCCCCGGGAGAGCGCGAGCGTACCCCCCTCCCCCCCCCTATTTCCGCTAAAATATTGAATAATAAGGACTTACTTGCAAAATATTCCAGAATAAGGACTTAGCTCGACTGTCCCCACTTTGGGTGCGGATTGTTTACTCCTAAGGTACTATCCGGCCTCGCGATTTTTTTTATATTCCGACCCTTTAGAATCATATATTTGGCGGGAAATTCCTTTCAAATCTTTGAGTTTAAAGGAGTTATAGGTAAAATATTACGGAATAAGGAGTTAGCTTGTTGGGCTCACTCGCCGGATTTCGGCGGGGGGACTTGACAGCTGACTGCCTCAACTTCGTGTTGTCAAAGAGCGCCGACTAGTGGGGCTGGAGCAGCTTCGAGGAGCGTCTTGGTGACGGGCACACCTCGGTCCTGCCACAGGTCGATCTCCATTGTCGCCGACGGGCGGTTGGAGGTCTGTGATGGTGCTCACTGGGCGTTTGTGATGAAAAAGAGTCAAAGGCCCCGCCCTTCGCTTTGCGATAGGACGGGCCACCCGCCTGCAAAGAACGCAGACACAAGGACGGGGCACCCTCGGGAGTTGAGATGAAAGGGTGGGCCAGCCCCCCCCGGGGTCGGTGTGCGCCGTACGGCGCACCCTCCAGATTTTCAGATGACGATGGTAGCGTGGGCCACCCGCCGATGCGACGACTGTGCGGCTTCAGTGATTTTGCCGTATCATGTCGGCGTTATGGGAAGCAATCCGGTATTACCGCCCCCGCAACCGTCGACACCACCACCGACGCCGCCCTTCAGTGATGCTGAGGCCCACTACACGAACCTGCTCGCGTACTTCCAACACCTCGTGTGGCTGACCGGCGGTGCGCTCGGCGTCGTGGTCTTGGTCGGTGGCTACCTTTTCCACTCAAATCTTCAGGACAACCTCCGCGACGCTAGCGAGAATGCGAAACGGGAAGCCACTCGCGTGGCCACGGAAGAATCTCAGAAGGCTGTAAAAACTGCGTTCGATGAAAAGAACGTTAACGCACTCATTGAGCAGGTCGCCAAGGAGAAAGTCAGCGCCGTCACCGATAAGATGGTCGAGGGGAAGGTTGGCCCGATTGCTGACAGGATAATCGAGCAGCGGCTCACTTCTAGGCTACAGCCGATTGAACTGCGGATGTTGCTGCTTGCTCGTGTGTCTGAAAGCGCGGCTCGTATGCGGCTGGGCTTACGCCCAGGTCTAGATGAGCTACTCAACCTCGTGAATGGAACACAGGACCCCGACGTGGCGCGGTCTGCGAGAAGCACATTGGCCCTCGTTACTGCGGACTACGAAACCGTTTTTCAGCGAAATACCCAGGGGTCTCCGACGCGCAAAGCGGCTGACCTCCTTGCGAACTTTAGGTTTGGAGTACAGCCGAAAACTCTGCACGAAGTGGTCGAGATCATCAGCGACGATGCAGACTTAAACTATGTCGCGCTTGCATTTCTGACTTTCAATGATCTGACAGGTGAGAAGACGAAGATGTTCGATTTCGCCGCTGTGAAGAAGTGGTGCGCCAATAATGAGCCGAAGTGTAAGTGAGTTCGGTCACTCCCAGCTACGTGCTTGCCTTGGGCGGGGGATGTACGGGCAGCCCGCTCGTGTCTGCCTCGCATTATTCCGGAATACTTTACGTATAAGTCCTTATTCCTGATGATTTTGCCCCTAACCCTATGATTCTAATATATCGGAGAAGAGGGGGGAGGGGGTTACCGCAAGTAATCGAAATCTTCTCTCACTGCTCCTCGCGCACGTTCGGGACCACCCGCTAAACCCGCGCGTTATGGTTCTCCGTTAAAGTGTCTCACCCGCGAAATGTATTGACATCTATATGTACATATTGTTAAGAGAAGAAGCTATGAAGAAGCCCATAAAAAACCGGAAACGCCGAATCGCCGTCATCGCCGCGAAAAAGGACGCCGACATTGACCTGTCGGAGATGCCGGAAGTGTTGGACTGGAGCGGCGCGGAAATCGGGAAGTTTTACCGTCCCCCGAAAAAGCCCGTCACCATGAGGTTAGACACCGACATCGTGGGCTGGCTGAAGAGTTACGGACGCGGGTACCAGACGAGGGTGAACGTTCTGCTGCGGCACGCCATGATGGACTCCTTCACGCGCACGCGGGAAAAAAACCAATCGACGAAGCCGAACCGCAGCGATGGTCGCCGCCCGCCGTGGGTGACCCGTCCACGATTGACATGAAGCGGAGTCGAACGGGATGCCGGGGCGAGTGTTAGGACACTACCGACATTCCCTCAGGGGCTAAAGCCCGCATTCCTGGCGGCTGTGAGCGGCACGGCTGAAAGCCGTGCCCTACCCAAAACCAGACTACGGTCCACGGTAACCATGAAAATCGGTCTAACTCTTTTCTCACTGCTCCTCGCGCACATTCGGCAGCCAGCGCAGCATGTGATGCTGAAGCTTGGTCACCACCCAGTTCAGCAGGATCCCGATCATGCCGGCAATCATGATGGCCCCGTAGGTTTCCGGGATGCGATAACTGGACTGGTAAAGATAGATAGCGCGCCCCAGTCCGCGTTCACCGAGGCCGATGAACATTTCCACCGCCACCACGAGCAGCAGGGAGTACGAAACCGCGGTCCGTATGCCATCGAAGATGCTGGGCAGGGCCTCGTAGAAGAGCACGTCAAAAACCATGTGTAAGGAGTTCAGGTTTAACAACCGAGCCTGGTAGAGGCGGTTCTGATTGGCCAGGGCTGCGCCCGAAACCGCATTCACCATGACCACCAGCAGGCTGGGATAGGCTGCCAGCGCCACGATCGACGTCTCTCCGACTCCAACCAGGATCAGGAACAACGGGAACAACGCGGAAGCGGGAACGGAGCGCAGCGCGTGCAATGGTCCTTCGACAACCTTATAGGCACGCTGGCGATAACCCAGAAACAAGCCCGCCGGAATACCGAATACGCAGGCAACCACCAAAGCCGCCAGCACACGGCCCAGGGTCCAGGCGATATCCGCCAACAGTCTTTCGCGGAGCATGCCAGGCACAGCGCGGGCCACGTTCCAAGGCGCCGGCAGAACGATGGGATCCACCAGACGCAGCGCGGCGACGATGGCCCACACTGCAATCAGGCCGCCAACGAACGACCACGCGCGCCAGTTTCGCCTAAGCCAATCCATTCTCTATCTAATCCAAAACCACTCCATCGCTAAACCAGTCCATCGCGGATACCGTTAATCAGCGCCTGCTGCATGGCGTCGTAATCGGGCGTGTTCTCCTCGCGGGGAAAGCCCAGGTGGAAGTCGAGATCGGACATCACCTGCACCGGCCGTCTGGCGATAATGACGCACCGCATACCGAGGGCCAGCGCGTCCGAGACATTATGGGTAATGAGGACCAGCGTCATCCGATCTTTGAGCGCCAGCTCGTGCAACGCGGATGTGATCTCCGCTTTGACCTTGCCGTCGAGGGCCGAGAAGGGCTCATCGAGAATAACCAGTTTCGGCTTCCAGGAGAGGCAGCGGGAAAGTGCCAGCCGCTGCAGTTCGCCTCCGGAAAGCTGCGCTGGATAAACATCGGAAAGCGCGCTCAGCCGAAACAAGGTCATGAGGTAGCAGATGCGGTCACGGCGTCGGGGGCCTTCCCAGTTCAACTTTTCCAGCGGGTAACGCACGTTCTCCAACACTGTCTGCCAGGGAAAGACACCGTTCATCGGATGTTGGTCCACGTATACCAAGTCCGACGGCCTGGTGAAGTCAGGCGACCGCCGGACGATTCCCTTTTGTGGGATGAGGATGCCGGCCATGATCCGGCCCAGCGTACTTTTACCGGCGCCGCTTGCGCCCATGATGGTTACGATCGAACCCGGTTCGATGCGTAACGAGAAGTCCTTGTACAACGCCCCATTGATGCCGTTAAAGCGGGTGGCGTAGGAAAAGTCGATGTCCTCCAGTTCAAGCGCGCAAGGACAAGGACTGGAAAGCGCCGGGCCGCTCATCATTTAGGAACCACCGGGGTAGGATCCACCAGTCTGTGGGCGGCGATTCGTTCCGGGATCTCGCCAGTTTGGTAGAGCAGGTCGATGAACTGCTGGAGGTTGGCGATATCAACCTGGTTCGACAGGGTGACGTCGGCGACATTCACCCGGGCAGCGATTTCCGGCGACAGCTTGATGTACTTGGTCAGCAGTGTGCGCGATTCGGCCGGGTGCGCGGCCATGTAGTCCACTCCCTGTTGCAGAGCGTGCACGGCGCGCGCCGCCGGCTCCGGATGGTTACGCTCGAATTCTCGCGAGATCACCGAGGCGCCAATCGGACAGGGGTTGAGCAAGTCGGCATACACCGATCCGAAAAGCTGGCGATAGCCGCCGTGGACGAGGGCAGTGGTGGTTACTGGCTCGTAGGCAAAAAGCGCGTCCACCGCGCCCGACTCGAGGCTGGAGATCTGGGCCTGCGGTGGCAATTGCACCATCGAAACGCTGGCCGGATCGACTCCATGCTTCTTAAAAAACGCGCTCAGCATGTGACTGGGCGCGGTGCCGGGAAACACTCCAATCTTCTTTCCCCGCAACTCCCCGATGGCATGGAGCGGAGAAGCTTCCTTCACGATGATTTTGTCCAGCGCGTTGGAGTCGTTCATGCGGCTGTGCGAGAAGATGCGCACGCGACCGGGGCTATGAATTTCCAGGTGAATGATCGGTACCAGCGACGTTGCCGGCAGAATATCGGCTTGGCCGGCGACCATGGCGTTCACCAGATCGTTACTGCTGCCGAGCGTGATAGCCTTCAAGCGCAGATTTTCCTGGTCGAAGAATCCCTGTTCCTGCGCAACGAATACCGGTAAGCTCGGGATGATCTGCAAATAAGCAACCCGCACTTCTGCGCGATCCTCATGAGCCCGCTTGCAGGATCCAAGCAGCCCCGCGAGGAAAATCGCCGCAGCCCCGATCGCCAATAGTCTGGATCGCATAGTTCACCGTCCGGCAACCAAAAAAACCGTCGCGGACCACTTGCTCCTTTCGGCCCTGGATGCGGGTAAAAGGCAGCCGCACCGTTCCGGTTCCCACATTTTAGCCTCGCGGCAGATCGCAAATCGACCAGAAAGAATGAAGCGGTTGGCCGGCATGGCCCGTACAGAAAAAAGGACATCCGAAGAGGCGTGGTTGCTAGTCGACGCAGAACCACGTAGTGCCTTTCCGGATGTCCTCTAGCCTTCTTGCTAAACGTGGAAACGTGCGCCGACCGAAAGGACCGGGCACGTCGCCTCGCAGGCGATCTTATACGCGACGCCTGCGCCCAGGTGTTTGGTCAGGGCCGCTGGCCGTTTTACCCCGAGTACGATCATGTCGGCCCTCCCGGCAGCAATTTTCACGATCGTCTCTGCTGGGGGACCAAATTCCACCATGTACTCGGGCTCATGCCAAAGCTGTGTTCCGTCGGGAACCAGGGCGCGGAGTTGCTTCTCTGTGGAAGCTACTACCTCGCACGGGTCAACCACGGGCATAGTTCCGGGTTCTGGCTCCGGCAGAGCGACAGTAGGTTCTGGCGCCACATGCAGGAGGGTCAGACGAGCCCGATTTTCCTCTGCCAAGGATATGGCGTAGGGCAGACCGTGCACCGACTCTGGCCCGAAGTCGGTGGCAAACAGGACGTGCCGCAGTTTGCCATCGATCTCCCAACGGGTAGCATGCGGACCCACGGTGAGAACGGGGCACTCGGCATTGCGAAAGACCTCTTCTGCCACCGAGCCCAGCAGCAGCTTTCCCAGTCCCTTGCGGCCGCAGGTGCCAATGACGATGAGGTCAATATCATACTTCCTGACCAACTTCGAGATCACTTCCACAACTTCGCCCTGCTCGATCAGTTCCTTGTGTCGAATGCCCTTGAACGACTCGGTGCCCACCAAGGCAGCCAGTTTTTGTTTGGCCAACATCCTGGTTTCCTCTGGATCGGGCTGCACTGCTTCGACGAACGGCATGTGCGGCAGCACGTTCACGGAGTACACCTCGGCATCGTAGCTGTGAGCCAGATCGATGGCATAGGACAGAGCTAATTGCGAGGATGGAGTGAAGTCAGTGGCGAACAGGATGTTTTGCAGTTTAACGCGGGTTGGAGCAGTTACAGTTGGCATGACAACCTCCTTCTGAAGCCCGAGGCACAGTGCCAGCAAAAATTCTGTCAGACGCCGCAGTCTCCGGCTTCGATGTTGCCTGCAGGCATCCGGAGTGTGGACACTCCTTCTGCCTGAGGTCGGGGAGAAACATCACGTGACACCTCGGTATGACTGCGGAGGGTCACTCTGCCAGTTCCTCTTCCAGTTCCTGCGTGACTGCGGAATTGAATTCCGACACTGGCGTGTGGGGCGTGACATACTCCGCCTCGCACGCTGTGCAGCGCACGCCCTTGTCGGAGATTTCCCAGGTTTGATTGCCGCAGCTGCAGGTATATAGGTCAGCCATAAAATACCTCCTTTGATAATGTGACGCCCTTCCACCACCATGAAAGCAGACCAACGACACGTGACCGGCCTGCCCAGAGGCCTGCTACGTTGCCACTGGGAGCGCGAGGATGCGCCTTTATTCTGCTGACGGCGGATGACGGGCAAACGGATGGGTACTCGAGCGCCATACCTCTCCCTTCGAGGTGGAACTCACGAATAGGAGGATGGTTGGGGGCCACAGAACATCGCGGCCAATGCAGGAGTGTCTTTTCGCGGCTGCAGTGTTCAGGCGAGACAGTATCTTCTCACTGATCGCTCATAGCGAATTATATTCATTTCCAATTCCGATGCAGTGATACAGATCACTGCGCCGTGTGAGATCCGAGCTCACAGCGGGTCTTCTCTAAAACGGCGCCGAAACAAAACACCAACCGCGAAACGCGCTACTTGCCCGCCCAGCACGCTGGTCGCTTCTGCAAGAAGGCAGAGATGCCTTCCTGTGCGTCCAGCGTCATAGAGTTCATGGTCATGATTTCCTTGGCATAGGCATACGCCTTGGGCTGGTCGAGGTCGATCTGCGTGTAGTAGGCCTGCTTGCCGATCGCCAATGTGACTGGGCTGGCTTGGGCGATGCGCAGGGCAAGGGCGCGTGTCTCCTCGCGCAAGGACGCCGCTGGCACCACCTTGTTTACCAGTCCCCAGTCCACCGCCGTTGCCGCCGGGATCATATCGCCAGTCAGCAGCATCTCCAGCGCACGCTTGCGGCCGATCGCGCGGCTCAGAGCAACCATGGGCGTGGTGCAGAACAATCCGATTCGCACCCCGGGTGTGCCAAACGATACCTCTTCGGCAGCAATTGCCAGGTCACAAGTTGCTACCAGCTGGCATCCGGCTGCAGTGGCTATTCCCTGGACTTCTGCAATGACAGGTTGCGGTATGGATTGGATCTTGGTCATCAGATCGCAACAAACGTCGAAGATTCGCCGGTACTGGTTGATGTCCTTTCCCACCATTTCACTCAGATCATGCCCGGAAGAGAAGACTTTCCCCGCGGCGGCTAGAATGACGGCGCGCAGCTCGCTATCCTTGCCGATGCGCTCGAAACAATCCAGCAACTCGAGCATGAGCTCGAGAGACAGGGCATTGCGGCGATTGGGCCTATTAAGCGTGACTACTGCAAGATGTTGTTCTGTTTCAAAGCTGATGTTCTCATAGCCCGTCGAACAAGCGACTTGATGCATAGGCACCTTCCCGTGGACAGCGATGAAAAGCCGTCCCAATTGTTCCATTATCCACATTTCCAGCCTCGTGGCAGACCACAAATCGACGAAACGAGTGGCGGCTGGGAGCGATCTGATTTCTTTCTTCTGCAATTTGTTTTTGTGTTTACAATACCTGCCCATGGACTATCTTCTGAAAACCGAACCGACGGTGTATTCCTTCGCGGATCTTGAGCGGGAGAAGACGACGATTTGGGATGGGGTGACGAATCCAGCGGCGGTGAAGCATCTGCGCGGGATGAAGCCGGGAGAGCGGCTGGTGATTTACCACACCGGGTCTGGAACGAAAAAAGACGAGAAGAGCGCGGTAGGGACGGCCTCGGTGGTGGCGGTGGATGCGAGCGATCCCAAGGCTCCGCTGGTGAAAATCAAGGTGGGAAAGCCGATCGCGAAGCCGAGGACGCTGGCGGAAATCAAGACGCGGGCGATTTTTGCGGAGTCTCCGCTGGTAACGCAGGGACGATTGAGCGTGGTGCCGCTGACGGCGGCGCAGTACGGGTGGTTGGTGGGGGAGTGATCAGTCCCGGGAATGCAGTCATGTGGTACGAGCGAAACCCTGCCGAGCCTTGCTCGGCTTGGACGGGCGAGGCGCCCGTCCCCACACAAACCCTTACGTCCGGATTACCCGCTCCGCGCACTCGGGTTCGGGGCAGGCGTAGGTTACGTGATTGCGTTGGCGGTCTAGGCTGATGATGAACATGGGGCGTCCGTGGCGATCGCAGATGGGCTGGTTGGGGGTGAGGACGGGCGCGTCTCCGCGCTTGGGCGTCGTGTAGCCGACGCGCTCGCCGAAGCAGCGGTGGCAGAACTTGTCGGTGCAGCGAAAGAATTCAATGGAATAGTCGGCGTTGTAGGGAGCTAGTGCGGGCTCCATGGTGCGGTAGTGCTGGTCGCAAAGGGGCAAGAGGTCCGTCCGCATGCGAAGCGAGTTTAGCACTTTGAAGGGGGCGGCAAACGGAATGCGTGGGCAGGATGCCACCTGATAACTGGCGAGACTCGGTGCGGAACGCCCAGCTTACATCAGCCGATGTAGCGCAGGGCGTCGACGATGCCGAGGTTCGAGGCGCGATAGGAGGGAATGAGGCCGCTGACCAACCCTACGAAGGCTGCGACCACCATGGCGGCCGCCGCTGTGGCCGCGGTCATGTGCATTGAGACCGGCAACCCGATTCCGGGACGCGCCATGAAGAGAATGGCCCCGCTCGCGAGCGCGACGCCGATCAATCCTCCGATTACAGAAATGGCGATCGATTCGCTTAAGAGCAACTTGAGGATGCTTTCGCGGGTGAAGCCGAGGGTGCGGAGGACGGCGACTTCGCGGGTGCGTTCGCGGATCGACATGGCCATGGTGTTGGCGCAGACGAGCAACGTGGTGAAGACGACGGCTCCGCAGATGCCGAGGATGAATGCTTTGACGTTGCCGAGAGTCGCGATGAAATCGAGCTTGAACGCCTGTTCGCTCTCGCTCTTGGTGGGAACCGGAGTGCTGTGGAACATGTCGTCGATGGCGCGGGCGGCTCGTGGCATGTCTTCAGGAGTATCGACGCGAGTGAAGTAAAAGCCGGCGGTGTCTTTAAACCAGCCGACGGACTCTTCCAGGTACTTGGTCTGGAAGTAAAGCGCACTGTTGGGCGGATCGATGGTGTATACGCCGCGCAAGTTCAAATCGAGATCGGCGGGGAAGATGGTGCCTTGCAGGATGATGTGGTCGCCGATTTTCCAGTGGTGTTTCCTGGCAAGTTCAATGTCGACGACGCAGCCCGCACGGTCGCGCTTCCAGGCGGCGAGCTCGTCGGCAGGCATGTTTTTGTCGGCGGCGACGTCGAAGTATTCGTCGGGGTCGGTGGCGAACTGGGCGAAGTAGTTTTCCGGCTTCTCGTCTTTATACGTGCCCCCGAACCAGGTCATGGGAACTACATGCACGACGCCGGGAACGGAGCGGATCTTGTCACGATAGTAGATGGGAAGGAAGTTGGCCAGCGAGACCTTGTGACGGGTCATGATGCGAAGCGCGGAGTCCGGGGCTCCCTTGTCGATGTAGAAGCTGCGCCAGACGCAGAGCATGATGCAGAGCAGGAGCAGAGAAAAGGCGATGCTGGCGACCGTCAGCAGACTGCGCCGCTTGTTGCGAAACGCGGACTTGGCAACGAAGCTTGTGAGGGTCATGGGGACGAAAAGATTTTACACCGCGCAAAGCTTGCTGGTGTGGAGAGCCGGGCGTTCCCGCCCGGCCGGACGGGCGAGACGGCCGTCCCCACACGAGCGAAGCTCACGCGCTCAGTTTACGTAGGAATTCCTGCTCGTCCATGCGGTACTTAAAAGCTTTGCGGCCGTTGATGAAGACTACGGGGACCTCGTCATTATAGAGGCGCCGAATTTCGGCGTCGGAGTCTACGTCGATTTCACGCCAGATGAAGCCGCCACGCTTGTGGAGCTTGACGATGCTCTCTTTGACGATTTCGCAGAGATGACATCCCTTGCGGGAATAAACGATGACTTCGCGAGGCTGCGTCATTCGAAGGAGTGTAGCAGTTTCGGTGCAGGGTTTCCAAGACAGGGACGGACGTAGATGGGTGCCAGATACTGCGTGCCAAACTAAGACGGGCGTAGAATTTCCTGATGACGACGCTCGGGATGACGACGAAAGGATTTGCACTTTCTGGAAAGACATTGCTGGTGACGGGAGCGGCGAAACGACTGGGGCGCGCGATTGCCTTGGCCGCAGCCGAAAACGGCGCCGACGTGGCGATTACTTATCGCGAATCGGCGCGCGAGGCGCGGGTGGTGGTGGGAGAGTTGGCGCAGCATGGCGTGGAGGCGCTGGCGGTGCGGTGCGATGTCACCGATGAGAAGAGCGTCCGGGAGATGGTGAAAGAAGTGGCGAGAGAACTGGGCGGGATTGACGTGCTGGTGAATAACGCCGCGAATTATGAGACCGTCGAGTTTGAGAAGATCACGGTAGCGCAGTGGGATGCGATTTTTGCTTCCAACACGCGCGGACCGTTTCTGGTGTCGCGTGAGGCGCTGCCGTATTTAAGAACGCGCAGAGGGCGCATCGTTAACATGGGTTCGCTGGGCGGGCTGCGTCCCTGGGCGACGCATGCGCACTATTGTTCGTCGAAGGCGGCGTTGCACATGCTGACCAAAGTGATGGCGAAGGCGCTGGCGCCGGAGATCGCGGTGAATGCGGTCGCTCCGGGGATGATTGAGTTGGGAGAAAAATCGGCAGCCTCATTCATGAAAAAGATGGCGAAACAGACGCCCATGCAGCGGAACGGGACAGCGGCGGACATCGCCGCAGCAGTGATGTTCTTTGCTGCGGCTCCGCAGTTTATTACCGGGCAAGTGCTGGCGGTGGATGGCGGGCTGGGGCTGTAGAAGCTGTTTTGTAAATGGTTTTGGGAAGGGCACGGCTTCAGCCGTTCCACTACGAGCCTCATAAACACAGGGCCTTAGCCCTTGAGGGAACCGCCAGTCCCCTCTGCAAACGATTTATGAAACAAGCTCTCGGAACTGGATCTGTTTCCTGGCGCGGGTTCGCGTATCGTTCGTCTTCGACTTTGACCTTACTTATGACACGACCCATCCGCGGCGCGGGCTCTCTTCTTCAGAAACTCTTTCTGACACTCTTTCTGACAATGTTTCTGGCAGTTTCCTTTGCGGTTGCCCAGGATCGCCCGGAGGAGGGCGGTCATGAGCTCGAGGTTTGGACTGGCGGCGGGCGCTCCGTTCCGGGCGGGACCAAGGATACGAGCGTGTGGAACGCTGGAGTTCGCTATGGGTGGATCTTGACGGCTCCGCATGGGCCGGGTTTTCTCAACGGACGATTCGAGCTTGCGGTGGACGCGGTACCGGCGTTTGTTGTGCTCCAGCGAGCGAACACTGCGTACGGGGCCGGAGTGAATCCGCTGGGGTTGAAATGGATTTTCGCCACCCGTGGGCATGTTGCTCCGTACCTCGAGTTGAATGGAGGAACGCTGTTTACGACGCATGAAGTGCCGGCGGGAACTTCGACGATAAATTTCACATCGGGCGCGGCGTTCGGGCTGCATTTTCTGGGAGAACATTCGTGGTCGGTGGATGTCCGCTACATGCATATCTCGAATGCCGGGCTGACCGTGCTGAATCCGGGAGTGAATACGGTGCAGGTGCGGTTGGGGTTTGGGAAGTTCTTCGGGAAGAAGTAGCGAATGCAGTTGTCGCCGTTCGTCATTTGAACAGCGCCGAAAGCGCCTGGTTTACTGCGAATGCGGCAGCATACGCAACTATGGTCATGTAAACAAACTGGACGGCGGGCCACTTCCAGCTATTGGTTTCCCGGCGCACCACGGCCAGCGTTGACGTGCACTGCATGGCAAACGCGAAGAAGACCAGCAGCGCCATCGCCCCTGCAAAAGTGAGGTCTTGCCTGAGCGCATTCTGCAATGTCATCGAGTGCGTCGCCGGCGCGGTTCCATAAATCGTGCCCAGGGTGCCGACGATCACTTCGCGCGCGATCACGGATGTCAGCAGTCCGATCCCGATTTTCCAATTGAAGCCGAGCGGCCGGATCAGCGGTTCAATTCCATGCCCGAGGTGGGCGATCGCGCTCTGCTCTAACTGCGGAGCGGCTCCATGGTGCAGCGGAAGATTGGTCAGGACCCATACCAGCAGAGAGACCGCCAAAATAACCGTGCCAGCCTGCCGCAGGAAGACCCGTGCGCGGTCCAGCAGGCGAAGACCAATCGATTGCCAGGTCGGGCACCGGTATTCGGGAAGCTCCAGCACGAATGGAGCGGCAGCGGACTTGAGCACCGATGACTTGAGGACCTTCGCCGTCGCGATGGCCGCAAGAAAACCGAGCAGGTACAGCGAAAGCATGGCGCACGCCCTGGCTCCGAGAAGCACGCCGACGACCGGGCGATCGGGAATAAAGGCGGCAATCAGCAATGTGTAGATGGGCAACCGGGCCGAACAGGTCATGAAAGGAGCGATAAGAATCGTCGCGATCCGGTCCCGCTTGTTCTCGATGGTGCGCGTCGCCATGATTGCGGGTACCGCGCATGCATAGGCGGACAGAAGAGGAATGAAGGCCTTCCCGTTCAATCCCACGCTTCGCATGGTGCGATCCGCAATGAGCGCCGCGCGTGCCAGGTAACCCGAATCTTCCAGCAGTCCTATAAAGAAGAACAGCAGAAGAATCTGGGGCAGGAATACCAGTACGGAACTCACGCCCTTCCAGAGGCCATCCAGGAGCAGCGATCGGACGAGACCAGCGGGAACGAAGGGCGCCGCTTGCTGCCCAAGCTTTGTGAGCAGATCCTGAAACGCTGTGCTCATGGGCTGGCCGAGTCCAAACACGGTTTGGAAAACGGCGCCGACTACGACCACAAAAATTAGTGGTCCCCAAACCTTGTGCAGAAATATGTCGTCCAGCCGGCTGTTCCATGCGCTGGGAAGGTGCTGCTGGTAATCGATTCGGCGCCCAACCTGGCTTGCCCACTTCCGGCACTGCGGAAGATCCTGGAGAACCGGGAGAAACGCGTCTGGACGCTGATCGTGTTCCTGTCGCAGGAAACGATCCACGATGTCCAATCCCGTTCCCAGCGTTGCACTCACCATGGCAACCGGCGCACCCAGTTCCTCGGCGAGTTTGAGAACGTCCAGCGACCCACCTCCCTTGGCAAAAACATCCGCCATATTCAGGAGCACGAGTGTAGGCAGGCCTAAAGCGATCACAGGTTTTGCCAATACGAGTTGCCGTGAAAGATGGGTTACATCCAGCACCAGCAAAACCGCATCCAGGCAAGGCAGGCCGTCCATTTGACCGGTCAGCACGTCTACGGCGACGCGTTCATCGTCGGAATAAGGTGTCAGGCTGTACACACCGGGCAGATCGATGATCCTGATCTCGTGTCCGCTGCCGGCCAGCACACCCACACGTTGCTCCACCGTCACTCCCGGGTAATTGCCGACCTTTTGACGAAGGCGAGTCAGACGATTGAAGAGCGTCGACTTCCCGGAATTAGGCGGGCCGATCAGGGCCACCGTCCGGATTTCACGGCCCGGGACCTCCGGAACTTTTTCACGGATGGCGAACAAAGGCTCGGTAGGAGTATCGCAACCACATCGGCCATTCAGGATCGGCGTCACCGCGAGTCACCCAATGGCGTAGCCGCCGCTCGCTTGACAATGATGTGGCATGCGGTCTCCGCCCGCAACGCAATCTCGGTTCCGTCTACCGAATACACGCTCGGGTCGCCCAAGGGCGCGCGGCGGGAAAACCCGACCTGCACGCCCGGAACAAAACCGATTCGCATCAGGAATTGTTGATCGCCCGGAGGTAAGGAGATATGGTCGATAATGCCTGTCTCGCCCAATTCAAGATCGGTCAGCGCGACACGTAGCTCGGGAACTTTTGGCCCGACTCGCTTGCGGTCTCCATTCTGGTCTGCGCAATCAAGTCTGCCGGCGCGGCGTCGACGGATTCGCGGGGATGGGTGCGGCCCATCTTTAGTTCGATCTTTAGCCAGGTACGTCAGGGCAATACCGGCGACAAGCGCGGCTTCGACGCCTTCGCGGAGGGTAACGATAAATGCCTGGAGCATTAAGAAACACCGCTTTCTATTTGAAAATGAAATTCAATTTCAATATCAATAGGATACGGTTTCGAGTGGGGAGCGGTCAACGGAGTGAATCACGGATGGCTGTGATCTGCATCACACGGGGAAACGGGGCATTGAACGGTGCTTTGCGTTCCTACACCATGCGCAGGAATTTGCGCGCCTGCTCCAGCTCCGGAAACATTTTCTCTTCGGCGCGGAACTCGCGCGAGTGCACGGAGCGGCGGCTGCCGCTGAGTTTGACTGGATGCTTCAAATGCAGCATCTCGTGGAACAGGATGTATTCGATGGCGTAGCGGGGGACGCGCGGGTGGTCGAAGACTCGGCTGATCACGATGGCGTTGTGCGCGGGGTCGTAGTGGCCGAGGCTGCTGCGGGCATGGTTCTGGCTCCAGGTGAGTTGGGGGCGTCCCATGAGTCCGTGGAAGAAGCGGCGGTTGAGGTCGTCGAAGATTTCTTCGAGATGGTAGTGGTGGCCGCGGGCGTAGCGGATGTGCTTGCGTCCGCGCATTTGGCGGACGAGCCGGGCTTTGGCGGCAACGTCGTGGCTGGCGACATAGCGGCGATAACGGGTGCTGTGGATGCGATCGACCGGCTTGCGATAGAGCTTGGCGAGCAGGATGTGGGCGATCGAGTGGAGCACAGCATCGGGAGCGCCTTCGAGCAGATCGGAGAGGCGAATGTAGAGCTCTCCCTGGCGGAGGCGGATGGTGTTGTTGATGGAGACGAAAGGATAGAAGCGAGCGTGCAGGGGCGGCGCGGGCGTGCGGGGCCGGAGTTCGCGATAGGCTTCGTGCAAGATTTCGCTGAGCTTTGGAGACACGTTGCAGAAAGAGTAGCACGGCAGTCAGTGCTCAGTGCGCCGGGCTTGAAGCCTATTTCTTCTTTTTGTGCTTCATGTATTCCTCGACTTCGGCAACGGTTTTGCGATGGTCGTCCGCGCTCGAGTCAACGGTGTCGAGGGCGTCGGTCAGCAGGAATTCATATTGGCTGGCTTCGGCGGCATTGGTGTTCGCGGAGTTTTTGAGGGCGCGCAGCTTGGACTGAAATTCGGTGTCGGCTTCGATGATGACTTTCAGCGGCTTGCGGATGTCGTCCTTGCGGCCAACGTACATGTCGATGTTGTCGTTGAGTTCGTCGTAGACGGCGAGGAAGTCTTCCAGCATGTCATGAGTCTGTCGGGCGCGATCGATCGTCTTGGGGTCGCTGCGCATTTGCTCAAGTTTGGTCATGCGATCCCGGGAAAACTTCACGTAAAGCTTTAAGCGCTGGTCAGGGTCGAGCATCGCGTCACGAAGTTGGTCGATCTCCAGCGGATTGAGCGGGTCTCGCCTGCGCTGGGCCCAAAGCGTAGAGAAGAGAGGGAACACGAGCAACAAGGCCAAGCCGAGCGCGGCGCGCCGGCGGCTGCCGGGCCTCATTTCTTCTCCTTCTTGTCGTCCTTGGCGAACATTTCTTTGAGCAGGGTGGTGCGGATGTCTTCGAGGCGGCGGACGGCCTGTTCAACGGGAGGCTGGTCTTCGAAGGCAAGAGTGCGCTTGATGTCACGCAGCTTCTCCGCCATTTTTCGAACATCGATCTCGACATTCTTTAGGTGCTTCTTGGTTTGTATTGCGGCGTCGCGGGCCTTTTCCGAGTAGGTAACGATGTCATCGACAGCAGCGCGGGCCTGGTTCGCGTTGCCCTCGCCGTAGAGCTTGTCCGCATTGCGAAGCTGATGCTGTGCGATCCGGATGCCGATTTCGGGGCGATCTTCGGGACGCGCGCTCTCGAAGCGTGATTTGAGTTCGGCCAAAGTTTCTTCCTTAGCCGCGCCGTAGGCAGAGGCGAGAGCGAGGAGAAGCATGATAAAGGCAAGTCGGCGCATGGCAGTCAATGCTTCTTGGATTCGATCCAGATCAGGCGATGCCGAGCTTTCCACTCATCATCAGGATACTTCCCATTGGCCGCATCAAGGAAGAGGTGATAGTACTGCGCTGCTTGCTTATAGTCCCGCAGGTGGTCGAGGGCGGAGGCGCGCAGAAAGTAGCTGGCGGGGGTTTCGGGTAACAGCTTGGCGCGGACTTCGAGGGCTTTGATGGTGAGCGCGTAGTTCTGGTTTTCATTGGCGGCGATGGCCAGGCTGCCATAGGCGTCGCCAAAATCAGGTTTGATCTTCACGGTCGCCAAGAATTCCTGTTGCGCGTCCGGATACTTGCGCTCTTTGAGCAGTACCTCGCCGAGAAGTTGATGGAGCTCGGCGTCATTGGGATGAGCCTTGATAAGGTCGCGATAGACTTGTTCGGCATCCGGCAGTTTCTTGGATTGCACGAGCAGGTCGGCGAGATCGCGCTGCGCGTCGGAGTCCGCAGGTGCGAGTTTCAGTGAAGTCTGAATTTCTGTGATGGCGTCCTCTTTCTTCCCCTGCGCCGCGAGTACGCGCCCCAGTTGGAGATGAATGCCGGCGTCATCGGGACGCTCAGCGGCCAGCCGGCGCAGCAGGGGTTCGGCTTCGCCGAGGCGGCCGGACTTCATGTAAAGGTTGGTGAGGCCGATCGCGGCTTCCATGGTGTGCGGATCGAGCATCAGCACTTGTTTGTATTCGGCTTCCGCGGCGGAGAATTCCTTTTGCCGCTCGTGCAACAAAGCGGCGGAGAGATGGGGTTCGGGATCCTTCGGCGTAAGTTCGGAGGCTTTGCCGTAATCCTGGAATGCGTCTTCCGGCTTTTTATTCTCGAGCAGATGCGCGAGCGCGAGCCAGGCGCGGGCCTGACCTTCTTCAGGATGAGCGGTGGGTTTGAGGGTGGTAGCGGCGCGCAGAAATTGCTCAGCCTCAGGATTGTTGGCGCGGGCGAGCATGAGGCCCAGGTTGAGGTTCGATTCAAAAACGTCGGGCTTGGCGGTGACCGACTTGCGATACGCGGCGATGGATTCGTCGGTGCGGCCGAGGCGGTTCAGAACGAATCCGAGATCGAACCACGCCTGATAGTTGTTGGGATCTTTATCGATCGCCTTTTTCAGCAGCGTTTCTGCGGCGGTGAAGTCATTTTTCTGGATGGCATCCTCAGCCTGCGCGATTTCCGGGGGTTGGTCGTCGACGCGTTCCTTGTAATGGCGGACGGTGGTGTGGGTTTGCGCGAAGGTGCAGGCGGTCAGGGCCATGAGCAGGATCGCATTTGCGAAACGGCGCTTCATGCGTGGTCCGCCTGTGCCGGGCGAGGGCGCCCGGCTCTCCACAAGTGTTCTACCGGTCACCATTGCGTACGTCGTTTCCGTTCAGGACCTGCTTCAGATACTGTCCAGTGTAAGAGTTTTTCAGTCCCGCGATCGCTTCGGGCGGGCCGAAGCCGACGAGGTTCCCGCCGCGATCGCCGCCTTCCGGACCGAGGTCGATGACCCAGTCCGCCGTCTTGATCACTTCAAGATTGTGCTCGATAACGACAATGGATCCGCCCGCATCGATTAGACGGCGAAAAGCGAAAAGTAGTTTGCTGACATCGTCGAAGTGCAGGCCGGTGGTGGGCTCATCAAAAATATAAAGGATGCGGCGCTTGCGTTTGAGCCCGTCACCGCCCTCTGCGCGGCGGCTGGCCGGGCGGGCGCCAGTCTGCCGAGTTCCGGGCTGAAGGTGGGCGGCCAGCTTCATGCGCTGCGCTTCGCCGCCGGAGAGCGTGGTGGCCGACTGGCCGAGACGCAGGTAGCCCAGGCCGACCTCGTCGAGCACGCGCAATTTTTCCGTGAGCCGGGGAACGTCGGCGAAGAACTTGAGCGCTTCGCGAATGGTGAGGTTCAGGACCTCGTGAATGTTCTTGCCTTTGTAGTGCACTTCGAGCACTTGCGGCTTGTAGCGCGTGCCCTTGCATTCGTCGCAGATCAGCTCTACGTCGGCCAGAAACTGCATTTCGACAGTGACGGTGCCGTCACCCTGGCAGTTGTCGCAGCGTCCGCCGGGAACGTTGAAGGAAAAGTGTCCGGCCGGGAAGCCGCGCTTCTTGGCTTCCGGCAACGAGGCGAATAGTTCGCGGATGATGTCGAAAGCCTTGATGTAAGTGACCGGATTCGAGCGCGGAGTGCGGCCGATGGGAGATTGATCGACGAGGACGACCTCGTCGAGAAACTCGTCGCCTTCGATGCTGTCCCACGAAATGGAAGCGCCGCCGTTCGTCTGCCGCTTGGCCGTGGCCAACGCCCGGTAGAGGACGTCATGCAGCAACGAGGATTTCCCCGAGCCGGAAACGCCGGTAATCGCCACCAGCATGCCGAGCGGGATTTCCAGATCGATGTGTTTCAGGTTGTGCGCACGCGCACCGGTGATGCGGAGTTTGTGGGATCCCGGTTGGCGGCGTCGCGGTGGAATCTGGATGTGAAGCTCGCCGGCAAGGTAACGGCCGGTCAGCGAGTGCGGCATCTTTATGATCTCGTCGTAGGTGCCGGCGCCGACGACTTTCCCGCCATTTTCTCCGGCGCCCGGGCCGAGGTCGAGAATGCGATCGGCGGCGCGCATGATGTCGGGATCGTGTTCCACTACGAGGATAGTGTTTCCCAGGTCGCGCAGGTCGTGCAGGATCTTGATGAGCCGGTGCGTATCGCGGCTGTGCAGGCCGATGGAAGGCTCGTCGAGCACATACAGTGTGCCGACCAGACGCGAACCGAGAGAAGTTGCGAGCTGAATGCGCTGCGCTTCGCCACCCGATAGCGTCGATGCGAGACGGTCAAGCGTCAGATACTCAAGCCCGACTTCGTTGAGGAAACGCAGGCGTTCCCGAAGTTCGATAAGCAGCTTGTCGGCAATCGCAGCTTGCTCAGTCGAGAGCTTGAGTTGACCGAGGAAGCGGGCCGCCTCTTCGACCGTCATACTGCACACTTGGCAGATGCTTTTGCCATCGATCTTTACCTGGCGCGCTTCCGCGCGCAGGCGAGTCCCCCCACAAGCGGAGCAAAGCGAGTATCCGCGATAGCGGCTGAGAAACACGCGCACGTGCAGCTTGTACTTCTTGCGCTCGAGATGCTGGAAGAAGCCGCGGACACCCCAGAAGCCGCGGTCGCCATCGACGATCAGCCGCTGCTGCTCGGCGTCCAGTTCATACCAGGGCACGTCCAGCGGAATTTCTGCCTGGCGCGCGAAGCGCTTAAGCTCAGTGAACAGCGGCCTGTACTTCGGCTTAGTCCAAGGCTCGATGGCACCTTCGTTCAGGGTCTTGCTTTTGTCGGGGATGACAAGGTCAAGATCGAAATCGATGGTGTTGCCGAAGCCCTGGCAACGTGGGCAGGCGCCATAAGGATTGTTGAATGAAAACAGGCGCGGCTCGGGTTCTTCGTAGCGGCTGCCGTCATTCTTGCACTCGAAGCGCTGGGAAAAACGCAGTCGCTGCCGGGTTTCGCCATCACGCGGAGCGGTTTCAAAAATCACTTCGCCCGCTTCGCGATAGCCGATCTCGACCGCATCGACGATGCGCGAACGCTGGTCGGCGGAGACGACGAGGCGATCCACTAAACCAAACACGGGTTCGGAAAAGTTGACGTCGAGTAGCGACTCCGGGGTCGAGAACTCGAAGACCTGGCCGTTTTGAAACAGCCGGTTGAAGCCACGTTTGCGCAGATCGAAGAGGCGCGCCCTCATCGCGTCGGAGATCGCGTCGGACGGCAGACTGGAGTCGGCTGATTGTTTCTTTCCGCGAGGCTTCTTGGTGCCCTTCCCTTCGGCAGTCGGTACGTGCGTCTGAATCGGAAAGAACACATTGAGGCGAGTGCCGTCGCCCAGAGCGAGCAAGCGGTCGGCGACTTCGTCCACCGTATCTTTTTTCACTTCTTGTCCACATAGCAGGCAGTAAGTGCGTCCGATGCGGGCAAAGAGTAGCCGCAGGTAATCAAAGATCTCCGTGGCGGTCGCGACGGTGGAGCGCGGATTGCGAGTAGAGTTCTTCTGCTTGATGGCAACCGCGGGCGCGATGCCGTCGATCAGATCGACGTCGGGCTTCTCAATCCGCTCCAGGAACTGGCGCGCATACGCGGACAGCGACTCGACGTAACGGCGCTGCCCTTCGGCATAGATCGTGTCAAATGCAAGCGACGATTTGCCGGAACCGGAGACGCCGGTAACGACCGTCAGAGTGTTGTGCTCTATCTCAAAATCAATGTTCTTGAGGTTATGAACCCGGGCCCCGTGAACAACAATGCTATCTGTGGACATCTTCCCCTGGCATACAGATGGATCAAGACTCGCAACCGAATCTCTCTATTATAAAGCGTGGGTTGGGCGGTATAAAGCATCGCGGCAGGGGCTGCACTAGATTTTGGGTGGCGCAGCGGTTCACCGCTGCGATAAGGGGCTAGCTTTCAGAGTCGGCTTCAGCCGCTGAGGCTTCAACGGCTTGCGGAACAAATTGGCGCTGCGGGCTTTGGTCCTGAGGGTTGCCTTGCTGAACCCTTGAATCTGGTTCCCCGCTTCCCTTCGAGAACCTGGAACTTTGCTTCGTAGCCTTCAACTGATTGGCTTTTTGAGATAGGATTAGTCCGCCTTCTTTAAGGAATTCGCCAGCACTACTCAACAAAAGGAGATGGCTTATGGATCGCATGCTAGTGGTGGTTTTCGACAACGAAACCAAAGCGTACGAAGGGAAGAAAGCCCTTATGCAACTGGACGCCGAAGGCAGCATCAGCGTCTACGCCTGCGCCATGCTTGCGAAGCACGCAGACGGCGGCGCAACCGTAACGCAAGGCGATGACCCCGGGCTGATTGGCACTCTCCTCGGTACTTCGCTCGGAAGCCTCGTTGGTCTGTTGGGAGGGCCGGTAGGTATGGCTGTCGGCGCCGTGGCAGGTCAGGCCGTCGGCGTGGCCGCCGATCTGCACAACGCTCGCATTGGCGAGGATTTCATCGACGACGTCAACAAAGTGTTGTTGCCGAACAAAGTTGCCGTGGTCGCCGAAATTAAAGAGAACTGGACCACGCCCGTGGACAGCAGCATGGAGTCGATCGGAGGAATCGTATTCCGTCGCGCTCTTTCGGACGTAAAACACAAGATCCACGAAGAGAACGTCAATGCCATGAAGGCCGACCTCGCCCAAATGAAGGCAGAGCACGCCAAGGCTCACACCGACCGGAAAGTAAAGCTACAGGAAAAGATCAACCAGCTCGATTCGAAGATACAAGCGCAGTTGCAAAAGGCGAAAGAGAGACGCGAGGCCGCGGAGCGTCAGGAGAAGGCCAAAGTCGAGGTGCTCAAGGCAAAAGCATCGGCTGCAAAGGCCAAGGCGTCGTAACGCGAGACACCTCAGCCCAGCTGTTTAATGACCTTTCGAAGGGCAGGTCGAGAAGGCCTCCCTCTTGAAAACAAATACGCAACATAAGTCTTGTTGGATTGGGCATTAATTTTCGTTGGTCGCGCCGAGTGCCCCCACGTCTCGCGGTTTTTCGAGACGGTAAACTGAGAAGAAATCGAGATGGCTCACTATGCCGTAAACGAGAACAACAAAAGGATGTAAATCCACAATCCCGTCATGCAATGCCAGTACCACGAGGTAATGTCAACGATGATGCGGCGAGTTTCAACCGGGCGTTGCAGCACAGAGGCAACATTGGCGAACATAAGAGCCAGTACGCCGCCGGCCAGATGAAGGCCGTGCATCGCAGTGAGAATGTAAACGAAGGAACTGCTGGTGCCTCCGGCGAGGTGAAAGCCTCGGGAGGAAAGCTTGCTCCAAACAAAAAGCTGCCCGGCAAGAAACACGAGACCGAGAACGGTGGTCAGGGCGAGCCAGGGGAAGTGGCGCTCATCGCCCAGCGAGACGCCCGGAATCGATTGGACTGGGGCGAGCGCGGCTTTTCGCGTGATTTCGCGCCGCGCCAAGTCGATCGTAATGCTGCTGGCCATAAGGACGACCGTGTTGGCCAGCAATAACGTCCAGGGCAATCGAACCGGAACCCAGGTTTGGATGTAAGCCGTATCGCTCAGATCGAGACTCAGAAATCCGCGCCGGATAAGGTAGACCGACGTGAAGGAAATGAAGAGCATGACGATGGGTGTCATGGCGATAGCCAATCCCATTCGGGCTCGACGCAAGCGCTCGCCATAGTTAGGAATAGAGTCAGGCATGCTGTCGCCGCTGTCGCGGCCATCGTCACCTCCGCCGGTGCGGGGCGGGAGCGAGGCGCCGTTGTGGCCGGAGGGTTGCGTCGAGAAGGGCGCCATGCGGGGCATGTGTAATTTGGTAATTTTGTAATCGTGCAATTTGGTAATTTGAAAACCTAGAGCCAGACGATTTTAGATTACAAAATTACCCGATTGCCAAATTACAAAATTCCCACTCCCACATCCACTTTGGAGTAAATCATCTCACCCGCTTCAAGGCTTCGCAAACCAGTTCGAAGTGGCGATAGCGTTCTTCTATCTGGAGAGCGAAAGATTTTTTCGGAGATGATGAAGGCGGTGCGGACGGGCAGACTGCTCGTCTACAAGACGCACCCGTTGGCGGAGGCGAAGTGTCCAGGCGCCACCGCGATGACTGAACGGAATGATGTTCGGTTCCCGCGGTCGAGCATCGGACGTTGCAACCGGCACAGGTTCGCATCTAGACTTGTGATGGCCGGAGTCGATCTGCGAACGGTAGCTCGATAGTTCCCGGACGATTCAGTTAACCATGAGCTACCGCCGTCTGCACCCGATCACCGGCAAAGCGCGGAACGCCTGGTTTTGCTGGATAAATATGCGAAAGTGGCGGAATTGGCAGACGCACCAGACTTAGGATCTGGCGGGTAAAACCGTGGGGGTTCGAGTCCCCCCTTTCGCACCAATGACTTGCTTGGCTTCAGATTTCGGCGCACAGCTCCATTACTGCGTGCGCGCATCTTTTTTCTTTGGGCACAGTCGAAAAGAGCTTTGCTCTGGACTTTGCTCCGCACTTTGCTCTGCAGTCTGTCCAGGCGTTACACTGCGAGACATGAATACAGTGAACCAACCGAATGTGAAGTTCGTGCAAACCCCCGATTACCGCGAAGCCTACTCCAACAGCGTGCAGATTCGGGTGAATGTGTGGGATTTCTTCCTCGTTTTCGGGACGATGCAGCAAAGCTCGGAAACGCAGGTGGAATTGCGAAACTTTCAGGGAATTTATCTCAGTCCGCAACAGGCCAAGGCGCTCATGGCGCTCCTGCAGCAGAACGTGACCAACTACGAGGCCGCGTTCGGCGAGATCAAACTTGATCCACGAGCCCCGGGTGGACAAGTTCACTGATGAATGCGCGGCCGGCGGCGCACTCCGATCTGAAAACAAAATCTCAACCGGCATCTTCCGCGTGGGTGCAGCAGTCTCTTCTCTTCGCTTTGTTCTTTGCTGGATTGATGCTTCTGCATGCACCGCTTCTGCGTCTTCCTTATTTCTGGGATGAGGCGGGCTATTACGTTCCGGCCGCGCGTGATCTATTTCTGACCGGCATGCTCATTCCGCATTCCACGTTATCCAATGCGCATCCTCCGCTGGTGATGGCATGGCTGGCGCTGGTTTGGCACGTCTTTGGATACTCCACGCTAGTCACACGCACAGCCATGCTGGCGCTGAGTGCATTCTCGCTGCTGGGGCTGTTTCGACTCTCGCGAATCGCCGCCAATCTGCCTGTGGCGTGGGCGACAACGGCATTAGTGGCGCTCTATCCGGTGTACTTCACGCAAAGTTCCATGGCTCAGGTGGACTTGCCGGCCGCCGGATTTACGTTCTGGGCGCTGGCCGCTTACATCGAAGACCGTCCCTGGAAGCAAGTACTCTGGTTCTCGCTGGCGGCGCTCGCGAAAGAGACTGCGATCCTGGCTCCCCTGGCGCTGTTTGGCTGGGAACTGCTCGGTTATTTCATTCGCCCGCGATGGAAAGAAATTCTTCCACCTGAGGGCAGGCGCACCCGCTGGCTTTATCTGCTGCTCCCCGTTGTGCCGCTGGCCGGCTGGTACGCCTACCATTACTCGAAGACGGGCTTTCTGCTGGGCAACCCCGAATTCTTTCGCTACAACGTTGCCGCCACGCTCAATCCTCTGCGCGTCCCGCTGGCTCTGGCGATGAGGCTCTGGCAACTCTTCGGATACTTCGGTCTTTATCTGCTCACGCTGGCGGGATTGCTGGCCATGCTTCGTCCACCGCAAATGGAAAACGCTGTCGCCCGACCGCGAATTCCAATCTGGATGCAGGCAGCTTTTCTTTCGGTGTCGCTCGCCTACCTTGCTTTTATGTCGGCAGTGGGCGGCGCGGTGCTGGCTCGCTACATGTTACCGGTCGTCCCGCTCGTGATTCTGGCGTTGGTCTCGACTCTCTGGCGGCGCGCGCGCTATTGGAAATTGATTGTGGGAGCAGTCGCAATTGCATTTGTCGCGGGGCTATTCAGCAATCCACCGTATGGATTTTCTCTCGAAGACAATCTGGCCTATCGCGACTACATCGTGATGCATGCGGAAGCCAGTCGTTTCCTGGCGATGCGATATTCCAGCGAGCGCGTTCTCACCGCATGGCCCGCGTCGGACGAACTCACCCGGCCATGGCTCGGCTATGTTGATGCCAATGCCAGCCAGCCTTTCCGCATCGTGCGCATCGAGGACTTCACAGCTTCCCAGATCGACGTGGCTGCCAGGGCTCGCGACAACTTCGACGTGGCTCTGGTCTTCTCCACAAAGTACCAGCCGCCGCATCCGCTGCTTGGGAATTGGGACGCGTGGCAGCATATCAAGGAAAAATTCTTCGGCTACCATCGCGACTTGCTGCCTGAAGATATTGCCCAACGTCTTGGCGGGAGCATTCCCTATCGCAAAGAACGGAACGGGCAGTGGGTCGCGGTAATTGCGGTGGAGCGAGAACAGGATGCGAAGAGCGCAGGATGCTGCTCGGCGGTGCGAAGGCTTTCACATCCCCAATAAGTGGCAGGAATGCGTCTTGACCACGACCCAGACGCCTTTGCCGGGGACAAGTTGGAGAGCGTCGCGCGCCGCCAGGGTTACGTGCACCTCGAACTCCGTGCCGCTACAATCCACCATCGCCGAGACGATGACGTCTCTCTGCACCAGCCGCCGAATCGTTCCCGGCAAGACATTACGAGCACTCAGCCCGTGTGGATCTATCGTTGCCAGCAGCAGATCGCCCGCGCGAACGCCCACGCGCAGGCGCGAGCCGACTTCGGCCCGAACCAGCGGTGTCTCCAGTTCGACCTCGCTGCTGCCCAACCGGCAAGTCATGGTGCCGCGAGCTTCGTGCAGTCCCAGCACCGTGGCGTCGAAAATGTTTTCGAATCCTGAAAGGTGCGCGACCGTTTCCAGTCGCGGAGCGTGCATCACTTCATGCGGCTGCCCCTGCGCCACAATTCTTCCCGCGTCGAGCACAATGACCTCGTCGCCGAGGGCAAACACTTCCTCGCCATTGTGGGTAACGAAAAGAATCGGGACGCGGTGATGCTGGTTCCATTTACGCAGATCGCCGACGAGAGACGACTTTGTCGGACGGTCCAGCGCCGCCAGTGGCTCATCGAGCATCAGCGCGCGTGGCTCGGTCACCAAGGCGCGCGCCAGGGCGACGCGTTGGCGCTCGCCTCCCGAGATTTGCGCCGGCCGCCGGTCGCGCACGTGATCGATGCGGAACGCGTCGAGCATTTCGCGGCTGCGGGTTTGCCGCTCCTCCGCACTGAGCCTATGGAGACCGTAAGCGACGTTCTCTTCCGCGGTCAGGTGAGGGAAGAGCGCCAGATCCTGATGTACGTACCCGATGCGCCGTTTCCAGGCTGCGACGTTGCGCTTCTTCTCCGAGTCGTAAAGGTCCTGACCGCCAACGGCAATGCGTCCGTCGTCCGGATCGCTCAGCCCGGCGATGCAATCGAGCAGTGTGGTTTTCCCCGCGCCCGATGCACCGAAGACAATGGTGAAGCCAGCTAGCGCGCGGAAGTGGACATTCAGGTTAAAGCTACCCTCGGGATTCGGAAAGCGTTTGCGGATGTGGACTTCGAGATCGGAAGAGATTGGCTGTATCGATGCTGCGGGTGCTGTTTGTGGTGCGGCAGTAACCTTCACCGCCATGGGCCCACCACCCATGGACGCCGGTTCAATCCGTACACGACCGACAACACAACGAAAGAAATGACGAGCAAGAGCAGAGCTGTCTGGTTCGCGCTGGAATAATTTGCGATCTGCACCTGATCGTAAATATCAATCGAGATGGTGCGCGTCACACCCGGAATGTTGCCTCCCACCATCAGCACCACCCCAAACTCGCCGAGCGTGTGCGCGAAGCTGAGCGCAAATCCCGTGACCAGTCCAGCTTTTGAGAGGGGAAGCACGATACGGCGAAAGGTCTGCACTGGCGAATGGCCAAGCGATGCCGAGGCGCCAAGCAGCTTGGGATCGACGGCGCCAAATGACGCCGCGAATGGTTGCACGGCGAATGGCAGACTGTATAACAAGGATCCGATCACCAGCCCTTCAAACGTGAAGGCCAGGGTGTGGCCGGTGAGCGACTCCCACCAGCGGCCGAGCGGGCTCCGCGAACCGAGCGCCACCAGCACATAGAAACCGAGCACCGTCGGCGGCAGGACAATCGGAAGCGCGACCGCAGCCTCGACCAGGAATTTCCAGCGCCAGCGCGAGTAAGTCAGCCAGTATGCAATGGGGATGCCAATCGCGATCAGCAGCGTCGAGACGATGGCTGCAAGACGCACGGTCAACCAGAACGCCTCCCAGTTCATTTCACGCTTTCTCCATTTGAATGCTTCTCCACTTCAATACGTCTCCGTGGGCAGGCTGAAACCGTATGTGGTGAGCAGGGGAGCGGCCTCGGGGCTGCGCAAGAATTCCAGAAATCTGCGGGCCGCATCCTGCTGTTTTGATCGCGAGAGCACGACGGCCGCCTGGTTCAGCGTGGGATAGGCATCGAGCGGAACCGTCCAATAGCGGCCTTTGTCTTTGAGCGCGGGAGCGAGCGCATGTGAGAGTGCGATCAGTCCCGCTTGGGCATTGCCCGATTCGACGAACTGCGCCGCCTGCGACACGTTTTCTCCCAGGACAAGCCGGCTCGAAACCTGCTGGTAAACTCCAAAATGCCGCAGCGTGGCCTCGGCTGCCCGCCCGTATGGCGCAGTCGCAGGATTCGCAATCGAAATCTTCTTGACCGAAGGGTCAAGCAAAGCCTCGATGCCCAGTTTCGATAAGTCGAGCGGCGAGTCGTTCGGCACCCACAGCACCAACCGTCCGACGGCATAACGGTAAAGAGTGTCTTTCGACGCCAATCCCTCGGCGATCAGCTGTCGAGGATATTCTTCATCGGCCGAGAAGAAGACATCGAACGGCGCGCCGTTTCGGATCTGGTTGGTCAGATTGCCGGACGAACCGAATGAGAGCTTCACCGCTTGCCCGGTCTTTTTCGTGTAGCTTGCGACGAGTTGCGGAAGAGCGGCACTCATATCCGCCGCTGCGGCCACGGTGATCTCCTGGGCGGTTGCGAAAACTCCTGCGAACAGGAGTAGTAGCGCCAGCAATTTGCTCATCGCAAAAATTTAGAGCCTTCCAATGCCAAGCCCCTAAAGGGGCTTCGGACTTCGAAGAAGTTGCGGCATCGCTAAAGCGATGCCCTGATACGAATCTCACTTGCGCCACGGCCTGCTAGTTCCCGTTCACACCAGTTTCGTCTTCGACAACGGAAGCTCTCGCACCCGCTTGCCAGTGGCGGCAAACACGGCGTTGTACAGTGCCGGCGCAAAAGGCGGCACGCCGGGCTCGCCGACGCCGGCCGGCGGCGCTTCGCTCTCCACAATGTACACGTCGACCTGCCGCGGAGCCCGGTTCATGCGCGTGATCTGATAATTGTGGAAGTTGCTCTGGTCGATAACTCCGTTGGTCGCCGTAATCTCGCCGAACAATGCCAGGCTCGTCCCGAACACAACCGCTCCCTCGAACTGGTTGCGAATATTGTCAGGGCTGACGATCGTGCCCGCATCGACCGCCGTCCACACACCCGGAATGTGCACCTGTCCCTTGCTGTCGACTTCGACTTCAACCACGGTCGCAACATAGGTCAGGAAACTGCGGTGAGCGGCGATGCCCATGCCACGCCCTTTGCCCATGCCCATGTCCATTGACCGCTTGCCCCAGCCGGACCTCTCCGCTGCGATCTCGACCACTCGCCGCAATCGGGCCGTGTCGAGCGGATAATTCTTGGCATCTTCCGCTTCGTCTCCCTTGAGGTCAAGGTTGACGATGCGTGGCGGTCCGATCAGGTCAAGCAGGTACTGGACCGAATCTTTGTTGGCGGATTTGGCAAGCTCGTCGGCAAAGGAGTGAATCGCGAACGCATGATAGATGTTCGCCACGCTGCGCAGCCATCCAATGCGCACGTGGTAGTCGGCGGGGCCATTTTCGGCGCGATGATTGGGAATATCGAAAGGAAGGTTGTTCCATCCCAAGCCCATCTCGTCGTCGGCATACGTGGCGGATGCGTTGAAAGTTGAATCGATGGGCGGATACACAGTGCGCTGCAGCCACGCAGTCGGCTTGCCATCGGGCCCAACTGCGGCCTTCATGTACATCGCGGCGACGGAGTGAAAAAAATCGAAGTGAATATCGTCTTCACGGCTCCAGACAACTTTGACCGGCTTGCCGAGTTTTTTGGAAAGAACTGCGGCTTCCGCAACCTGGTCGGGTTTCGACTTGCGTCCGAAGCCGCCACCAAGCAGCGTGACATGGCAAGTCACATCTTCTTTCTTGATGCCGAGCACGCCGGCAATAGTCTCCTGCACCGCTTGCGGATTCTGCGTCGGGGCGAATGCCAGCACTTTCCCGTCGCGATACTCGGCGACGGCGACCGGCGGCTCCATGGAAACGTGCGCCAGATGTGGAGTGTAATACTCGGCCTCGATGATCCTTCCACCCTTGGCAAATGCCGCATCCACATCTCCGACGTTGCGAACAACTTTGCCCGGCTTCCGCGAAGTTGCTTCGAGCGTCTTGCGGAACGGCGCCGAGTTGTACACCGAGTGCGGACTACTATTAATGTCCCATTCAACCTTCAGGCTCTTGCGTCCCTTGAATGCCGCCCAGGTGTTGTCGGCAATCACGGCGACGCCGCCCAGAGGCTGGAACATGTGCGGCGGCTTGAAAGCGGCGATGGTCAGCGTCTTCTGGACACCAGGCACCTTGAGCGCGGCCTTGTCATCATACGATTTGATCTTCTGTCCGAGTACGGGCGGATGCTCAATCGACGCGTAGACCATTCCCGGCATGGTCGCGTCCATGCCGAAGGTCGCTTTGCCGGTGACGATCTCGGGAAGGTCGAACAGAGAATTGCTTTCTTTGCCGATGTAGCGCCACTCGGAACGTTCCTTGAGCGGAACGTCTTCTTTTTTCGGAACGGACAACTTGGCTGCGGCGGCGGCAACTTCGCCATAGCCCAGCTTGCGGCCGCTCGAGCGATGCACAACGAAATGGGGCTCGGTCGTGCAGTCGCTTGGGAAAACGCCCCACTGCGCGGCGGCGGCGCTGATCAGCATCACGCGCCCGGTCGCGCCCACCTGGCGCATCAGCTCGAAGTTGCTGCGAACCGAGTGCGACCCGTCCGTATCCTGCTCCCCGTATTTCGGATCGCCAATCGCCTGATCAATCTTGACCTTGGACCAGTCGGCGTCAAGTTCGTCGGCGACCACGAGCGGTAAAGCCGTGCGACTGCCGCATCCCATCTCCGACCGGTGCGCGATGATGGTGACTGTGCCATCCGGCGCGATCGACATCCACAGACTGGGTTCAAACGCCGGCGCGGCCGCTTCGCCTTCCGCGGCCCACAGCGGCTCGGGAATAAAGCGCGCGCTCAGCACGAAGACACCGCCGGCTAATGCGCCTTGCAGGAATCCTCGTCGACCAATATGCCGGCTGACATCACGGCTGACATTTTCAATGAGTTTCACGCCGTCTCCTTCGCAGCCTGATGTTTCGCAGCTTGATGGATGGCCGCCCGAATCCGCTGATAAGTGCCGCAGCGGCAGAGATTGCCGGACATGGCTGTGTCGATCTGCTGGTCGCTGGGATTCTTGTTGTCTTTAAGAAGCGCGATGGCCTGCATGATCTGGCCCGTCTGGCAGTAGCCGCATTGCGGCACCCGGATTTCCATCCATGCCTTCTGCACGGGATGCATGGGCGCGATGCCTTCAATCGTAGTGATCTCGGCGCCACCGACTTCTTTCATGGGAGTCGTGCAGGAGCGAATGGCCGCGCCGTTCTGATGTACGGTACAGGCGCCGCACAACGCCATGCCGCAGCCGAACTTCGTTCCTGTGAGCTCAGCCACGTCGCGCAAGTACCAAAGCAGCGGCATGTCGGGATCGCCGTCAAACGTTTTTTCTTTCCCGTTCACTTTAAAACGGATCATTTATCCCCCGGTTAAACCACGGATGCTGCAGAATTGATTTCCCATATCCTAGTCGCAGAGCGCGAAATGTGGAAGGGTGCGTATCGAGTCATGGTAAATGTAACCCGAGGGGAGGCCGTCGAGACACGTAGGATGGAACCCGACTCAAAAGACGCTCGGGTCAACTAAACGGAGCGAGGTGGCTTTCCTCCACGAATTTGCATGCCGACACGCATAAGCGACTTTCAATCGACGCGAAAAGTAATTGCCCGCCCGCTCGGTTCACCCCTCAGCTACTTGCGCGTTAGCATCCACCGCTTCCACCTGCGGCACTGGGCTAGCGGGAATCCTCGCGGGCACGCCGCGCCAGGCGCCGGCTGTAAACCCCTCCCTTATGAGCTTGAAGATGGTTCGCCGATTTTGCGCAATCACCTTCAGCCATGCCATTTTTCCCATCATAGGGAAATAGATGCCGCGGAAACAGAGGCGCGCCAGGAAGATGTTGACGCGATAACCCAGGGGCTGGTCCTTCAGCGAGTCGACCGCTTGCGCGAGCGCCTCCGGACTATAGGCCTGGGCCCAGCCGTAATTCACTTCGTCATGAGCTTCTTCGATGGTCATTTTCAATGGCGTGTGGGCCATCGCAAACGGGATGAACTCCTGCCAGTGTTTGGGCCGCGTCAGCCGACCGGCGGTCTCCAGCCGCTTGTAGAGCGGCGTTGCGGGCAAAGGAGTGAGCAGACCAAAGATCGGCAGGCCCGGAGGCCAGGTCCGAACCTGTTCGAGCGTTCGCTCGGCGACTCCGGTCGTGTCATTGTCCATGCCAAAAATAAACGACGTGATGGCGTACACGTTGCGTTCCGCCAACCGCTTCAGCACCGCCGCATACTCACCCGGCTTGTTGAATCCCTTGTTCACGTCTTTCAGATTGGCCGGGTCGATGGACTCCATGCCGATAAAGATCCACTTGCCTCCAGAATCCGCGATCAGGTCCACCAGCTCTTCGTCGCGCAATAAATTGGCGCTGATCTGCGCCACCCAATGCACCTTCGCGCCGGCGGCAATGATGTCGCGCAGCAGCGATTTCGTGCGCTTGATGTTGATGGCGAAATTATCGTCAATGAAGAAAACGGCCATCTGGCCCTTCTCGTTGCGGGCGCGGGCCTTCAACCGCAGCAGTTCATTCACCACGCTTTCATTGGTGCGGAAGCGAATCGAGTCTCCAAAAAATCCGGTCACGGTGCAGAACTCGCAGCCGTAAGGGCAGCCTCGTCCCGATTCGACCGGAATAAGGCGGAACGTTCCCCAGCCTTCTCCGATTTTCTGGAGCAGGGCGCTCGCGGCCTTCGGCACCAGATTGAACTGGCCGAGATCGATCGACTGCCACGGAATCTCCGGGTATTCCTTCAGCGACGGCTTGCTCTCCTGGCCAAAGGCATCCACCGGAGCATAAACATCTTTAAGCTCACCACGGGCAGCGTCTTCAACAATCACCGGCCAGGTCGCATCGGCTTCGCCCAGGGCAACAGCGTCGGCGTGGCGCGGCCCGCCATCTCGGCCGAGCGCCTCGTCGGCCATCTCGGTCACGTGAGGTCCGCCCATCACCACCGGAACTCCCGTGGCCCGAACCGCATCCGCCATGCGATACGCCTTGGCGATCATTCGAGTCATGGCGCCGATGCCGACCAATCCAATATTGTTGTCGCGCACAAACTGCGCGATCCCCGCTTCATCCATTGGATTGGCGTTGCCATCCACCAGCAGCACCTCATGGCCCGGCGGAGTGAGCGCCTGCAGCAGAAACATCCACAGATGCGGCATGAAATTACGGGTTACACCATTGTCGGGGTTATAAAGCAGAATCTTCATAGGTTTCTTGCGATTCCGTAAAATACGCTTTGCTGCGGCTTCACCGCGGAAGAGATCAGCGGCGCCACAACGGCGGCTGCTCCTCTGCGCTTAAATCAAAGGTCTTTCGATTGGAGTCCCCACGTGTTATGCATTGTACACCGCGATAGCTAGGTCGACGCCAGACCATTCGCGTTCGAAGGATCGTACTCGACAATATACCCCGCCACCGCGCTCGCTGCCACGGTCAGAGGAGACGCCAGATACATTTGCCCTGGCCCACTGCGTCCAGGAAAGTTCCGGTTCTGTGCGCTGATCACGATCTGATCGGGACGCGACGATACTCCCGGCCCCGCATTGATGCACGCACCACAACTCGGCTCGATCACGTGCGCGCCCGCCTGCTCGAAGATTTCAAGATAGCCTCTGCGCTTCGAGTACTCGCGCGTTTCCTGGGAACCGAACTGGATCCAGAACTGAACATTCCGTGAAACTCGCCTGCCCTGTTTCAGCGCATCGGCGAGAACCGACGCGTACATGTCCATGTCTTCGTTCTTCCCTGCCGTACAGGTTCCTCCGTAGGCGATTTCAATCGGCACGGGAGCGTTGAGTTCGCAGATGTACTTGCCATTGCCCGGATCGCCCGGAGTCGCAACCATGGGCGTGATCTCAGCGGCGTCGAGTTCAATCACCTCGGCGTATTCGGCGTTCGGATCGCTCTGGAGACCTTCCATCATCTTCTCGACTTCGGCGCGCTTCATGCTCCGGCGCTCAACCAGAAACTCGACCACCTTTTCATCCGGAGCCACGATGCCCGTAAAACCTCCGATTTCGGCCGCCATATTCGTCATGGTGGCGCGCTCGTCCACCGAGAGCGCCTCCACCGCTTCGCCCGCATACTCCATCACTTTCGCCAGCGCCTTGCCGCTGCGCACGTAATCGAGCGAGAGAATCTTCAGGATGAAATCTTTCGCCGTGACGTTCGGATGCCGCTTGCCCCGAATGACGATCTTGACCGATTCCGGCACTTTAACGCGAACGTCTTTCGTAATCCAGGAGTTGAATACGTCCGTCGTTCCGATGCCGAAGGCGATGCATCCGATGGCGCCAACATGCGGCGTGTGAGAATCGGACCCAACGTTCACCTGCCCTGGCAGCGCATAGGTCTCCAGCATCACCGAGTGGCAGATGCCCTCCGAGCCTTTGCGGTCGGTGAGTTCGCCGTGCAGCTTGATTCCCTGCTGCTTGGCGAAATCTTCCTGCTTCAGTTTGAGTTGCGTGGCCAAGTCGAGCAGCCCCATCTTTTTCTTTTCTTCGGAGATCACTTCGTCGAGGAAGGTGAGATGGTCGCGAAAGAAGCGAATGCTCGAGGCATCGTTCACCGGGACGTTCTTGCCGACGTTTTGCTCGTAAAAAATGGCCGCCATCGGGGTGACGTACTCATGACTGAAGCGCAGATCGACGCGAGTGAAACCGGTGTCGCCCGGCTTGACCGCTGTAACTCCGACCGTGCCCTCGGGCGTAACCATGTGCCGAGCAAAGATCTTCTCCGCGAGGGTCATGGCTCGTGTGGGGCGGGCGCCCCCGCCCGCGATCGGCGGCAGAAAAACTTTGCCCTGCAGGCGCGCAACGTTGAAGGGAAACAAGCCCCCATACTCGATCACCTGTTTTGTGATCTCGTCTTCCCCGGCGGTGAATTCACTGAGCGCGATTTCTTCCCCGGCGCGAATCCGGTCGATCAAGGAAAAGTTGGTCGAAGTCAGCAACCCGAGGTTCTGGCAGTTCTGCTTGTAGATGCGCTCAATATTCTCCCCAATCGCGACTTGAATCCCGGCGCACATCTCCGCGTACGGCGACTGCTCGCGGCTCGAGCCTTTGCCGCGACGCTTGCCGCTCACCGAGCACACGAAGCCGCCCTTCTTCACGTCGCCGCGCCCAATCGGCAGCGTGTCGCCGCAACGCAAGCCAACATAGGGAATCTCGCCGAGCGTCCGATCAAAGTAGAAGCAATAGTGCGCGGGAGTGATCTCGTCGGTCGAGATGTCGTCGCGGAGTTTGGGATTGTTGGCTGGATTCTTAGAGTCCCACGGGAGATCCCAGCCCGCCAGTTGCTTCTTGATCAACTCCGGATCTTCGGTAAGAAAGAGAATGCGCCCCCGCAGCCGCACCTTGTCGGGACGCTTTTCGATCTTGCGTTCAAGAAGAGACGAACCCACGTAGGTAATTGTACCGCCGGCAAAGAGGCGGTGGAGCGACGGGCGTCCTCGCCCGTCCTCGGGCAGACAAGCGGCCGGGCGGGGACGCCCGGCTCTCCACTAGAATTTTCGATCGTTCGCGTAGGTGACCGGACTGGGCAACGGCTCCAGCCCCCGGCCTGCGAAGATCTCCTGAAATTCGTGCAAAAGCGCGTCGTGCACCAATCCATTCGACGCCAGCGTCTCGCGGCTTGCGATCCGGAATTCGCCGCCCGAAAAATCTGTGACCTTCCCGCCGGCTTCTTCGACAATCAGCACGCCCGCCGCCGTATCCCATGGATTGAGATTAAATTCCCAGAAGCCGTCAAAGCGGCCCGACGCGACATTGCACAGATCAAGCGCGGCCGACCCCGCCCGCCTCACCCCGTGAGTGCGCAACGTGATCTGGTGATAGAAATAAATATTCGGGTTCTTATTTCGCTTGTGGCTCGGGAAACCGGTGCCGACCAGGCACTCTCCCAGGTTCGCCGTGATCGATACGTGAATCGCTTTGTCGTTCAGCCGCGCGCCACTGCCAAGTTCGGCGGAGAACATCTCGTCGCGCGTCGGATCATAAATCACTCCCGCGATCCGTTTTCCCCGGCGCTCTACCGCGAGCGAAACGCAAAACACCGGATAGCCGTGCGCGAAGTTCGTTGTGCCATCGAGCGGATCGACGTACCACTTGTACTCGCTGCCGGTTTCGATGCGCGCTCCCTCTTCACCCATCACGTCATGAGTCGGAAACTGCCGGCGAATCCGCTCCAGAATCAGCGCTTCCGATTTTCGATCGGCCACCGTGACCAAGTCCACGTCGCCCTTATATTCAATCTTCACGTGCTGCCGAAAGTAGTCCATCACCATGCAGCCCGCTTCACGCGCAATAGCCTGCATCGGAGAAATCAGGTCTGGGAATTGCTGGGCTTGATTGGATGTCATGCGACGTCCAGACTTTCATTTTCTGGATTGAGTGCCAGATACTGAGAACTGGGAACCGAGGCCTGACTTGCCGGCTAACTCTTCTTCCCTTCTTCCGCGATATACACAATCTCGTGCTTGAAGATGAACAGGTTCGGACCATCTTCGCGCGTCACGCGCACCATGTTCTTGTCGTAGTACTCAATCCAGCCGCGGACCACTTCGCCGTCGGCCAGCTTCAGGCTTACGACCTTCTGCTTTTCCCCCAGCGCTTTCAGATAGGCCGCTTCTTCAAAAGTCTCGTCCGGAGGCGGAGTGCGCTTCTTGCTAAAGTTGGGACTTCCTGACTGTAACGGCATCTCGTTATTTTACAACGCCGCAGGCTCACGGTTTCTTCGCAGGGATAAAGAACGCCGCTTCCCCGGGGACGCGCAACTTGGGTCGGCTCGCAATAGTTCCGCTAGATCTGGTAATCGATATCTTCGATGACCCATTGCAGCGATGCGGAAACCGGCTCACTCCCGCCCGTGCCCTCCAGTTGGCGCACTCGTTCCGCTAACCTGTTCACCTCAGACGCGACCGCGGACAATGCTTCCGAAAGCGGGTCGTTGATCTGCTTGGGGTCGGTGATGACCACACGCTTGCCTTCTCGAAAAATGATGTGTCCCGGCACGCCCACCACGGTGGAATCGTCGGGCACGTTGCGCAGCACTACCGATCCGGCGCCAATCCGGCAATTGCGCCCCACCGTGATGTTGCCCAGAATCTTCGCGCCTCCGCCGATCACCACGTTGTCGAGAATCGTCGGGTGTCGCTTACCGTGTTCCTTGCCAGTTCCACCGAGCGTCACGCCCTGGTAGAGCGTGACGTCCTCGCCGACGATGGCAGTCTCGCCAATCACCACGCCCATGCCATGATCGATAAACAAACGCCGGCCGATCTGCGCCCCGGGATGGATTTCGATGCCGGTGAGCCAGCGCGCGACCTGCGACAAATAGCGTGCCAGCAAAAAGAAACCGTGGTTCCACAACCAGTGATTCATGCGGTAGAACCAGACCGCATGCAGGCCGGAGTAGCAGAGATAAACCTCGAGGCGTGACTTCGCCGCGGGATCGCGCTCCAGCACGGTGGCAACGTCCTCGCGGATTAGCGACAAAAGGTGCGGCATGGGCCCAAGATTCGGGGTTAAAGATTAAAGATCAGGCCGGAACTTGCGACGTCGGAATCTGCAACGCCTGGTTCCGGAGTCCTTCGAAGAGGATACTACTTAGGTAGCGCTCGCCGAACGACGGCAGAACCACAACAATCAATTTCCCGGCATTCTCAGGGCGGCGCGCCACCTGCAATGCCGCGACCACCGCCGCTCCCGAAGAGATGCCGACCAGCAGACCTTCTTCGAGCGGAAGCCGCCGCGCCATGTTAATAGCGTCATCATTGCTGACGGTAATGACCTCGTCAACGTAATCCCGGCGCAGGATGCTCGGAACAAAACCGGCGCCGATTCCCTGAATCTTGTGCGGCCCTGGCGCTCCGCCGGAAAGCACCGCACTATCTGCCGGCTCCACGGCCACCGCCTTGAACGACGGCTTCCTCGGCTTAATGTACTCGGAGACGCCGGTGATGGTCCCGCCCGTGCCGACGCCGGAGACCAGAAAATCGACGCGCCCGTCGGTGTCCTCCCAGATCTCGGGACCCGTGGTTTCAAAGTGAATCTTCGGATTTGCCGGGTTGTCAAATTGCTGGAGCATGTAGCCGTTTGGTGTGCTGGCAAGCAATTCCTCGGCCTTCAGAATCGCTCCTTTCATTCCCCGTGGACCCGGGGTAAGAACGATCTCGGCGCCCAAAGCCAGCAGCAGCACGCGCCGCTCCAGGCTCATGGTCTCGGGCATGGTGAGGATGAGCTTATAGCCTTTCACGGCCGCTACAAAGGCGAGAGCGATTCCGGTGTTGCCGCTGGTCGGCTCGATCAGAACGGTTTTCCCGGGCTGAATCCGGCCGGCACGTTCGGCATCGGCAATCATGCTCACCCCGATGCGGTCTTTTACGCTCGCCAGGGGATTCTGGCTCTCCAGTTTCGCCACGACTTCGGCAACCGCGCCTTGCGTAACCCGGTTCAGCCGCACCAGAGGCGTGTGGCCGATCAGTTCCGTTACATCGTTTGCAATTTTCATAGACTTTCGATTCTCAGATCTGCCGGTTCGATTCTTTCGATTTCTGGAATCGGCGGCTCGGGAATCAGCCTTCCGGCGCCGTTTAACACAATTAACTCTACTATTCTACTAGTCTATATTAAGCGATACAAAAAACACCTTGTCCCCTCGCTTCGCTCGAGATACGGTTGCAAATCTGGACCCGCCTTGGCTAATGCTGACGCGGCTTTCGCCGTCCCACCCGCGCCAGGATGCGCCGCACTTTCTTCGGAGAAATCGAGAGCCGAGACGCCACCCGAGACACTTTGCGGCCTTCACGCTCCCACACCCGCGCGATCACAATCTCCGCAAATTCTTCGCTGATTTGCCGGAACGTCTTCTCGCCCACCGCACCCTGCGACCACGCCTTCAGCGCCGGATCGACACTTCCCTTGCGAAGAATTTTCGCACGTAACGTCTGAAGATCCTGCCACATATTGTTGTCGGGTTGATTCGCCCCGCAGGATGTCCGCGCCAGGTCATACGACTCGCGCGCCGCTTCCGGATTATCGAAAAACGAATTGCACTGGGTCAATCCCTGCCAGAGATGGGCATTCGCGAGCAGCAGATGGTGCTGGGTATGCTTCGCCAGATCAATTGCCTCCTGACTGAACTCGAAGGCGCGGCGCGCATGGCTTCCCGGATCGGCGCCTTCACCGATCTCTTCTTCCACCTTCGCATTTTCAATCATGCACTGCAGAATGCGCGCCCGGCCCATCAGAATGTAGTCCTGCTTCTGTCCGGCCACGTCGTAGGCCGAGGCCGCTTCTTCCTCGGCGCGCTGGAAGTCTCCGCTATCGAGGTGGATGTACGCGGCATTCAGGTAAACCGTGCCGACTCCGTGATGATTCGGGCGCTGCTGGTAGATGGCCCGGGCGGTCTCGAGGTGTTCCAGCGCTTCGCGGCGAAGCTTGGCCAAGCGGCCGCGATAGTCATGACTGCGCAAATCCTGTTTGCGAGAATCATGATCACGAGAATCATGGCTTGCGCTTAGCTTGCCTTGGCGGCTGGCTGAGGTCTTCCGGCGTCGCTGAGCGTCGCGATCGATTCTTCTCTGCAACTGAAGAGCGATGCCGCGCTTGGCGAGTGCCATGTTGGCCAGCGATCGCGCCAGGTTCGGATGCCGTGGATCGCGCTTGCCATAATGACTAATCGCGCTCTCGAAAAACTCAATCGCTTTATCGAAACGGCCTTCGCGGCGCGCCATGCGCCCGTAGAAGGATTGAATGTTGCCGAGCGTCACATAGTCATCGGTCTCGCGCAGCACGCTTTCCGCCGCCTGCGAGACGCGTACGGCTTCCTTCCATTTGCCCTGCTGAAACAAAAGCCAGCTCTCGAGCACTTGCATCACGGCCGCCATGCGCAGATGGCCTAACGCAAGCGCCAGATCTTTTCCCTTGCCGGTATAGATCAGGGCTTCGTCGTAGTCGCCTTTTCTCCGCAGACAACGGCCCTTCCAGAAATAAGCGATGGCCAGCAAAAAACGGTCGTCCAGCTCTTCCTCTAAGCTCAGGACGAAGTCAAAATGACCAATCGCCGGTTCCATCGCCTCTTCCACCATCGCAGCCATGCCCTCGGCCATGCGCAGGCAGATGTAGTCGGCAATCGAGAGCTTCGACCGCGATCCCGCTTCAAAGCGTTTCAGAAGCTCCTGGAGTGGCGGCCCGGTGAATCCGATATCCGTCCATATCGCAAGCTGAGCCAGCAGGCGAGCGGCATTCTCCTGGCAGGGATCGAGCTTGGCGATCAGGCGCTGGTGCGATCGAAGACACGCAATCCCGCGCTCGATCTCACGCGTGGCAACATGTTCCTGTAACTGCGCGAGGAAGCCTGCGTCAATCGGTGCAAGGTCAATCGGGAGGTTGGTGGGAGTTCTGCGTGCGCCCATGCATTGACGTTCTAATCCAATAAATCATAACTGGCAAGCGTTGGAAACTCCGCAAATTCCTTGCTCGTCGTCAATTCTTCGAGGACTCGGGCCGCCTGACGCAGCTTCTCATCATTATTGCTACTCAGCTCCGCTGCGCTCTGACGGATAATCTCCTTCACTATTCCTTACACCTGCCTGCTGTCCTCATGGTGTGTTTCATAGCCGCTTTCAGGCGCAAATCACAAGTACTGGGTCATTTCGGACTAGTGGGACCGGGTGGACAGCGCGGCTTGTCTGAAAGTGAAATCCGGGGTCCACTGCAATCAGGACGCAAACTCTTGAGCGGGGGAAAATACATGACAACTTCCAACCGGCAAACCAGCAACTGGCAGACCAGCCCTCGGTGGCGCGGTATCACGCGTCCATACACCCAACACGACGTCAACCGTCTTCGGGGCTCGTTCCAGATCGAACACACCCTCGCGCGGCACGGCGCGGAACGGCTATGGGACCAGCTGCATGACAAGGCAGAGGCCTTCATCCCTGCGCTCGGTGCCGTGACTGGCAATCAAGCCGTGCAGCAAGTCAAGGCTGGATTGAAGGCCATCTATGTAAGCGGCTGGCAGGTCGCCGCCGACGCCAACAATGCCGGCCAGATGTACCCCGACCAAAGTCTCTATCCCGCCGACAGCGTGCCCAATCTGGTGCGCCGCATCAATCAGGCGCTGATGCGCGCCGACCAGATCCACCACGCCGAAGGCAACAATAATGTTGACGTGAACTGGTTCCCTCCGCTCATCGCCGATGCCGAAGCCGGATTCGGCGGCAACCTCAACGCCTTCGAGCTGATGAAGGCCATGATTGAAGCGGGCGCCGCCTGCGTTCATTTTGAGGACCAGCTTTCATCCGCCAAGAAGTGCGGCCACCTCGGTGGCAAAGTGCTGGTGCCGACTACCGAGGCGATCCAGAAACTGGTAGCGGCCCGGCTCGCTGCCGATGTGATGGGCGTCCCCACGCTGATCATGGCGCGCACCGATGCCGACAGCGCAAATCTATTGACCAGCGACGTTGACCCGCGCGACCGCGAATTCCTGACCGGCGAGCGTACCGTCGAAGGCTTCTACCGCTTTCAAGGCGGCTTAAAGGCTGCCATCGCTCGCGGCCTTGCTTACGCTCCGTATGCGGATATTCTCTGGTGCGAAACCTCCAAGCCCGATCTCGAGGAAGCGCGCGAATTCGCTGACGCCATACACGAGGTCTATCCCGGCAAGTTGCTGGCCTATAACTGCTCGCCCTCGTTCAACTGGAAGAAGAACCTGGACGATGCGACCATCGCCAGCTTCCAACACGAGCTCGGGGCCATGGGATACAAGTTCCAGTTCGTCACGCTGGCAGGATTCCACGCTCTCAACCTCGCCATGTTCGAACTCGCCCGCGGCTACAAACAGGCCGGCATGACCGCTTACTCTCGACTGCAGGAAAAGGAATTCCTCCGCGAGCAACAGGTTGGTTATGAAGCGGTGAAGCACCAGCGCTTCGTCGGAACCGGATACTTCGATGCCGTGCAGCAGGTCATCACCAGCGGCACCGCGTCCACCATGGCGCTTGAAGGATCAACTGAGGAGGCACAGTTCACCGATGGTGTCGATCTACACAAGGAGCCGGGCAATGGCCACGCCATCACGACCCCTTGGACAAAGGCCAATCCATTAATGACCGATCAATCAATGACCGATCCATTAATGACCGATCCATTGCTGGCGAATCCGTCGCTGATGACGATTTGCTGGGAGGCATCCGACGAACTGATGCCGTCGGGGGACTAGAGCTGGTTTCATAAATGCCTTTCAGCTCGCAAGGCACGTCCTTCAGAGGCTGAATATTCTTCCGGGCCCTGAACGGCACGGCTGAAGCCGCGCCCTACCCGAAAACCGATTTATGAAACCAGCTCTAGCACTGGGATGTCCTGCTAAGCGCTGTTCTGCTAAACACTCACGCGTGTTCGGTTGTTTTTGACCGTTCGCGCTTGTCTTCGCGCAGTTGCGCTGCTGTAAAAGCGCAGCCGCAAGTGCCGCATCTCCAGCTTGTGAATGCGCTGGTCACCAGGCTTGGCCCATCATTACTCGTCTGGGGTTGGTTCGCACGCACAGCCAGGACCAACTCGCCACCGCACTCCGAACATTCACGTTTTTGCATAGCCCTCGTCAAAGAATGGGGGCGCCAAGCCGCAGCGTCCCGTGAACCACTCTTATACTATGACACAGATATCTGGAAACAACCGGTCAAGATTGACCGTTTTGTGTTTCGCGCCGCTTCTACCTCGATGAAACGGTGGAATGTGGGCAGTAATGAGCTGAGCCGAAGTGGTACGTCTGGTCAGAATTGGACGGTTCCATCCCGAATGCTTCGCCAAACTCTTTGCGAAAAAGGCGCACCTTTTTCGTCAGTACGGTCCGCCCCTTCCCGTGACCTGCCGGGACGGCGGAGATGTGCCGGCGTTTGAGCCCTCAGCTCTCGTTCACGGCGTTGGGCCGGCTTCACATTCAGAATGAAGTGAACGGTCGCCACCAGGAAGTGAGGCCCGTCGGACTTGGCCACGAGCGCATCTGCGGACTTCAAAGCACCGTCGGGCAATTCCAGATCGTCGATCAGCATGACAATCGGAACTTCCGGCCGGAGTTGTTTGATCTCATCGGCGATGACCCCGCCATCCAGCAGGCCCAGGTGGTACTCGAGCACAATTGCATCCACCGGCCGCGACATGAAAAGCTGTAAACCCTCGTGACCATTAGCCGCGGTTACCAGCTCGTATCCGTTTTCCTTCAACAAGCTCAACTGACCTGGATCCCGGTGTATGCAGAGTAGAGTGCTCTTGGTCGCCATGCGGTTCATTTATATAAGTAGGTTTTCCACAATTCTGTTCAAAATTGCTCAATTGAGGGGCCAGAAGAAAGCACGGGCGGATAAACCAGTTCCCTCAAAAGCCACGGCAGAGCCCTATGTTCTCAGGCTACCGCGATTCCGGTTTCTTTGGAACCCGGAGGGTTTTCACCGCAGATTCGAGTGATCACCGGCAACAAGCGGCTGGATGCTTCATTCTTGGAAACGAAGGCATCCACCACATTCAATGCGTGTTCTGGAATCGCGTCGTCACTGGAAACCATGATGATTGGAATTTGTGGCCTGAGGCGCTTTATTTCGGTCGCGACCTCATGCCCATTCATCTCGGGCATGTGGTAGTCGACGATCACGGCAGCAACCGCGCAGGCCGCCGCAATTTGTAAGCCTTGCCGGGCAGAGGCGGCGGTAAGGACCGCAAATCCACGTCTTTCGAGCAGCGCTCGCTGGTAACCCAGCATGCCGTCATCGTCGTCAATGCACAGAATCGTTTTGCGGGCTGGGTAATTGGACATCATTTGGTCTCCCCACATCGCGATGATCGGCGATGTGCCCCGGCTAAAGCTGGTCAAATTTGCACACTTTTCGCGACAGTTGTTGTACAGGTTGATCTCTGGTGGGAATGCCTCAACATGCGACTCGATCTCTCTTGGCTAATTAGTCTGGTCAATTTTGATCAGTCCTCAAGTCCTCTGTCGTTGAATACTGATTAGAGGCAGATTCCATGGTGGACGAAACACCCAGTATTGAACTCGGGCGGGGCTCGCCTGCAAACTAGCCTCTTTCAATCTATACTCAAGGAAGTTATCGGCTAATGTCGCTACCAATCACCGTGCTTCCGGATGGAATATTGGAAGTTGTACACCCGCGTCCATTGGTGCAAGACACGGTGTCCGCGGCTCGCGCACGATTGCAATCGAAACCATCGCTACCGAGTCGAATCGCGGTGATCGGAAATTATCTTCCGCGACAATGTGGAATTGCTACGTTCACCACAGACCTATGCGCAGCCATATCCGCGGAGTACGGAACAGCTCGATTGTTGGCGCTACCAGTGAACGACACGGAACAAGGATACGACTATCCCGCTCGGGTAAGATGGTCGCTCGCTCAGGACGACGTTACGTCGTACGAAGAAGCGGCTGAATTCTTGAATTTCAACAACATCGACATGGTGTGCCTGCAGCACGAGTATGGAATCTTCGGTGGCGAGGCCGGAAGTCATATTCTGCATCTGCTGCACGGCTTGAAGATGCCCGTGGTGACTACGCTGCACACGGTTCTGCGCGAGCCAGACCCTAACCAACTGATGATCATGGAAGAGATCGCAGAACTTTCGGATCGCCTCATCGTCATGAGCCAGCTCTCATCCCAGTTCCTGCAGGAAATCTTCAAAGTGCCCGGCAGCAAGATCGACATGGTTCCGCACGGCGTTCCAGACTTGCCGTTTCTCGATCCCAATTTCTACAAGGACCGCTTTGGCGTGGAAGGAAAAGCAGTGCTGCTCACGTTCGGCCTGCTCTCGCCAAACAAGGGAATCGAAAATGTTATTCAAGCGCTGCCGCAGATTTTGTCCAAGCACAAGAACGTTGCCTACATTGTCGCCGGCGCGACCCATCCTCACATCCTCCGTCGCGAGGGGGACAAGTATCGAGCCAGCTTGCATGCTTTGGCGAAGGAAGTGGGGGTGGAACCGCAAGTGATCTTCCACGACCGCTTCGTCAGCCCCGAGGAAATGGCCGCGTTCATTGGCGCAGCCGACATTTACATCACTCCTTATCGCCATGAGGAGCAGGTGGTTTCCGGGACGCTTGCCTATGCCCTCGGAGCGGGTAAAGCAATCATCTCGACTCCCTATTGGCACGCGATTGAGTTGTTAGACGGCCGCCGGGGCGCGCTGGTCCCATTCCAAAATCCCGGAGCTATCGCACAAAAGACAATCGAACTCTTGGATACGCCCGCGATACGCCATGCCATGCGTAAGCGCGCTTATCTATTCGCGCGCGATATGATCTGGAAAAGAGTCGCGCAAGGTTACATGGAAAGTTTTGCCCGGGTTCGCAGCGACCGCATGGAGAATCCTCGCGTTCAGTTCTCGGCTCGCATCACCCCGAAATCGCTGAATCAGCTTCCCGAATTAAAACTCGACCACATCAATGCTCTAACCGATGACACAGGAATGCTGCAGCACGCGATCTTTACCATCCCCAATCGTGCCGAGGGCTACACCACCGACGATAACGCTCGCGCCCTCATTTTCACGGTACGGCTGGCGCAACTGGGTGTGGACCAGTTCGGAAAAACCGAATCGGCCAACCCAAATTGGCCTTTTCGCTATTTAGCGTTCTTGGAGCACGCTTTCCATCCAGAGAAGAAAAGGTTCCGAAACTTCCTCGGCTACGACCGCCGCTGGATGGAAGACCAGGGATCGGAGGATTCTCACGGCCGCGCGTTGTGGGGACTTGGAACGGTTCTAGGCCGATCCGAAGATCAGGGATTGAGGGGCGCTGCCGGGCGTCTGTTCGAGTTTTCCCTCCCCGCAGCTGTGGAATTCAGCAGCCCTCGTGCCTGGGCCTATACATTGCTCGGAATTCAGGAATACCTCAATTCGTATCCTGGAGACCGCGACGCGCAGAAAGTGAGATCCGTACTCAGCCGGCGATTGCTCGAAATGTATGAGTCGATCCGCAGCCCGGATTGGAAGTGGTTCGAGAACGTTCTAGCCTACGGCAACGCGAGGCTGCCCCAAGCGATGCTTCTCGTCGGATCGGCCTGCGCGGACGATCGTATGGTTTCCGCCGGTCTCGAAGCACTGGATTGGTTTATGGAAACGCAGCGTTGCCAGACGAACGGCCACTTTGTACCGATCGGGTCGCAAGGGTTTTATCGCCAGGGTGGTGAAAAACCTCGATTCGATCAACAGCCCCTTGAAGCCGCCGGCGCGGTGTCTGCGTGTCTCGAAGCGCACCGCGTGACGCGAGACAATCGTTGGCGCAGTGAAGCTTGGTCGGCTTTCAACTGGTTCCTTGGCGATAACGATCTGCAACTTCCTCTTTATGATTCCGTCACCGGCGGCTGCCGGGACGGCTTGCATCCCGACCGCGCCAATGAGAACCAAGGAGCAGAATCAACGCTATCGTTTTTAATGGCACTCCTCGAAATGCGCTCGCTGCCAAAATCTGAAAGGCCGGAAGACGCGTCATGACCGCTCCCGAAACAACAATTATGAAAGTCGAAGGCACTCACTACCCGCCACTACTTCTGCGTTACCCTGGCAACCCGATCCTGACGGGCAAGAATTGGCCGTACTCCATCAACAGCGTGTTCAATGCCGGTGCAACGTTGTTGCCGGATGGAACTACTCTGCTCCTGTGCCGCGTCGAAGACCGGCGCGGCTTGTCGCATCTGTGCGCCGCGCGCTCTCGAAATGGTGTCGATGGATGGCAAATTGATAGCGAACCGACATTGATGCCCAACTCGAGGGAGTATCCGGAGGAAATCTGGGGCATTGAGGATCCTCGCATCACTTTTGTGCCCGAACTGCAGCAATACGTGGTTACCTACACCTCCTATTCACGCGGTGGCCCGGGAGTGTCTCTGGCTCTGACCAAAGATTTTCGCAGCTTTGAGCGATACGGCGTAGTTATGGTACCGGATGACAAAGACTCGGCGCTTCTGCCCCGGAGAATCGATGGATACTGGGCGCTGATTCATCGGCCCATGACAACGCTTGGGGCGCATATGTGGATTTCCTACTCTCCCGACCTGCGCCATTGGGGCAGACACAGGCTTATGCTGGAAGCACGCCGCGGCGCCTGGTGGGACGCAAACAAGATTGGGATGTCGCCGCCGCCCATCGAGACTTCCAGGGGATGGCTCGTGCTTTACCACGGAGTACGGCACACGCCTTCGGGCTGTCTGTACCGATTGGGATTGGCCCTCTTCGACCTGGAGAATCCGGAGAAGTGTCTGCTGCGAGGAGATTCGTGGATCTTTGGGCCGGAGGCGGAGTACGAGCGCCTCGGCGACGTCGACGATGTGGTGTTCCCGTGCGGATACACGATGAATCCCGATGGCGACACGGTCAATATTTACTACGGGGCTGCCGATTGCTCAATTGCCCTGGCTCGCGCCAGCGTGCGCTCTTTACTAGATTGGCTGGATGCCAATGGAAGTCGCGAGCGCCGGCATCGAGCGGAGGATTTGTGAAACCACTGCTTCGGATCTTCCAGTTTTCCTTCGGGTGCCGTCACCGCCAACGGAGTGGTGTGTTCACGATCAAGAAACGGACGTATCAGGTCTGCTTGAAGTGTGGACAGGAATTTGAGTATTCCTGGGCGCTGATGCACGCTATACGGTCGAGTGTTGCCGATGCGCCGCTGAAGAGCGTCAGATCCGCTCAAACACCGGTGAACTGATCCCGCGGATCAGGCAGCGCCATCTTGCCCACCGATTGTGAGCTATCTTGCTCAGACACGAAAGTCCACACCTGTCATTCTTTATTCTCCTGAGTGTGTAGACGGAGCCGCGACCGCTGATTCGTAGCTCTCTTTCTCAGGTCGCTGCGGGTCGGGTCCTGATCAAGTCCCGGCGAAGCGACCACATCCAGCTCATCGGCATTCTTCATCCGTGTGTACGCCGCGAAACCCCACGGCGGGACACGATTCGACCCTAAAAGTCTCGAACATCGAAATTAGGGGCAACAACTCCAGGCGGATGAGAGGAGTTAGCCCGCGAAAGAAAGGAAGGTCAAAAATCATGCCTCTAACTCAACTGCTGGAAGTTCTCATCGTGGTGGGTATCCTCCTGTGGCTGGTGAATCGCTTCATTCCCATGCAGGGAACCATCAAGTCGATTTTGAACGGCGTCGTGATCATTGCCGTGGTTCTGTGGATCCTTAATGTTACTGGGCTGTTCCATTCTCTTCCCAATATCCACATTGGGAAGGGATGACGATCTGGCAAGCGTTTGTTCAGAGAACACCAGGCCGTCAACGCAAGAAATAACCTAACCCGGCAGATCTTTGCCCCAAGGAGATAGTGTGAAGACTAAGCTTTTTCTAACAGTCGGAATCGCCCTCGGTGTGAGCGCATTTGCTCAAACGAATCGTCAAACAACCATAGTCGTCGAGCCCATGAGTCCGACTCCGATATTCCGAGTGAACGTTGTCAGCCGCAGCGTGCAGGCCATTAACTACGAGCATCGCAGCGGAGCCTCCAAACTCGACTTCACGGGCACGGACTTGATGCCTTTAGCGAACGGTGAAGCCAAGGTGAATAGCAAGCGGGGATCGATTGAGATCGACGCAGAATTTGGCAGCCTGCGGGACACGACGACTTTCGGCAATGAGTATCTGACCTACGTTTTGTGGGCGATTTCTCCCGAAGGCCGGGCCGTGAACCTGGGCGAAGTGTTAGTCGGCGACAACCATCGTAGCAACCTGCGTGTAACCACCGACCTTCAGGCCTTTGCTCTAATCGTTACCGCGGAACCTTATTATGCCGTGCGTCAGCCCAGTAATGTGGTTGTGCTTGAGAATGTAGTTCGCGAGAAGACCAAAGGAACTACCGAGGCGGTAAATGCAAAGTACGAACTCATGGAGCGCGGCGGCTACATTCCCACCGGCTACAAGTTCGACCCTGTGGTTCTGAATGCCAGGTTGCCGCTGGAATTCTTCGAGGCGCGTAATGCACTGCGCATTGCGCAATCCGAGGGAGCCGAGCAATATGCCAGCGACAGCTATCAGCATGCCGTCCAGTTGATGAATAATACGGATGAATACGCCACACAAAAACACCTCGACAGAAAAGCGCTGATCGCAGTCGCGCGCGAGGCAGTGCAGACCTCCGAAGATGCACGCGAGATCGCAGTCAAGAAACTGGACGAGATACGCCTGGCAAACGAACGTCAGGACTCAGCCGATGCTCAGGCGAAATCGCAGGGGCAGGTTGATGACGCGATTCGGCAGAAAGACCAAGCCCAGTCCGATGTGGCGCAAGCTCTAGCGGCCAAGGCTCAGGCAGAGTCCGATGCAGCAAAGGCCCGCGCCGACGCTGCGGAAGCACAAATTGCGACCGCGCAGGCTCAGTCCAACATGGCAGCCAGCGAGGCTTCGTCAGCCAATGCACTCTCCGCAGCCCAGGCTGATGCAGAGCAGTCTCGTTTGGCTGCACAGCAGGCCCAGGCGAGCGCACAACAAGCGGAAACCGACAAAGCGGCCATGCGCGCGCGATTGTCCGAGCAGTTGAATTCCATTCTTCAGACGCGCGATAGCGCGCGCGGGCTCATCGTCAGCATGTCCGATGTTTTGTTTGACACCGGAAAATACTCGTTGAAGCCGGGGGCACGGGAGAAATTGGCGAAAGTCGCCGGTATTCTGCTCGCCTACCCTGCACTCAACATTGAAGTCGGCGGCTATACAGACAATGTGGGCAGCGATGAAATGAACCAGACACTGTCTGAGAACCGTGCTGGATCCGTGCGCGACTACCTTGTACAACAAGGCGTGTTGACAAATTCGGTTTCAGCCAGAGGATTCGGCAACACTTTGCCCGTAGCCTCAAACGACAACTCCTCGGGACGGCAGCAGAACCGGAGAGTTGAACTTCTCGTGTCCGGCGAAGCCATCGGCAGCCCGGTGAACGCGACCACAGGAAGCTTGCGATAAAGCAAGCGTACGTAACGATCTCAACAAACAATGGAGGCAACACCTATGAAACTAGTTGGATTTATGAGCACCGCAGTTCTGTCTTTGACCCTCGTAGCCGCTGCTCCGGCGTTCGCCCAGCAGGAGCAGCACGACCAGCAGGAAGAACAGAAGGCCAAGCCTGCCCAGGACGAAAAGAAAGCGCAACCAGCTAAGTCCGCACAGCAAGAGGAAAAACCTGTGGTGCAGCAGGAGAAGAACACCAAGCCCGAAGAGAAGAACGCACAGCAGGAGAAGAACACCAAGCCCGAAGAGAAAAACGCACAGCAGGCTAAGCCGGAGCAGCAGGTGCAGCGCGCCGCTGGTAACCGTGGTGGTCAAATTCCCGCAGACAAATTTAAGGCCAATTTTGGGAGGGAACACTCGTTTCATGTCAGCCAAGGCGACTACAACAATCACCGCTTCCAATACGGTGGCTATTCGTTCGGATTCGTTGACGCATGGCCAAGCAATTGGCTCTACACGCAAGACGTTTATGTCGTCGAAATTAACGGCGTGTATTACCTGTGCAACCCGATGTATCCCGGCGTTAACATTACACTTAGCTTCGCACCATAGCGGCCCATCCCCAGGGGTGCAACCTGCTTAAGTACTATCGGCGCGGGTCCACTGTTTGGGCCCGCGTTACTTTTTTTCGGCGTCAGCACGGTCATTTCGGAAAAAATCATTCAGCAGATTTAATGGGAACATTCAAGAAAAGTGAGCAGTAGTGCACAGATTTGGCAGGTGCCTCCGTGGCATTCTGGCATCGACGCAGTCGCCATTCAATCCGCGCAGCCCGCAGCGGCAAGGTAGGACCGGGCAACCGAAGGATGATCTGGCAAGGTGGTTCAACATGCGCACAATCCGTTTGCTATTGCTAGCACTTCTGATATTGGTCGTACCGGTCGCCTCGTTCGCTCAGTTCGGCGTGTCGATCATGATCGCTCCGCCCGCGCTCCCTATTTATACGCAACCCATGTGCCCCTCCGTCGGTTATATGTGGACGCCCGGCTACTGGGCTTACGGGGATGACGGCTACTTCTGGGTGCCGGGTACATGGGTGATGGCTCCCGAGGTTGGCTTCCTCTGGACTCCCGGCTATTGGGGTTGGGGCGACAACGGCTACGCTTGGAATGAAGGCTATTGGGGACCGCACGTCGGCTTCTACGGTGGCGTCAACTACGGCTTCGGCTATGGTGGCGTCGGCTATGAGGGCGGATATTGGAATAACGGAGCCTTCAACTACAACCGCTCGGTGAATAACATAGATGTGAGAAGCGTTCACAACACTTACGAAAAGACCGTAAGCAACAACCGCAATTATGTCAGCTATAACGGCGGCACCGGCGGAATTAACGCCCGTCCGACCCAGGCAGAAGAGACAGCGGCACATGAGCAACACAGGTCGCCAACGGCGATGCAAACCCAGCATGTGCACGCTGCCAGTACTAATCACGCGCTCCTGGCGTCCGTGAACCATGGGCGGCCGGCAGTCGCTGCAACTGCGAAGCCTGCGGAGTTTAGCGGTCATGGGGTGGTTGCGGCCAAAGCGGCGGGAGCACCTTACAAGGCACCTGAAAATAAGTCCACCGAGAATAAGGCAGCTGCGAATAAAGCGGCTGCAACTCGTACAACTGAGAACAAGGCGGCTGAGAATAAGGCGGCTGCAACTCGTACAACTGAGAACAAGGTGGCCGAAAATAAGGCGGCTGCAACTCGCACAACTGAGAACAAGGCGGCTGAGAATAAAGCGGCTGCAACTCGCACAACTGAGAACAAGGCGGCCGAGAATAAAGCGGCTGCAACTCGCACAACTGAGAATAAGGCGGCTGAGAATAAGGCGGCTGCTACTCGTACAACTGAGAACAAGGCGGCTGAGAATAAAGCGGCTGCTACTCGCACAACTGA